>Ga0247815_10003499_pt1 | contig 11274 bp, 20 predicted proteins | sample UWRJL194509B1_FD_181014 | JGI IMG/M metagenome (GOLD analysis project Ga0247815, IMG submission 181014) | Plant litter microbial communities from Arlington Agricultural Research Station in Wisconsin, United States - UWRJ-L194-509B-1 | ecosystem: Environmental > Terrestrial > Plant litter >... | reverse complement strand
CGTCCAGAGTCCATCGCATGTCTCGTACGCGCCCGGGCCCTGGTTGTACCACTGGATCTCGTAGAAGTCGATGAGGTCGCCGACCTCCTTGTGGACCTTCATGTATGCGCCGTTCGGGTACTTGGTTCCAGTGGTAAAGTAAGGTGCCTGCGGTGCGTGGCTGATGATGTACTTGGGCGATGGGAGCTGCTCGCGGAGGACCTTTGTAAGCGTGATGAGGAAGTCCTCGCCGCCGCCGGTAGCACTCTCGAAGGACCCGCTGTCCTCGTAGTCGATGTCAACACCTGTGGCAGATGTTTAAACACCTTGCCTTCTTTGTTCAAAAGCGATACATACCATCAAGCTCCCACTCCTTAACAAACGCTGCAATGTCGTTACCGATCTTGGTCGGATCGCCACCGGACACGAGAGGGAACTCGGTTGCGCCAAAGGTCGCAACGCGGATCGTCTTGCCCGCTGCATGGTACGAGTCGAGCAGCTCCTTGCGCTTCGCCGCGTCCATAGACGTCCAAATGTATGCAGAGTCCCACACACCTGGCGTCAGCCAGAACGCGAGCACGAGATCGTTCCATGCGCCGAGCGCCTCCGCGGTGGGGAAGTTATCCGCGGTCACGCCAGTGTCAGCGTACACGCTGAAAATGGGTGCACCGGCGGCGGGAGCGTCACCACCACCGCCTGACGGCGGAGGAGTCGACGTCTCAGTCGGTGGAGGTGCGTCGGGAGTGGAAGTGGTAGGCACCTCGGTCGAGGACGGTGGTGCCTCAGTCGAGGGCGGAGCCTCCGTCGGGATGGGGGTTGGAGCAGCGGTAGTCGAAGGCACAGGTGCCGAGCACTGACGCTTTGCCGGGGCAAGTGGTGCAGCAGAGACGAAAGACGCAAGTGCGAGCGCGGCAGCAATAGTGAAAGCCTTCATGGTGGCAAATTGAAACAACAACAAAAGAAAATGAGGACGACGAAGAGAATAAACAAAGTGGCTCGAGAATGAGCACGAAAGACGAAACGGAAGGTGAATGAGAAAGGGAGCGACTCGGGGCGGTGGATGGCCTTTATATGGAACTTCGAGACCCGCAGCGACCGCGCCGAATGGCATCGCGACCAGAAGGCATCAGTTGGTGATGACTGCTATTCCATGCTGCCGTATTCAGAGCATCGCCTGCGGTCCGTCACGAATCAAACACACGCGAGTCGGCGTCAGAAAAGGAACGACTGACGAAGCCAGGGCGAGGTACCGGTCCACGGCCATCCCACCGCCACAGCTTAGCTGGATCGTAGTAAGATTGCAGCCGATTACACATAAATCTAAAAAGGGCCACCTGACCATTGTTCTACAAGTTGGGGTAACACAAGGTCGCGGTGCGCTCCAGGCTGCGTGCATGTGAACGCTGCTACGAGTGCGGGAACACCGCAAGGCAAGTTAACGCGTCAGGCTGCTGTCCACATGCCCGGGTGATCCAAGAATAGACCGCGACTTCGAGCTAAGTTGGGAATTTGTAGGTAGTCATCGCGTGGCGAGGCTGTTCGGACGGAGACCGCCATCGAAAAGGGAGGAACAGCCAGCGAGCGGCAGCAACCGGTTGGAACCAACAGCAAACCCAGCTCAATTAGCAACGCCCACTTGTCCGTGCTGGAGCAGTTTGTCGATCTCGGCCCTGATTTCCTCTAAGTTTGACTGTAATGTCCGCGCATCCTCAAACTTCCTCCTTTGCCTCGCCTCTGCCACCATGCTCTCTAGTAGCTTCTCCTGCTCGAGTAGCGGTTGTAGCTGCATCGCCAGCTGCGCATCGACGTCGGTCTCGCCAGCGTCGCTTGTTCCCGTGCTGCCGCCGCCGCCCTTCTCGCCAGCCGATGGCTTGCGATTAAGTTTGGGTTTCGGCAGCGCCTGCAGCGGGAACATGTGTTGCTGTAGAAATATGTTCGCACGCATACGAATGGCCGCTTGAACCCGCTCCTGTGAGCTACCAGGAGGACAGGGAAGCGCTTGTATCCTCTTGGAGAGGGCATCGTAGTCGGCGAATGAGTCCAGCAAGCGTTTGCGAGTTGCCTTAGCATCAGCCGATTGCGGCGCATCCGAGATGGTACTGCGCGAGATGTCAGCACCCGTTTGACGACCGCACAGTCTGGCAACTCACCTGAGCGCAACCAGCATCTCTTGAAATGCTGGCAGCGTAGACTCGATCTCCTTCTCCACATAAATCATCGCGTCGTGTAATCGCGCAAAGGCCGGCACTGCAGCCTGCTCCACGGTGTATTGCTTGCGTCTGTGAGCAACAATCTACTGTCAGTCGCAGCTACGAGCCCACAGAATCAAACGGACGTACTGCAACGCTGGTCTGCAGTCTCGGCATATCCTCACGCCACGCAGAAACTTGTCTTCGTCAGCCCGCGCCATCTTGTCGGTCGCGCCACGCTTCTTGACCCCGTAGTCGACGCCTTCGCCGACCTCCTCAATGGCTCCTGTCCGTGGATCCGATACGAACAGTAAACTACACGTCTGGGCACGCTGTGGCATCTTAGGCGGGAGTGCGCAGATGATCCTACCACATAGCCGGCAGTGATGTTTGCGGTTGGTGATTGGATGGAACGGCGCACTACATAGACGGCATGCTTTGGCCGTGTCGTCTGCCTCCCATGGGGTGATGGTCTGCTCAGATGACCTAATGTCTGACTTGGACCGCCCAGCGGCGGTCGACGAGTCGAGAACGCCGCGCAATAGTTCTCCGGTGCTCTTAGATTTGAGCTCAGACAGGTCCAGCTCAAACAGCGAGCTTGCACGGCGATTACCCGACGGAGTTGGCTTCGGTCGGTGAGGCGAGAAGTGGAGGTCGACAAGCTGAGGTGTAATGTGAGTTTGAGTACGAGTATGAGGAGACGAAGCTGACCTTGTCAAGCCGTCGCTCTAATCGCTGCTGTTCGATGCTGCCTGCTTCGCGAGCAGCGGAACGGGCAGCGATAAACTCATCGGTACGAGGACGGTAGACACCCTTCGGTTGGAACCCTGGACGATATGGTGCTGGGCGGGCCGATGAAGCAGAGGAACCTGGAGTGACGAGTTGTGGCCGTTGTTGGGACAGATAACCGTTTGAAAAGGTTGGAGCAGGGCTGGTGACCCGCGAGTTGGCTGCGCTTGGTCCAGAGAGTGGTGATGGCAGCGGCTCAAGATGTCGCACCGACGACGCAGGCGACGGTACATCTGGACGTAATGCAAGAATGGATGGTGACGGTGAAATAGCGGACCGGAGGGACATAGACGATTCCGGGCGCTTGATTGGGGTCTGCGGGAGCACTGGCGCCAGAGAAGCGGAGACAGGATAACTGGGCTCAGCGACCTCAGGTGCTCGCTGCAGCGGCGAAGGGCCCACAGGACTGCCTGGAGTAACTACCCGCATTGAGCGAGCAGGACTGAGCAATGACGGGGTCGTGGGAGCGGATGTCTTGGCCGGTATTCTGCGAAAGGTGGATGCTGGGCGGGCACCCGACTGACGTGGGGCCGCGGCTGATGACGGCGAAGGAGGCATAGAGGGTGTAGACATAGACTGGTCGGGCGTGACTGTTATCGGTGGGAGGCTCGTGGGCTGGAGTGCGGGTGTGGGGCTGGCTGCTGCGGGAGTGACTGAGCGTGGCGGAGTGACTGGCACTGGTACAGACACGGGAGCGGTAGGCGGGGTGGGCTCGATAGAAAGAATAACCTTTTCGGTGAAGACCTGGTCTGGCGCAGGCTGTAGTGCGGCGAGAAGCGAGAGGTGGTTCTTTGAAAGCGACGCGTCTGGCGTAACTGGTGCGGAGAAGGAGTAGTCCTTCACAGGCTCCCGCTGCAGACTGGCCACAGTAGGCAATGCACCCAACATAGATAGTGGCCGCTTGGGAGCTCCATTCATGGCCGCAGGTCCATTTGTTGGATCTGTGAGACTCAGAGACGACGAGGTACGATTGTGCCCGCGTTTCTAAACATCAAACATCAGATATATAAACCATGTGCGTTGTAGTGCTGCAAACCTTGGGTTGATATGTCTGGTAGCTGACCGCGTTTGCCTGAGCAGGTGCGGCGGCGTCAACCATGGCCACAAGTAAAGGAAACCAAAGGGCTCGTGACGGGACGTGCACGGAGTTTGAACCGCTCTTGGACTTGCTCTCCGCACGAGTTTCGCGTTCGGACACCCGCCTGAGCTATGTTCTCTCGCGCATCAACGGGCACTCCTGTGCCACCTCCACGCCGTACTGGCAGCAGGCTTATCCAGTCGCGCGTTGACAGCCCGCCGGTCCAACGCGCAGCCAGTGTGCTTCACCAAGACATTGGCCGTAGTAGGCTCGGCCACCAATCCACACCGGACATCTCGCGCGACTATTCGCATGCGCAAGCCAAGATATTTTCCCACTCAGACCAGCTCACCATCGCCTTTGCCGGCAATGTACCCCGCGAGGTTGAACAGCTCCTCGCCGCGGCCGGTGCGTTCCTTTGAGCCTCTCAAACGCGTCGTTCTTACGCGTCTGTAGACCTTTACAGTGATCAGTTTGCTGGTGCAGTCGACAGCTTGACCGGATATGCGCTCGTCCTTTCTACACACACAATCTTCGTGTGGCAGCCCGTCAAGGCACGCGCATCCCACTCACTGCAATCGCGAGACAGCCTTCTGACGATCTCACAGCCTTCCATGCGCGCGGCGATTACGTGCTACATGTTCCCTGTTCCGACTTCTGCCTCGTCTACTCAAACCCATCTTGCGCTGCCTGTGGCCTCCCTGGTCCACTATGGCCCCATGCGTGAGCCTGGCCTCATTGTCATATCCAAAACAGGCGAACTGCGCCTTTGGGAATCGATTGGCGTCGGTCTTTCTGGTGCCGAGGGCTTCACCACGACCCAACTCTCGCTCCAAACCGACGAAGACGTTGTTTCAGTTCAACGCTGCGATGTGAGTTTGAACTCTTGTTTATCGAGTGCAAAGCATTAAACATCTATCCCAGCATCTTCTGTACATCGCGGCTACATCCACAGGCCGCCTCTTCCGGCTTATCGTGTCTGCCAGTGGCCATGTCGTTGCGGCTTCCTTCCGTTTGCCACCCGCAGTGAACAGCTCTTTACAGACCGGCCAGAGCTTCTGGTCGTATCTCCGTGGGTCGGGACCCACTCTTCGCCCTATCGTGGCCACGACGCTCGGCGCCAAGTTGCGCTCGCGAGGCACCCAGGAGCTCTGGGTGCTCACCGAAGACTCTCTGTTGCGGTGGCACGTCTCCGTCGACGGAGCAGAACAGGTACGCGGCATTTATTGCGCTGCGGTCCTAATCTAAAGCTGATATGTCGGTAGTGTGACTTGCACATGGAGCTCTCGAATTGGCTGGTGCAAAACTGGCAGACGAGTAGCGATGATCCAGCTTTAGTTGACCCAGAGTTGCTCGACATCGTCGTCGCCCCCAACGGAGTTGTGACTTTGTTAATTTCCCACCAAGGCATGAACTTGGATGGGCCGCAGCGCCACTACGACCTCGTCGAACTCAAGCCCTCTGGAAATGTGCTTGAGCTGGTCGGGAACCGTGGCTTGTCGTACGAATATGTGAGCTATCGGGCTGGTTTCTCTATTTCTCAATCCACTGACTGGAATCTTTCAAGTCCCGACTTGCACATGCGCCTCGCCTCACACTCGTCGATGACGGAGCTGCCGTACTGGTGCAGTTCAGCGATGCCATCGTCTTGAGCTTCCGTGGGACTGTGTACCAAGAACTCGCTCGGTTGAAGAAGCCGACGGACCGTATCTTCGGCGCGAGCGTCGTTCAAGGCATCGGCTCAGGCAATGATGTGCTGGTTCTGATGAACGACATGCTGTTGGCAGTGACAGTTGGCAATGCACCCAAGGCACAGGCGGACGATGAGTAAGTCTCACCAATTTGTATCCGACAGGAGGCGAAGTTGACGTAGTGGCAAAACAGTGACATGGGTGCGAGCTTGCTGCGTGCTGTGATGATTCGATCGCTTGTCTATGGCCCGGTCCCAGACGTGAGTGTCCTGTTGTGCACGCCTATGACCACCACTGACTTGGTCGCAGAATCCACTGAGCTTCAGATTTCCGTCTAACCCAGACGGCGGTAACCTGATGGCCGCATCTGAGCAGCTGAGCGGAGCCGTCCTTGCCTCAGGTGCGTCGCATGTTCCTCGATTATCCACCACTGCTGACCTGCCATGCAGACCCGACGCTGGTCAAGTCCGTCACAGAGATTAACTACCAGCTCGAAGATCGAATGTCCCGTCTGTCGTTCTTGATTCATTTCATCAATAGCAACGGTGTTACACAAAAGGTACGACTTCTGGAATGGTCTGCATAGATTTGGGCTGATAAACACTGCTGCAGCTCTCGCCGTCGTCTCGGCAGAAGTTGTTGTATGATGCAGAACAGCTGTACGCCGCGCAAGAGCTCTGGGACTATTACTCCCGGACCAGGTAATAATCCTTTACATGTCTCGCATTTACCACACTTTCTGATGCCCGTGGCGAACACAACAGGAGAGAAGAGGATCCGTCAGACATCTTTGTCGCAAGTACGACGGCGTACATGCAGGAGACCGGCGCACCAGTAACGAACAATGACACCCACCGCTCGTTCTTTAGAGTGGCCGTCAGCCAGTTGCCAACATTGCTTGCGCGCCTGGCGGGTCTCGTGCGGGAGCGGACTGAGCGGTACGAAAACCGCGCCTCGTTGCCAGCGATTCTGGTGGACGTCGATCAGATTGTCCTGGTTCGTCGTTCACACTTTTTGCTCGCCATCAAAACGGCACGCTGATCATCGATAATCGCCAATAACAGCTCGTCCTTACCGCGGCACATACCTTCCGCGAGAAGTTTGCCCCCAACTATGGCCTCGACACGAACAAATCCTTTGCAGAGCCGTGGACGAGCACTGACGGCTGTGTTTCCGCTGTCCGCGTGTTGTTCGACGAGACGGACCGAATCCTACAGTCGGTTGGCGAACGCGAGCAGGAGTTGCGCAAGCTACTTTGCGACCTCGCAGCGGCATTGTTGAATGCGTACACAGAAAGGCTCGAGTGGCTCAAGTGGGCGAATCGGGAGGGCGCGGGACGGGAGAGGGAGCAGTCAATGCTGGACGAGCAGTTCAAGCTGCTGAGGCCGCAGACGCTTCGGACGCTTGGTATGTTGAACACTTTGCGAGGTTTTGAGGGAAGCTTCTGACCTCGATATGTTCATTGTTGCAGTGCTGAGAGGCTGCGTGGACGAGGCGTTCGAACTGGCGGAGGAGCATCGAGACTACCGCACATTGACGGAGTTGTGCCACGAACGCCTTGCAGACCCGAGCGCACGTTACGAGGTCTACATCGAGAAGTACCAGGAGGTCTACGCGTTTGACCTATACTCCTACTGGATCGAAAGAGGTTTGTTATTCGTTCACTGTGTCTCCTGTCGCTGAAAACATACCGTTACAGGCATGGGTCGTGCCCTCTTCGACAACGCAGAACGCCACCCTGCTCTTGTAGACCAGTTTTTCCGGCAAAACGACGTCGCGCGACTGTCTTGGATCAATGACCTCACGCACAGACGCCACGAGCAAGCTGCCAGCGCGCTACTCATCGCACGCGAGAGCGAAAGCACCGTGGCGGGCCAGCAGCTCATGCTGAGTCTCGGCAAGTTAGCGACACTGGCACAGGTCAAGCCAGGACACCATGCGGATCCCGAACAAACGAAACGTATGTCTGATGTTGGGCAGTGAGGGTTGCACAGATGCTCACAAATGTGATTAGCGTTCGACCAAAGGCTCGACTTCATTGCGATCCAACAACAGGTCGTAACGGAGTTCCGCGATCTCATCGGGGATAAAACAGACATCGAGCATATCGTGGACGACATCATGGCCGTGCACGGCAGCAAGCTCGAGGTGTCGCGGCCGCACGCATTCAAGGTCAGAATGAACCTCCGCTCTAGTTCGCATTCTGATATGGCATATTCCAGCTGTTCCGTAACCTCGTACGGCTGGTAATGCAAGGCCGGGCGCTGGAGGTCGAGGATCTCGTAGACGTGTTGACAGTGAAGGACAATTCGGGCGACACGAAACCGTTTACGCGGGCGCTGACACTGCTCAACCATGCACAGCTGCCTGAGGCAAGACAGCGGCTGGCACTGCACAATCTCTGGCGGCGCATCTTGATGCATGACGAGTATGTCGCCGGTTCTGCTACGTTCGAGGGGCAAGTCTGACTTTTGCGTTGCAGCTGGGACGCCTTTGAAAACACGTCGCACTTGACCGACAACCAGCTCCTGTTGCGCATGCGGCGGACGGCGCTCTATACGGCGCTGCGTATGGCTGCCGAGTCCGAGGAGATCCCTCTCAACATGGTGCCGCTGCCTCAGTTCCTCATTCACCCGCCGCTGGAGACAGACATCGAGGCGCGCTGGCCAGGCTTCACACCGACTGAGCGCGAAAAGCTGTTGCAAGACTTTGCCTGGGAGTGCTCGCAGTTGCGGTCGGTTGACATTGCGAGGCATTGGGACGAAGTGGCAAGGCGCGAACGGGACGATCGCGAGAATGAGTACGATCAGATGGTGTACTGAACACGTTGTACGTCGATATAGTATACATAGGATCTTGATTTTTGCTTTTCACGGTCGTGGTGGTGCCTCCAGCCGGGCGGATTCTGTTGACGACGGCGGCGGCAGGGCCGAGTCCGTTCTCGGCTGCAGGTGCAACTTCTCCGCGAGATTCTTCAGTTCGGGTGCATATGCTGGCAGCATCGGTTCCGTGTCCTCCGACGGACGCCAGAACCGCCCGTATGCCCTGTTGACAATGTCGTAGCGTTTGCGCAAGGCGAGCATGAGCAGGTGGCGGTTGGCGCGATGCCAGGATTTGTTGTATAGCATCATGCGCGCATGCTCTTGGTTAGACCAGTCGCGGTAGAAATCATCCAGCGCGGCTTGGATAGCCTCAGGAGCGCGAGGCTCGGGTACAGCTTCGAGCGCGGCGGCTTTCTCTTCGTGGAATCGAATATTGTTCTGACTTCATGTAAGCTCGTCGAACAGTGTAAGCGATAGTTAGACACATACATCCGCCCAGAAGGAATGGTGGAACGCGTCGAGCCTGCCACGAGCAATGTTCCATTCGAGGTCCAGCCGAACGCGAGCGTTGTCTGGGTCGGTCAGGTTTGAGTCGGCAGGGAATTCGTTTACGGAATACGGATGAAGTGTCTGTGCCTGTTCAGCACGATCATAGACGACGCGGCGCAGATTTGAAACCGGGTCGGGCGGGCCGACGAGGTCGTGCAGGGGGCGCAGGCCGCGCACGGCGGCATGACGAACTCGAAGCCGGGCAAGATGCATGTCGGAGCTACAGACGCGACATGCGCCGTGGCAGGTCGTCACGGTTGCGAGCACTAATTATGAGGGTTGCGATTTGAAACACTCTTAGCCTAGTTTCAGGTATTCACAATATAATAACGAGTTGTAGGAGCGAGGCACCGTGGCGATCTCAACTACCTAAAACCCTGACAGCTTGTCACACATCTGCTGAGCTGAGCTGTCTGTCCAATTTGGCAATAGCCTTTTCTACAGGAGCAATAATAATGATATCGAGTATGCGGATGCAGTGCGTCTGACCGTTTGGTCAATGATGCTCTGGCTTTTTCTCCTTGTGCTTGGGATTGGGTGCGAGAATCGCGCCTGCAAGCCAGCCGGTTGCGAGGATTCCAGCTAGCACCCACGCGCCAGAACGCTCTTCGTCCGAAAGGTTCCTCCTGCCTGTAGTCTCGGCAGACCCAGTTTCGGCAGCCTTTGCCAATGAAGCGCGCAGCTCGTCGCGTGATGGGACACCAATTTCGCGGGCAACACCACCCCAGAGACCCGATACGTTCGGCAGCGGGATGCGCTCTGAGGGTTTGGAGGGAATCGACAAGACGGAAGGATCAAAGACGTTGGAGGTGAGCTCTTGAGTGCCTTCAGCAACTGCGATGACCTTGGGCAGGTCTGTCTTGGGCAGATCGGTCGCAGCTGCAGCTTTGGCAGCGTCTTCTGCGCGCTTCTCCTTCGAGTCCCAGAAATCGTACACGAACGGCTATGGTGTGAGTGGGTGAGCAGGAGGTCACGCTGTGATTCTCATTCACGCGCACGCACCACTTTTGCCTCTGGCTCGATCGCATTGGGGTCAATCGAGACGTCTGGCAGGCGAACAGTGGTCACAGTGCGTGCAGCTACAGCTGCGCGGGTGCGAGCGGTGCGCAGAGCCAGCGAAAGCATGTCGTCAGAAATTTAGGAGACAGAGTACGGAGACGCGCCGGATTGCAGCCGTGGCTGGCCTCGAGGCAGGAACGAGGCGCCCACTCATCTCATCTATGGCGAACAAAGGCAAGCCAGCGCGGCAGATGGTAGGGCCTTTGCCTCATGTTGGACAGGACGCTGCAAGCCATCTCAAGGGTCGGTTCAAGTTGTGACCGATGGCAGCCGCTGACATTGTTTTCGATTGTGGCAGGTTCTCCTCAGCCCACGCGCACCTTTAACTTACCCTCCGAAGCTACAGGCACGCCCCGCACAGCCCCGCACGACCCTCTTCCTCACACCTTGCCTTGACAGCGTCAGTCCTCTGCCAAAGCTCCTGCGATGGCTGTCTCGCGTGCACCTCGCATGCTCACCCTCGCGCACGGCGAGATGGAGACCCTGCGCATCCTTCCACCCTCTTATGCTGTTCGTCTCCACTGTATCTGGTAATATCTCGCCAGTAGTGCTCACCGATCGTCTCTCGTCATTCAGGAGGTTGACGCGCTCGCTCGTGACTGGGTCCAGCCACCACCAGGCGCCGCCTTTGCCCTGCGCATCCCCGTCGAATTCCTCCCATGGCAGGCTGCTGTGCGTACCAAACTCGCCATCTCATCTCATAATCTTCTGATACACTCGACAGCGCATGGTCCAATCGCAATATGTTTGGGTTCGTCACTTCGCATTATCATCGCCACCTTCGCAATCCTCACCAGTCTGCAGCTCACCTCCGAGGAGACATATCTGCTCGCTACCAGCGGAAACAACCCCATGCGTATAGAGATCGTCTCAGAAGCGCCTCCTCCCCCAGAGATGCCGTGAGTCTTGTGCCATCCGTGATCGCCGCTGCGCTCACCAACGCCAAATGAACTGTCCAGCGCCCTCCCGCCGTACGTGTCTTCTGCTGTCAAATTGGACGTCTACTAACTCTGCGCAGACCTCCGCCCGTCCTTGAAATGCCAGCCACGTTTAAACTCGAGCTCTCACCCGGCCAGACCGTTGCGATCGACACGACTATTACCTCTGATGACCTCGAC
>Ga0247815_10003498_pt1 | contig 11274 bp, 8 predicted proteins | sample UWRJL194509B1_FD_181014 | JGI IMG/M metagenome (GOLD analysis project Ga0247815, IMG submission 181014) | Plant litter microbial communities from Arlington Agricultural Research Station in Wisconsin, United States - UWRJ-L194-509B-1 | ecosystem: Environmental > Terrestrial > Plant litter >... | reverse complement strand
TTTCTGCTGCTGCTTCTTTATATTTTTTATCATCAATATAGACCAGCTTGAATGCTTTTTGCCGCTGCTGGGGAAGCTCGGTAAATATCACATTCAGATGCTGCTCATCATAGCATTCGTTTGGTGGCTCATCTTCTTCAGTTAAAGTATCCGTATAAGCCTTTAAACGACGGTCGGACACCTTTCTGTTGCGTAAAACCATCATGCACTCATTATGGATGGCACGAAAAAGGTAAGCCCGGATAGAAGTATTGATTGATAGAAAGTGTGATTTCTGCCACATATTGACGAATAGATTCTGAGTAAGGTCTTCAGCCTCCATTTCGTCTTCCAAAATAAAATAGGCTTTTGTTACGAGTGTTTTGTAGTACTTTTTAAACACGGCTTCGTAAGCAGATTTATCACCCTGCTTTAGCTCATTCAGTAATATTTGGTCGTCCTGCTCCATTAAATAATGATCCGGAGACTAAATATAAATAATCGTAGAGAAAGTACAAAATTAATAATAATTAATTTAGGTTCTCAGCACTATGATAGGGTCCACCTTGTTTCGTTGGCGGTTTGGAAACATCTCTTTGCCATAACAATTCCTATTCCCCATATATTGCTATATTTGGGGAATACATTCTCTAAATATAGCTATATATGGGGAATAGAGTTTTTTTACTACTTAAAGAACCTATAGTCGATGGTTTGGAGAGGAAAAAGTTTTATTTAACCAGTCGTCAAAAATCAATCATTATATACCTTGGCCAGATTATAATAGACGGTGTTAATGTTCCGATCCAGAGTTCGACAACTCCAGTTCTGTTCGACTGCGTCGTCCAAATCAAATCCTCTTGCAGCCTCATTTTAAACCCAAATGATGAAACGGTTATGCCTCCTTGTCAATTTGCCACACAGTGTGTAGCAATTCTCATTATTAACCAATTATGGCCCCCATTTCATTTTTCTACACAGTGTGTAGAATTTGTTTTGCTCAGGAAGATAAAACTGTCTGAAAATATTAGCAGGAAATTTTGAACATAGCGAGAGGAACTAAAAACAGCGATTAGGAAACAAAGCCGGACTTTGAAGAGTTCAAAGTTCGGCTGTATCATTCACCCTATTTAATATGAACACCTTGAATGCTTTTGCAGGATGCTAGAGCCGATTATTGACGATTTAAAGAGTAAAGACATGTATAATTTAATAGATTTATTCTGATTCCCACTCCCTTTGTACCCTGAGTTAGAACTTAAAAGTTGGCAAGATTAAAATATATGTAAATGAAAGCTTGTTACCGAATAAGTATATAGATTAAATTTGAATGATCTTGAAGTACCAAATAATTGTATTATTACTGGCAAAGAGTTAGGTCTTGATCTTTATTAATTTATTGTACAAATGGAAAATTCAAATATTCTTATATATCAAACTGATGACGGTGTTACAAAGATTGAAACGCGTTTGGAAAATGATACGGTATGGCTCAATCAGAGCCAATTATGCGAGCTCTTTCAAAAATCAAAATCAACGGTTAGTGAACATATTAAACATATTTTTGAAGAAGGCGAATTGGAGCAGGAGGCAGTTGTCCGGGATTTCCGAACAACTGCCACAGACGGAAAACAATATAATATAACATTCTATAATTTAGATGTTATCATTTCTGTTGGCTATCGTGTAAAAAGTCTCCAAGGCACAAAATTTCGTCAATGGGCTACGACAAGGCTTAAAGAATATATTGTAAAGGGATTTGCAATAAATGATGAGTTATTGAAACAAGCCGGTGGAGGTAATTATTTTGATGATTTACTTGACCGTATTCGCGACATACGTTCATCAGAGAAAGTCTTTTGGCGTAAAGTGCTTAATGTTTATGCCACCAGTATTGATTACGATCCAAAAACCGAAATATCTGTGTTGTTTTTTCAAACAGTGCAGAATAAAATGCATTGGGCTGCGCACGGCCATACTGCGGCTGAAATCATTTATGAACGTATCGATTGTAATAAAACCAATTTAGGCCTTAAAAATATTAAGGGAGCTAAACCAACGAAACAGGAAATCGAAATAGCCAAGAATTATTTAGATGAAAGCGAATTAAATATACTTAACAGAATGGTTTCTGCATATTTAGAATTGGCGGAATTACAAGCCCTCAACCGCAAGCCTATGTATATGACTGATTGGATACAGCGCTTAGATGATTTTATAAAGATGACAGGAAATGAGCTATTAGAAAATGCCGGCACAATAAGTCATCAACAAGCCTTAAAGAAGGCGAGTGAAGAATATGAGAAATTCAAAAAGCGAAATCAAAATCAGATTACTGAGGTGGAAAAACATTTTATTAAGCAAATTGATGAGGCATCTAAAAGACACACGAGTAAAAGCAATAACTGAAACTAGGGGACATTTTGAAAACAAAAAAGAGAGGCTGTATCATTGAACAATGATCAGCCTCTTCTTTATTCAACTTCGATAGTACCGAAGTTCCAGTACCCGAGAGCAGATTCGAACTGCCACGCCGTTGCCAGCACCAGCCCCTCAAGCTGGCGCGTCTACCAATTTCGCCACCCGGGTAGGTTCTGTGGTGCAAATATATATTTATTCAGTATAGTTTTAATACATTTCTGAAAAAACTATACTTCAATAACAAGTCCGTCATAAGCAAGCCTGATATTTGAAGGCAGTTCTGCTTCTATATCAGCATGTTTGCCCAATGTATGGCTCATATGTGTAAAGTAAGTTGTTTCTGCACTAATGTCTTTGGCAAATGCAATTGCCTCCGCCAGCGTAAAATGTGAAATATGCTCTCCCTTTTGCAGCGCATTTATCACAAGGATCTTTGTACCCCTTATTTTATCTATTGATTCCTGAGGTATTGTTTTGGCGTCAGTGATATAAGTAAAATCATTGATCCTGTATCCAAGAATCGGCAGCTTATAATGCATTACATCCAACGGAATAAACTCAGTTTTGCCTATCCGGAAGTTTTCACCTGTCAATGTATGCATATTGATTTGCGGAACACCGGGATAAACCTTGGCCGCAAAAATGTAAGAAAATTCCCTTTTCAGCGCTTCCTGCACCCGCTCAGTAGCATAGATATCGATATTCTTGTGCAGCAGATAATTAAAGGGCCTGATGTCATCCAGCCCGGCCACATGATCTTTATGTTCATGGGTATAAACAATAGCATCAAGGTCCTTTACCTTTGCCCTCAGCATCTGGTACCTGAAATCAGGCCCACTGTCAATTACAATAGTTTTATCGCCGGTTTCCAGCAATACAGACACACGCAGACGTTTATCCCGAGGATCGTCCGACTGGCAAACTTCACAACCACAAGTGATCACAGGAATACCCTGTGATGTGCCAGTACCCAGAAAAGTGATTCTCAAAATGCGAAGGTTAAAGTCATAGTTTCAAAATTAACAAAAAAAGGGGTTACGACAATTTGCCTTAACCCCTTTTTAAAAATTATATTCAATTACCGCAGATCTACGATTTCCACACCAGGATATTTCTTGGCATCAAAGGCAAATGTACTTTCGGGCACCTTCACATTTGGTACAAAAGTTTTGACCGTGTAGGTATACTTATTCCCGTTTTTATCAAAAATCAATACACTGGCAACCTGGTGGGCAACTTTGTCAATACCTAACCGAATTTTAAAGTAGCTCTTTTTTGCATCTGTTGGAGCCAGGTCTATCATCTGGTAAGTTTTAGCACCTATCTTTTTTTCTCCGTTATATGCGTATTTGAAACCGGTTTCATATAAGGTAAAAATCCTGGCTGGATTCAGCGCATCACTGTTATTATCCACGGCAGAAACCTGAACCTCCTTATCTTTTTTCAAATAGGTCCACTGGCTTTTACCATCACTGATGATTTCCTGTTCGGTCATCACCACTCTGAACTTATTAGCCTTTGAACGAACGGTCAATGTACCCTGCTGTGTATCTTTGGTACCGTTTTGCGGGCTCTCCAGCAAAAAGCTGAAGTCGGTCTTTACAACATCGTATGATTTATATTTTTTACTGACTTCTGCCAATATTGCTTTGGCCTTTGCATCGGTCTGCGTATAACCTGTATAATGTACTCCTGATAATATCAGCAATGACAATAGGATCTTCTTCATCTTGAATTTGATTGCTTTATTTCTTCAGGTTAGTCAAGAATTGTTCCAAAGCGTAATCATCAGGCAGCAACACTTCCCGGGCCTTACTTCCTTCAAACGGGCCAACTACTCCCGCAGCCTCAAGCTGGTCAATAATCCTGCCCGCCCTGTTGTAGCCCAATTTCAGTTTTCGCTGTATAAGCGATGTTGAGCCCTGCTGATGCATAACAATCAATCTTGCAGCATCTTCAAACATTGAATCCCTATCATCCGGATCAAAATCTGCCTTGGCCGACTCGGCAGCTTCATCAAGGTATTCCGGCAACTGATAAGCCTCAGGATACCCTCTCTGGTTACCTATAAATTCAGATATACGGTCAACTTCAGGTGTATCCACAAAAGCACACTGTAACCTGATTAAATCGTTTCCTGTAGACAATAACATATCACCGCGACCAATTAACTGATCGGCACCGCCACTGTCAAGAATTGTCCTGGAGTCAATTTTAGACAATACCCTAAAGGCAAGCCTGGCCGGGAAATTGGCTTTAATTGTTCCTGTGATAATATTTACCGATGGACGTTGCGTAGCCAGCACAAGGTGGATCCCTACAGCCCTGGCCAATTGAGCCAAACGGGCGATTGGTGTCTCTACCTCTTTACCTGCCGTCATCATCAAATCGGCAAACTCATCCACAATCAATACGATATAAGGAAGGAACCGGTGTGAATTGTTCGGGTTTAATTTTCTTTTGATAAACTTTTCATTGTACTCTTTCAGGTTCCTAACCTGTGCATCTTTTAGCAGATCATAACGCTGATCCATTTCTATACAAAGAGAGTTCAGGGTATGGATTACTTTTTTGGTATCTGTGATAATCGCATCTGCTTCGCCCGGAAGCTTGGCAAGGAAATGCCGCTCAATTTTATTGAACAGCGTAAGCTCCACTTTCTTTGGATCTACAAGTACGAACTTCAATTGTGAAGGGTGCTTTTTATACAACAGGGATACCAGAATGGCATTGATACCAACAGATTTACCCTGACCTGTGGCACCTGCAACCAATAAATGGGGCATCTTGGCCAGATCGGCAATATAAACTTCATTGGAAATCGTCTTACCAAGGGCAATAGGCAGGTCCATTTCTGTTTTCTGAAATTTTTCTGTGGCCAAAATGCTCCGCATAGACACCATTTCAGGGTGCATATTTGGCACCTCTATACCAATGGTTCCTTTTCCAGGCATCGGCGCAATGATACGGATTCCGAGAGCTGCTAAACTCAAGGCAATATCATCCTCCAGGTTTTTGATTTTCGAAATCCTGATACCTGGTGCAGGAATAATTTCATAAAGCGTTACCGTTGGCCCAATTGTAGCTTTGATTTTATCGATCTCAATATTGTAATGGTTAAGCGTCTCTACAATCTTGTTTTTGTTGGCTTCAAGTTCATCTGCATTGACAGAAATCTTATTGGACCCATAATTTTCCAGGAGGTCAAGGTTCGGATATTTATAGCTCGCCAGGTCAAGCGTAGGATCGTAATTTCCAAACTGCTCTACCAGCTCTTCTGATTTCTTTTCCTCATCACTTTTTTCAATAGTAAACTGCGGTTCTTCCTGTTTTACATCTTCAAAAACAATCTCAGCCAATGGCTCAACCACCGGGGAAAGTATTATCGGCGCATTCATCACATTCAGTACAGGAGATTTCGGCACAACAACGGCTTCTTCCACTGGTGGCTCTTCAAAGCGGCTTGGAGTAAGCACAATGTTCTGTTCTTTTTTTCGCTGCCCGGCCAGACGGTCATTAAGCGTAAATTCAACTTGTTCAAGCCTGTTTTCAACTACCTCTTCGGCCTTTGCCGCTACCGGATTGCGAACAGGCATAATATGATTGCCTTCTTCCTCAGTAACCAGTTCGTCTTCTTCAGGTAATACATCCAGATGTTTTCTTTCCGGAAGTTTAAAATCAATATTGTAAGCAATAATCAGAAGAGTCAGCCCTAAAAAGGCAATAAGCCCCCCTACACCGGCAATCCCTATTTGCGCTACTAATAATTTGTTGGTCCAGTAACCAATTTCGCCCTCCAGATAATGGGGTGCATCTAAAAAGAACGAATGGAAGAAACCAAAAGAGAGCGACAAAAACAACAGGAAAAACAAACTATATCCGAAAGTTTTTTCGAGTGCAAATATTTTAACTTTGAACAACAGGCGATAGCCAATCACAAAAAATACAAAAACAAAAAGAAAAGAAGCAATTCCAAACCACTCGTAAATAAACTGGTGCGCCAATAAGGCACCGAATTTACCCAGCCAGTTTTGCACAACAAACGGAATATTATGCTGCTGCAGTTCTTCCATCGTTTTGAAAAGATTACCCCATCCCCCATTCGCGTCAATCACATAACTGTAATCTTCCTCCCAGGTGAATATGTAAGAAGTAAAAGCTACCAGGAAATATATGGCCAGGATAAGGAAAAATAATCCTGCGATTTTCAAAGCGCGCTCGTTCTCAAAGCTCAGTGAAGGCATTCGCTCAAATCTTATTTTGGGCTGCCTGGACGATGTTTTAGTGCCCGGCTTGTCCCCGTATTCGTTTTTGAATGAATTAGATTTAAATTGGTTTCCCCTTACCGACATGTTGCGTAACTCTATTAATAAACAACAAATATAAAATATATAGTTGTATGTGTCATGTTATTCTAATCCGCAGCGGAAGAATATCTGTTGAACGCCCTCAGCAATCTGTTTACAAGTCCCAAATACGCTGTCTGATCCTTTTGATATAACGTCGGACATCCAGAATCAGTGCAGCCGTCACATAAAAAACAATAGGAAAGCCTACAGCAAGGAACGAAGAATAAATAAAAAACAATCTGATCCTGCTAATCGACATATTAAGCCGCGATGCGATATATGTACAAACCCCAAAACTTTGTTTCTCAAAATAGGTGACGATGCTCTGGAACATAGTATTCATTTTAGATAATTGAGGTGTTAAACTGAATGATGAATTAAAGATCAATTTAGAGATTATTTATATGAAAAGCAAAAATCGTACCCCGAAATCACATCAGTCGGTCATAATCCGTATCCCAATTTCGCATTCCAGGCATTTTTTATGGCTGCAGTAGTTTTTATGCAATTGCAGCACGGCCTGTGAATCCATTGCAGTTCTTAATGTAATACCGGCTTTTTTGTATTCGGCTACAATCGCATTTCTTTCTGCAGGAATTTTTTTAAGCATTTTAACAGCGCGGTCTTTCAAATCCTCCCTGCCGAAATAACGGCCATAACTGTACAATAAGGTGCAAAGGGCATTGATAACCAGGTTTTCAATTGACTTTCTGCCCAATTTAGTCGTTATGGCCCCGCAGTCCCTGTCGAAACCGGAGTGATTTTTCCAGTATGGATTTACCGCAACTGAAGAAAATAAACGTATCATCGATTTGAGGTCTTTGCAGGCTAAACTGTCATCAAAAATGGTATTGCTGCCTGTTAACAAACCTGCGAGCTGTGCAATCCTGAGCACTGGAAAATTCTGCGGGTGCATTCTCATGAATTTCCAGACTGACCTGTTTGCAGGCTGTAGCGTATACTTGTGTCGTAAAAATTTATACTCCAGTTGTAATTTCCTGGGGTATTCGTCTTTAAACTCACCCTCCAGAAATCCAGCCTGTCCAAAAAGAAGGGCCTCTACCTGAAGCGCATTATCACGTAATTTAGAGAGAATGGACCCAGGTATACTGTTAGCCAGCATCTCGAAAGGCGTGTTATTGGTTTTAAAGCCAAAACTTCTCATTAAAAGCACATGGAAGCTTTCTCTCCAATGGTGATGGTTATGTTCCATTTTGATCGAAATTTCAACTGCCCTCTCTTCCAGCCGCTCAACAATCATCTTTTCCACTGTACGGTTCAGCACTGCCAGTTCTACACTTCCTATCACTCCGGCACATGGAAAAAAGTCTTTCTCGGTCATCAGGCTGTTATACCGGACAAGCAGCGTTTCAGGAACCAATCCTTTAAGAGAAAGTGCGGGTACAACCGTCCCATCGGTGCGGCATACAAGATCATCGTCCTCATACACCACGTGAAGGATCACTGTATCATAAAAACGGTCTGTGTGGTGACGGTGTAATTTCCAGTCGGATGATTTCAAATGTATCTCAACATTACCCACCCAAAGCTGTCCGTTGATTTTTAGCTTGGCGGTACTGAAGTCAGGACCAGCATGCCGGTTCGGTAATCCCTGATTGATAATTTGTAGCTGATCTCCATTGGTGCAACGGAGATCAGCTTTGCCCAGTAACCTGTACTGCCAGATATAATGTAAAAAGTCTTCGTTAAAATGCATGACGCAAATTTACTTCAAACTATAATTTATATCCAGAAATGCAGTGTATTTTATACCAATTCAGCCTTTTCCAGGATTTCCTGCATTTCCTTCTGCAGTTTCAGGGCTTCTGCTCTTGCCTTTTCGGCGAAATCTTCACCTTTACCTGCGTAAATAATTCCGCGGGACGAATTAATCAGCAATCCGCAATGATCGTTTAGCCCAAATTCACAAACGTCGGCCAAACTACCACCCTGTGCACCTACCCCGGGCACCAGCAAGAAGCTGTCGGGCGCAAGTCTTCGTATATTTGCAAATTCCGCGCCCCGGGTTGCTCCAACAACATACATCAGACGATCGCTGTCAGCCCATGTAGACGAAACTTTGATCACCTGCTCATATAATTTTCCATCGGGAGTTTCCAGCAACTGGAAGTCGTGATGGCCTTCATTTGAAGTTGCGGCAAGCAGAATCACCCATTTATCGGGATATGATAAAAAAGGGCTAACAGAGTCTTTTCCCATATATGGCGCGACAGTTATCGAATCGAAACTCATCCCCGACTTGTCTTCGTTAAAAAATGCATCAGCATACATTGCAGAGGTGTTGCCAATGTCTCCGCGTTTTGCATCTGCGATGGTAAATATATCTTTCGGAATATGTGCCCAGGTTTTCAGTAAACACTCCCAGCCTTTTATTCCCCTTGATTCGTAAAATGCAGTGTTTGGTTTATAGGCAACACAGAGATCTTTGGTCGCTTCGATAATTTGTCTGTTAAACTCAAAAATTGGATCTTCGTAACTCATCAGGTGTTGTGGAATATTTTCCAGCACCGGGTCGAGCCCTACGCACAAAAATGATTTTTTCAGTTTTATTTGTTCAAATAGTTGCTTTTTATTCATTTGGGCTTAGATTATTCGCAAATATGCCAAATTTTCTACAGCTATTTTAAGCCGAGTTTTACACATGTTAAGTAAATTATTTCTAACATTTTGATTTTTTACTTGCAGATTAAGATACAAATACATACAATTGCACCATAATTCTCAAAGTTTATCTGATCATTCCAGAAAATCTCACAAAATTTTGTTCTATTTTTCCAAAATTCATAATGCATTTTTTGCTTGATATGCTGATAAATACGTTTATAAAAATTTCTCTACACCCACATAATGTTTAACAAAACAGAATTAAATGAAAAACTCACTGCTGAATTGCGGGAGTTAGCAAAGTCTCAGGGAATCCTAAATGCTGATGATCTGCGCAAAGCTGAATTGGTTGAAGTTATTCATCAAATAAGCGAACAACAAAGCCAACCAGAAATTGCAGAAGTAAGTGCTGCAGCGGATGTTACCAGTGATGGTGCTAAACAGTCTCCGGTCAAAGCTGCTAAACCAAAGGCGGCGGCTAAAAGTGCCCCTGCAGACAAAACGCTCAGAAAAAGAACCCGTATTGCAAAAGACGAGCCTGAAGCACCTGCGCAAGGTGGCAATAACAACTTTAACAGGGCCTCATTATTTGATACGCCGCCTGCAGAACAACAACAGGAATATACTCCCGCCCCTGCGGTAGAAAAACAACCTGTTGAAGCGGTAACACCCGCAGCAAGAAAAGAAGAAAGCCCCGTGGCACCAGTTGCCGCCCCCTCAAATACCGATCACAAGAAAGTAAAACCGGTAAGGGATGACAACAGGCCAAAAAATAACAACAACAATAATCAGAAACAGAACGAAAACAGCTATTCCAACCTGGATTTCGATAACACCATCACCAACGAAGGCGTTCTTGAAATTATGCCTGACGGATATGGTTTCTTAAGATCTGCGGATTACAATTACCTGTCTTCTCCTGATGACATCTATGTTTCGCAATCGCAAATCAAACTGTTCGGATTAAAAACGGGCGATACTGTTAAAGGAAGCATCCGCCCGCCAAAAGAAGGCGAAAAATACTTCCCTCTGGTAAGGGTAGAATCAATCAATGGCCGTCTTCCTGCAGATATCAGGGACAGGGTACCATTCGATTACCTTACACCACTGTTTCCTACAGAAAGACTAAACCTGTTTACTGAAACAAATAACTACTCTACACGTATAATCGACTTGTTTACGCCAATTGGTAAAGGTCAGCGTGGGTTAATCGTTGCACAACCTAAAACAGGTAAAACAAACCTGTTGAAAGAAGTTGCCAATGCAATTGCTAAAAACCACCCTGAAGTTTACCTGATTATCCTGCTGATTGACGAACGTCCTGAGGAGGTTACTGATATGGCAAGAAGCGTACGTGCAGAGGTTATTGCATCAACGTTTGATGAACCTGCTGAACGACATGTAAAAATTGCAAATATTGTGCTTGAAAAAGCAAAACGCCTGGTAGAATGTGGTCACGATGTAGTAATCCTGCTTGATTCAATCACCCGTCTTGCTCGTGCATACAATACAACTGCCCCTGCATCCGGAAAAATCCTTTCTGGTGGTGTTGACGCAAATGCCCTGCACAAACCAAAACGTTTCTTTGGTGCTGCACGTAACATTGAAAAAGGCGGATCATTAACCATCCTGGCCACGGCACTTACAGATACTGGATCTAAAATGGACGAAGTAATCTTTGAAGAATTTAAGGGTACGGGTAACATGGAGCTGCAACTGGATCGTAAATTGTCTAACAAACGTATCTTCCCTGCAATTGACATCACCGCATCAAGTACACGACGTGATGATTTGTTGCATGACAGAGATACTTTACAAAGAGTATGGATCCTGCGTAACCACCTTGCAGATATGAATGCACAGGAAGCAATGGAATTTGTTCAGGCACAGATAAGGAACA
>Ga0247815_10003497_pt1 | contig 11276 bp, 15 predicted proteins | sample UWRJL194509B1_FD_181014 | JGI IMG/M metagenome (GOLD analysis project Ga0247815, IMG submission 181014) | Plant litter microbial communities from Arlington Agricultural Research Station in Wisconsin, United States - UWRJ-L194-509B-1 | ecosystem: Environmental > Terrestrial > Plant litter >... | reverse complement strand
TCTCGCACAAGCCAATTTGGATCGACTCTGCCAATGCCTGTGGTGAACACTGTTCACACCAACGCAAGCCTATGTCAGGCCGCAGTCACCTCCGGTACCTCCACCGGAACTGCAACGCTGATAAAACGCGCACCAGATCTGGAATGGCTTGCTATAGGCTATCTCACGGTTCCACAAACCGATACCGTCGCCGCTGTTTTGCTCGGACATATTGCGTATTGCCTATCGGACAGTTCGTTCCAATTTACCACTGCCGCTGGAGGTCATTCAAAGCTTTTCAGTTGATTCGACAAGACGTCTGGCCGTGCCAGGGTTCTACTGGGCGATCACAAACTCGGACGCACCGCGAGGGACACGTCTTGGTCTTGGCCCCGTTCATGTTCAAGTTCGATATCGCATTGTCATTCCTTCTCGTCAGACGGTCATGGCAAATTGCGGGGGCTCGAGCGTACCCGTCGTAGTGCGCACATTGTTCTCAGCGGGCGGCCACTGGTCACCACGTACTAACCGTGAGCGACACAACCGACACGTATACAATGATTCATGGAGGCAACCTCGGTCAAACGTGGACGAGTGAGAAACAGCCTTGCATGATATTGCATGTCGAGGGCCGTGCATAGCAAGCCTGAGTGCGATTAGATTACAGATGGCAATGGGAGCAGAAGAGGTACTACGACAAAAGAGAGACAGCGGGGACCGAGGACAGAACTCGTGGGCGTAGGCAGTGGAACATTCTGGCATAGACTTTGTGTAAAGCATGGGCGGCTTGCACAACGAGGTGCGGGCAATCGAGAATGAGCACGCGAAAGACGAATGAGGTTTTGGTGCCAGTGTGGGCAGGCAAGCGGGCAGGGGATGCGTGTCAAGAGGGAAAGCCACGACGGAACGGAACAGGCAGCCACACATGAGCACAAGATATGGAGAAGGAATATACAAGAGCAGATATTGTAATTACGCTCACAGCACGGCTGTGGACCGGGATGACAACGCGCACTCCAAGTCGATGGAGAAGTAGGCAGAGTCGAGAGCGTTGGTCAAGGTGGCGACAAACGCCTGTACTTCGGGGGTGCTGGCGTCAAACAAGGCAATGGCTTAGAGGAACGACGAAGTGCGGGGCAATGAGCGAGGCATTGTGCGGGAAGGCGCAGGAGACACGTTCGTGCTCGAGGCAGCGGATGTGCGGCGCGAAGAAGATATCGAGGACGTCTTGCGAGAGATCGCAAGATGGCAAGATGCATTGAATGAATGCGTGAGTTGTCAAACTAAGCAACGTAGTACCATTGTAGGAACCGGTCGGTCGCAATTGCGCAAGATATCAGCTGCTGCCTGTGCGCATACGCCACCAAGCTCCGCACATGATCATCTTGCTTAGCGGATGCGTTTTGCGGATATGTGTGGGCGCGATGAACGGGGAGGCGAATGAATAGGAGAAGGAGGACGGGGAGCCGTGCCCGCTTTGGGATATTGATCCGCCGGTCCGCGCCGCAAGCGGCTTCTCTGTCTTCTTTTCGTCGCCTACTTCACGTATTCTCGAGTCTATAATATCCCATTACCGCAATTGTACCTCGCGGTGTCAGTTGGATACAACTATGGTTCGTGTTTGTCATTTAGTCATGTCCCGGACCTATGAACCTGCTATTTCCCTTCCCAAGCTTCGTTTTCACACGCTGGCGCACACCACTGGCCACCCTGTCTCATAGTCACCGTCACCAACTCCGCGTCGCCCCCTGTCAGCTTCTGATACCTTGTGACGGGCTGCCTCGCGACTGCAGGTTAGGGCGTCCCGGACATCTGGGCCTAACCAGCCGCACCTCGACCCTCATGTCCATGCGAACAACTGTGTCTCACACTGCTCGATAACCTTGCGTTTTTCATCGTTCCTCATGCGCTTCTTTTCCGCCAGGCGCCGACTGGTTGCGCCTTTGCGACGAACGATATGCCACAGCCCTCCGGCTCGCCGCCATAGACACCTACCACCTTGGCACTTAGCTGTCTGCACTTGACCCAGGATTACCTCGTATTTGTTTCTCTGCGGTGTCTCGGACTTTGTACGGAACTTCGTTGCACAAAATGGTCTCTCTCGGGATTCAGGTTCAACCGTAACCCACATTCTACGATTTCACGCGACTGCCTCTGCACACGCCTTTCACACAACCTTGGCACATTGCGCCAAGTCATTTCTGCCTGTTCCTGTTCCTGTGTCTGTTCCAATGAGGTGGCCGAGGTCAGGACAGACACTTGCATGTGTGACGCAGGCCGTGGAGCGGCCCACAATGGCCGTCTACAGTCACGAGGTCTCTGCGAAGGGGATGGCTAGCAGATTACGAGATCATCTGATAATTATTACTACTAATTTATTTTATTGGCCCTGAGAGCCTGCCAAGGCGGCGATTTATATTGCCCGAACACATTCAAGTTCTCAGCTCCCGAGAACTCCACGGTCTGCATCATCTTGGAATGCTTCAGCCCAGATGCGTATCCGATCCGTTGCCGATTCGGCGCTGTATCGTGACCCATCTGTCAACGCCTTCGTTCGCGTGACCCTCATCGTCATTGTGCACCCCTTCACCCCCAGCCCATCGAGTTTAGTAAGACCAGCGTCTCACGGCGACCTGTGCGTTGACGACGGGACCGCTGACTGCTCACTTCTGACCGATTCTGCGTTTTCGGTTCCTATTATGGCCCACGCGTGTGCTCCTACAGCTCTCGGTTCCATCGGGTCTGTGGCTGTGGTTTACTATCTGGTGTATATGTTTTGTATTTAAACGCTTAGAGAGGCCAAGTTGTAATTGTCTTGACGTCCTACGACAAGTTCTGCCGCACGCCACACCACCTCCCAAACCCGTTAGCCCTTATCGGAAGATTGGCGTTTTTTTTTACTGCTCGGCACGTGGTGCACCTGTCTCCCCTGTTGTACACTCTTATGTCATACGTCAGCCGAAGTTGGCAAATTTCTCAATACAGTCGATCGGCGTAACGAACGTGGGTGCGCGCCTTTTGCTTCATTTTAGTGTGTTGTTTTTTACTTACTTTTACACTAGAAAGGGTTGGCAAGCCAGCAGGCCACCTTGCGTGATGTGAGCGGCCAGCCATTCCTCTCGAATTCGATGTCAGATCGATGAAAGCCTAATATAAAATTAGGGTGCCGTTCTTGGCTGGATGAAGCCAGGCGTCGCCGGCGGAGTGACCTCGTAGTTTGGAAAAAGCTTGGAAGTTTACACACGAGAGCTTATAAGTCCGTTTGACATGGGAGCTAGCTGCGTAAAGTGGCTTGTGCTGAGTTATGTTTGGGCGAGACACGAAGCACTAGAAATCAGTGTCGATTTCGGCGATAGGCGAGCGAGGTTGCCTGCAGGTAAAAATGTGCCCACGGATTGCAAGCCGGCCCAGACTGAGCGCCCTTTGGTGACGTAAGAGTTTACTAGAGCCTCGTTGGCCGCCCTGCAGCAGGATTGAAAGCTACGCGCAAAGTACCCATGGACCTCGTGCATCGGTCTGGCACCGCAGAATACTCGTAAATTCATCTCCGCATTCGGTTCTTATTGAACCCTTCGACGCCCGCCCGAGGGTCGGCATTGTCCCAACCAATTGAAATCCGATGAAGTAAATGTTGTCTCTCTATCGAATATGATTTACAATGACACGCTTCAACCTCGCTGGTACCGACACTAGCGTTACCGCTTGGCCCTCTGTTCGTCACCCGATTGAGGAAGTCAATTATTCTGATTTGGTGCGCCAATCCAGTTGCTACCACACGCTTCCTGCATTGATTACACGCAACATTTTGCACGATTCAGCTCGGGTCCGCAGTTTAAATGACCTCCCAGCGAGAGAACTGGTGTCCAGGCGCTCGTGGAGCAGGCACCGTGTAATCCACCTACTAATGCGCTTGTGTGGATCCTAATCGTATAACCGCTCGTTTGACAGCACGGAACGTGTGAGTCCAGTGAAAGGGTGACTGCGATCAGGGGCATGCCCTGTGCTGTGTACCAGCACTCGAGGCCAGCACCTTGTCAGTCTGCATGGTTCTAGCTCACACTCCGCCATTCGAATCTTTTCCCACCAGAACGACTGCTCCTCGTTCAAACCGTCGCACTCAAATCACCTGCCATAGCCCCATGTCCTCGCTGCATCTCATCCCGCTTGTCCTTGTCATAATGGGTATTTTCGCGCGATTCTGGGCTCCAGAATGGTGGGCACTTCAGTGGCCAACGAGCAAGGACAACAGCCGCAGTGTGGCACCCCTGTACACGGATCCGCCGGAATTGACTGAAAAGGACGAGGTTGAGGGCGACGGTGACATTTACAGTCTACTCCAGCAATCTCGCGATCCGGCGGACGAACAGGACAGTTCACAGGTCTGCAATCTGCCCCCTGCCGTGCCACGTCTCGGGCTGACCGAGTACGTCTTTAGCCTGTAGTCAGTCGCAACCACAACAATAGCACCGGTGACGGACGGGCTGTCATCATCAACGACAACGATGACAATGTCTACAAGACTAGTTATGTCGAAAACAGGAATTCGAATGAAGCTACCACCGTCCAAGGCGCCGCAGTTCTGCATGATAACAAGAATAGAAGCAACCTAGGGAGGACAGGGAGAGCCATCAATATTAATAAGAACAGGTCGATAGTACGTGACTAGGGAGAGTTTTAGCACTTATCGCAGCTCTATCGCCTTCCGGCTGGCACGTCTCCTTTTCATCCTAGCGCAATGTTCTGTACCTCGTCACTTCTCATCCTGCTACCCTGTTGTCTGTCACGCCTGGTTTGCACCGCTGCCCCCTATGTACGCCCAGTGAGATGACCATAGCTTTCCTTGATCAAAGTGACTTTGAGCGCGCGTGTGACAACACGTGCTGTGTGGAGGGATGAGTAGCGGTTCATAGCTGATAATGCTCGATCTGTACCGCCTTCTATCAAAACAACATAGGAACCGATTTATAAGAAAGAATGTCTGTCTCACCTTATGAGAGCGGACATGCTCTATGTAGTTGTCTCTCGCTGGGACCTCTCATGCTGCGGGTAGACACTTTGACAATGTGACTTCGTGCTAGTCGATGTGTATCAGCTACTGTTTCGCCAGCTTTCAATCTTAACCATACACCGAGTTTGAGCACTATATGCTTTGGCGAGTCGCGTGGCTCTTGAAATTTGACCGATTTAATTGCTCCAAAGCACAGATACTCTCTCTCGAAAGAAAAGTCCAGCCGCTCTCGATTTCCCTTTCGATTGCCATTGTCGCTGATAGGGTGCTTCGCACGTTTAAACAGGCGTGCAATCGTTGCAAAGGCACGCCAAGTGTGCCGGAAGAATGTAGTTCTCGGTAGTAGCAATGGGACCCGTCACGAAATTGGACTTTGATCACCGTTTCGTTTCCCTCGCGCGAACATGTAATTCGAATCTGATTACGCCCGAAGATATGTATTACCACAAGTCCCTGCCTAGACTCAGAGAGGAAGAAGGCTAGGCAATGTCAAGAGATGCAGGCGCTGTGTGCACATCTACATGTCCGTCTGCCACGGGCGAAGGGACGTGGTTGTTGCCAATCTATTCCTGTGTGCAGGGATCCAGAGGGGACAAGGTATATGTGTTGTCAAACAGTCCGCCATCTAACACAGCAAACTGTCAGCTAAAGAGCAAGGAACTGCAAAAGGAGCATATTCCGTCTCATGTTGTGCGATCCGCGGCAATCTGGGAGCTTCGATTGTTACTTACGGTGGAGCCTCTCGGATCATCACTGACTTCGTGAGATGCCGGCTCTTTCTGCCCCGAGTTTGACTTCAGTCGCTGTCTGGTGTTTTTGCAGACAAAAAAGTATACTAAGAATTTCTGTCGGTGCACCCGGCCAGTGGTGTAGGGATAAGAGGAAGCCTTTGAGTATTCCACAATCCGATCCGTGGCAATGACTTCATACAGCCATTGTGAGACTACTCGTGATATAAAATCTCAGTCCCATTGTAGAATAGAGATCACGCGTGACCGCATTGTGTGACGCCCCAAGCTGATGCTAATGTGTTTGCCAACGCGTCACCGACCACCACTCCGCGTCCCATTCTCACGCTCCAATCACTCGCCCATCTTTCTCAGCACATCTATACATGGATTTACTGTCTACTTTAAGTAAATATGTCTACAGAGAGAGACAGAGAGAGAGATGTCAAAGATTTGCTCTGGGGAGCACACTGACCGGCACCGGCTCCACCGCAACGTGTTGTGTCACACGCTACGGTCGCGCAATATGACTAATATGCCCGAGTCGCCGTTGACAAGAAAGTGCCACGGTAAAGAAAATGGCGAGCTCGTGTACTCTGCGAACGCAATGTGTCCAATTATAGGACATCTCTATATGAGCTTGAAGCAGTGGACTTTCTTCTATGCACCCAATTAATGCGACAATGAAACGTGATGATAAGGTACAAGAACTATGCATGATATCATGACGGAGCATCTTACACAAGAGAAGTGAGGCAGATTGAGCAAGGAGGGTGACTCGGTCTGAACATTCACAGCTACATCCAGAGCTGCGGTGAAGCCCAGGATATTGGAATGAAAAGAGTACAAGGACAGAAAGAGAACGCTGGCCTGGTGATAAATATCTATTAATCATGCTAGGACACCCAAACAGGACGAGACTTCTTGCGCTGAGCTTCCTAGTCGCGTACGACCGACTTGTTCTTGTTGATGTTGATGGCTCTACCCGTCCTCCCCAGACGACTTATGTTCTTGTTCTCGTAGAAAACTACGGCGCCAGCGGCGGTGGTACTGTCATTCCAGTTTATGTTCTTGACGTAACTGGTCTTGAAGACATCTTCGTCGTTGTGGTTGATGATCATGGCAAGTCCGTCACCGGCCTGGTGGTTATGATTGCGGTTGATCACAGACTGAGGATGCAACATGTTAGCTAGTGATGAAGTCCATCAGGAAACGCGTGGCTGACATTTACGTCGTCGGCATTTACTTGCGCACGTTCTGGGATCTCTGAATAGCTGCGGTCGCCTGTGGCCTGAAGTTGCAACATGTTAACAAAGGGTAAGGACCATCAGGCGGATCACGTGCGAACCTGTACGTCGTCAGAATCTACTTGCTCACACTCTGGAAGCTCGTATTGAGCGAGAAGATCGTAGATGTCGATCGGCGACCCGGGATCCGGTGTCGCACTCGTATCACCACGGCTATGTGCGTCGTTGCGAACACTCTGACCAGTCAAAGTGTGGTTGTGATTCAAATTATCTTTTCTGATGCAGTCGCTCTTGCTGACTTCGTGGTCGTGATCGTTGTGGTTTTCGACGTAACCTTCGCCACTGGTCGTATTGTGGTTACGGATGCGTATCGGCTGGAATTGGAGGTTGCCAATCAGCAGTGCAGCAAACTAGGTACGACATGAGCGGACCAGGCTACTCTCGGAATTCGACTGGCTACCAGTGCTCATGTTGGGTTTGAAGTGAGCCGGTGGAGTCGGGTGTGATGGAGATAAAGAAAAAGCGAGTGGGCACTGTTGAGGTCGGAGCGACGTCTGGCAAGGCATGTTCGCATAGCATGCTGCTTATATCCCAAAAGCAGATATGAGCTCTTTCGTGAGACTCAGGCTGTTTGGCTCTACGCTCAACTGACCGAAAAAAAAATCTGGCATCTGCCTTGACCTCAATCTGCAACATCCCAATCTAGACGTGAGCTCCACAGTCGCCTCATGCTGTCTCAACTACCACATTTCAGCTTTTCATTCCCCGGCGGCCGTATTAGCGGCTTCCAGCTTATTGCGGTCAATGTGCCAGTCACGAAACTAGCACAGATTAACGCCTTATGTGCATCTCCTGAGTGCCCATGCTTTGCTTCGCTACGCCTGTACACAAGCCCCCAGCCCCCCCCCCCAAATAGCACATGAGGCTGACCACACTTTTGTTGTGTTGTTGTTGTTGTCAATTTCACGTCAAACCGGAAACCGCTCTCGAGCATGGATTGTATTCATAAGAACTCATTGGAGCTACAGAAGTTGCTATAGGGGGCAATATTATATAGTGGTCGGACTCTAGGTCGGGGATAGCTGCCAACTCCGGTGAATGAATACCCGGAAGTGAGAGATGCGTTGCGCGCGCGAAAGCGCGAATGAATGACCGTTTGTTGAAGCTCAGCAGCACGATGCTTGCATGTAGTGGGCTGTCATAACACTGAAGGGTCGCACAGTACCAAGGTAAGATGAATGAGTGAGTTTGTTAGCTGGCTCCTGTCAGTTCGTTAAGCGACATCAGGAGGTTCTGTAGGGTCGGCGACTATGAGGTGCGACATCCCATGGGACAACAGGCAGGGCTAAATTTTGCGTCCCGGAATACGGCGGGTACCGTGTGAAGATATTCCCTCAGTATCTCTGATATAATAAAGTTTGAAATATAGACAATACCAAAGGAATAATATCTTCAGGTGGTAGTCACAGTATTGGAAAGGCGAATCTGTGCTTTATGTGATGACCAGAGGCCATGATGAAGAGTTCCTCATTCCATACAAGTCAACAAAGTTTGAAATGTTAGATTAACATTCGAACTAGGGGTGTCGGTGTCAAGCCGTGATGCTCAGCTCCAGTGCTGAGCCCTGCGCTCACGCCGCCTCGTGCAGTCCTTCCGAACCTCTCCGATGGTGGTGTTTGATTTCTACTGACGCTGAAGTTTAGACCTGGACTCACACATTTGCTAATCGAGCCCCCACTCCCGCACATTTCTCAGAGCCTTTGCTCGTCTCATGAGCACTCAACTTCGGTCTTTATCCGTCTTATCTGTGAAATAATCACTTTCCCCTGCAGAACGTTAATTAACGCGAGGCGAGATAGCGGAACTTTTCCGTAGATCTAGATCTCCAGCACGAGTTATCCAGTAGAAGTAGAGCACCAGCGACCTGAGGGACTTTTCAGGGTCGAAAAGAAGTATGATCGCCTCGACAGTTCCCGATTTGATCTTGGCCCGGTCAGAGTGCTGCAGTTGTCCACACTGTGTCGAACTCCGTGTGCCTCGTTCTAAGCCACGCTCACTTTGCATAGGAATTAACTAGATTGAGATCCTAGAGACCCAGAAGAAATCTCACTACCCGTTCACGACAATCTGCTGCCAGGAATTCTAACCGCCTTTCACTTGCTTGCATATCCGACCGACGACTGAAGCTTCGCTAAGCCAGAGCCAACTCAAGCACTGTAAGCGATGCATCTCGGTCTTTCTCCCCATCCACCCCGGGTCGCAGGTCCAATACTGCACTTAGGATACCTGATTGCACAGCCGGTAGCGTCGTGTGTTTGAGCGTGTATCCATCGCTTTGCGCGTTACCCTCAGCGACCGACTACGTTGGAGCCATTTATTCACGTAAACGTCTCCAATTTGGAAAACGCGCTCACGAGTCACGTGATCTGGCCCCTCGGCCAGATCGGCGCGATTCTGCCCTGCTGATGAGCCGCATTGGCCTAATAAATCCGAAAAATATGAGGAACCTCTTCACCAAATGCTATGCATACACATCAACAGACACAATTTTTCTGAGGGGTTTTTATTTTTATTCAAATTAAAATGCTCCTGAGCGCCGTCTGCTGAAAAGAGCCGCCTTGCCTGCTCCTCGGCATGATTGAAAGCTGCAGAAACAGCTTAATTGCCTTGTGTATTGATGTCGCATCGTGTAGTTCCGCGTAGACCTGGTGCTGACAAAGCAACGTCCAAACGGTACAGAGAAGAACAGAGGCACAGAGCGCAGGAGAAGTTTCAAAGCAGGAACGCTTTGAAATTGCACTCGTAGATTTCATCTCCAGTGCACACAGTTTTGCAAAACCCTTCAACTTCGCCCGACGGTCGACATTGTTGCGAATCGATCGCAACCCGGCGACATGCCGGTCTCGCCGCCGGATTGATTTACAATGGTGTGCCTAAACCACGTTCGCATCAATCCACCTGACTCTCAGCGAAACGGTCTCAGCTCAACTACTGCGGAACTGTCACTTTGATTGCGCGGTCTTGATGTTGCTTCACAATGCACGAGAAACCTAGAAACCAATCTCATCTCCAAACTTGACCCGCTTTCCGACCCTCGGCAGTGTGCTTGGACAGCGTTCAGAGTTGCGGGTCGGCGTCTGGACGCTCGTGAAGCAAGCAACATGAAGTGCACCATCTTCCAAAGCGCTAGCGGCTCTCGATCGCAGTTGTGATATCGATCGATTGGCAGGCAACTTCGCGTCGCCCGAACCAGACCGTGTGAAGTTAGTACAGGGTAAACACCGGATCAAGCATGCCTAATGTTTTGCAGGCCGACCCCGAGTCAATCAGCGTGATTCCGATCCCACGCATCCCCTCGCTCGCTTCCTCTCTCCCTCTATCTCTCAGAAACCGCCATTTCAATCTCTCCTTGCCCGGGCGACTGCTCTACGTTCAAGCTGCAGAATTTAAACCGCTTGCCACGACCTCACGCCCTTGCTATCTCTTATCCCGCCTAGTCTGATCATGATGGGCGCCTTTGCGCGATGCTGGGCTCCTCGATGGTGGGCAGTAGAACACTCAACGAGCAAGCAACAGCGTCATAGTGGGACTGCAACCGTAAATACGGATCCGCCTGCCTTGACACCGCAGGGCGATGTCGACATTCACGATCTACTCCAACAAACTCGTGATCCGACGGACGAACAGGACTACGCCCAGGTCCTTTGTGTACCGCCCGATGTGCCGTGTCTCTGCTGACTTGATACATCTTCAGCCTATAGTCAGCCAAAACTGCAACAAGATCACCGGCGACGGACGGGCCATCATTATCAACGAGAACGATGACAATATCTACAAAACCAGTCATGTCGAAAATAGAAACTCGAATGACACCACCACTGTCACTGGTACCACTGTGCTCTACCACAACAAGAACATAAACAATTTAGGAAGGACAGGTAGGGCCATCAACATCAACAAGAACAGATCGGTCGTGCGTGACTAAGGAGGACTGTAGCATGTACCTAAATTATATCACCTTCCTACTTGTACGTCTCCTTTCGCCCCCACGCCATGTTCCATGTTCCATAACCCTCCCGCCTGACGCCATTCAGAGCGTCTCGATCCATCTCTCCGTTTCTGATTCACCCAGACGTTCTCTGTCACACCTTCATCTCAAGAGGGAGCGAGCCTTTCTCTCTACTTGATGCTCATGTTGATAACATGTCGTGTCTGACAATATTGAGTTTGCCTGAGAATAGACAGGGTCTTAAGTTTCTTAGTCAAATTAACAAATCTTAATTTTTTTTTTTTTTTTTGTTTACCCGACTCACA
>Ga0247815_10003495_pt1 | contig 11292 bp, 12 predicted proteins | sample UWRJL194509B1_FD_181014 | JGI IMG/M metagenome (GOLD analysis project Ga0247815, IMG submission 181014) | Plant litter microbial communities from Arlington Agricultural Research Station in Wisconsin, United States - UWRJ-L194-509B-1 | ecosystem: Environmental > Terrestrial > Plant litter >... | reverse complement strand
TCGGGCGCGGGCGCGTCCTGCGGTGAGCGGGTGAGGGCCTCGAACTCGGCCATCGCCTCGGACAGCGCGGGCTGCGGAGCGGCTACGGGCTCGATGAGCGGCGGGATGAACGCGGCGTCGGTGGTGGAGGGCTGGATGTCTGCGGCCTCGGGGCGCTGCTCTGTGGCGGCCTGCTGGGGCTGGTCCTGCTGGGGCTGGCTCTGCTCGAGCTGTTCGGTCTCGGCTTGATGCGGCTGGGCCTGCTCCGGCTCGGCACTCTCGGGCTCTTGGAACAGCAGCTCGACCTGCGCTGCGGCGTCGTCGGCGGGCGGCCCATCGACGGGCGCATCGGAGACGGGCACATCGGAGACGGGCGCATCGGAGACAGGGGCATTCGCGGCGGCCGCATCCGAAACGTCGGTGTCTGATTCGACCGGGGCTTCTTCGGCGGGCGCTTCTGCTGCTGCTGCGGCCTCGGCCGCGGCACGCATCGCGCGCCATTCGCGGCGGCTCAACGTGCGCTCTTCGGGCGCCACCTCGACGGGAGCGACGGGTGCAATAGGTTCGGAGACGACGATCGGCTCCCCTACCGGGATGACCGGCTCGGCGACGGCGCTTGCGGCTTCGCTGGCGTTGTCATCCGCACTGTCGGCCTCGACTTGGTCGTCGCTCGGAGTTTCGGCGGCGGCTTCGGGGGCGAGCAGGTCGGAGAACAGGGAGTCGAACGACGGCTCGGCCGCGGGCTCGGCAGGCACGGGCTCGGCGTAGGGCGAGACGTAGCCGAAGGCGGGAGCGCCCTGCGTCTGGTACTCGAGGGGCACGGACTCGTCGCCGTTGGCGGGAGTCCAGTCGCTGGCCGACTGCGAATCGGCGCGTGCCGTCGACAGCTCGGGGCTGAAGTCGCGCAGACGGAAACCGGTGTGGCCCGCGTCGTCGCTGGTGGCCTCGACCTGGTCGGCGAACGGGAATGCTTTGGGGATGGCGGAATCGGTGAGAACCGGAGCGGGCTCGGATTCGGCGGCGTGGGATTCGGCGGCGTCGGATTCGGCAGCGGCGGTCGGAGCATCGGAGGGCTGCTCGACGGCAGCGGACTGCTCGGCAGCAGACTGCTCGGCGTCGGCCTGCTCGGCGTTCGCCACTTCGATGAGGCCCTCGGGGTTGGCCGCGCGTGCGCGGCGGCCCGAAGGTGCGCGGTCGGCCTCTGCGGAGTCGTCGATCTCTTCCGCACGGGAACGTTCCTGGCGGAGGGCTCGTCTCGAGAGTGGAGGCTGATCCTGGTGGGTGGTCATTAAATACTCCGATACAAGTGGTGCTTGGAGATGTATTGAACTACACCATCGGGAACCAAATACCAGACCGGGAATCCCCGGCTCACCCGGCTTCTGCAATCTGTAGAGGAGATCGCTAGCGCCGGCACTTCCAACAAGCTTACGCCCTGCTCAGGTAAACCGGAAATGGACAGCGGGTGCCCCGGCCGGCTCACGGCGATGAAATGTGCCAGCGGCCAGACCTGTTCGACGTCCTTCCAGTCGAGGATCTGGGCGATGGCGTCGGCGCCACTGATGAAGAAGATGTCGGCGTTCGGCCGGGCGGCGTGGATGTCGCGCAGCGTGTCGATCGTGTAGGTCGGACCCTTGCGGTCGATGTCGACGCGGCTCACGGTGAACCGCGGGTTCGCCGCCGTCGCGATCACGGTCATCAGGTAGCGGTGTTCGCCCTCGGTTACGGCGTACTCCGACTTCATCCACGGTTGACCGGTCGGCACGAAGATCACCTCGTCGAGGTCGAACTTCTGCTGCACCTCGCTCGCGGCGACGAGGTGGCCGTTGTGGATGGGATCGAAGGTTCCGCCCATCACCCCCACCCGCGCTCGGCGCTGGGCGCCCTCGACCACGCGCTGGCCCTAGTGGCCGGGAGTGTGGTGGTCGTCGTGCGCGGCGCCGGTCTTGTCACTGTGACGGTTGGCCACGTCGCGGTAGCTCCACACGACGACACCGAGCGCGATGAACACGGCGGCCGCGATCGCGGCGTACCCGTAGGGGCTCATGGGCAGCTCGTGCGACTCTTCAGCGGCAGCGGTAATCAGGCTGGTGATCAGCGACATGTGGTTCTCCATTCAAAGACGTTGTAAAGCTTAGCCGCGTGCCTGACCGGAACCGCGCACAATCCACTTGGTGGAGGTCAATTCACCGAGACCCATCGGGCCGCGCGCGTGCAGTTTCTGGGTCGAGATGCCCACCTCGGCGCCGAATCCGAACTCGCCGCCGTCGGTGAACCTGGTCGAGGCGTTGACCATAACGACGGCGGAATCCACCTCGGCGAGAAAACGCTCGGCGTTGCCCAGGTCGTTGGTGATGATCGACTCGGTGTGGTGCGTCGAGTAGTCGCGGATGTGCTGCATAGCCTCGTCGAGCCCGTCAACCACGCGCACGGCCAGGTCGAGCGACATGTACTCGGTCGCCCAGTCGGCCTCCGTGGCCGCGACCGAGTCGGCGTAAATCGCGCTCGCACGCTCGTCAGCGTGGATCGTCACCCCCGATTCACGCAGCTTGGCGAGAACGGGCGGGAGCAGACGAGCTGCGGATGACTCGTGCACGAGCAACGTCTCGAGGGCGTTGCACACGCTGGGTCGCTGCACCTTCGCGTTGTGCACGATGTCGACCGCCATCTGCTCGTCGGCGCTGGCGTCGAGGAACACGTGCACGACCCCGGCGCCCGTCTCGATCACCGGAACCTTCGACTGCGCCACGACGGCGTTGATGAGGTCGGCGCTGCCGCGTGGGATGAGCACGTCGACGTAGCCGCGCGCCTGCATCAGCTGGCTGGCCCCGTCGCGACCGAACTCGTCGATGGTCTGCACGGACTCGACGGGCAGGCCGACCGCCGCCAACGCGCCCTGGATCACGTCGACGAGCACCCGGTTGGTGTTCTCGGCGGCCGATCCGCCGCGCAGCACAACCGCGTTGCCGCTCTTCAGCGCGAGGGCGGCGATGTCGATCGTGACGTTCGGGCGCGCCTCGTAGATCGCGCCGATCACCCCGAACGGCACCCGCACCTGGCTGAGGCTCAGGCCGTTGGGCAGGGTGCTTCCGCGCACGACGCCGCCGACGGGGTCGGTGAGCGCCACGATTTCGGAGACTGCCGCGGCGAGCGACTCCAGACGCGCGGCGTCGAGGCGCAGGCGGTCGAGCAGCCCGGCCGACAGCCCGTTCTCACGCCCGTTGGCGAGGTCGAGCTCGTTGGCCTCGATGATGCGGTCGGCGTCGGCGACGACCGCCGCGGCGATGGCCTCGAGCGCGGCATTCTTCAGGTCGGTCTTGGCCGTGGCGAGCTGCACCGAAGCACGCCGCGCGGCCTCGAGCTTCTGTGTGAACGACTGGGTGACAACGGCGGTATCGGTCATAGCGCCAAGCTTACGACCGACGCGAGGGGGTGGCACCGGCCGCGCGGCGCATGCGACTCTGGGCGAAACCCGGGCAGGGAAGGGACACCGACGGCATGACCGACCACGTGACATCCGCAGACGGCACCCGCATCGCCTTCGACATCGAGGGCGACGGTCCAGCGGTCGTGCTGGTCGGCGGAGCGACGCAGTTTCGCGCCTTCGACCCGGCCACGGCCGAGCTGGCGCGCCTGCTCGCCCGGCGCGGCTTCACCGTCGTCAATTACGACCGTCGGGGTCGCGGCGACAGCGGCGATACCCCGCCGTTCGCGCTGGAACGGGAGATCGAAGACATCGGCGCGCTGATCGCGGCGGCCGGTGGCAACGCGGCGCTGTACGGAAGTTCGTCGGGCGCCGTGCTGTGCCTCTGGGCGGCCGCGGCCGGGCTGCCGGTGAGCTCCCTCGTTCTCTGGGAGCCGCCGCTCGAGCCGGAGGGCACGCGCGACCGCGACTGGCTCACCGGTCTCGAACGGCGCATCGCCGCCGACGACCGGGAGGGCGCCGCCGAGTTCTTTATGCGCGACATGCCGCCCGAGTGGATCGAGACCGCGAAGGGCAGCGACGCGTGGCAGACGCTCGTGTCGATCGCCCCGACGATGGTCTACGACGCGACGGTGCTCGAGCGCAGCCAGCATGCGCCGTGGAGCGAGAATTGGGCGACGGTCACGGCGCCCACGCTCGTCGTCATCGGCGATGAGACGCTGCCGATTTTCCCGCCGATAGCCGACGCTCTCGTGAAGGCGTTGCCGAACGCGACCCAGCGGCGCATCGACGCGTCACACCAGGACTGGGATCCGGCCGACATGGCGGCGGTGATCGCCGACTTCGTCAGAGCGGCGGCTCAATCAGTGTGACGGCTTGGCCGCGAACCAGGTGCCGACGGCTTCTCCCGACAGCGCGCGCGACACGTCGCCGGTCGAGGCGAGCAGCACCGGCGTGCCGGAGCCGGCGGCCAGCTTCGCGGCAGCGACCTTGGTGCCCGCTCCCCCGGTTCCGACGCCGGCCGCACCGATGTCGCCGAACTCGACTTCGCTCAGGTCGTCGTCGAACGCGACCTCGGTGATCTTCACGGCTCCGGGCTCGAGCGGCGGACGGGTATACAGGGCGTCGATGTCGGAGAGCAGCACGAGCAGGTCGGCGTGCACGAGCTGGCAGACCAGCGCGGCGAGACGGTCGTTGTCGCCGAAGCGGATCTCGTGCGTGGCGACCGTGTCGTTCTCGTTGACGATCGGCAGGATGCGCAGGTCGAGCAGGCGCTCCATGGCCCGTTGCGCGTTGCCACGGTGGGTGGGGTTCTCGAGGTCGCCCGCGGTCAGCAGCACCTGGCCGGCGACGATCTTGAACCGGCGCAGGCTGTCTTGGTAGCGGTAGATGAGCAGGTTCTGCCCGACGGCCGCGGCCGCCTGCTGCGTGGCGAGGTCGGTGGGGCGGGCGTCAAGGTTGAGAAACGGGATGCCCGTCGCGATGGCGCCGGACGACACCAGGATCACTTCACAACCGCGCCCGTGCGCCGCCGCCAGGGCGTCGACGAGCGGGGCGATCTGGCCGACGTTCTCGCCGCTGATCGACGACGAGCCGACCTTGACGACGATGCGTTTTGCCGTGGCGATCTCGGAGCGGGACTGGATCTGGTTAGTCACGGTCGTCCGCGGTCTCGCGTTCGATCGCGAAGCCCTCGTCGTCGTTCCAGACTCCGCCGGCGCGCTCCTTCTCGAGTTCGGCGCGGGCCGCGGTCTTCGCGTCCATGCGCTCGAGGTAGTTCGCGCGACGGGTCTTGCTCGTCAGGCGGCGTCCCTCTTCGAGGCGCGGGTCGGTTCCACGCGGGCTCGCGACGAGCTCGGCGGCCGAGGCCACGGTGGGCTCCCAGTCGAAGACGACTCCGCCCTCTGGGCCGATCATGACCGTCGAGCCGGGAACGGCGCCCGACTTGAACAGCTCGGTCTCGACGCCCAGTTTGGCCAGGCGGTCGGCGAGGAAGCCGACGGCCTCGTCGTTGGTGAAGTCGGTCTGCTGAACCCAGCGTTCGGGCTTCTGCCCGATGACGCGGTAGACATTGCCGAACGAGCCGCCCTCGACCTTGATGACGAAGTCGACCTCGTTGACGGCGCGGGGACGGATGACGATGCGCGGCTTCGCGATCTCCTTCGCCTTCTCGACACGGTCGGCCTCGACCAGTTCGGCGAGGGCGAACGAGAGTTCGCGCAGACCCGCACGCGACACGGCGGAGACCTCGAAGACGCGGTAGCCGCGGGCCTCCAGGTCGGGGCGCACGAGGTCGGCCAGCTCTTTGCCCTCCGGCACGTCGGTCTTGTTCAGGGCGATGAACTGCGGCCGGTCGAGCAGCGGGATCTGGCCCTCTGGCACGGGGTAGGCGGCGAGCTCGCCGAGGATGATGTCGAGGTCGCTCAGCGGGTCGCGGCCCGGGTCGAGCGTTCCGCAGTCGAGCACGTGCAGCAGCGCCGAGCAGCGCTCGACGTGGCGCAGAAACTCGAGTCCGAGGCCCTTGCCCTCGCTCGCGCCCTCGATGAGGCCGGGCACGTCGGCGACCGTGTAGCGGGTCTCGCCCGACTCGACGACTCCGAGGTTGGGGTGCAGGGTGGTGAAGGGGTAGTCGGCGATCTTCGGCTTGGCCGCCGACATCGCGGCGACGAGGCTCGACTTGCCGGCCGAGGGGTAACCGACGAACGCGACATCCGCGACGACCTTGAGCTCGAGACGCACGTCGCCCTCGAAACCGAGGGTTCCGAGAAGCGCGAATCCGGGAGCCTTGCGCTTGGTGGAGGCGAGGGCTGCGTTGCCCAGACCGCCCATTCCGCCGGCGGCAGCGACGTAGCGCATGCCGTGTTCGTTCATGTCGAGGATCTCGTTGCCCTCGGCGTCTTTGACGACCGTGCCCACGGGTACGAGCAGCACCATCTCCTCGCCCGAGGTTCCGGCCTTGTGGTCGCCCTGTCCGGGCTGGCCGTGCTCCGACTTGCGGTGAGGCGAGCGGTGGTAGTTCAGCAGCGTCGTCGTCTGCACGTCGCTGACGAGAACGATGTCGCCACCGTTGCCGCCGTTGCCGCCATCGGGGCCGGCGAGCGGCTTGAACTTCTCGCGCTTGACCGACACACAGCCGTTGCCGCCGTGCCCTGCGCGAAGGTGCAGGGTGACCTGGTCGACGAACGATGCCATGAGTTTTTTCCTTGATAAACCACGTAAGGGGCGAGCCGAAGCTCGCCCCTCACGCTAAACGATTGTGCAGCTGACTACGCAGCCACCACGATGTTGATGACCTTGCGGCCACCCTTCTGGCCGAACTCGACCGCACCGGCGGCGAGGGCGAAGAGGGTGTCGTCGCCGCCACGGCCGACGTTGACGCCGGGGTGGAAGTGGGTGCCACGCTGGCGGACGATGATCTCGCCGGACTTGACGACCTGGCCGCCGAAGCGCTTGACGCCGAGGTACTGCGCGTTGGAGTCGCGACCGTTACGGGAGGAGCTTGCGCCCTTTTTGTGTGCCATGAGTTGTCAGCCCCTTAGTTGATGGAAGTGATCTTGATACGGGTCTGCTCCTGGCGGTGGCCCTGGCGCTTCTTGTATCCGGTCTTGTTCTTGAACTTCTGGATGACGATCTTCGGGCCGCGGAGGTCGTTCAGGACCTCGGCGACGACCTTGACGTCCGCAAGCGCTTTCGCGTCGTGCGTGATCTTGTCGCCATCAACGAGCAGCACCGGGGCGAGCTCGACATTGCCGTCTTTGTCAGCCTGGATGCGGTCGAGAACGACAATCGTGCCGACCTCTACCTTTTCCTGCCGACCACCGGCGCGCACAACTGCGTAAACCACTTGGTAACCCTAACTTTCGGAAGCTTATGGCGATCATTCGCGGCCTCAGGCCAGCGCACACCAAGGGCCAAGACTACTCGATCTTTATAGCCGCGGTCAAACCGTGGTTATGACGGCGAATTATCGCCGGGTATCAGACTCGAGAATCGTGGCCGAACTGATTAGCAACACTAGCCGCCAATCGCGGGGCGTGCGTCGAAGACACACGCCGTGTCTGGAATCTCTAGATGCCGGATGCCGCGGGTCGGCCCCTCGAGACCCAGAGCCAGGCGAGGAAGCCGGCCAACACGATCAGCGGGGTAACGCCGACGAAGGTGGAGAACACCGACTGCAGTCCCCCGACGAAGGAGTAGACGAAATACGTTCCGTCGGTGCCGGGAAACGAGTTGCCGAAGAACGGTCCGGAGGTCGCGTACGCGCCGCCGATCGACGAGATCACGGTGATCACCAGCGAGACCGCCGAGGCGATCGCCGAGGCGATGAGCGATCGCAGAGCGACGCGCGTCACGCGCATGTCGGCAGTGAGCGGCACGACCAACCAGAACGCGAGGAACACCCCGATGGCGATCGGCAGGATCGAGGTGCCGAACGACTGCGCGGCGCCCACGACCGGCGCGAGCGTGTTCTGCAGGTAGTCGACGTTGCCGCCGGCAGCCCCGTAGCCGAGGTTGCTGAAGACTCCGATGATCGCTTGCAGGATCGCCTGCACGATCATCACCGCCGCGACGACGACGGTGGCCGCGCCGGCGGTACGCGCGTTCGCCCTTGTTGCGTTCTCTTTGAGCGACTGCGCCATCCGCTGTCTCCATCTGTCTAGAATCAGCCCATGACCGTGCTGATCGACCAACCCATTTGGCCGGCACACGACACTCTATGGGCACACCTCGTCAGCGACCAGTCGCTCGACGAGCTGCACGAGTTCGCGGCACGCGCGGGCATCCCGCGGCGGGGCTTCGACGGCGACCACTACGACGTTCCCGAGCACAAGTACGACGAGCTCGTCGCCCTCGGCGCCCTGCCGGTGACCGTGCGGCAGCTGGTCACCCGGCTGCAGGGCAGCGGCCTGCGCATCACCCAGAAGCAGAAACGCGGGCTGTAGCGGCGTGCCGCGTCGGCGGCCCGGTACAGAATGGACGCATGCCCGGCCGTTTTGTTTTCACCACCGACCCTGACCAGCTCGTCGCCATGCTCGATGTCGACCGGCCGGCGGCCAATCTGCCGCCCGCGTCGTACAACATCGCTCCGGCCGACCGGGTGACCGTCATCATCGACGCCGTCAACAAAGACGCCTCGACCGAGGGCTACGACCCCGAGAATCCGGCCGTGCTGCGGCGCCTGGAGTCGGCCAGCTGGGGGCTCGTTCCCGGTGGCGCCCCCGACGCGACCGTGGGCGCGACCATGTTCAACGCTCCCGTAGAGCAGGTGCTCGCCAACCCCGCGTTCGCCCCGGCCGCCCAGTCGCGGCGGGCGGCCATCCCCGCGACGGGCTACTACGTGTGGCACAAGGGCGCCGACGGCACCTCGTCGGCGCAGTTCGTGCACTCGGCCGACGGGGAGCCGCTGCTGCTCGCCGGCTTGTACGAGTGGTGGAAGAACCCGGCGGCCGCCCAAGGCGACCCCGCCCGCTGGCTGCTCTCGACGACCATACTCACCCGCGCGTCGGCCGGCCCGCTCGCGCTCATCCACCAACGCATGCCGCTGCTGCTCGAGCCCGGGCTGCTCGAAGACTGGCTCGACCCGCGCACCCCCGGATCGCCGGAGCTGCTCGAAGCCGTGTCGGATGCCGCAGCAGATCTCGCCGAAGAGGTCGAGTTCTACGAGGTCAGTAAAGACGTGGCAAACGTCAAGAACAACTCCGAGGCGCTGCTGCAGCCGGTGTAGGTCCGCGTTTTCCACAGGGGTCGTTTTTCTTTCCCCAGCTTCTTCCTTTTCTCTCGAATGTATGTTCGAAGGTGGGAAAATTAGGTTATGACAACGACCAGCACCCGCGACCTCACCCGCCAGTTCGCCGCCGTGGTGTCGGCTGCGTCTGCGGTGTCGTGTTCTGTCGCCGATATTCAGGCGACGGATGACGCAGCTCTCGTCGAACTGTCGCGCTTGGCCGCGCACTCGAAGCAGTCGGTCGAAGCCCACCTCGCGCTGGTGGCCGGGGAAATCGCGGCTAGGTCGATCAGAGAGATGGGGCACTCGGGGCTCGCGCAGCGATCCGGATTTCGTAGCGCGGAAGAGCTGCTCAAGACGACCACCGGCGTGACCGGGCGGGAGGCTGTCACGGCGGTGCGGGTCGGGCGGATGGTGCGAGAAGCCGCCGCCTCCGGCCAGGCTGATCCCGTTTCGGGCGAGGTGTTCGAGGCGAGCGAGCCGTGGCTTGCCAGTGTCGCTGCGGCTGTCTCCTCGGGCTCTCTGTCGGTCGGCGCCGCGGATGCCATCCGTACCGGCCTCGGCCAACCGACGGACAACGTGTCTTCGGCCGCACTGGCTTATGCCGCCGTTTCCCTCTGCGACCTAGCCGCGACCTTAGATGTCGACCGGCTGCTCAAGCGTGCGCGTGAGCTGCGCGACGATCTCGACGAAGCGGGTATCGCCGACCGCGAACGTGAGTGCTTCGAGAAGCGGTCGCTCAAAATGTTTGTGCTGGGCAACGGCATGGGCCGGCTCATCTGGGACATGGATCCCGAGACCTACGCCACGGTGCTCGAGCTGAACACCCGGGCGACCTCCCCGAAACGCGGCGTGCGGTTCGTCGCCGGCGACGACAAGGAGACCGCCGAGCGCATCCTCAACGACCCGAGGTCGATCGGCCAACTCGCCTCCGACACCTTCCTCGGCCTGCTGCAAGCAGGGGCGGACGCCGACTCGACCCAGCTGCTCGGCAGTGGCGGGGCGGCGATTCGGGTGATCGTGACGAAGAAGACCCTCGAGGGCATCACCGGAACCACTCAAGACACCGGAACTACCCGCGCCACCGGCGCCACCGACACAGCTGGCGGTGCCGCCGCGACGACCAGCACGCCGGGTCACGGCCACATCGAAGCCACCGGAGCACCGCTCACCACAGCTACCATCCAACGCCTGTCCTGCGACGGCGCCACCACCGAGATCACCATCGACGCTTTCGGGCAACCGCTCGACGTCGGGCGCGAACATCGCACCTTCACCCCCAAACAACGCATCGCCCTCGCGATCCGGGACGGCGGCTGCGTGTTCGGCGACTGCGACAAAGAGCCCTCGATGACTGAGGCACATCACATCGTCCCCTGGTCAGAAGGCGGACGCACCGACCTCGCCAACGGCATCCTGCTCTGCAAATTTCACCACCTGCTGATCCATAACAACGGGTGGGAGATATACCGGGTCGGCACCGACTATTTCTTGGTGCCGCCGAAAGATGTCGACCCGCGACAGAGACCTAGACCGATGCCGTCGAAGAGTGCGGCCATGCGCGACATCAGACGTGAAGTCGGTCGCAGTGCATAGCCCGCCGACGCATCTTCCGAGAGCAGTGCGTTCTCGAACTGGGCCTTCCTGGGACCGCATCGGCGCGGGCGCGGGCGCGCCTCCGAAAACTCGCCGCCCGTCACCACTGCAGCGCGAGACCCGCGACGCTCTTCACCTGGGCGCCCGTGGCGATGTCGATGACGATGGTCGTCACGCTCGTCGAGCGGTCGTTGACCGGGTAGCCGTCGCTCACGCTCATCGCCACGTTGGGCACCACCTCGACCGCGACGTACTGGTCGTTCGGCGAGACACTGAAGTCGCCGATGCTTCCCGCGTCGTCTTTGGTGCGGAAGATCTGGCGAGACGTCGTTCCGTCGTCGGCGACCAGCAGGTTCTCGAACGCGCTCGACGAGTAGTCGACGAGCACGACGTGCTGCACCAGTGCGGTGCCGCGCATGAGCTGGAACTCCCCCGCGAAGGGCGTGACGCCGTCGATTGGCGACGGCGCGAACTCGGTGTCGGCGAGGTCGGCGATCGACAGCGCGACCGGCCCGAACGGGTTGGTCACGCCGAGCCGGGTGGCGTCGGTCGAGAGCGACTCGAGGCT
>Ga0247815_10003494_pt1 | contig 11293 bp, 10 predicted proteins | sample UWRJL194509B1_FD_181014 | JGI IMG/M metagenome (GOLD analysis project Ga0247815, IMG submission 181014) | Plant litter microbial communities from Arlington Agricultural Research Station in Wisconsin, United States - UWRJ-L194-509B-1 | ecosystem: Environmental > Terrestrial > Plant litter >... | reverse complement strand
AGAGATTATGCAATGGATCTATGAAACTTACGGGCGTGACCATGCTGCCATCGTGGCTACCGTAACCCAGGAACGTCATAAAGGTGCCATCAGGGATGTAGGCAAAGCCATGGGTCTCTCTGAAGATACCATCAAGCGCCTCTCCGGAGCAATATGGGATTTTTCTGAAGAAGCTTTTGACCGCGATCGGATCATTGCGCAAGGACTCAACCCTGATGATCCCTTGCTGAAAAAAGTACTGGAGCTTACCTGTGAACTCATTGGATTTCCCCGGCAACTCGGTCAGCATACCGGTGGTTTTGTAATCACACAATGCAAACTTTCTGATATCTGCCCCGTGATGAATGCGCGGATGAAAGACCGTACCCAGCTGGAATGGAATAAAGATGATCTGGAAGCCCTGGGGATCTTAAAGGTGGATGTGCTGGCTTTGGGTATGCTGACTTGTATCCGCAAAGGTTTTGACCTGGTTAAACAACACTATGGAAAAGATCTTACCCTTGAAAATGTGCCACAGGATGAAGATGAGGTATATGATATGATTTGCCGTGCGGATACGCTGGGCACTTTTCAAATTGAAAGCAGGGCGCAGATGTCTATGTTGCCGCGCCTAAAGCCCAGGAAGTTTTACGATCTGGTTATTGAGGTAGCTATTGTTCGTCCAGGCCCGATTCAGGGAGATATGGTGCATCCCTATTTGCGGCGGCGTGATGGATTGGAACCGGTATTCTACCCCTCAAAGGAATTGGAAGACGTATTGAAGCGCACGCTTGGCGTACCGCTCTTTCAGGAACAGGCGATGGAAATTGCCATTGTTGCCGCTGATTTCACACCTGCAGAGGCTGATCAGCTCCGCAGGAGCATGGCAACATTTAAAGCCAAAGGCCTGGTGAGTGCCTTCCGTAAGAAACTGATTGATGGCATGGTGGGCAAAAATTATGAACGTGAGTACGCCGAGCGGGTATTTAAACAGCTTGAAGGTTTTGGTAGTTACGGTTTTCCGGAAAGTCATGCGGCAAGTTTTGCCCATATCGTCTACATTTCCTGCTGGATCAAATGTTATTATCCGGATGTTTTTGCAGCGGCGCTTTTGAACAGTCAGCCTATGGGTTTTTACCAGCCAGCCCAGATCGTCATTGATGCAGAACGCCACGGAGTCATTGTCAGGCCGATAGATGTAAACCATTCTGTCTGGGATAACACGCTGGAAGAAAAGGCAGGTCAGTATTGCGCCCTGCGCTTAGGATTCCGCCAGGTTTCAGGTCTGGGGCAGGAGGATTTGCAAACGCTGATTGATAAACGTCCTGACGCAGGGTATACTAGCATCAGCCAGATTAGCGATGCTGGCGTGTCTCAGGCTACTATTGAAAAGCTCAGCGATGCTGATGCCTTCCGTTCGATGCAGCTGAACCGCCGGGAGGCTTTGTGGGAGATCCCTGCTTTGAGCGATAAGCCCATTGGATTATTTGCGGGCCAGGCCTCAGAAAGTGCTCAGGAGACACAGATCAGTCTGCCCTTTATGACGGATGCCGAACACGTTGTCCAGGATTATGCGGCTACAGGACTTTCACTCAAGGCACATCCTGTCAGTTTCTTGCGTGAGCAATTACGTCTGCTCCATGTTACCGAAACTTCCCGGCTGCCTGAGCTTAAAAATGGTGATCTGATCAAGGTTGCCGGCCTGATCACCGTCAGGCAAAGACCGGGTACTGCCAAAGGTGTTTTGTTTATTACCATTGAAGACGAAACAGGATTTGCCAACCTCGTTGTGTGGGAAAAAACATTTGAAAAATACAGGAAGGAGATCCTGCAATCGCGCTTACTCATGGTCGAAGGGAAACTTCAGATCGAAGGGGCAGTGGTACATGTCGTGGTCAAACGCTGCTTTAATCTGAATAGCTTATTAAGTGGCCTTACTCCGGTGAGTAATGCCGATCAGCCGGTTTTAACGCTTTCCCGAGCCGACGAAACTACTTCTCCATCTCATGGCGGCACCAATAAAGGTCAGCAGCAGGTATCTAAACAGAAAGAAATCTTTTACAAGGGTAGAAATTTCAGATAGGTATCAAAACCTATACAACTAAAAGTTGTTTACTAGAAAAGCTTAAACCATGTCAGTAAAGTCAATCACCAAAACCAGATGGGCAATTGAGCCCGACCGTGTAACTGTTTATCCTAATGGTCTTTCTTTTATTCTCGCTGCTGTTTTGGCTGTCTTATATGCAGGATTATTTTTTGTCTTTATAAGCTATGCGAATATGGGATTTACAGTCACTGTCCCGGTTGTAGCGTTTTTTGTTTTCATACTATTGCTCTTCTGGTTGCAGGGGTATACACATGTTACCTTTGATAACAGGACTCAGCAAATGCGGAAGTATCTTTTTGGTTTTATTCCGGTAAAGACTATTCCCTTAGCAAAATTGCACGCCATCAATCCTGTCTCCAACCTGGCCGGGAGCTACAATTACAGAGCTTTCAGTACCGATAATAAATATGGTAAAGGTACTATAGTCTCCTGCCGGTATACTAAAGCCGACGATCCCAACGCTATTGCCTTTGTTGAACTGGCAATACCAGCCATTTATGCTTTCCTTCCTGAGGAAGAAGATGGTATATCTGAAACATCAGCCCTGATTACAGACTACCGTTATTTTAGCGGTACAAATGGGATCTATACCATGAAAAATAAAAAGATTGGTGCATTGATTTTAGGCGGATTCCTGATTTTTTGGGCAGTCTGGATAGTCTTTACCGGCGCTATGAGCGATACCGGTGCCAGATACTTGGTCATCTTGATTTTGCTTGGTATGGGCTTAGTTTTTGTTAATGCTGCCTATACGAAGGTGATAATAGATACCAATAACCAGACACTGCAGAGAACTGGTCCCACTGGCTGGGGTAATAAAGTCTACAACCTGCATGATTTTACCGGCTTCCAAACCATTAGACAAACGATGAATTTTATTTATTCAGGAACGGAAGTGCAAATGTATTTTGCCGCCCGCGAAGCGAATAAAGAAGACGTAATCACGCTTCAGAACTTCAGGTCCAGCGGACAGATTGAACGCTTTCTGCAGGAAATGTATCAGATTATGGGGCCAATAGCTGTCCGTAATGTCTAACGAACATAATTGATTGTTATGAAAAATATGAAACCTTTACTATTCTTACTGCTTCCGGCATTTATTTCGTGCAAAAAGCAAACTGATCAACCGGTAACTGTACAGCCAGACCATGTAGTTTCCGGGACTATTTATGGGCAGGCCTTTAGCACTGTTTCCAGCAAAGCCGACAAAAAAACGATCGACTTTAATGAATCTGGTTATGAAATACGGTTTTCTTCGGCAGCCAACCAGGGCTGCGGTAGTCCTGATGACAATTTCGATGTCATGCTTAGAGTACCTAATAAAGTTGGGAAATTCAAGGATCAATATTATGTGGATATCAGTAATCCTTCAAATTCCGACGGCATGATGGATGTTATGGGAGCCACACTTGAAATTAAGTCAATCACAGCTACAACAATTACGGGGACAATCGACGTAACATTCAGCAAAATAAACAGCCATGTTGATGGCGCATTCACCGTAAAAATTTGCAATTGAGACATGCCACATCTATAAAAAAGGGCGGTATTAACCGCCCTTTTTTTATGAATTGAATTAGATGCTAACTTTTTACAGATTTAAAAGAAGAACTGTCAATCACATATCTGAATCTCACATCTTCGTCTTTTATCTTATCGAAAGCTTTATTGATGTCTTCGATGGGAATCAGTTCTACATGTGGCTCGATGCTATGTTCCGCACAAAAATCTAATACTTCCTGTGTCTCAGCAATACCACCGATTAAAGAGCCACCTACACTTCTGCCTAACTTGGCAACTTCCATATTATTGGTTGGCGCAGCGTAAGGGCCTAGTAAACCTACAGTTACTAAAGATCCGCGACGTCTGATCAGGGAAATATATGGATTAATGTCAAAAGCTTCCGGAATGGTGCACAGAATGAAATCGAATTTCTTCTCGAAAGCTTTCATCTCATCTTCATTTTCTGAAACCAGTACGCTATCGGCACCTAATTCCAGGGCCGGCTTACGTTTTTCTTCTTTGGTGGTAATTGCCGTAACCTCGGCCCCCATGGCTTTTGCAATCATTACTGCCATGTGTCCCAATCCTCCGATACCGATGACACCTACGCGGTGACCAGCTTTTACGCCCCAGTGCTTTAATGGGGAATAAGTAGTAACGCCTGCACATAAAATAGGAGCAGCTTTAGTAATATCCAGCCCATCAGGAATCTTTACTACGAATTTTTCTTTGACAACCAGATTTGTAGAATAACCGCCAAACGTATTATACTTGGTTTCATCTGGTACCCAATACCCGTTATAGGTCATTGTTGGGCCGTGTGGACCTTCACAAAATTGCTCTTCACTTTCTTTACAGGGTTCGCAATGCTGACAACTGTCAATCATACATCCAACGCCCACAATATCGCCCACCTTATATTTTGTAACGGCACTACCCGCAAAGGTAACGCGACCAACATTCTCATGTCCGGGAACACATGGGTAAATTGTGTTTTTCCAATCGTTGGCAACCTGGTGCACATCAGAATGGCATACCCCGCAATAGAGCATCTCAATCAGCACTTCGTCTGCCTGTGGTGCTTTACGCTCAAATTCAATAGGTTCTAAAGTTTTTCCGCCGATAAGGCTGCCTGAGGCTCCGTATCCCTTAGTGGCTATAGCCGTTTGTTGCATAGTTTCTGTTTCCATAATGGTAGTTATAGTTTAAGCTAGCAACGTGTAGGATATCTTTTTGTTCGTTGGAATATCATATTATTCTCTAATCAAATCTAATATTCCCGCATTATCCCCTTTATTATGTTAGATTTATAAACAATTCCCTGGGAAAGTCAATCATCCTCCCCATCGACGATTCAGTATTTTTACCCCGTTAAAGCGAAAAACAACCCCAGTGTATGGAGAATGACGATTCTAGTGAATTAATCATTGCAAACAAAGCAATTGATTTCCAGAATAAAGAGAAGGAACTTCGTGCGGGAGAACTGATCGTAGCAAATAAAGAGCTTGTTTATCAGAATGTCGAAAAAGAAAAGCGTGCCCAGGAATTGGTTATTGCCAATGTAGAGCTCGACTTTCAACATAAAGAAAAGGAACTCCGCGCAGCAGAACTGGTTGTAGCCAATAAAGAACTTGTTTTTCAGAATAATGAGAAAGAAAAGCGCGCTCAGGAACTTGTTGTTGCCAATGAAGAGCTTGCTTTCCAGAACAAAGAAAAAGAACTGCGTGCAGCCGAACTGATCGTTGCCAATAAAGAACTTGTTTTTCAGAATGAAGAGAAGGAAAAACGTGCTCAGGAATTGGTCATCGCCAATGAAGAACTTGCCTTCCAGAACAGGGAAAAGGAGCTTCGCGCAGCTGAATTGATCGTAGCTAACAAGGAATTGCTTTTTCAAAACGAAGAAAAGGAAAAGCGCGCGCAGGAACTGGCTATAGCCAATCAGGAACTCGCCTTCCAGAATTCTGAAAAAGAGAAGCGTGCCAAGGAGTTGATCACTGCCAACGAGGATCTTAAACAGGCCGAAGACGACATCCGTAAGCTGAATGATGAACTGGAACAAAAGGTAATTGAACGTACTGCACAGCTGGAATCTGTAAATAAGGAACTGGAATCTTTTTCCTATTCAGTTTCACACGATTTACGTGCTCCGATCCGCGCAATCGATGGTTATACCAAAATTATTGCTGAGGATTATGCCGAGAAATTTGATGAGGACGGTGTGAAAATACTGCAGTCAATTATCAACAACTCCAAGAAAATGGGGCTACTCATTGATGATCTGCTCGCTTTCTCAAAATTGGGAAGGAAGCAGGTAGCCTTCTCGGATATTGATATGATGGGACTTGTGGCCTCTGTACAGGAAGATTTGTTATTTGATGAGGATGACAATGTGCCAAAATTCAACATCGATGCCTTGCCTGATGCAAAAGGCGACAAAGCTTTGATCAAACAGGTCTGGATCAACCTGATTTCCAATGCCATTAAATATTCCAAATATAAGGAAAAGACTACCGTCCATATTGGTGCATACATTCAGGATAACCGGACGGTCTATACCATCCGGGATGAAGGGGCAGGTTTTGATATGGCCTATTATGACAAACTTTTTGGTGTGTTCCAGCGGCTGCACTCGCAGGCAGAATTTGAGGGAACAGGCATCGGACTGGCTATTGTACAGAAAATTGTTGCCCGCCACTACGGTACCGTCTGGGCCGAATCTAAAGTAGATGAAGGAACCTGCTTTTACTTCAGTCTACCCAGCATCACAAACTAAACTTAGAAAAATGAATTACGAAAATATAGAAATACTCTTCGTTGAAGACAGTGCCGATGATGCAATGCTTACCATCCGCGCGCTAAAAAAGAGCGGCTTTACCAATAAACTTCATCATGTATCGGATGGGGCAGAAGCATTAGATTTTATCTATTGCAGAGGAATCTATGAGACGAGAAACTTCAGCGATCATCCCAAGTTGATTTTACTTGATCTGAAGATGCCAAAAGTCTCCGGACTGCAGGTACTTGAGAAGGTGAAAGCAGATCCTGATCTGCATTCCATTCCCATCGTCATGCTGACTTCCTCCAACGAGGGCCCCGATATCGAACGTTGTTATGCCCTGGGTGCGAACAGCTATATCGTAAAGCCTGTAGACAGCGATAAATTTTTCCATGCAATCAAAGAAATTGGCATGTATTGGATGGTGTTGAGTCAGTCGGGAAATTAATTGTTGCTATAGCCTACATTGATGACTGCTACTCTGAATATCCTTATACTTGAAGACAATGAAGCCGATGCCGATCTGATTACCCGTGAATTAAGGAAATCAGTGCTGAACTTTAATGCTAAGATCGTACAAGCCCGTACAGAATATGAACGGGCATTGATTGACTTTAGTCCCGATTTAATTCTCTCAGATTACTCTCTGCCATCTTTTGATGCAGGAACTGCGTTTCGTATGGCTAAAATCAGTCATAGTCAGGTTCCGTTTATCATCGTATCGGGTACCATAGGAGAAGAAAATGCGGTCGAACTCATCAAGGAGGGTGTAACTGATTATGTATCCAAGCAAAAGTTATTTACTTTATCTACTAAGATAGACCGGGCACTAAAAGACATTCAGCAGCGCAAGGAAAGGGATCAGATTGCTGAGAAGTTAAGGATTCAGACTGCGGGGCTGGTAACGGCGAATGAAGGGCTCCTGACTTTGTCTGGTAATCTGAAAATACAACAGGAAAAACTCCAGAAAGCGAATCAAAAATTGTCTAAGGAAAAGGGAAAAGTTAAGACGGTCAACCTCGAACTTTCTGTTTTAAATAAAGAGCTGGAACTCCGGGTAGCAAAGCGTACCCGGGCGCTGGCAGAAAGTGAAACCAGGTTCAGAATGATGATGGAAACCATCCCCCAAATTGCATGGACTAATACCGTAGATGGGGATGTGATCTTTTATAACCAGCGCTGGTATGATTATACAGGGCTGGGCCAGGCTAAAGACAGGCTGGATGGCATCGAAGGGGTAATCCATTTTGCGGACCGCAAAATCTATCTGCTTAATTTCATTGCCATCCTGAAAAGTAAAAAGGAGGGGGAGTTCCAGATCCGCGGCAGGCGTGCCGATGGTGTGTACAGATGGCACTTGGTCAGGATGATTCCTGTGCTGGATGAGCACGCAGCCGTTAACCTTTGGGTAGGAACGGCAACGGATATCGAAGAACTCAAACAACTCCAGCAGCACAAGGATGATTTTATCAGTATAGCAAGTCATGAACTGAAAACACCGATAACAAGTCTAAAGGCATCTCTACAGCTGCTCGACAGGTTAAAGGATAATCCGGCATCGACTATGTTTCCGGTACTGATTGGTAAAGCTACCAAGAACCTGGAAAAGGTAAATACCCTTATTGAAGATTTATTGAATGCCACGATGGCCAATGAAGGCCAGCTGCGTATTCATCGGGAGCTGATCAATATTGGTGATCTAATAGCCGAATCATGCGATCACGTTAGAACGGAAGGTATTTATACCATAATTACAAATACTGCTGATACCATCAAAGTATATGCGGATGCGATCAAGATAGAACAGATCATCGTTAATTTTGTCAATAATGCCATTAAGTACGCGCCTAAATCCATGGAGATAATCATCCATACAGAAAAAATAGGTTCAAACCTGAAAGTGTCTGTCTCAGACACAGGACCGGGTATTGAACAAATCAAGTTACCCAACTTATTCGATAGATACTACCGGGCAGATACCAGCGGTACCCAGTATAACGGGCTTGGGTTGGGATTGTATATCAGTTCAGAAATTATTAAAAAGCATCAGGGAACTATTGGTGTCGACAGTGAACTGGGTAAGGGAAGTACCTTCTGGTTTACCCTGCCGCTTACTTCTTAGCACTTTCAGACAGTGCGATGAGCACTGCTCCGGATAAGATCAAAATCGCTCCGGCAACAAGCTGCCAGGTGATTTTTTCTTTCAGGAAGATTACAGAAAGCAGCAATGTAAAAACCAGGGAAGTCCTTTCTATCGTAACAACCATTGAAGCAGGCCCCATAGACAGTGCCTTAAATGAGAACAAGGTAGAAAGGGTAGTGGCAACGCCCGCCAGGATCAATAACATCCATGCTTTACCATCAATCTGTTTCATGCCGGGTGCAGTGCCCTGGTAAAATACCAGCATCCAGGTAATGGAGACGATGACTAACGCTTGTATGGCAAACGCCAGACTGGAATCCACATTTTTTAACCCAGCTTTAGTGAGTACCATAACGAGTGCTGCTGATAATGCAGCCAAAACTGCCCAGAATATCCACATAGATCTTTTTGTTTGCTAAGCATAACACAGCAGCATGTGTTTTGATTTAAAAATACCGCTCAAATGTTAACCCATAACTCAGTAAGGTATTCTCACGCCTGGTCCTCGAAATTTTATTGTAGTTGTAGGCCGTGGTGAAACTTACCCATCTGTTTAGTTTTAAAGAAAGTCCGCTATTAGCTCTGATGATGTAATCATCTCCATCAGTCAGTGAATTTTGCAGAAAGCTGGTGCCATTAATTGTAATAGCCTTCCTGATCACGAACTTAAAGGATAACCGAAAAGAATTCCTGGTGGTCTGATATTGATCGTGCAGCCCGGATCCCAGATCAAGATCGCTGCTGTCGAACAAAATACCATTGCTGATATTCAGATAGGCCTCATCGCGGTCGTAAATACTATACGCCGCGCCGAGGCCGGCAAGCAGCTGATTATTGATTTTTAATGACCTGCTGGTATTATAGTTTGCCAGCCCCCAGTAAAAGAAATGTGGGAAGGTCTTGTATAAATTAAAGTCGAGGGTAGATGAATAGTCGTTGTTGGTCAGCTGCGCATTCTGTTTGCCGTAAATCCAGTTGTTATTGAAATTGAGGCTGATGCTTTGTTGTTTAATGCCGAACCGAAGGGTGTTATTCAGCAGGTATGCTCTGCTGTCATTTGTTTTATTTAAGGATCCTGTGGGCGAGAAATTGATGACGTATTGTGTGGAGTCCGTGAATTGTGCCTGGGAACTCAGGGCGAGGAACAGCAGTATAAGAAACGACAGTGTTTTAATCATAGCATGCAAAAGGGATACATTTTGATAACATCGGCTTCAACGCTTTGTTTGAAACACGCTGCATCACCCTGTAACAAAACATCCGCCGGATGGTCTTATTTCAAAAAAACGCGATGATTATTTTAAAATCAGATTACTTTACCACTCACGAACGTCTTACCTTATTTATCAACGAAAACAAGATCAGACGTGAGGATATTCTCTCTATTGTACACCAGAATGGATCAATCCTCCTATTTTTCTATGCGGATGATGCTATCAAAGAAATCACACACGGCCTGTTTGGATAGTTGGCCTTTGAAAGACACAAGGATTGAAAATCCTTGTGTCTAATAATATGAAGTATTCAGGTTTGCATTTTGTTTTTCTGCAGCTTCGATAGGGGTGTAGTCAGACAGAATAAGGGCTTCACCTTTTTTTACACATACATCATGCTCAAAATGTACTGAAGGTGTTCCGTCTTTGGTTCTTACTGTCCATCCATCTTTTTCAATGAAGATATCTTTTTTGCCCAGATTGATCATCGGTTCGATAGCAAGGACAAGGTTTTCCTTTAACAACATACCGGATCCTCTTTTTCCATAGTTTGGAACCTGAGGGTCTTCATGCATGCTTGTGCCAAGTCCGTGGCCTACAAAATCTTTCACGACACCAAATCCTTCTTTCTCATTATAGGCCTGGATCGCATAACCAATATCGCCCAGCCGTTTACCTGCAACGGCCTCTTTAATGCCCACAAACAAAGATTCTTTGGTTGTCTTCACCAGATGTAATACTTCCGGAGCAACCTCACCAATAACAAAAGTATAAGCATGATCTCCGTGAAAACCGTTTTTAATTGTACCGACATCAACAGAGATAATGTCACCGTCTTTAAGTTCATACTTGCCGGGAAAACCGTGTACCACGACATCATTTACAGATGTGATAATGTGATGCGGGAAACCATTGTATTTATAGAATGATGGAACTGCGCCATTGTCAAGGATATATTCATTAGCCAGACGGTCTATTTCAATAGTTGCCAGACCAGGTCTCAACACTTTGGCAATCTCAGCAAGCGTTGCACTCACCAGCAGGGCACTGATCTGCATCAGTGCAACTTCCTCATTAGTCTTGTATAGAATCATTGCTTGCAAAGGTAAGAAAATAGATTGTCCTATAATAATCTGGATATGGCGCGACATAAGTCGTGCTATTACCGCGAAGAAAACCCAACATGATCTATCGGGAATTTACCATCGTTTTTAACGCCCTCCTAATCTGAAAATAGGTGTCATGTAACTACTGATGTGTTTTGCTTTCGGGCGCGGATAGCTACATCAGGTAAGCTCTGTTGAGAGAGATTCTTTGTTTTCAAATACCAGATGCACAACAAGTCCGGACGCATTAAAAATGGAAAGTTCGGCATCCATCTGACCACTCAGACCGTTCATCAGGGTCATACCCATCGTATTTACAGAGCCCTGGTCAAAATTTTCCGGCAGTCCGATACCATTGTCCCTGATGCGTAACTCATAGCGTGAGCCTGATCCTGGTTTGAGGCTTACCTCAATTAATCCTTCTTCGCGATCTGGAAATGCATATTTAAAGCAGTTTGTAATGGC
>Ga0247815_10003491_pt1 | contig 11296 bp, 8 predicted proteins | sample UWRJL194509B1_FD_181014 | JGI IMG/M metagenome (GOLD analysis project Ga0247815, IMG submission 181014) | Plant litter microbial communities from Arlington Agricultural Research Station in Wisconsin, United States - UWRJ-L194-509B-1 | ecosystem: Environmental > Terrestrial > Plant litter >... | reverse complement strand
CTTCGGGCTCGCGCTGATCGATGGCGGTGGCCTCGGAGCGGTCGGCGTCGTCTTCCTGCTGCGTGCCGTGCTGTCGCCGTTCGCCCACGTGATGTTCACCGCGTGCACAGGACTGCTGCTCGGCCTGGCGGCGCGCTACACCGGGCGTCTCGGGGCGATCGGATTCTTCGTGCTCGGCCTGATCCCCGCGGTGCTGCTGCACGCCTTCTGGAACAGCGCGAGCTACTGGGCCGACGACTGGTTCGGGTTCTATTTCACGGTGCAGGTTCCGCTGTTCATCCTCGCCATCGTCGGGGTAGTTCTTCTGCGTCGGCACGAGCAGCGCATCACGCGTGAGCGGCTCGCCGACTACGCGGCGGTGGGCTGGTTCACGCCCAGCGAGGTCAACCAGCTCTCGACGGGTTCCGGTCGACGGCAGGCGATCTGGTGGGCGGGGCGATTCGGCCTGCGCCGCCAGTACCGCCGGTTCGTGACGGATGCCACCCGCCTCGCCTTCACGCGGCAGCGACTCGTCTCGGGCAGGGGTCACATCTCGCGGTCGGACCGCACGCACACCGCCCAGTACGAAGCCAGTCTGCTCGACGGCATCGTGGCAGATCGCCGGGCACTGGCCGCGCTACCGCCGTTGCTGACCCTGCCATCTCGCTGACCCCGCCATCTGGCCGACCCTGCCATCTGGCCGACCCTGCCATCTGGCCGACCCTGCCATCTGGCTGACCCTGCCATCTGGCTGATCTGGTCAGACCCGCTCTCATCCGGTCACTAAAATAGATAGCCGGAATCAGTGGGGAAGTGCTCGTGGTCGATAGTGAACAGCGTGATGTCGAGCGCGAGGTGGCGACCGCTCGTGAGGGTGAGTTGCACCGCGAGCAGGGTTATGTCGCGACCCTCTACGCCCGCCTCGATGCGCTGAAACTGGAGGCCGAGCAGCAGCTCGCCGCCATCCGCAAGCTCGATGTCGGCGGCAATCACCAGGGACGCTCTGAGCGCGACACCTTCGCCCGGATTTACGAGGACCGCATCGTGCAGTTGCGCGAGGTCGACGAGCGGTTGGCCTTCGGACGCATCGAGCTCGCCGATGTCAGCGAGGATGACGCCAGCGAGGATGGCGCCAACAAGGATTCCCCCTACCGCTACATCGGTCGCATCGGCCTCCGCGACGAAGATCTGCAGCCCATCCTGCTCGACTGGCGGGTGCCCCAGGCAAGCGCGTTCTATCAGGCGACCGCGGCGAACCCGCAGGGCACCCGCGCCCGCCGCCACCTGATCTCGAAGGGCCGCAGCATCACCCGCGTCGAGGACGAGATCTTCGACGTCAGTCTGCTCGACGGCGACACGGCCGAGCTGCAGGGTGAGGGGGCCCTGCTCGCCGCGCTCACCGCCCAGCGCACGGGGCGCATGACGGATATCGTCGCCACCATTCAGGCCGAGCAGGACCGCATCATCCGCTCCGATCTGAACGGCGTGCTGGTGGTGCAGGGCGGACCGGGCACGGGCAAGACGGCCGTCGCGCTGCACCGGGCCGCGTACCTGCTGTATTCGCACCGTGATCGGCTGCGCAACTCCGGAGTGCTCATCGTCGGGCCGTCCAACGCCTTCCTGCAGTACATCGAGGCCGTGCTGCCATCGCTCGGCGAGAGCGGCGTCGTACTGGCGAGCCTCGGTCGACTGTTCCCCGACGTCGAGGCGACGACAGAGGATGCCCCGGCCGTCGCGGCGATCAAGGGCAGAGCCGAGATGGCAGACCTGGTCGCCCGCGCCGTCCGATCCCGCCAGCGCGTGCCCGCCGAACCCCAGGTGCTCGACGTGAACGGCGATCGGCTCACACTCGACCCCCAACTGGTGCAGAGCGCCATGCATCGCGCACGGGAGAGCGGCAAGCCCTACAACGAGGCCCGCGTCACCTTCGTCAAGCAGGCGCTGAACGCGCTGAGCCGCGAGTGGCTGGCGCAGCTGAAGTCGAACGGCAATTCGATGGACGATTCCGACCTGCCAATGCTGCGCGAAGACCTGCGCAGCGCCGAAGACGTGCGCGTCGCGCTCAACACCGCATGGCTGCCGCTCACTCCTGAGAAGCTGGTGCAGGACCTGTACGCCCGGCCGCAGTGGCTGGCCGAGCTCACCCCGCGCTGGAGCCCGGAAGAGCGAGCACTCCTGCGCCGCGACCGCGCGGAGCCCTTCACGATCTCCGACGTTCCGCTGCTCGATGAGGCCGCCGAGCTCCTCGGCGAATACGACGTCGTCGACGCAGCCCAGAAGCGCGAGCAGAAGCAGCAGCGAAAGCGGGACATCGAGAACGCCGAAGCCGCCATCCAGAACATGGATGTGAAGGGTCTCGTCAACGCCAAGGATCTCGCCGACAACTTCGCCGAGCTCGCCGACCGTGGCACGACAGCCGAGCGCGCCGCCGCCGACCGCACCTGGACCTACGGTCACGTCGTCGTCGACGAGGCGCAGGAACTCTCTCCCATGCAGTGGCGCCTGCTGCTGCGCCGCGGGCCGCTGCGTTCGTTCACCATCGTGGGAGACATCGCCCAGGCTGCTTCGGCGGCGGCGGCGACCAGCTGGCGCGAGGCGCTGCGTCCGCTGCTGGCCGGTTCACCGGAGGCCGATCGCTGGCGGCTCGAGGAGCTCACGGTCAACTACCGCACGCCGAGTCAGATCGCGTCGGCGGCCGAATCGATGGCGATCGCCCACGGCCTGCCGGTCACTCCGTCGCGAGCCGTGCGGTCGAGCGAATGGCCGATCGCCGTGGTGCCCACCGTGCTCAGTGCCGTCGCGACCGAGCTGGGTCTGCGCGCCCAGGACGAGGCCGTCGGCGGAACCGTGGCCGTGATCGCGCTCGAGGCGGACGCCGTCTTCGCCGAGCTCCGCGCGGAGTTCGGCCGGGAGATCGGGCGCGGCCTGTCGAGCGAGGTCGCCGTGATCACTCCGCAGGATGCGAAGGGGCTCGAGTTCGACGCCGTCATCGTGGTCGATCCGACGGCGATTCTCGCCGCGTCCACCCGCGGCGCCGGCGCGCTCTACGTTGCGATGACCCGAGCGACCCAGCGGCTCTACCTGGTCTCCGAGGGCGAACTGCCCGCGGGCATCCTCTAGCTCGGCGTCCTCTAGCTCGGCGTCCTGCAGCTCGGCGCTACGGCGTCGGATGCTGGGCGTCGTACGCGAGGAACCCGCGCTGAATCCGCACCAGGGTCGCGATCGCCACGACGATGACCAGCCCGCCGAACAGGGGCGGCAGCCAGAGCGCACCCGCGACCGCGACGAGGCCGACGTAGAGGTCGCCCACCCGCGGGCCTCCGGTCACCACGATCGTGAAGACGCCCTGCAGCCGACCACGCATGTTGTCGGGCACCGCCGACTGCAGCATCGTCTGCCGGAAGATGCTGCTCACGTTGTCGGCCGCACCCGCGCCGACGAGCAGTAGCCCGGCGATCACGATCGCGGGGATCGACGCGTGGGCGATCGACGACGTCACGTGCTGATCGGGCAGGAAGCTGAACACCGCCAGCAGCAGTCCGAGCGCCCCGATGAAGCCGCCGTAGACCATGATCGCGCGGGCGATCGCACGGCCCTGCAGCCGCTGGTGTCCGAGACCGCCCGAGAACAGGCTCGACAGCAGCGCACCGACCGCGCCGGCCGCGGTGAGGATGCCGACGGTGATCGGCCCGCCGCCGAGCACCACCGCGCCGATCGCCGGAAACAGCACGCGCGGGTTTCCGAAGGTCATGGCGATGATGTCGACGATGAAGGTCATGCGGATGTTCGGGGCCGTCTTCAAGAACCGGGCGCCGTAGCGCAGCGACTCCAATCCGGGCCGCTGGATGTCGCCGACCGGCGCCAGTTTGGGCAGCGACAGGATGCCGAGGAAGGCGCTGAGGAAGAGCACGATGTCGACCGTGTAGGTCCAGCCGAAGCCGACCCCGGCCACCAGCACGCCGGCCAGCGCGGGGCCGGTCGTGACCATGACGCCGCCGCCGATGCCGGTGAGAGCGGATGCCGCCGGCAGCAGGCGGGCGGGCAGCAGTCGCGGCAGAACGGCAGACCGCACCGTGCCGATGACGGTCGCGGCGACGGCGTTCACGGTCGCGAGCAGGTAGAACGGCCAGACCGTCTCGACGCCGGTCCAGGCCAGCGCCGCGAGCGTGATGGTGGAGCTCCAGGCCACGATCGCGGCGATGAGCAGCACCCGTCGACGGTCGAAGGCGTCGGCCAGCATCCCGCCGTAGAGGCCGAAGACGATCATCGGGATCAGAGCGAACGCGCCGACCAGAGAGACCGCCAGCGTGGAGTTGGTGATCGAGTAGATGTGCAGGCCGATGGCCACGATGGTCATCTGGCCGCCGATGCCGGAGATGATTCCGCCGATCCAGAGGCGGGCGAAGGCGGGGGACTCCCGCAGCGGACTCAGGTCGACGAAGCGCGGACCGCGTCGGCCCGGTGCAGTGCCTGTCGAACTCGTGCCGATCGAGCCCGTGCTGATCGGCTGCACGGTCTGCTGTTCGGGGTCGCCGGGAAGCGTGCCGTCATCGGGCAAGCCATCGGGGAGGCGGCCATCGGGGAGGCGAGGCGTTGGACCGGTCGGGGGAGAAGACGGTGGAGAAGAAGACACCGTCCTCATTCTGCACCCCGCGCGAGAGTAGTTCGTGTGCGAGATTGGCAGAAACACGGTGCCGCGTGCCGCTCGATTGCCGCGATACTCGGTGAGTGACTTCAGAACGGCAGCGCACCCGCCGCATCCACCCAGCCTGGATCGTGGCCGCGGTGGCGTTCCTGGCGCTGGTCGGCGCGGCAGGTTTCCGGGCGGCGCCCGGCGTGTTGATGCTGCCGCTCGAGACCGAGTTCGGCTGGAGCCGCGGCACCCTCTCCCTGGCCGTGTCGATCAATCTGCTGTTCTTCGGACTGACCGCGCCGTTCGCCGCCGCCCTCATGCAGCGCTTCGGACTTCGCCGGGTGACCAGCATCGCGCTGCTGCTGATCGCGGCCGGCAGCGCTCTGAGTATCTTCGTGACCGCCTCCTGGCAGCTGCTGCTCACCTGGGGAGTGCTGATCGGGCTCGGCACCGGCTCGATGGCGCTGGTCTTCGCCGCGACGGTCGCCGACACCTGGTTCCTGAAGCATCGCGGGCTCGTCGTGGGCGTGCTTACCGCGGGAAGCGCCACCGGACAGCTCGCCTTCCTGCCCCTGATCGCCCTGCTGGTGCAGAATGTCGGCTGGCGCCAGGCCTCGCTGCTCTGTGCGGCAGGCGCGCTGGTCGTCGTGCCGTTGGTGCTGCTCTTCCTCCGCAACCGGCCGGCCGACCTGAAGCTGACGCCGTACGGGTCGCCGGCGCTGTTCGACCCCACCCCGCCGCCACCGACGGTCGGCCCCAATGCGGCGAAGCGTGCCATCCAGGTGCTGGTGCGGGCCTCGAAGGTGCGCACGTTCTGGGCGCTGGTCGCCGGCTTCGCCATCTGCGGCGCGACCACCAACGGGCTGATCGGTACCCACTTCATCCCCTCGGCCGCGGACCACGGCCTGCCGGAGACTGCCGCAGCCGGCCTGCTCGCGGTGGTCGGGATCTTTGACATCGTGGGCACCATCGCCTCGGGATGGCTCACCGACCGCATCAACCCGCGGTACCTCCTGGTGGCCTACTACGGCTTCCGCGGACTGTCGCTGCTGATCTTGCCGTACCTGCTGTCGGCCACCGTGCAGCCGCCGATCGTGCTCTTCGTGGTGATCTACGGGTTGGACTGGGTGGCCACCGTGCCGCCGACCGTGGCTCTCGCCCGCGAGCTGTTTGGAGCGGACGGGCCCATCGTGTTCGGCTGGGTCTTCGCCGCCCACCAGATCGGTGCCGCGATCGCCGCCACCACCGCGGGCCTGGTGCGGGATGCGTACGGCAGCTACACCCCTGCCTGGCTGGGAGCCGCGGGTCTCTGTGTGATCGCTGCGATCGTCAGCGCCTCGATCGCCCGCACGCCACGCGCCGCCGCTCTGCCCTGACCTGCTGCCCTGACCCGCTACCCCGACCTGCGGCCCGCGAACCCTCACCCCGCTGACCCGCACCCCTAACCCACCCTGCTGACCCATACCGCGCGCGATTGTGCCCGTTTGTGGCGATTGTTCCCGTACGAGCAGGCACAATCGCCACAAAGGGGCACAATCGCAGGTGCGAAGCCAGATCCGGTGCGAAGCCGAGTCCGGGGCGAAGCCAGATCCCGGGGCGAAGCCAGATCCCGGTGCGAAGCCAGATCCCCGTGCGCTGGGTCCCGGTGCGATGCCAGGTGGGATGCTGGGGGAGTGACCGACCTTCTCTCCGCCGACCTGCTCGCCCGCATCCATGCCCGCGCCGCCGGCTACGACCGCGACAACCAGTTCTTCACCGAGGACCTGGCCGACCTCGCCGAGGCGGGCTACTTGCGTGCTCTGGTGCCGGTCGAGCTGGGCGGTCTCGGCCTGAGTCTCGTCGAGCTTGCACACGAGCAGTCCAGACTCGCGGCGGCCGCCCCGGCGACGGCCCTCGGCATCAACATGCACCTGGTCTGGACCGGGGTCGCCAAGATGCTGCGCGACCGCGGCGACCACTCGCTCGACTTCGTGCTCACCGAGGCCGCAGCGGGGGAGATCTTCGCCTTCGCCATCAGCGAGCCGGGCAACGACCTGATGCTGTTCGGATCGACGACGGATGCCCGGCCGCTGGAAGACGGAAGCTACGAGCTCTTCGGCACCAAGATCTTCACCAGCCTCTCTCCGGTCTGGACGAGGCTCGGCCTGTTCGGGCTGGACAGCACCTCCGCCGATGCGCCGAAGCTGGTGCACGGTTTCGCCCGCCGAGACAGCCCCGGCATCACCGTCATCGACGACTGGGACACCCTCGGCATGCGGGCCAGTCAGAGCAACACCACGCGTCTCGCCGGCGCACGGATCGCGGCCGATCGGGTGGTGCGCCGCCTCGACCCCGGCCCGAGCGCCGACCCGCTCATCTTCGCCATCTTCGCAAACTTCGAGATCCTGATCGCGGCGGTCTACGCGGGGATCGGGGCCAGGGCGTTGGAACTGGGAGTCGCGCAGGTGCAGGGTCGCGCATCCGCTCGTAGCGGGACCACGAAGGACAAGGATCCGAACGTGCGCTGGAAGCTCGCCGAGGCAGCGATCCAACTCGACGCTATCTGGCCACAGCTCGACGCCCTGGCGGGCGACATCGATGACCTGGTCGATCGGGGCAGTCAGTGGTTCCGCGCCCTCGTGGGGATCAAGTCGCGGTCGACGCGCACGGCGAAGTTCGTGGTGGAGCAGGCCATCGCCGTCGCGGGCGGTGCGGCCTTTGCGAACTCGAGTGAGCTCGGTCGCCTGTACCGCGACGTTCTCGCCGGGGGCTTCCACCCCAGCAATGAGGACTCGGCACACTCCACGGTCGCAACGGCGCTGTTGGGCCCGGAGTGAGGCCGCGACGGAGGGTCGGGTAAGGGAAACCCCTCCGGCGAGATGTGGGCGCGCCCAGGCGCAGCACATCGGCTTCGGCTCACACAGCATCCGGAGCGTTACAGGAAATGGATTGGTACGACCCCGCATTCGTGCCGTCGCACCGATCGGTCGCCCCAATAGGCTGTGGCTCATGACCCCCGGAGCGCACCCCGCCCTCGCCATCACGACCGCCGTCTGGTCTGTGCCCGAGGCGGAGCGAGCGGAGGCGCTCGCCACCCGACCGCTGCTCGTGCTCATGCACGGTCGAGGGTCGGACGAGCGGGATCTCGCATCGCTCGCTCCGCTGCTGCCGGCCGAAGCCGTGGTGGTCTCCCTGCGCGCGCCCCACCGGCTGGGTGACGGCTTCAGCTGGTTCCTGCCCGAGGAGACGGCGGTTCCCGACCGGATCGCGGTGGACCAGGCCGCGAATGCCGTCTTCGCCTTTCTCGACGCGCTGCCGCCCACCGGACAGGTCGGCCTGCTCGGATTCTCGCAGGGCGGCGGAATGGTCACTCAGCTCGTGCGACGTGCCCCCGAGCGATTCGCCGCCGGCGTTCTGCTCGCCGGATTCGTGATTCCGGGCGATCTGCCCGGGGATGCTCTCCTCGCCACCCTGCGCCCGCCGGTGTTCTGGGGTCGCGACGTTGCCGACCCGGTGATCCCGCAGAGCGTGGTGGCGTTCACCGCGGCCTGGCTATCCGCTCACACGACTCCGGTGGTGCGGGAGTACCCGAGCATCGGCCATTCCGTCTCGCGCGAGGAGCTCGACGACGTGAGCGAGTTCCTGGCAGCGACGTTGCTCTGAGTGCGCTTCCGTCAGGTGGGGCACCTCGGTGTCAGGATGGTGCAATGTCGACACCGAGCTCGCACCTGATCACCATCCAGACCGAGGGCTCCTCGGACTTCCCGAGTTCGTACTCGGCCTACCTCGCCGTCCCGCCCGCGCCGTACGCCGCCAAGCCGCGCGGTGCCCTCATCGTGATCCACGAGATCTGGGGGCTGGTCGAGCACATCACGGATGTCGCCGACCGCTACGCCGCCGAGGGGTATCTGGTGCTGGCGCCGGACATCCTGAGCGCCATCGGCATCGAGGCACAGGTGGGCGCAGAGCTGTTCGCCATCCGCAACAGCCCGGACGAAGCGGTGCGCACCGCAGGGCAGCCCCGGCTGCGCGATGCCTTCAGTTCGTTGTCGGCCCCCGGCTATGCGGCCTGGGCGGTCACGGCCCTGCGCCGAGCGGTCGACTTCCTCGAGCAGCAACCGGGGGTAGACGGTCGCATCGCGGTGACCGGGTTCTGTTTCGGGGGAACCTACAGCTTCGCGCTCGTCGCCGCCGATCCGCGGGTGCGCGCCGCCCTGCCGTTCTATGGCACTGCCCCTTCGCCCGAGGACATCGCCAGGATCAGCGCACCCATCCACGCCTTCTACGGCGAGCACGATCCGGCATTGATCGACAGGCTTCCCGACGTACGGCGCGACATGGCGGATGCCGGGGTCGATTTCGAGGCGACGGTCTACCCCGATGCCGGCCACGCCTTCTTCAACGACACGAATCCGTCGAGCTACCGAGCGGCAGACGCGGCGGACGCCTGGACGCGGTCGAACGCCTTCCTCCGGACGGTGCTGGCTGCCGAGACTCCGAGCGAGGCGTGAGCCCCGCGTCCATCGGGATCATCGGATCCGGCTGGCGGGCGGAGTATTTCGCCCGCATCGCCCGGGCGCTGCCGGAACGCTTCAGTGTGCTTCGAGTGCTCACCCGTTCCGAGTCATCCGTCCACCGGGTGGAGCGCGACTGGGCCGTGCCCGCGACGACAGACCTGACCGCGTTCCTCGGCGCCGGGCCCTACGACTTCGTGGTGGTGGCGGTGCCCCGGGAGGAGGTGGCCACGCTGGTCGGTCTACTGGCGGCCGCCGACATCCCTGTGCTGCTCGAGACGCCGCCTGCCGTCGACCTACCCGGACTCGTCGCGCTGTGGCAGACCGTGGGTGGAGCACGGGTGCAGGTCGCCGAGCAGTATCACCTGCAGCCGCAGCACGCGGCACGATTGGCGCTCGCCGCCTCGGGAGCGCTCGGCCCCGTGCGACGGGCGACCATCTCGGTGGCCCACGATTACCACGGCATCAGCCTGCTGCGTTTCGCCCTCGGCGTCGGCTTCGGTCCGGTGGAGTTGCGGGCTGCCACCATCGAGGACCGGGTGCTGGCGGCGCGCGGTCGCGATGGCTGGTTCGATCGGGCGACGGTGGTGGACGACATCCGCACCACTGCCACGCTCGATTTCGGACCGGGGGCCGATGGCGTGAGCAGAACCGGTGTCGTCGACTTCGGTGGTGAGCTGTATGTCTCGCCGATTCGGGGTAGGCGCATCGTGATCCAGGGGGAGCGGGGCGAGCTCGACGGTGACTCCGTCGCACGAGTGGTCGACAGCGGCCCGAACAATGCCGTCCCGCGGGTTGCCCGGGAGGCGCTCGTGCGGGAGAGCACCGGCGCTGACGGAGATTTGGATGGCTACTATCTGCGTGGCATCACCCTCGCGGGGGAGCTGCTCTGGCAGAACCGCTTCGCCCCGGCCCGCCTGAACGACGACGAGCTGGCGGTGGCGGATGTGATGGCGCGCATGGCGGAGTACGGTGCGAGCGGACGGCCCTTCTACGGGCTCGCCGACGCCAGCCACGATCACTACCTGTCACTGCTGATCGCGGAGTCGGCGAGGACAGGGGAGACGGTGCGCAGCACCGCTCAACCGTGGAGCGACCAAACCAGCCAGACCAGCCAGACCAGCCCGAGAGACAGTCCGTTCGAGGAGACAGCATGACGATCGCCCCCACCCGCCCGCTCAGCGATGGCGGGTCGATCCCGCAGATCGGGCTCGGCACCTACGGGCTCACCGGCGACGACGGCACCGCATCCATCGTCTCGGCCATCTCGGCCGGCTATCGCCTGATCGACACCGGCCTGCGCTACGAGAACGAGAGCGAGGTCGGCGAGGGGATGCGGCGTTCTGGGGTACCTCGCGAGGAGTTGCAGGTCACCACCAAACTGCGCGGACGCGACCATGGCTACGAGGAGACGCTGCGCGGATTCGAGGAATCGCTGGCCAACCTCGCGCTGGAGTACGTCGACCTCTACCTGATCCACTGGCCCCTCCCGCGGCAGGACCGCTACGTCGAGTCGTGGAAGGCGATGATCCAGCTGCAGAAGGACGGGCTGATCCGGTCCATCGGGGTGAGCAACTTCCTCCCGGAGCACATCGATCGACTCGTCGCCGAGACCGGGGTCACGCCCGTGGTCAACCAGGTCGAGCTGCATCCGAACTTCCCGCAGACCGAGCAGCTGCAGTACGACGCCGCGCACGACATCGTCACGGAGAGCTGGAGCCCACTCGCCCAGGGCGGCCGGTTCTCGCACGGTCATGCGGTCATCGACGACGCGGCCGAGGCGCACGGCGTCACTCAGAACCAGGTCGTGTTGCGCTGGCACGTGCAGCGCGGGGCGGTGCCGATCCCCAAGTCGGGTGACGCGAAGCGCCAGCGCGAGAACCTCGACATCTTCGGCTTCGAGCTGACGGATGCCGAGGTCGCCTCGATCACGGACCTCGCCTCCGGACGCCTGTGGGGCGCCGATCCCGCGACGCACGAGGAATTCTGATGAACCCGGCGGTGCGTCGATGAGCGGCACTCCCGACGCGGTCGTCGTCGGTGCCGGCCCGAACGGGCTCGCCGCCGCCGTCACCCTCGCCCGGGCCGGGCTCTCGGTGCGGCTCTACGAACGCGAATCGACGATCGGCGGTGGTGCGCGCACCGAGGAGCTCACCCTGCCGGGCTTCCTCCACGACGTGTGCTCGGCCAT
>Ga0247815_10003490_pt1 | contig 11297 bp, 11 predicted proteins | sample UWRJL194509B1_FD_181014 | JGI IMG/M metagenome (GOLD analysis project Ga0247815, IMG submission 181014) | Plant litter microbial communities from Arlington Agricultural Research Station in Wisconsin, United States - UWRJ-L194-509B-1 | ecosystem: Environmental > Terrestrial > Plant litter >... | reverse complement strand
CTGTCACACTGGAGCAAATTATTTATCATGGGGCCTCGGTGCGCCGTGGCGTAAAACGTGCTTTGCTGGTGGTGGACATGCCCTTTGGTAGCTGTTGTGGCAATCCTAATGAATCGCTAAACAACGCGGTGGCCATTATGAAAGGGACAGGAGCGGAAGCCTTAAAAATCGAAGGGGGAGAGGAACTATTGCCGGATATAAAAAAGATTATAGCAGCAGGGATACCCGTAATGGGGCATTTGGGGCTGATGCCGCAATCGGTACACCAGTATGGTGGCTTTGGGCTGCGTGCTAAATCGGATACTGAAGCCGATAAACTAAGGCGGGATGCGTTATTGCTACAGGAGGCCGGATGTTTTGCGATTACCCTGGAAAAAGTACCCGCTTCCCTGGCGGGTGAAATAGCGGCATCATTGTCCATACCCATTATTGGAATCGGGGCAGGAGGCAGGGTCGACGGCCAGGTGTTGGTGGTGCAGGACATGCTGGGGATGAACCGGGACTTTAGCCCGAAATTTGTGAGAAAGTACGCTGACCTGTCTTTTGCAATTACCCAAGCGGTATCCGGTTATATCAGCGATGTGAAAAGCTTGGAATTCCCTTCGGCGGAGGAATCATACTGAGCCCTTTTTATTGCAGCCGATAATTCTTATATTTACTACTTATATACTATTTATGGATACCATTAATACATCAACGGCCACCGCCACGCCTACCGAGCAATTGATCCGTTTCTTCAACCGGTTTTTTGCCCTTGATGAGAAGGAATGTGAAGAGGTAATCCGATTGTTCTCGCAACGAAACATCCGGCGCAAGGGTTATCTATTGCAGGAGGGTGATGTATGCCGCCACTATTATTTTATCGTATCCGGCTGTTTTAAAATGTTTGCCGTAGATCCATCGGGGAAGGAGCACAACCTTCAATTTTCGGCTGAAAATGACTGGATCAGTGACCTGCACAGCTTTTACTCGGAGGAGCCGAGCCGTTTGTATATCGAAGCGCTCGAACCTTCTGTAGTACTTCAGATACAGCATGAAGACCTGTTATACCTTTTTATCAATTACCACAAATTCGACCGCAATTTCAGGATTATAACGGAGCGAAAGTATATTAACTTTCAAAACCGCATCCTGCAAAATATCAGTTCAACTGCCGAGGAACGCTACCTTAGCTTTGTAAAGCAATATCCCGGGCTGGTCAATAGGGTGCCCAATACACAGATCGCTTCCTATCTTGGTATAACACCTGAGTTTTTAAGCAAGATCCGGAAAAAGATCGTGACCGTACAGTAATCTTTAAGTAACAACAGTCTATATTTTAATTATCAGGGCGCTATTAAAATGCCGTCAAACATTATTTAATAAACCTCCATCTAACGGAATATTGGCTCCTGTCAGGTAGGCAGCATATTCAGATGCTAAAAAGGCAACGAGATGACCATATTCTTCAGGTTTGCCTAATCGTTTCATGGGAACATGCGCTTCCCTTTTCTTACGTATTTCTTCGGTAGTAAGTATACCTAAAGAAGCTTCTTCATTAATTAGATGGCTTATTCTCTCAGTATCAAAATAACCGGTAAGTATAGTATTAACAGTAATATCATACACCGCCACTTCTTTTGACAGTGTTTTGGCCCAGGCTGCGGTAGCAGAACGAATGGTGTTAGAAAGCACAAGGCTGGCGCTTGGTTCTTTTATGGTAATGGAAGAAACGTTTATGATGCGGCCCTGTTTTTTTGCGATCATGTGCGGTAAAACCAATGTTGTAGTTTCGCATACGGTTTTAAATAACAGGTCGAACGCCGTCTGGTAGGAAGACATATCCATGTTTAAGGCTGTTCCGGGTTTGGGCCCATTCGTGTTATTAATAAGTATATCAATAGGATTTCGTTGTACAAATTCTGAAATCCTCTGGCGGTATTTTTCATATTCTAAAAAATCCACGACCAGATAGCTATGGGATTGTTCGTTGTGTACAACAGGTAAAAGTTCGACAGCTTTTTTAAGTTTTGCTTCGTTACGCGCCATCAGGGTAACATTGGCACCACATTCTGCCAATACTGTTGCAACTCCATATCCAATTCCCCCTGTACTGGCACCCACCAGTGCATTTTTTCCTATCAGTTGTATTTTCATGGTAATTTTAAAATTTATAGGTTAACAAGTAATACTGGAAATGTAGCTGTTAAGCTTGTAATAGTACCTAGCTGATAAATATAAAGGTAAGATATTAAAAGATTCTTTTTGTATACCGCTACATCCATTAGTACCTACTCGCTGCGAATAATAAGATCCTTAAAATAACCCTCGGTACCTATATCAACAAACAGGCCTATTCCCCCTTTTGCACCTTCGCCAAGCTTTAGGTCACTGGCGATCAAAGAGGGTTCTTTGCGTCCATCTAAATACAGTTTCGCCTGCCGCCCTTTAACGATAATTTTTATGGAAATCCATTTGTTGAGTTCCATATCCTCATAAGATTCATAAACGCCCGGTGCGGTTTTCCGACTGTCGGTAAATTTGAAATCCGGATAGGCAAAATATTGTGTAGAACGGTTTCTTCTAAGCTGGTCGTCCGACATTGCGTTTGCAGGTCGCAGGTAAATAGCCTCGAATTTTGAATTGTCTTTATTAATATGGAAGGCAATGCCAATAAAGCCCCGTGCATGTTCAGGGGCAGTAATCAGTAGTTTGCTCAGTACTTTAACCTCAATGACACCCTCACTAAATTCAATGCCTTTCACCCTGGCATAGGTTGCTTCATCATCCAGGAGGATGTTGGAATCTTTGACAACACGTATTGCCGTAACTCCTTCTATAGTACCTTCGGAAACGTAGCTGCCTACAGGCTCCAGGTCTTTCTCTGTAAGCAGTATTTTCTGGGCAAAAAGGGCCGGGCTAAAAAGTACAAGCAGCAGGGGATACTTATAAAGGTTCATCATCATAAAAGTTAGATTTGTATAACTTTAATTACTGTTTCAAAAAATAATGTATCGCCGTCCAGGCCACCGGCCATTTTTCCAAAAAAGCACCGTGCCCGGCACCGGGAATCACACTTAGTTGGCCTTTTGGAATGAACTCAGCGGCATTTGCGGCATGTTCTACAGAAACAAAATTATCGTGGTCGCCCACCATTACCAAAACCGGGCATTGAATGGTGCTGAATAATTTTTGATCGGCCACCAATTTGGTGTTGAATTCATCCTGCACGCGGGCGAAGAGTTCCGGAAGCCTTTTTGGATCGGGCATCAGGGCCAGTTGCTGGTCCCAAAAAGGCTTATCCAGTTGTAAGGCCTGCGCTACCGTAATGGCATTGGGCGTATCCCCGGGATGCCGTTCACCTGCACCCACCACTACTAACTTTTTGACTTTGGCAGGGTAAAGACTGGCAAGCCTATAGCCGGTATAGCCACCATCGCTAAAGCCTATTACCGTGGCACTGTCTTTAGTTACAGCATTGAGTACGGCAGCCGCGTCTTTAGCTTTAAGCTGGTAGGTGTGGGGCTGGTTGCCAAGCTCGGATTTTCCGTGCCCACGGGTGGAGATGGCAATGACCTGGTGGTTGGTTTTAAGGCTGTCTATAAAATGGTACATTTCGAATGTAGAACCAAATATACCACCATGCAATATTAGTACCGGGCTGCCTTTGCCGTATACTTCATAATATATTTTAGCATCGCCTGAGGTAATGTAGTGGCCGGCAGTGGCGTTATTGCCGTAAGGAGTAGTGCCCTGTGGTGCAGCAACGGCCTGGAGGGCGTACCTCATGGGTTTTGGCTGCTGTTGTGCATATAAAGCTGTAGATAAAATTACAGCAACGGACAGAATGAAATTTTTCATAAAAAATGGATGAATTATACAGCAAATTTAGGGTAGTAGTTACGACGTGCGGAATAACCTACTTTAATAAAAATACTTAACATAGTTTAAGGGTGCGGCTGATTTTAATACGATCGACATGTTCACTGCACCAGAATACGCTTTATAAAGCCCTGTCGCTGTTATTTTTCAGTGTGAACAGGCAACGCCTTGGACGCAGGTTTTATAATCATCCTCAGGTACTGGTCTTTAGAAATATAAGCAGCGATCCAGCTAAAACAGGTTTTTACCTTGTTCCTGAAATTAATTAATGACAGTAAATGCACAAAAAGCCACATGAGCCACGCGATAAAACCGCTGAAATGCAGTTTTGGGTTGGATAGGTCCGCCACCGCTTTATTACGCCCTATAATGGCCATAGATCCTTTATCGTTGTACGAAAAGGGTTCTCTTTTGTTCTGCACCGTTTCTGCATGCAGGTTTTTGGCAAGGTGCGTTCCCTGCTGTATGGCTACCTGCGCTAATTGCGGATGCCCGTTAGGGAATCCCGCATCGGTTGTCTGGATGCAGGTATCACCGATGGCATAGATATTTGTTGATCCTGTTACTTTATTATACCCATCAACAATCAGGCGTTTACCCCTTCCATAATAGCTTTCCGGCAATCCGTTAAATACCTGTGCGGTTACACCTGCTGTCCATAGCAGGTTATGGGTTGCAATGGTACTCCCGTCGTCAAGAAAAACCGTGTCCCCATCAAAGTCTTTAACCAATTGGTTGAGCTTGATAATGACGCCCATACCTTGAAGGGATTTATACGTATAGTCCTGCGATGCCTTACGCATGGGTGCAAGAAGGGTAGGGAGCCCGTCCAGAACATAGATATCGATCGGCAGGTCCTTTAGGTTGGGATAGTCTTTGGCAATAACATTCTTTCTGAGGCCGGCAAGCATCCCTGCGATCTCTACACCTGTAGGCCCGCCACCGGCAATAACCATCGTGGTTAACTTGCGCCTTTCGTCTGCATCAGTACTCCTGGACGCGGCCTCAAAACGCTCCAGCAGCGTATTTTTTAAAAGCAGCGCATCGGCAATCGTTTTCATGGGCAGTGCGTTATTTTTAATATTTTCATTGCCAAAAAAATTACTGGTTGTTCCGGTTGCCATAATCAGCTGGTCGTAGTGTAAAGCACCGGTCGAGAGCACAACGGTATTTTTTTCCGGCTGGATTTCCAACAGTTCACCCATAAAAAAAGTAAAGTTAGGGTAGCCCCTAAAGTACTTACGGTACGGGTAGCTGATGTTAGAAACATCCAGAAAGCCGGTTGCCACCTGATACAATAGGGGTGGAAAGAAATTGTAATTATTGCGGTCCACCAGGGTAACGGTACAATTTTTATTGATCTGAAGTAATTTCTTGGCGGCATTAACACCGGCAAAGCCGCCGCCAATAATCACGATATGTTGTTTAGGTTCCATTTTTAATTTAGTTAAGTTTAGATGGTTGAAATACGTGTTGTACTTTTCAAAAGATCATTTCAAACTTTTAAATTGTTTTATTATTTCTCCATATTCTTTGGCACTGGCTTTTACGGTACGCTGCTGCGTGTCAAAATCGACATAGATCATCCCGAAGCGCCTGCCGTAGCCGGCAATCCATTCCAGGTTGTCATGGCTGGACCAGACATGGTAGCCAAAAACATTGACGCCTTCCCGTTTTGCGGACAGCATCGCTTCAATATGGGCTTTGATGTATCCTGCCCTTCGCGCATCGTTAACCTGCCCGTTGCTGAGCAGGTCGTCATTTTCAAACCCCGCGCCATTTTCTGTTATGATGATTGCCGGGTTACCGTATTCATCGCGCATCCTTAGCAATAAACGCTTAAGCTGGTCGGGCCTGTTGGCACCGTTGTAGGCATAATCAGTGTTTGGGAGTGTTGGGAAGGTAATCCCGTAAAAACCCGGCTGGGGGTCATTTTTCTGTACGATTAGTGGGGCGTAGTAATTAATGCCAAGGTAGGTCAGGCCGGCCTCACCGATCTCTTTCGCATCGGCCGCTCCGATTTTCAAATGTAAACGGTGCTCCGCTGCGTACTCTAAAATATCCTGTGGATACGAGCCTTTATAAATAGCGTCGAGAAACCACCGGTTTACGATACCATCAATAAATTCCGCCGCTTTTGCCGAGTGGGCGTCAACAGCTATGGTTGGGAAGAGCGGAATGGCAATACCGGCTTCCCCCTGAGGTATCCCATACGTATGGAATATCTTTGCAGCCCGGGCGGCAGCCAAAAGTTTATGGTTAAACTGGTTGAGGGCTGTTGCCAGGTTTTCCGGTGCAGGGATAACAGAAAAGGGCGCATTTTCTTTACTGATTATTGACTTTGCCTGCAGTGTCATATCTGTTTCAATAAGAATCTCATTACTGATAACATACACTTTGACAAGGTCTTTAAAATTGTCAAAAACTACCCTTGCATAATCAGCGAACCATTCGATGGACTGCCTGTTATCCCAGCCGCCTTTGTTGTAGAGCTCCAGGGGCATATCCCAGTGGTACAATGTCATTACGGGTTCAATGCCTGCAGCTTTTAGGTCTTTAACAAAAGTCCGGTAGTGGTCTATGGCGACAGAGTTTACCTTTCCGGTACCCGTCGGTATAATACGGGGCCACGAGATAGAGAAACGGTAACTGGTAAGCCCGAGTTCCTTAAATAATTTAATATCTTTCAGGTATTGGGTGCGGTCATAAAAGTTTATGGCTACATTTCCATTGACCCCTTTTCCGGCGACCTGGTAGCGGTTCATCCATTCATCCCAATTGGACTGGCCTTTACCATCGGCTGTCGGTGCACCTTCTACCTGGTAGGATGCAGAAGCTGCACCCCACAAGAAGGGATTGTTTTTAAAATACGAAGTTTGATTCATTTGATTTGTAGTGGATTGTGCGGATAGCCGCAGGGATATGGTAAGCAGCAGCATAGTGCATACTATTATTTTTTTCATTGTTTTAGTTTTAGTGAAACGGATGGCTGCAACCGCAAAGCAACGCAGATTTGGAAGCTAATAATTGTGTTAGCAGCACTGCCTATTACCTGTGAAAAAATTACCGGACTCTATTTTGAAGATAGTTTTCAAGCTGGATTCGGAACATTAAATTTTGCTTAATTTTAATGATTCAAAATTAAGCAATGATTCTCTTTCCATACTTAATCTATGTTAAGAATAACCCTTAATCTTTTTTAAGAGCCTTGCCTTGTGAATAGTTAAAGAATTGATTTTTAGTTTATATTTATTTTAGCAGATTGGTTTGCAACTGTTGAAGATATCCTGAAGAACATTATAAGTAGTACTGCTTTGTATATCCTTTTGCCAATTAATTTACCTTTGCACAAACGATGTAAATTGCGGATAGGAATAGTTAAATGGAAACAGGGGATATTACACAGATAAAAAAACTATTGTTAGAAACTGCTGAGCTGTTATTTTCAGACAGCGGTTACAGCGGTACGTCCATCAGGGATATTGCAAAACGGGCTGGTGTTAATGTCGCTTTGGTCAACTATCACTTTGGCTCAAAAGAGAACCTGTACCTCACAATTTTTAAGCGGAGGTTTGCGGCCTATGAAACGGCGCTTGCTACTATGGACAGCAGGGAAGGGGCTGGTAAAAGGCTCGACGCCTTTCTTGACATCTATGGTAATTTTATTGACAGCCACCGCAATTTCCATCGCCTGCTAAGCAGGGAAATAACCCTCCTGCACCATTCCTCTATCAAAGAGGTCATTACTGCGGGTACCCGGAAAAACTATGAATTGGTAAAAAAAATTATACAGGATGGGATAGCGAGCGGCACATTTAAAAATGTAAATGTAGACCTGGTTACCTTAAACATCATTGCTTTCGTACCGCGCATTTTTTCGGGAAGCCCATTCATTACCGATATTTTCGAGTGGCAGCATTCAGGCCTTCAGGATAAAGAAGTTGTCAGCATTCAGTTAAAAGAATATTTTCATTCTATCTTAAGTAACCGATGAGGATGAAACTATTCCGTATGGTCAGCCCCTTGGATTCTACTGATAAAAAAGCCGGCCACATTTTAAAAAAAAGGAATATCATTCACCTGTAAATGGATGTTTAAAAACCTACCTGGCAGACTGGCCAGGTAGGTATCATAACTTTTTGAACTAAAATCAATTAATTCAATACTCCGGATGTTTCATACACAATCCCCTTGTAACAGGCATTGTAGATTTCTTTAAGGTCTTCCAGAGAAGGGGTGCGTGGGTTAAAGCCGGTACACGGATCTACAAGTGCATTATTGGCGATATAGTCAAGATTTTTATCCCAGTCTTCCTGAGAAATCCCAAATTCCTTAAGCGACGCCATATTGTTTACGTCGCTTCGTAATCCTTCTATAGCCTGCGCCAGTTCCTCGGCCGTTTCCAATCCAATGACTTTTGCAAGTGCCGGGTATTTTTGGGTTGCTGTGGCATTAAAACGGATTACGTTAGGAAGGAAGATAGCGTTGGCGGCTCCGTGCGGGATACCGTATAAAGCACCAACCTGATGCGATAAGGAGTGTACAATCCCTAACCACGCATTATTAAAGGCAAGTCCTCCCATAAAAGAGGCGTCGTGCATGTTCTGGCGCGCCGCAATATTTGTAGGGTTGTTAACGGCCTCCTGAAGATTGTCAAACACAATTTCCAGGCCACCCTTTGCCAATACGTCGGCATAGTTATTATCAATGTTCGATACGTAGGCCTCTACACAATGTGTCAGTGCATCCAGCCCTGTATTGGATGTGATGTGTGCCGGCATTGATGCGCAAATCTCCCCGTCGACTATAGCAATGTCCGGTGTTAGCTCGTAGGATACGATTGGGTACTTTACACCTTTGTCGCGGTCAGTTATAACTGCCAGGCCGGTTGTTTCCGTTCCGGTTCCGCTTGTTGATGGAATGGCTATAAACCTGGCCTTGTTTCGCAATACAGGAACGCTAAAAGGCTTAAGTAAAGAATCAAAGACCGTATCAGGGTGCTCGTAAAAAATCCACATCGTCTTAGCGGCATCTATGGCCGAGCACCCCCCAAGGCCAATGATCCAGTCGGGCTGGAATTCCAACATGGCTTCTGCACCCTTAAAGCTTGTTGCTGATGAGGGATCTTCTTCCACACCATCAAAAATTTTGGTTTCTATTCCTGCCTCCTGTAAAAATGCTACTGCTTTATCCAGTGTTCCGCTTCGTTTCATGGAGCTTCCCCCTGTAACAATAAACGCCCTTTTTCCTTTAATATTTTTTAATTCTGCAAGGCTTCCAGCGCCGTGGAAAACCTCTCCTGCAATAAATAATTTGCTCATCTTTTTATAGTTATAATTACTACTGCAAAGGTAGATGGGCAGGCAGGGCAGGATGTTATACAGATACTACTACGCGGTATAAATTTGTGCCAGCTCGTTTTGAAGCTCGGTGGGCGTTTCTTTGAGTTTTGATTTAACGAATTTATTAAGTGCTGAAGGCGAGCTAAAACCGAGGTCGAAAGCTATTTCTTTATGAGATAAGTCGCTAAATAATAATTGCCGTTTTATTTCGGTAAGTATGCGATTATGTATAGCATTAATGGCCGTTTCGCCACAATGTTTTTTAGTGATCTCATTGAGTTTTTTAGTAGTAATGGACAGTTTTGAGGCGTAATACTGCACCGTGCGTTCACTTTTGTATTGCTGGTTGAGCAGCTTTTTAAAGCTGATATAGGCGTTCTGGCTGGAATCCTGGGCATCGTGATGCACTACGGGATGCAGCCCGTGAATGGATTCTATAAGCCCTAAAAGGAATATTTTGATATAAAAACGCGCCTGCTCTTTTTGTACAAGGCTTGGGGCGGTATAAATGTCCTGTATGCTTTTTATAAGGGGCAGCGCCTTTTCAAATTCCGTGCTGGAAAGTGCGGTAGCATTAAGGTGTGCCGCAAGGTTGACATTGTAGGCGCTGAGTTCGTTTTTCAAAATATCGGAGCAAAACAATATCTCTTCAAACAAAATTATTTTACCTGTCAGGTCATCGCTAAGGTCTGATACAAAGTGGATCTGGTCCGGAAAGATAATGGATATTTTTCCTGATTTGAGTAAATGTACCTTGTCTTCGATATGGACATCAATTTTGCCGGCTTCAACCACAATAATACAAAAATGGTCTTTTTTGTGAGGAAGCAGGTAGCTTTCCAGGTGCACCTTATCTAAATTAAACACGCGGAATGACAAATTCCTGTCCGCCTCTTTTTGGATATTTTTTTTGATCTCTAACCTTTTTACGTCCATAGGATACTGTTGTCTTTAGTTATTGCCGTTTTAGCCTTACCTTTTTTCTGAACGGAGGGCACCTTTTTTTTATCCAGTGCATTAGGCCTTTTAATTGGGCCTCAACTTTTTATAATAGGGTAGTGGTAGAAATTTGCCTGGCTTAAGCAGCGGTCCAGTTGATGGCAAAAATATGCGTCTTGTGCGGCTGCAAGTTACTAATCGAATTCCAGGCTTACCCTTAAACTAGATTAAGATTCATTCTTAAACTGCATTATTATAAAAGCATTTTATTTTTCGCAATTTAGCTTTTTGATATAAACTAAAATAGCAGACTATGATTACCGTAACCGGAACCTTTACCGCAAAAAAAGAAAAAGTAGAAATAATCCTTGCCGGTGCCCAGGCTGTCCAGAGAGCCTCGCTAGCTAATGACAGGGGGTGCCATGAATATAAATTTCATCAGTTAAGCGATAATCCTGCCAGCTTTTTTGTATATGAGATATGGGAAGATATGGAGAGCCTCCAAAAACATGGAAATAGCGCGCACTTCCACGAATTTGCCGCCTTGCTGGAAGGAAGCCTGGATGCGGAACTTGATATCAGGGTGTATAATGCCATTTAAAGTTAACGCCACTGTCTAAGTTTACTTCCCACTAGACAGGCAGTACAAACTTGCCTATTCCATCAATCAAATAACACGAAGCAGTATTTAAAAGAAACGCCCGAAAAACTGATTTCGGGCGTCCTTTAACTATTGTCTAGACTGTAAAAACTTTTCTAAGAACAATTTTTAAAATTTATAGCAGGTTAATTAAAACTCTTCAACACCGTTTAGTTCAATATTCCAAAATTTGCCGGTCTGGGTGTTTTCTGTAATGGCTTTGTAAATTCCGTTTACCGACTGGTCAAGCGTTACCGGCGCGGTATCGCCTCCCATGCGCGTTTGTACCCAGCCCGGGTGCAATGGGGTAACCTGTATATTTTTGGACGCAAGCCTCTGGCTTAGCATTACGGCATAGATATTAATAGCGGCTTTAGACATACGGTAGGCCGGGGCATTAGGGGCGAGGTTGCGAAGTAGTGCCATAGCTGTGGATAAAAATACGATCTGGCCACCCTCTTGTACAAAATCAAGGAATGCTTCCGTAAACAGTACCGTACCGGTTGTATTGGTAG
>Ga0247815_10003489_pt1 | contig 11298 bp, 12 predicted proteins | sample UWRJL194509B1_FD_181014 | JGI IMG/M metagenome (GOLD analysis project Ga0247815, IMG submission 181014) | Plant litter microbial communities from Arlington Agricultural Research Station in Wisconsin, United States - UWRJ-L194-509B-1 | ecosystem: Environmental > Terrestrial > Plant litter >... | reverse complement strand
GTGACGGGCGCGATTGTGAGCCGGGCATCGGCCTTCTTCACCGCGAACCAGACTATGATTCTCATTGCGTTTGGATTCTTTTTGGTTGTGGCAATGTTCTCATACTTCTTCCTTGGATCCAGCCCGCCGGCGAAGGCCAGGAGTACGAATGTTGGGTCACGCCCGATGCGCAGTGCGACACAAAAGAAGACATTGCCAAGGCCGGTGTCTCCAAGGCGAGAGGATAGATCCGATCGCGTGTTTTTGATGACGGATGTGTAGATGTGCTTCATATTCTGGGAGGTTTGTGACTTATCGCGAGTGGAATGAATAATTCTCTTCGAGATAACATACATTGCAAAAAACAGCCATGGTTGTGACTATTGCACAAACTCCAGAAGAGAAAGCTGCATTAACGCCGGAAGGAATAGCCGCCCGCAACGAAGCCAATGCGGCCAACCGAAGATACCTAGAATGGAGAGCGACATTCGTTCTATACTTCTTCTTCTTTGTGATATTTGTGGTATTGGGATTTGGCATCCATTTCGCTTTGGGAATGATGTCCGGGCCATCCAAGCCAAAAGTGCGATGAGGCACGCTCGCGTGATGGCACGACTTCGGCGATGGAAATAAAATTGAAGTGGATGCGGCCAAGATCAATAACAACAATGGAATCATGCCCTCAATCATCGCCTGTGTCTGAGAAAGACAAGCGCGCAAGAAAGCTCTTTATTGAGATGATTATCAACTACATGGCTTCTGCCAATCTCACTCCAGAAGTATCTGAACTGAATGTGTTTGGAAAGATAATCCGGTCACATCGCTATATTGATGACGACAATTCAGACATCATATGTTCCTCAGATCGATGGCATCAGAATGGAGGCAGCCAAATGTGCTTCATTTACTATCTTGGATCCACAATCATGATCGCATACAACCAAGATCACACACTTCAGGTGGTTTCGTGGTTCAATAAAGCTGGAGGGCGTGGCATTCTTGGAACCGCCATACCGGATGAAGGAGATATTCAGTCTGCATTCGCCATTCTGCCGAGCTCAATTATGGGTGATGGACTTGGCCGCAGCGTGTTAGGCCAAGATTATATTGTGTTTCACTCTGCGAACTTGCGAGATGCCGCCATCATCCTGTCGCGGGATATCATTGACAGATATGGCGACGCCCAATTCAAAGATGGAAATGAGTATTCCCTCACTGTGCCGGATATATCTGATGAAGTGGCCGGTGCGATAGTAGCATTTGGCGATCGTGCGAATGGCGCCTCATCGCAGGCGGCCAGGCGTGAGAGCAATTCCACTCTTATGGATTTATTCACGCGCTTCACGGCGATGGATCGCAATAACTTCGCGCTCATCTTGAGTCAGCTGGGGATGATGAGATCTCGCGCCAAGATGTAGATGATGTGGCGATTGATCCTCTTTTTTGTGATTGGGTCACAAGAATGGCCTGCGATTAGTTATCTTCCAGGAGATATACAACAACAATCGCATGGAACACATAATCAATTCCAATGAGGCAGAAGCATTTACATCGCCGGACCTGGGTCACATCAGTGAAAACTTGATAGGAATTGGTTTTGTGAGCATATTCTTTGTCGTGATTTTATGTTATGTTTTGGCCCCGGTCGCCGTCCTTTATGGTTTGTATTCACTTGGCGATATGATGTTTGGATCCTCGCCTCCATCAGGAAAACGCGCGAGGGTTGCATAATCGTGCGCTCATGATGAGAAAAAAAGAGAAGAGATAAGATTCAGTCTTGATGAGGCCGCATCATCATGATGTGATCTCCATCTGTGTCGGCGGGGCTCTGATTGAGATTGGATATCACAAATTGGAATCTCAACTTCTGATACAAGGATATTGCTGGAGTGTTGGTGATTTCAACATCCAGGATGATGTCCAGATGTGGATTTGTCTCGAATAGATGGCGGAATAGCGCGATCGAGTATCCTTGGCCGCGATATTCAGATAGGGTGTGGACGAGATTCACATATGCGAATGCACCTCGCGGGTAGTATCGCAGAGATGCGACGGCATTGTCGGGTTGATCGCGGGGCGAAATCAAGAGTAGAATGCCGGGCGCCTCCCGCGAGAGGTCGATGGGATGGCCCTTCCCGCGATGTCGCGATACTATCTTTTGGATACTTTGGGTCAAGGGGTGATCTTGAGTGATGTCGGCAGTTGCGATGGATTTGATCATGGCGGATGTGCTTTATGATTGTGAGATTCATTTTTATTCTTGTGATGAGGACATCGCCGGGAAGATCATTACCTGAATGGTCGATGTCGGAATGGATAATCGCAAGATTATATCCTGGATGATATACGTGAATCAAAAACAGTCATGGGAGTTAGCGAATCCAAGGCCGAGGTCAAGAAGATATCTGAGCAAATCAGCAATATTGCCATGTCCACAGCCCAATCATGCGAAGTTGCATCTCAACAAGATCAGACCCTGGAGGTGAATAATACAGGATTCAAGTTGTGGGGATCTTATTCCATGAAACAGCAGACTGAGATAAGATCCGATTGTTTCAGTGATGTGAACAAGCAGATGGAGTTGCAAAACAAGATCATAGAGAATATATCCAATGCGAGCACGGCCAAGGGCGTGGGTATTCTGGGTGCATTCGCCGTGTCAAAGGCCGATGCCGTCACTAATCTGACCAACATCGTCAAGAACAACATCACAATGAGCAATATCCAGAACTCGTATACTTCCATCAAACAGAATCAGAGCGCGAAGTTCAACAACAGCGGCATAATTGGATTTGAGACAGTAGATCTGACTCAAGGTGGGAAGTTATTCGCGGCCGCAACCTTGCAGGAGATGGATAAGGCCGGGATCTTCAATACCATTGATAGTTTTGTCGCGAGCAAGGCCGAGGCCACCATTGAGAATCCACTCAAGGTCATCGCCGATATGATCTCATCCATAAGTAGCACCGCAATGATGGGAATCGCGTTCTTCATAATCATCATACCCATTGGATTGATGATGATGGGCATGCTCGGTGGCGGCGGAGGTGGTGGAGGTGGAAATAGGGATGATTGATCACAAAAAAGAGATGAAAATGCGAAGATGTGAGATGATTACTCAGTTATGAAAACATAACACAAGGCCAGGGCCACGAATAAAGCATAAGCTGCAGATCGCACGTTTCCATTCTCATCGCCAATGCATTGGCATGTCTCCTCATTGGAATCCTCATCACTGCTCCATTCCTCATCTGAGTCCCAATCCAGATGTGCCGATGAATCATCACTGGAAGAGGACGATGATGCGCGAGTATCACGCGCGCTAGTGGATAGAAAAGTACTCATGATGATGTATTTGGTGAGGCGCGAGATCTAGTTTTATAATCCGGCGTTGCATTAGTGAAAAAAGAATGAGGGCGGATCGCGATCCACAATTGGGCCGCCGCGATATTCACCATCCGCAAATCCAGGACAGGATTATGATGAGCATGGCAGTGTTGAATGCTTTTTGCAGGATCACGCTGAACTTGGAGTCCGGCGCTGCAGGTGTGAGGTCAAGGACGATGTTATCTTTTTTGCAGGGGCTCGGCCCCAATGAGGAGGATTCTTCTTCGCTCTCAGATGTGGATGATGAAGTGTAGCACGATGGTCGCACCTGATCGTAATAATCCTGCGGCGGATAGAATTGCATTATTACAGGCACTCCCGCATTATCTATCTTTGGATTCATGATTATGTTTCCAGTCGCAGCCGTGCTTGTTGTGGAATGGATGTCAAGCAATCTCTTCGCGCGAATCAATCCGCCTGATCTTGGCGCGTTGGCAGATCGGTGATGGGAATCTGTGATTCGACGAGCGGAACGATGAGAATCAAGATCATACGCAATTATGTGTGGATTGATCGCAAAGTCATGTGTTGATGGAAAGCAGAATGGACTGACTTGCCTCGCGTGTGTGCCGGCGCGTCCGGCGCGATGGGAATATATGATCACGCGATCATCGCAAGAAAGATCTATTTTCTTGGGATTGGCGCGATATCCTTGGGCGATGCGGCCATATCTTCCAAGTATGATGTTGGGTATGAGCGGAAATAGGCACTCGAAAGAGTCGAACATTTCTATTGATGACGCATTTCCGTGGCTCAATTTGAGATTGTCATATCGCATTAACGCGCAACAATCGTAATTGGCATCAATCAATACCTGAATTGATGTGGTTTTGTGGTAGATTCCATAAAGGTGGAACAGGATATCATTTGGTGTGACATTCAGTAATATCGAGCACAAGATATCGTTGTTGTCGTCATCAAGATAGCGATCTATTCTATGTTTGTATCCCGTTTCTGGATTGGAGAATTTGGCAGTTGTATCATCTGACGATAGATTGGCCGATAAGATGTAGCTGATGATTCGATCAGAGATAAAGCGTCGCATCGCTCGGTCATTCTTGGTCATGGCGGCGCGGCGTTGTGTAGGATTCATATCAGGTGTAGTTATGTAATTATGCAGGCGAGCACTTCAATTTTAGTTTCTTGTAGGCCTGCGATTCAGGTGCGCGAGACCCCTTCGCCAAGAATACGGCCACTCTTGGTGGAATAATATCTCTCATCCCTTTGGCCTGCGAATGACACAGACTTGTTGGACTTCTTTTTTGCAGACTCGGGAATGGGCGCGAGACCTTCGCCAGGATGTGGTTGGGGTGGCGAGGGATGTGGCCTCAATGAGGGTTTCAGTTCTGGATTAGGGATCTTCGATCCTGACGCTTCAGCGGTGGTACCATGCGCGTTTATGAAATCAGATGTGAGGCAGAATGTATCACCTCGCAGTGGCGTGCGTAATTGGCGTGTCAGCAACAATATCACGGCCAAAATCACCACAAACAATATCAGATATGCTCCATCCATCTATCTTCTTGTGTATCTATTCTTTACTAATTATTGTGTGATTCGCGTGATGAATGGATAAAAAAGTGAGGATGCTGCGAAATCCAAAGATGGAGAAGAATGGATCTGGGATCGGACGCGCGAGCGTTGCCTCATTTTCGCTCGGTACTTTGTGTTCTTGTTATTGGAGTGATTGGCGAGTATCGTTTGTAAATGCGCGATGGTGGCGGGTGATATGATCTGTATTTATTCCAGACCTTATTCAGGATCATATCATGGCAGGATGGGATGTTACCTTCCAACTTCTTGATGATTTCGGTATTGTAATGGATGTAAGCGCGATTGGGCTCCAACTTCGCCAAGAAAGCGGCCACCTTCCCTTCTGGATCCACTCGCGGGGATGCGGTCAGATATATTCCATTGAGTGTGAACAAAATATCAGGGCCGGATCGAATCGATGCCAGTGCCGGATCAAGAGTTACGCTCGACACGATTCCTTCTTCTGGCAACACAGAATGGCCAAAGTCTATGATCTTGGGTGTGACCCCAAAGTAGGGGACGGCATACTCCACCCCATCGCCATCCGTGGATGGAAAGATTATGTACTTGGGAGATCGCACATCGAACTTGAAGTTGTGATCCATCTTGAGCATGATATTATCCAGGTGAAGATCACGATGGGCGAATCCCTTGTATCGTACGTGAATGATGTCTAGAGTTTGTATGATCATGAACAACAAGGCCTTGAATATGATCAGACTAACGGGAGTGTTGATGCCGCGCCGAATGTATTCTTGGAAGGTCATTGTGCATTGTTCCATAACCAGGAATGCACACCTGTCATAGGCCAATCCCGCCCGCATCTTCTCGGCGAAATAACATAGATTGGCCGATACATCTTCGGCCATATCGTGGATACCATTGATAATCTGTCGCTCACATACCGCGCGAGGTGGGATGATGTTCATTACAGTCTCACATTTGTGGACGTGGACGAGCTCAAGAATGCAAGGAGTGGTGTTCGTATCATTGAACTCCCTTTTGAAGTGCGCGAATATGGCGATCTCGACATCGGCCGGAGGCATCACTTTACTGTCCACTCGATCGTATATCTCTGGCTTAGTTTTGTAGTAAAAGTACCATTTGGTGATGAATTGTGCGCCGCCATATTCACACAGGTAAAAGACAGAATCACTTATGCCGCGATATGATGTCAATGGTCTGATGATGGTGGACACAAATCTGGAGATATCATCACAACTGAATATGCTGGCGATGCCAGATACTTTCTCTTTTGTCGGCTTTGTCTCATCATCGGCCGGCGCTTCAGCGATGGATTTGAGTGAAGTCATTTCCTTCTATTCTATACTGATCCAGACTATTAAAAATTGATACGGCCGCCAGGAAGTTATTACTTCACAATGATCGTCATTAAGAACATTCAATCTGACCCTATTCCCACATCGGTCACCGAAGAGCAGTGCCAAGGGCACGTCCCACGGGGACCGTCCCACAGGGATCCAGGATCACAGATCTCCATCGCTGGGGCGCTCGGCCCGAGGCCTTTACTCAAGGAAGAAGCATTGCGGGTTATCGCCGGGGAGATGCTCAATCTTGAGTTTGGCCACCGATATTTCGTGGATGGGAATCTACGATTCAACGAACGCAGTGATGGAGACATATCATTTGGCCACGGCCACATTTCGGCGCCTTGTCGAGATTATCCCTTGATTGAAGCGCATGACCATTCTTATGCGGTCAGAAGCCCATGGGGTGTCTTGTGTGTGCCAAAATCATTATCTTGCAAAGGTCAAGCTTTCATCGCCAAAGTGTCAAGTAAAAATGCAGGATTGAGGCGCACAGCTGCCGCACCAAAGATGCCTCCAATCATAGTTTCACTTCTGAATCCCATCCTTGATGTGATGGAAAAAGAGATACACGATCGCGATCCCAATCACAATAGTGGCGCCGGGCGCTATGTACCCATAAAAGTGGGCCACGCCACAACAGTTATGGCCGATTCGCGAGATGGCCGCACGAATTCCTTCCTTGGTGGAAGTCGAAGGCGCTTTGTAAAAGATGGGGACAGTTATCAGATAAGCGCGGCCTTTGTGTGGATCATTGCAACTCCACCCCAATACTTTGGCAAGGTCAGATCATTGGAGAAGCGCGGCGGCTCGCGCGATTTACAAACCCTTCTCATGATGAAACTCTTTTCCATATTCTGCGATGTTGATGATGATGTAGATTTGCAATCCAACGAAGTGATGCAATCTAACGAGCAAGGCGAAGTGGCGCGAGCCAGTGATGAGATGGCGCGAGTGATCACGGCGATTATACCGGAATTCAGCATGACCAACATGAATATATTCAAGAATGTCGTCGCGCCTGATCCAATCATATTCTTGTCCCATAAGTTTGTGGATCCGTTAATCTATGAATATCGATACCTGCTGATGCGCGCTTGCGGCATTGCACAATCTCAGGAGCGCATGATGAAGGATTTTATCATCAATCAACAATATCATGGCGCGAACAATCGGCCTGCCAGAACAGGAAAGTATGAGGATTTCACGCACTTCATCGAATATCGCGTGAGAGCATCACCTTTGGCGACAGCCGGAGGCCCATCACCCTTTCTTGATCCAGCCCTGACCCAAGGAAGGATGCTTGACACTTCGCAATTGCGCCGTAAGAGTGCGGCATATCTGTGTTGCAGATGCGGACTCCCCATGTGTGGCAAAATCTATCTCATATCGCTGGTGTATCCGGCCGATCCCAACGTCTTGTATCAGATATGTATGTCGTGTTACGCAAATGAGTTACTGACGATGAGGAATCGCATATGCCACCATATCATTGTTGTTGATTCACCGTATACACTCAGTGATCTGATAGTGGATTGTGTGCGGCCGAACGATCATCCTCTGCTGCCAGAGATATTGAGAGCGGTTCGCCGAAGTTGTGAGTTGATAACAACCAAGGATGGTGGGCGATATTGTGATAAGGCGATGTGGCGCCTGGGTGGTGATTACCTTGCAATATCTGGCAACATTTCACATGCATTCATTTCGTCAGGCGTGTTCAGCACGAACACTTCGACGAAGTGCGTCAATCGTGGATTGGCGAGTGCGCTTGATGATGGACTCAAAATCGTACGTGTCCTTGCCAAGTCAGGGTTGTGAGAAACGATTCCGCCGCGATAACGCTCTCTCTTTTTTCCTATCACCTTCCTTTGGCGCGCGAAGTGCTAACAAAAAAGAGAATCGTGCGCGGGCGGAATATGCGCAAGCATACTCAGTTGCGCCAGTTATGGCCACACGCCATACACTTGATGGAATAGTTGCTGGCCTCATCGGCCGCCCGCCCTTGATATTCGATCTTGATGGTCTCACGCTTGAAACATCTCTTACATTCGTATTGCTTGGATGTATTTGGTATGATTCCTTGTTGCTTTCTGAGATCGATCTCATCGCGCTCAGGCCTGGATGCGTCAGGACATAGTTCTATTGTGGACAGATATGCCAGATTACTCGTCGAGTCAGGATCGTCAATAATCTTATCCAAAAGGTAGGATGATCCTACCGATCCATCAATATCCAAGTTAGTGATGATGCGGGAGCATATCGCACTATATCTTTGGATGAAGCGCCAATTCGCGAATGAGGTTGATATGCCATCTTCGCGACAATCAGATACCGATTTATTATTACATCCACGCTCGATGCGCCTTATCATCTGTTCCTGGATTTGAGGCGCGAGTGTGTTCCATCTGTCGTATTTGGCGCAGGTATTGGCCAAGGCATCGCGGATGGTGATCCTCTCAGGCATGATCTCTATTGTGGAAGACACGACGGTGATCTCTGCTACCATATTGTAGTTAACTGACAAAAAATCAACTTTTAATTTAGCCGCTTCAGACTAGAGCTCTATCTTCGAGACATTCCAGCCTCGCCATAAGATTGTCTATCTTGGAGTTGGCGCCGGCCAGCTCAATCTCAAGTACGGACACCTGATTGGTCAGATTGGTATTTATCGCGCGGAGTTGCTTCATTATCATTGAAGTTAGCTTATCCTTTTCACCATGTTGTGATTGGATTTTCTCAAATAGATCCATCTGCGTGGCCATATCCTTGATGTTGAGTTTTGCCTGCATCGCATCACCGCCAGCATTGAATAGCTGACTTTGGATCTCGGCCACTGTTGATTCAAGCTCGGATATCTTTGCTTCGAGATCCGACTCCGCTTGAGGAGCGCTCATGTTCTTGGTAATTGTCCTGCGAATTGCATTATTATCATCAAGATATTCATCTTGTGGTCGGCACCCAATCAAGGCATGGGCGAGTGATGTTGGAATTCCAAAGGAAGATGCCGCGGCGGCCACACGCTGTTGGTGAAGCTCCGCCGAATTACATTGATCTTGATAGCTCATGCTGCGACGCACTGACCTTGGCGGTGGTTTCGCGAAGAACTCAAACCCATTTCTTGTATCTTCCTCAGCATTGACCTCTTCCATCACTGGAGATGAGAAATCAGGATCAGATGATTCATAAGATAGTGATTGAGCACTCCCGCTGCCATCTATTTCTGATCCAATGTTGTCCATTATTGTGTAATTCCATACCAGATATGGATAATTTAACACAATCCCAGCCCGGATCTGTCCTCCATCGTCCGGCCTTAAAATCCGACATCAGGATATCGCCGCGGCACTAAAATTACACCCTGGGATACGGATGCGGCAGGATATCGCACTCTTTTTTTTGGCATTTGAGATGTGGCGCCAACAGATTATCAATCTACTCTCATCACATGGATAATGATGATTATGAGAAGGCCAGCCGACAACGACAATGGCGAGAATCCACAATCCGCCCCATCGCGGCCAGGCCAATGACACGCGAGGACATGGAAATTCATCGCGCCAATCTCGCGGCAAGTTATGGGATGGAGATCGAGGACATCGAATATGCTTTCCAGAAGATACACGATAAGCAGGATGCAGATCACAACGATTGCGTTGTATTGTTGTACACAATGAAATGCATCCACCAAGGTGTGCCTGATCGCCGCACTATTTACAGTCTCAAGATCCCAGTGCCGATGGAATTACGGAAGAAAGCAGCTCAACGCCGCCCTGCCGGCCATGCTGGGGCGCGCCGTCAGAAACCACAACCCACCTCCCGCAATCCAAGAGAGCAATTATTATTGACATCAGGATCACACGATCCAAGCGCGGCGCAAGGAAATGCCGATACGCCATCATCCAATCTTGATCCACAATCACACAGAAGAATCCCACCTTTCGCACCTGGTTCTTATCCACAAGAATGTCCTGCATCTCCGGCAGTCATGGATGGGGATCGCAGATCTGGCGAGCGCGGCGAAGTGGCGTCCATCGCTGGGGCGACAAGGCCTCGCGCGGTTCCTCCAATCGTGAGACCCAGAAGACCATTAGTAAAATAGATTGGGTAAGAGAGGTGCCGCCTTAAATTTTATCCCAGGATAAAATACTCTTGATTGATGAACTCAAAAGTGGTTACTCTTGGTGCAAAACCCTCTGGTTTTTTGTCTCATCGCGGATTTATCGTCCCACTCGCGCCATTACAACGTTATCTTGGTGACAACTGGAAAGCATTCCTCAACAAACTCACGCTACTTTATCGACCCAAGATTGGCCCGGTCGTGCGAACTCAGATGTATGAGATGATAGTGCTCGAGGCTGATGGATCCACTCGCCGAGTCCCACCCGGCCAGGCCAAATGCATCCTATTGCCGCGATCCCTCATCACATCTGGAATCTTCGGCAAAGTGGAAGTGATGTTTTCTCCCAAAAGCCGCATCGTATGTGATGGTCTTGATCAGATTATGGCTGAGGCTGTGTCTCGACTTTACGATAATCAGCTCCTCATCGTGAATCATCTGATGAAACATATATTCACGGCCTGGCGCCAAGATGAAGGCCTCGCGAGTGCTATTCTGAATCTGCGGGCAGGGATGGGCAAGACATGGGTTGCCGCCGGCCTTATCGCGTTACTCAAATACAGGACATTGTACATTGTTCCCAAACTACCACTCGCGGTGCAATCCACTAACGATCTACGCGCTCTCTTTGAGGACAGGATAGTGATACGGAAATACAATGCGGCGGCCACAAAAAAGTGGGATGCCAAAGTCAAGGCAGGAAAGGCCGAACCTCGCGTCCCCGATGATGTGACTGTGATGGTGATCAATTCCGCCATCATGCAACCTCCCGAATTCTTCCAACAATACTCACTCATCATCTTGGATGAGGTCGATACATTCTGCTCTCCATGCAGGCGTGCCATCTTTGACAGGCCAACATATTGTGTTCTTGGTATGAGTGCCACCACCGCCGATCGCTCAGATGGAACTCACGCGATCGCGCACAAGGCATTGGCCACCACTCCATCTCCT
>Ga0247815_10003488_pt1 | contig 11300 bp, 12 predicted proteins | sample UWRJL194509B1_FD_181014 | JGI IMG/M metagenome (GOLD analysis project Ga0247815, IMG submission 181014) | Plant litter microbial communities from Arlington Agricultural Research Station in Wisconsin, United States - UWRJ-L194-509B-1 | ecosystem: Environmental > Terrestrial > Plant litter >... | reverse complement strand
GCCGCCGCGATCGAATTCAGTCCTCCAGGCCGGTCTGGATTAGCGCGCTCCATCACCACGGCCGCGACGGCCGTTGGATACGGGCTCGCAGTCCTCGTCGGAGGCGCTCTTGTGCAATACGCACCCTTCCCGCTCCACCTCAATTTCTGGGTGCTCAGCGTGGTCATCGCTGTTGTCATCGCATTCGCGATCTTCCTCCCGACCGGGTCAGAGCCCGAACTTCGAAAGAAATGGCGCCCGACCGGTTTTACGTTTCCCCGCGGTCACAGACGGTTCGTCATCGTCGGAACCGCCGCCATTACCAGCGCCTACACGATGGCGGTTGTGATGATCTCTCTCGGCGCTCAAATTGCCGGAGAACTCGTCGGCTCGACAAACGAACTCGTCAACGGCGGCGTGATTGGTCTCAACGCTCTGGCGATCGGGGTCACGGCTATTGTCAGCCGCTCGCTCAAGCCGCGCACGAGCGTCTTCCTAGGCGCCATCGGCTCGCTTGCAGGTCTGCTGTCGATCGTAGGAGCCTCGACGGTTCAGTCTCTGCCGCTTTTGCTCGTAGCAGCCGTCATTTTGGGCGCTGGCTACAGCCTTCTGTTCTCGGGCGGGCTGGGTGTCGTCGGTCTCTCTACCCTCACCACCAAGCGAGCAGGGATGCTCTCCGCGGCCTATCTCGTCGCTTATCTGGGTCAAGGCACGACTGCGCTGTCCATTGGTGCAATTGCGACTTCGCAGAATCTCACCGTCGCACTGGTTGAAGGGTCCGTGGCAATCGGTCTCCTGTCGGTAATCACGGCTGTCCTAGCATTTGTGCTCCTTCCCGCGAGGACTTTCATGGACCAACCGCGAGCTGAAGCACCGTTGGGGTCGAAGGAGTAGCGACCCGCTGGCCCTCCTCATGACAGAGAGGTCGTTTCCTTGACGAGGGACGGCCTCTCTGTCGCGAATAGTCCCGCTGCAAGGATGGAAATTCCGGTCGCAGCTCCGGCACGGGCGAGACTCGGTGCTGCGGTTCCCACCGCCGGCCGGGTCCTCCTGAGCCTCGTTGCCGGCGCCCGAATCCGCGGGCCTGCTGGCAGTGCGGAGTTCGGCGGCTCGATGCGGTTGATCACCAGCGAATGCAAAGATCGCATGCCGAATCCTGAAGATGTGATCGGCGCCCCGAACCTTCGACTTCCGACGTAACCTCATGCCCTTAGAGCTTGGCCCGTTCCCGGGTTCGGCCGACGAGAGATTGGTGGACATCGTGCCGATTGCGACGCTGAAAGATGCGCCCACGTTCCAAGCCGGATCGATTACGATCCGGGTGTTAGCTACACCCTCCCGAGGCTCACACGAGATCACGACCTGGCGCGCCGAACTTGCACCGAATGCGAGTAGCGGTGTTCATTCGCTCGATCATGAGCAGTTGATGGTTGTCAGCGACGGAGCTGTGACTCTCATCGCCAACGGAACTGCACTTACTGGAGGACCAGGAGACGTGCTCATCCTGCCGGCGTCGACCGACCTGGAGTTGCGCAATGACGAGGACACGCCTTCGTCGGCAACGGTGATAAGCCCGGTCGGATTCGCTGCGACTGCGGGCGGTCAGACTTTCTCGCCACCCTGGTCTCTCTAACCAGACAACGGGCACAGTCGCCCAAGGAAGACAGGAAACATTGCGCATCGGCATCATCGGCGCGGGCACCTTGGCGCAGGCGTTCGCAATCCGCGCGATCTCATCGGGGCACACCGTGACGCTCAGTAATAGCAGGGGGCCGGATAGCTTGGCCCCGCTCATCGACTTATTGGGGCCCGGGGTCAGCGCTGGCACGAAGTATCAAGCCGCCAGCGAGGACACCGTGATACTCGCAGTTCCCGGGGCACGAGTCGCTGCAGCGTTGGCCGACCTTTACGACTGGGACGGCAGAACACTAGTAGACGCGACGAACGACTTCTCGGTTCAGTCTCCGCCGTTTCCCGGGCTGTTGTCCTCAAGCGAGGTGGTCGCTGACTTAGCCCCGTCCGCGAACGTGGTGAAGGCGCTCAACACTCATTTCGCCAATGTGCTACTCCGCGATCCAGAGCCGGTCCCCGGTTACAAGCGCGTGCTCTTTGTCTGTGGAGACGACATCCCTTCGAAAGAAGCCTTCGAGTCGCTGTTGGCGCAGATGGGTTATGCGCCGATCGACTTAGGAGGCCTTTCTGAAGGTTCCCGAATGCAACAGGTACCCAACGGGCCCCTTGCGGGGAGAGATCTTCTCGTGCGCGCAGCGCAGCGCAGCGATAGTGGGCTGACAGCTAGCGTCTCGTACTAGGGGATGTCGATCATTGAATTTGTGGCATTTGCCATGCGAATCCGGCATGAGACATGACGGCTAATCCGCCGCATACTCGGTCACATGTCCCCTCTCAAACGAACCCGTAAAAATACCGTCGCAGCAGCCGCTGCCGTCGTTGTCGGCATCCTTGCCGTCGCGATCCCCGCTCAAATGAGCAATGCATCCGTCCCCGCACACTCGCCTGCCACCTCGTCATCCTCGACCAAGCCGACGATCGTTCTTGTCCACGGCGCGTGGGCCGACGGATCAAGCTTCGCCCCCGAGACGACTGCTCTGCAGCTGGCCGGGTACAACGTCCTCGTCGCACCGAACCCGCTTCGCGGAGTCGTGAATGACACCAAAGTGGTCTCCGACTTCATCAAGCAGCGCACCACCGGACCGGTCGTCTTGGTCGGCCATTCGTATGGCGGAGTCGTCATCACCGGAGCTGCGCTGACCGACCCCGACGTAAAAGCACTGGTTTACGTCGACGCATATGCTCCCGATGCTGGCGAGAGCGCGCAATACCTGACGAACGTCCTGCCGGGTTCGCTGCTCAACGTGCAGGACGGAAGCACCGTATTCAATGTCGTGTCCCCGAGCCCCACGGCGCCTCAGGCGGAGGTGGACAGCTACATTCGCGCGGACAAGTACAAGTCGATCTTCGCTGCTAGCCTGCCGACGACGGCGACCAACGTTCTCGCGGCCGGGCAGGAGCCGATTACTTTCGGCGCCCTCGGTACTCCGTTCCAGGGAACGCCCGCATGGAAGACGGTGCCGAGCTGGTTCTTCATCGGTACTTCAGACCGAGTGCTGCCGCCCGCCGAACAGCGTGTGATGGCTAAGCGGGCCAACGGCAAGGTGACCGAGGTAGATGCTCCTCACCTCTCGATGCTCGCCAAGCCGATTCAGGTCACCAAGGTGATCATCGACGCTGCGAAATCCGTTCGATAGTCATCTTCACGCGACGCCTCGCTTCCTCGGAAGCGAGGCGTCGCTGTCTCATCGTGCATGTCAGCCGGCCGATCGTCGGTTTAGAGTATGAGCAACCGTTATTCGCGGTGAGACACAAATACCCGAGGGAGACCCGTGGACCTCCGAGGATTGGAAGCCGTTCTCGCCGTGTACGAACACGGCTCGTTCTCCGAAGCGGCGGCTGCGCTCTACCTGTCCCAGCCAGCACTCACACGACGCGTAGCTCAGCTTGAGCGCGAATTGGACACTCGCCTTTTCATTCGATCACCGCGCGGTGTCGCACTGACTGACACAGGACGAGCTCTCATCGACCCGGCTCGACGCGCGCTCCGAGAGGCCGACTCCATCCGAGGGGCTCTAGACAGAGTCCGTCATGGCAGCAGAGGCAAACTGAGCATCGTTGGGGTTTCGAATTTGCTGTCAGGGTTCGGGCACATCTTCGCGACATTCCATGCCACATCACCCGAGGTCGAGCTGAGTATCGTTTCCGCTGATACGACCACGGCCGCAACTGCGATGGTCGAGGCTGGTGAATGCGACCTCGCTGTCGTGGATCTACCCCTGCTGTCGACCTCACTCATTGCGCACCCTCTTGCCTCGCAAGAGTTCTACGCTGTGCTCGGCGCGGGCTCAACTGGCACTGACCAGAGTCACTCGATTCCCACGGTTACTGCGGCAATGCTCGCGGGACGCACTATGGTCCATTTGCCGTCCAAAGAGTTCCCGAAACAGCGCGGCCTGAAGCTCTGGGAAATGATGGGCGTGCAGCCGTCTTCTCATATGGAGGTCGCCAGCTGCGGACTTCTGGTACCGATCTCCAAATCGGGGCGAACCGTCACCCTCGTTCCAGCGGCCGTGGCGATGATCGGGCGAGCGGAAGGTCTGGACCTCGCGGCACCTCCCCGTCCAATCCGCCGCACGCTAGCGTTCGCACGGCATCCAGCGAATACATCTGCGGCGGTCCGGAACTTCGTGGGTATCGCCGAGGGGCTCTCCCGTACCATCCCCCAGCGGGCGCTAACTTCCTAATTCCCTGCCCAAGCAGGAAGGCGGAGCGTCGTTCATGCGGCGAGGAAATAGGTCCATCAAACAATCGCATGCGTCGGCTCGAGAGTAGTTTCGCGGAGCTACCGTACGGGCTATGGCGCATTTCGGAGAAAAATCCACCCTTTCCCTCAAGGTCTTCACCAGCCCAAGTCGATCTTTTGTGAGTAGTGGCTCGCCCGAGGGTGAGGGTGACGATCCGACCTGGTCCCCTTCCTCGTCCACACTCATCTACGGCGAGACCGACGCGGTGCTGGTCGACATCCCGGCCACCAACTCACAGGTCGACTCCGTCGCCGATTGGATTGAGAGCACGGGCAAGAGGTTGACTCGCGTCTTCATCACGCACGGCCACGGCGATCATTGGCTCGGCCTTGCACGGCTGTTTCAACGCTTCCCCGACGCCTCGGGCTTGGCAACTGCACCGGTGCTCGCTCGTGCCCAGTTCGAAGCCTTCGATCCAGCGCTTGCGGCTTACTGGTCTGGGATCTTTCCTGGCGAGGTGCCGCTTGGAGCCGATACTGTTCTTCCCGACCTCCTCGACACGGATGTGATCGCGCTCGAGGGACACGAACTCCGTGTCATCCCAGTTGGTCAGGCGGACACTGCTCATTCGACCGTTCTCTACGCGCCGACGCTGAGCGCCGTCGTAACAGGCGACCTGGCGTATAACCGTGTGCACATGATGACGGCCGAGGCCGGCGCGAGCGATCGCGAAAGATGGATCGCCAACCTGGACGAGATCGCGGCGCTCGACCCCTCGATAGTTGTGGCGGGTCATAAGAAGGTCGATCGAGACGACGCACCAGAAATCCTCCGCGAATCACAGCAGTACTTGCGGGACTTCGGGCGCGTGGCCGGGGAGGAGTCGAATGCTCCGGCAATCGTCCGGCGCATGGCGGATCTCTACCCTGACTGGGAGAATCTGCGCACGGTGTGGCACTCCAGCAGGGCCGCAGCTGCCCGAGCTAGGTAGCCCCTCGAGCCAGTCCAATTCGGGGGTGTTTCAGACACTCACGACGTCGAGACGGCGACATCCCCCGCGGTCGAATTGCCGTGGATCTCGGCGGCTCGCCAGCAGTACCAGGCGAGCACGCTTCGATATGGTCGGTACCGCTCTCCACGCTCCTCCAGCTCCTTCGGGGTCGGAGTTGGAATCCCCCAGGCCAGACCAAATCCGTGTCGAATTCCTAGGTCGCCGACCGGCAGAATGTCGAGACGGCCCAGATGGATCATCGCGAAGATCTCCGCAGTCCAGGCCCCGATACCGCGCACTTTTGTGAGGTTCGCAATGACGGACTCGTCGTCGAGAGACGCAAGAGCAGCACCCCCCAGTGGGACCGTTCCGTCCAAAGATTTGGCAGCGAGGTCGAGGACCGATGCTGCTTTCGCATGCGAAAGACCTGCCGACCGCAGTTCATCTGGGGACAGAGCACCGATCGACTCCTCGGTCACACTGTCGTGAACTAGCGTGCGCAAACGCCCATAGATTGCTCTGGCGGCGGGCCCCGCAAGCTGCTGATACGTTACCGCCCGCACGAGGGCCTCGAAGTTGGAGTCGTTCGGTGCCGTGAACATCACCGGCCCGGTCTCCTTGACCAGGCGCGCTATCACCGGATCGAGCGCGGCGAGCTTCGCGGTCCCCTCGGCATAGATGTCTACATTGACCGCTCTACTCATGATCTGTTCTCCTCGTCGTTATAAATGCGTCGCGGGCGGAGTAACACTCTGATTGAGTCTGCCGCGCGCGCGACAGACCGAGTGAACGTGTCGCGATCACCGGGTCGACCGGAGCCGGTTATGGAGGGTCACGAACGCGTCCACGATCTCCTCGGGAGACTCCTCGGGAAGCCAGTGGCTACCGCCCTCCACGATTTTCAACCGATAGGGCGGCGCGACGAACCTAGCCGTGAGCTGAGCACCAGCTCGCCCAAGTAGAGTGTCCCGATCTCCCCAAACGAAGACGGTGGGCACCAGAACTCTCCGAGTCATCGCTCGCTGGTTCGAGACAAGAAGCCCGCGATACCAATTGATCCCGGCGGTGAGAGCCCCCGCTTTCACGACATCCGTCTTAACTCGCTCGATACTTTCCTTCGCCATACCGGAATCAGCGAGTCGATGTTCAAAGGATCGCGGAAAGAGCCTAAAGAGACCTTCCGCAACAAGCGGGAACTGAAAGAGGACGATGTAGTAGCTCTTCACCAGCTGATTGCTCGTGACCATCGAAAGCAGATATGCAGCGTAGTGCGGGACCGAAACGGCAACCAGCGAGCGCACTTTCTTCGGATACGCCGCGGCGACCGACCATGCCAGGAGCGCACCCCAGTCGTGCCCTATAAGGTTCGCCGAGTCGATCTGCAGTGCCGAGATGAGGGCAAGAACATCACCGACAATCTTCGACGAGCGGTAGTTCGCCCGGCCCTTCGGCCTGGCAGTCGCGCTGTAACCGCGAAGGTCGGGGACGACGGTTCTGAAACCCGACATGTTGAGCGACTCGGCAACTTTCTTCCATGCTCGACCCGTTTGAGGGAAGCCATGCAACAGCACCACGATTTCGCCACTCAGCGGCCCAGAGTCTTCGACGGGAAATGAGAGCCCGTCGTTGGAGAATGACTTCAGTCGAGTCGCCAATTGCTGTTCGGATGCACCCATTGTGTTCCTTTGCCGGCTGGGTTGCCCCACCGTTCACGTCGTTCTGAGCTCCTTGCCTGAGATCTGGAGCTCCTCTCATTAGAGACGAATGGGAACCGGGATTGCGGAGCGTTGCGCAATTCGCATACTCCTCAGCGAAAACCACATAGGCCTGTCACCGCGATTCTGCGCTACAGAATGGCCAGTCTCGCGCGAGCGACAAGGAAGGCCCCGTACACGATCAGGCCGACGCTCACGACGGTGAGAAAGGCGGTGCCGTACGGCAGAGCGCCGAGCACGTTGAACGCACCATTGAGGCCGAACGACGCCTTCGGTCTGCCGGCGAGCGTAGAGCCCACCGAAACCAGCCCCACGAGCACGAACGCGATTCCCTTCGCGATGTAGCCCGTCGCCCCGACGGTGAGGATGACCACGCCCCAGCGTCCCGCGGGGATCCGAACGATCTTGCGAAACCCCCGCCGAATACCGATGGCGATGAAACCGGCGCCGGTTCCGAGGAAAGCGAGCCCGATGGCGGTGAGTACGACGGTGCCGAACGCGGTGTCGGACAGGTGAGCGCTGAGATCTCTTACCGTCTGGGATGAACTGGATTTGCCCCCGAGCGCGAAGATGAGCGCGGTGCAGGCGAGGGCGAGGTATGCCACACCCTTCGCAGCCTCGACGATGCGTTGGCCCCACCGTCGGGTGAACTCGGGCAGATCGATGTCGACAGCCCGAACGATCTGCCACGCGCCGAGTGTGCCGAGTCCTACTACCGCTGCCCAGAGGATGAGACGTCCGATGAATGTCGCCGCGAGGGCGCCGAACACACCGGACTGCCCTACGGCACCGCCGGAGTCATCCCCGAACACCAACCCGATGGCCAGCCCGCCGATCACGAGGTGAATGAGGCCGTTCATCGCGTAGCCCGTGCGCGCGATCCGCCGGAACCGGCGGACGCGGGCCGATCCTTGGCTCACCTGCGTGGACGGGCGGCTCTGGACGAGTGTTTTGGGCGGTTGCTGTTGTCTGATGTGATCACCCTACCGATGCTCTCGCCCACGGATATTCTTAAAGCGTGAAAAGCTCATATCGCCAGTCGGAGTTCGACGCAATTCTCCAGCGAACATCACCCCGGCTCGGTTGGGACTTCTCGCGAATGGTCGACCGTCGAGCACCCGCCCCGTGGGAATACCGATCCGTCATCGCGAACTACCTCGAAGCGGCTCACGATGTGCTGGATATCGGCACCGGCGGTGGCGAGGTATTGCTCGAAGTTGCAGCGGGCGTGAGATCGGCTCTCGGGATCGACATCGATCCGATCATGATTGCAATCGCTGCTGAGAACGGCGAGGGCTCGCCGAATGTCTCGTTCCGACGTGTCGGCCCTGGACTGGAAGAGCTGCGGGAGAGATTCGATGTCGTGCTCAACCGACACGCCCCCTATGACCTGGCGACTGTGTCGTCTCATCTGAGGTCGGCTGGAATGTTCATCACCCAGCAAGTCGGCGAACGGAATATGGCGAACATCAAGTCCGTTCTAGGAAATCCGGTTTCGCCAGCCCCGATTTCACGCCATGCGTTCGACGCAGCGCCCCTCGAGCTGATCGAGTTCCGCGAGTACGACGTCACGTATGTCGTAGCAGATGTCGACTCCCTGGTGTTCTGGCTTCGCTCGTTAGACCTCCTGCATGCCGATATAGATGGGCCGGCAGCGACGGCCGATGTCGAGATATTCAACGCGATTCTGGAGGGGAACGTTGGCGACGAGGGATTTGTCACCAACGAGCACCGCTACCTGGCGGTCGCCCGGAAGGTCGGCTGATGCCGTGGCTCCCGTCTTGCGTGGCGCGGTGCCCAGATCGCGAAGGCGACCGCGAGCAGCGGAAGCGCAAAAGCCAGCATCGGCGTCACCAGGATGCCGACCGTCGCCGCGTACGCGATTCCCACGCAGATCGCGACCCACACCCGGCCCCGCCGGGAGCCCGGAAGCCGCGGTATGAGCCACCAGCCGAGCGCAGCCCCCTCCAGACCCGAGCCGACCGCGAAGAATGCCGCCATCTGGTCCCACGACGGAGCGCCGCGGTAACCCACCGACACCGCGACGAGGGCGAGCGTAACGAGCAGCAGTTGACCCCACAGGTGGATGATTCTCGACCGCCTAACGCCACATACAAGTCCGACCGCGGCCAACAGCGGCAGCGCTGAAAGAAGAGAGACCGTGATTCCCTGGCGCATCGTCTCGGTGCCGTCGAGCGTTGGTGACCAGTGAACGCCCGCGAGGGCATGCACGACTCCCCCGGTGCTCAAGACGGCTGTGGCGACTGCAAGCAGTCGCGCGATTGTTCTGGTGTGATGCGGGATGTCAGCGTCGGCACCTCCTCGTAACCGCGACGCATGCGGCTGATCCTCGCCGTCGGAGGCCGGTCGCGAGGGCCGGATGAGCGCCACCAGTGTCAGCCCGATTGCGCCGAACACCGAGGTGAACGGAGAGTTCAGAGTCACGCCGAGAACCGGCACGACGATGATCGCAATGGTGCACGACAGCGCGGCAGTTGCGAACCGACGCGGAGAGGTTCGGAACAACGCCGCAATCAGAAGGCCCGTTGCAGCCGCGCCGAGGAGATACGCGGTGGCCACGAGCCACGGCCACGCGGCCGCGAAAATGCTGTGGGGGCGGTCGTCGTCGGCCGCCGAGAACGCTTGTCCGTACGAGATGCTGGCCAGTGTGGCGATCGCGAGGGCCGATAGCGCGAGTATGACGACGGCGATAACTGTGCTGTCCGCCAGTCGCCCTGTCCGTCGCGCTATTGACGCGCCGCCGACGACGATCAGCGAGGGGCAGAGCCCTACGGATAACGTCGGCACTACCCACACCAACCCAGACGACGACAGCAGCGGGAATGCCCAGACAAACAGAAACCCGGCTACTGCGGCGCTGACTAGCGCGGCGATCGCGCATCCCAGCGCCAACCGGTCGAGGACTCCTGCGCTGAACCCAGATATGCGCGTCGCGAGGCCATTCACTGGCACGGAACTGCGGAGCGATCGGGGCATCTCGACGCTCTCTAGCCCACTCGAGTCTGGACACTCCGGGGCTTCGCGAACCTCAACGAAACTGCAGCGACGATGGCAGCAATCCCGAGAAACGCAACGCACACGAAGACCACGAGCAGAGTGTCGGCGAGTGCGTTCGGGTCGATCGGAGGTTCCACGGCGTAGCCCGTGTACGCGGATTCCGGCAGGACCGGCATCACTGTGCGAGAGCCGCGCACTACGACGACGATCCTGTCGAAGAGGATGGCGACAAATGCTCCCCCGACCAGGATCAGACCGACGACGAAAAGGACGCGCTGGATGCGGTGTCGAGCCTCAACGGGGAACGTGCTCATAGTGAGTTCCTTTCAACACCCCGACGCTACTATCACTGCGTCGCGCGCGCCTGCTTCGTTCGGTACATCGCCGCATCCGCCTCGGTGAGGAAGTGCGACGCGTCATAGTCGGGGTCGGCCATCGCTATACCGATCGACGCCGAGAGCCGGTGATCTGTGGTCGCCTCGATGGCCTCTCGGATTCGTTGAGCGACTGCCCGCGCCTCATCGGCGGTGGTGTCCTCGCAGAGCACGACGAACTCGTCGCCGCCCAATCGCGCAATCGAATCCTCTTTCCGGGTGGCCGACTCGATCGCCGCCGCGACACTGATGAGGGCAGCGTCGCCAGCCGCGTGGCCGAGCGTGTCGTTGATGAGCTTGAAACGGTCGAGGTCGAGAAAGAGGAGCGCTACCGCAGCGCCCCGACGATGCCGCTCGATGGCGTGGTCGATTCGGTCCATGATCACTCGCCGGTTGGGGAGTCCGGTGAGGGGATCGCGAAGCGCCATCTCGGCTAACTGTGCCTGCACCATGCCGAGCAGTGCCGAATTGAGATCACGAGCGAGTTCCACCGCCTGACGGCTGGAGTCATCCCACGGAGCGGCGGTGCCCGTGACGTCCTGTGACCACGATGAGAACGAATTGCGTGGTGACAGCGGCGTCGCGCGGTTGGCCGCCGTCAGGTCTCCCAGCCAATTGACCGTCTGTGTGATCTCTCGGCGGAACCAGGCGATAAAGCCGCCGTCGGCACCGATCGGCTCGATCAGGATGCCCGCGAAGCCGGGCATGAGCTCCGCAACCGCGGGCTCGCTGAGCGGGAGCGACTCGCTACTGTAACGGCGCACCCCACGGCCATCCTGGGCGACGGAGGCGACGAGGGCACGGAGGTCACCGGCGGGGACATCGCCGATCGTTTCGAGGCGATCGTCGAACACGAGCGCCCCGCCGTCGGCGGGAATCAGATCCAGGATCGTCACGTGCTGTT
>Ga0247815_10003487_pt1 | contig 11303 bp, 14 predicted proteins | sample UWRJL194509B1_FD_181014 | JGI IMG/M metagenome (GOLD analysis project Ga0247815, IMG submission 181014) | Plant litter microbial communities from Arlington Agricultural Research Station in Wisconsin, United States - UWRJ-L194-509B-1 | ecosystem: Environmental > Terrestrial > Plant litter >... | reverse complement strand
ATGGTTGGATCGAAATTCAACATATCGTGTAGAGATTCTCAGTGACACAAGCAGCACAGTGGCGCCACCTTAACCCTTTTTCCGGAACGTGCCAATGGTCTTTGCGAAGGTTTATCTGTTTTCGTGACTGACGGTGCGCGTGATCGACGCGCGGTATCCGATATTAAAGGCGATCGGCGATTAATGCGTACCGGACTTTGAACCCGGCGGCGCGCCCCGGTAAGATGCCGGACAGAATTTTTCCACCTCGCTATTCAGGACACCCGCCATGAGCATCAAATCGGACAAGTGGATTCGCCGCATGGCGCAAGAGCACGGCATGATCGAGCCCTTCGTCGAGCGCCAGATGCGTGGCGAAGGCGCCGAACGACTGATTTCCTTCGGGGTGTCGAGCTATGGCTACGATGTGCGCTGCGCCGATGAGTTCAAGGTGTTCACCAACATCAACTCGGCCACCGTCGATCCGAAAAACTTTGATGAGAAGAGCTTCGTCGACGTCAAGAGCGATGTCTGCATCATCCCGCCGAACTCCTTCGCCCTGGCCCGTACCGTTGAGTTCTTCCGCATTCCGCGCAATGTCCTGACCATCTGCCTGGGCAAGAGCACCTACGCGCGCTGCGGCATCATCGTCAACGTCACGCCGCTGGAACCGGAGTGGGAAGGCCACGTGACCCTGGAATTCTCCAACACCACCACGCTGCCGGCGAAGATCTACGCCAACGAAGGCGTGGCGCAGATGTTGTTCTTCGAATCCGACGAAGAGTGCGAAGTCTCCTACAAAGACCGTGGCGGCAAGTATCAGGGCCAACGTGGCGTGACCCTGCCGCGCACCTGAGTCAGTCGTCCGGACAGACCGTGGGAATTCCTCGGCGAGCGTAGACTCTATGGAGTGTACTGCCCGGATCCGCGCAAGGCGGATCGGGCCATCGCCCAGGAGTGCCCAATGAAGATCGATCCACGCGTAAGTGCCGAACTGGCAAGGCTTGAGCCCAATCAGGTGGGTGTACTGGCCTGGTCGTTGTTAGCCCATCCGTCCGTCGCCCAGGCTGGCGGCATCCCCGGTCAGCCCGACCCGGACACCCCCAACGAACAACCCACCGAGCCCGGCGAACCGACCCTGCCGGACGAGCCACCTCCCGCACCAGTGGCCTGATTGGTCCGGCTCTTGGTGCATCGCCAGTGAACTGTGGTGAGGGTTGACCGCTGTTCACTGGACGTTCATGCCTCGAAACACCTGTGTTCACCTTTGAAACCTATGGTCAGGTCTGCCGTGTTTTTATCGCGGCGGTGCTCCCCTGCGTGGCTTGAACAACGCTTGAGGCGAGCGGTTAGCCATAGTCGTGAAAAAGGAATTTCCAATGAGTTCAGTTCGATCGGGTCATTTCAGCGCTGACATCCATACCGCCAGCGGCCTGAAGGCGCTTCGGGTAACCGAGGGCTTGCGGTACTACCTGCGCCAAGGCGTGCACAACCTCGAGGCGGTCAACGCTGCGGGGGAAGGCTTCTACCTGTATCTGCCAGACGACATCCAGGCCGGCACGTACCAGCTCCAGGTCGGGTTACCCTCGGTCATCCATGTGACGGGCATCAGCGAAGCGGAGTTGTACCCGCTGGGCAGCCTGACGTTGACGGTCGTTGGGGATACGCAGTTTACCGGTACCTTCAGCGGCACGGATGCCGATGGCATCCGCATCGAAAATGGCAGCTTCAGGCTGGAGTACCAGGCTTAAGCCGGGGCAAAGGAGCGCAGTGGGAGCCAGCGCTCCCACTGACCGCTACTTCAGGTTGCCACTGAGGAACTGCTTGAGCCGTTCACTTCGGGGATTGCCCAGTACATCCTCGGGCGTGCCTTGTTCTTCCACCAGGCCCTGGTGCAGGAACAACACCTGGTTGGACACCTTGCGCGCAAAGCTCATTTCATGGGTGACCATGATCATGGTCCGGCCTTCTTCTGCCAGCCCCTGGATCACCCTGAGCACTTCACCCACCAACTCCGGGTCCAGGGCGGAGGTCGGCTCATCGAACAGCATGACTTCCGGCTCCATCGCCAGTGCACGGGCAATGGCCACCCGCTGCTGCTGGCCGCCGGAGAGGAATGCCGGGTACTGGTCCGCCACACGGGTAGCCAGGCCGACCTTGTCGAGGTAGCGGCGCGCGCGGTCCTCAGCGTCTTTTTTACTCACCCCCAGCACCCGGCGCGGAGCCATGCTGATGTTTTCCAGCACAGTCATGTGGCTCCACAGGTTGAAGTGCTGGAAAACCATGGCCAGGCGGGTACGGATGCGTTGCAGCTCGGCTTCGTCGGCGACCCGCATGCCGTGGTGGTCCTTGATCATGCGGATTGCCTGGCCATCGAGACTCATGGCGCCGTCGTTGGGGGTTTCGAGAAAGTTGATGCAGCGTAAAAAGGTACTCTTGCCCGAGCCGCTGGCGCCGATCAAGCTGATCACGTCGCCCGTCCTGGCCTTGAGCGACACACCCTTGAGGACTTCATGGCTGCCGTAGCTTTTGTGCAGGCCTTCGATGGTCAATTTGTACATGGAGTGAACATCCTCAAGGCGAAAGTAGGTAGCCGGTTCGATAGGCCTCAAGGCCCGCCACGTGGGCGATCACCATGCCAGCGGTGGCCATGCGGCGGGTCGAGCGGGCATACAGCAGGCCCTCGTTGGTGCAATGGACCGGCGTGACCCGGTCGCTGATCGGATCGATGATCTCGGCGATCAATTGCCCGGCCTGCAGGTACTCTCCCGGTAGCACGCAGTACACCAGCAAGCCACCGACCGGAGTCGCGACCGGCTCCACCGCCGCCAGTGGCGTGGCCGGGTAGGGCAGGTCCGGCAGGGGTTGGATTCGGCCGTCGATGGCACCAAAGTGCGTCAGGTAGTCGATCAAGGCCTGGCAATCGAGGCTGGCCAGTGGGTGGTTGACGTCGCCCTGGCCACGCAGCTCCAGGGTCACCGAGAAGCTGCCAGAGGGTATCGGGAAGTGTTCGCCGAAGCGCTCTTGCAACTGCCACCACACCAGGGTGACGCACTCATCGAATGACTGGCCGCCGGAGTCAGTGGCCAGCAGGCTGGCCTCGGCGCCGATGTAGCGCGCCAGCGGTTCGACCTGGGGCCAGGCCTGGGGCGTGGTGTACAGGTGGGTGACGGCTTCGAAGTCACAGTGCAGGTCCAGCACCATGTCGGCATCGCAGGCCAGGGTCTGCAGCACCAGGCGCTGGGACTGCAGTTGCGTGGCGGCACTTTGGCGCAGCAATGCCTGACGCAAAGTCCTGCGCACCAGTGCCAGGTTGTGCTGCGGATCCTGGTTGAGCTGGCCTTCGATTTCGTGACCGATCGTTTCGCCGAGGTCGACAAACCAACGGTTGAAATTCTGCCCGCTTTCCAGCTCGTAGCGACCCAGGGGCACGTCCATCAACACCTGTTCGAGGCCAATCGGGTTGGCCACCGGTACCAGCACGATCTCGCTGAGCAGGCGGCCCTCGGCTTCGAGTTGGGCCAGGCGTTGCTTGAGGTGCCAGGCCACCAGCATGCCCGGCAGTTCGTCGGCATGCAGTGAGGACTGGATGTAGACCTTGCCCTGGGCCTGTGTCGGGCCAAAGTGGAAGCTGTGGATCTGGCGTGCGGTGCCCGGCAGCGGGGCAAGCAAGTCATGAATCTGGTGGCGCATGTGCGTGAGTGTCCTGCAACGTGAGAGCTAGTGAGTTGGACCGAGAAATGCCAGCCAGCGGCGTTCGGCAACCCGGAACAGACCGACCAGGGCAAAGGTTACGGCCAGGTAGATCAACGCGGCGATGCCGAACGACTGGAATGTCAGGAAGGTTGCCGAGTTGGCGTCCCGCGCGACTTTCAGGATATCCGGGATGGTCGCGGTGAAGGCCACAGTGGTGGAGTGCAGCATCAGGATCACTTCGTTGCTGTAGTAGGGCAACGAACGGCGCAGGGCCGAAGGCATGATCACGTAGGCATACAGCTTCCAGCCCGTCAGGCCATAGGCCTTGGCAGCCTCGACTTCGCCGTGGTTCATGCTGCGAATCGCCCCGGCGAAAATCTCCGTGGTGTAGGCACAGGTGTTCAGGGCGAAGGCCAGGATCGTGCAGTTCATCGCGTCGCGAAAGAACGCATCGAGCACCGGTTGCGCGCGGATCGCGGCGAGGCTGTAGATCCCCGTGTAGCAGATCAGCAACTGGATATACAGCGGCGTGCCACGGAACAGGTAGGTGTAGAACTGCACCGGCCAGCGGATGTAGAAATGCGGTGAAACCCGGGCAATCGACAGCGGGATCGACACCAGGAAGCCGATGCAGATCGAGGCGCTGAGCAGCCACATCGTCATCGCCAGGCCGGTGATGTGGTAGCCGTCGCTGTACAGGAACGGGCGCCAGTACTCTTGCAGAAGTTCGATCATCGTACGGCCTCCCGGGCACCGGCGGCATAACGCCGTTCCAGCCACCGCAGGACAACGTTCGACGCGCTGGTGATCAGCAGGTAGATCAGCGCTGCCAGCACCAGGAAGTAAAACAGCTGGTAGGTACTTTTACCGGCATCCTGGGCGGCCTTGACCAGGTCGGCCAGGCCGATGATCGACACCAGTGCAGTCGCCTTGAGCATCACCATCCAGTTGTTACCGATACCCGGCAAGGCGAAGCGCATCATCTGCGGGAAGACCACGTAGCGAAAACGCTGGCCGCGCTTGAGGCCGTAAGCGGTGGCGGCTTCAACCTGGCCGCGGGGCACGGCGAGGATCGCGCCACGGAAGGTTTCGGTGAAATAGGCACCGTAGATAAAGCCCAGGGTGATGACCCCGGCGCTGAACGGGTTGATCTCGATGTATTCCCATTCCAACAGGTCGGTCAGGGACGTCAGCCAGGTTTGCAGGCTGTAGAAAATCAGCAGCATCAGCACCAGGTCCGGCACCCCACGAATCAACGTGGTGTAGCACTGCGCGGGTATGCGCAGCAGTCTGGAGGCTGAGAGTTTGGCGCTGGCGCCCAGGAGGCCGAGTAACACGGCCACCAGCAGCGACAGTACCGATAATTGGATGGTCATCCAGGTGCCTTGCATCAGCAGGGGGCCGAAGCCTTTCAAGCTGAAGGCTGAGAGCCCCAGGTTTTGTAGGAGTTGTTCAAACATGAAGTCAGCAACCTGATAGCGAAAAAAAGGCGCCCATCACGAGGATGGGCGCCGGGCATTATTTGCCGCTGTACAGATTCAGATCACCAAAGTGTTTCTTTTGAATGGTGGCGTAGGTGCCATCATCGTGTAACGCTTTGATACCTTTATCGAGAAGGGCCTTCAGCTCTTTGTTACCTTTCGAGATACCGACAGCGGTCTTGGCTGGCAACAGTGGGCTGTCGACGGGTTTGCTGACTTCATAGTCGGCGCCTTGTGGCGACTTCAAGAAGCCCAGTTCGGCTTGCAGCATGTCCTGGATCGACGCGTCGAGACGCCCGGAAATCAGGTCGGCGTAGACCTGGTCCTGGTTGGCGTAGGCCTTGGTCTTGACCCCGGCCTTGTCCAGCACGGCCTTGGCATACGCTTCCTGGATGGTGCCTTGCTCGTAGCCGACAGCCTTGTCCTTGAGCGATGCGGTATCGGCGGTCAGCCCAGAACCTTTTTTGAACACGAATGAAGTGGGGCCGGAGAACAGCTCGCTGGAGAAGTCGATAACCTTCTCGCGGGCCTCGGTAACGGTCATCGAAGAGATTACACCGTCGAATTTATTGGCCTTGAGGCCAGGGATCATGCCGTCGAAATCGCTTTCGACCCATTTGCATTTGACCTTCAGCTCGGCGCAGATCGCATTGCCCAGATCGATATCGAAGCCAACCAGGCTGCCGTCCGCTGCTTTGGATTCGAACGGCGCGTAGGAGGGGTCAACACCAAATCGCAACTCTTTGTATTCTTTGGCCAGCGCGGAACCCGCGGCCATGCACAACGCCAGTGCAGAAAGGGTCAGCAATGCTTTTTTCATTATTCAATCCCTAAGAACCAATATGAGCGCTTGTGGCGCAGAATTATTGTTACTGGAAAGCGTAAGACCTTATGAAAGTAGCAATTTCCGAACCAGAGTCCCGAACAAGCGTTTTAAAAGATGATTCAACAAAAGTCCTGGGCAGATTCGCGCCCAAAAATGGGCGCGAAGGATTGACTGCACCAGCATGGAGCCTTGGCTGGCTGAACCGGTGCGCCCCAGGCACCGGTCCCCGCGAGTTTACTTTCCGGGCACCAGGGTCAGGCGCGTCTTGCCATAGACCTTGTCGAAGTTCTGCGGCTGCATCGGCAGGCTCTGGTACTGGCCCTTGAGCCACGGTTCGATACCGTTCAGGTAGCTGGGACTGGCCGGATTACCGGACTGACCACTGCCGTTCTGCGCCTGCAACGGTTCTGCCTGAGCGAAGTCGACGATAAAGCGCATCGCCGGTGCCAGCGTGACGTTGAAGTCCTGGCCCCAGGTGTAGGCGGACATGTTCAGGGTGGTGTGATCGCCACCGGCGGACATAGGCGCGCGCACAGTCTGGCCGCGCACGTCCTTCCATTCGTAGTGGTGCAGTTTTCCCCATTGCCAGGCTTTGCGGTCACCGCCCATCTGGCTTTCGCCAGCAGAAATGGCGGCGGCCAGGCTACGGGCAAGGATCGCCGGCTTGTCTTCCTTTTGCGGGGTGCGGGCGTCATCCCAGAACGGGCTGTCTTCGCGGCCGAGCAAATGGTCAGCCTGGGCCGAGTAGGACAACTTGCCGCTGGCAACAAAAGCTTTCCAGGCCGGGCTGTTCTGCGGCCCCAATTCGTCGAGGAAGATCTGCTGCATGCTGGCCTGCAGGAACAACTCGTAGATCGCCGCGTCAGTCGAGGTCGCACTGAGCTTGCCGTCAAAGGCCATCAGGCGGCTGTAGGCCTCGCGTGCCTTGCCAGCCTCGGCGGCGGGCAGGGCGGCGATGGCTGTTTTGAGCGGTGCCGACATGCCGGGCGACTCGAACATTTTTTTCAGTTTGCTGGCAAACAGGCTGGTCTGGTCGTATTGCATGGCGATCATGCTGCGATTGTCGTGCTTACCGCTCCCTGCCAGTTCGGCGATGCGCTCGCCGCGCTCGGGTGCGGCCCATGAATTGGACAGCTGCATGCCGTAACCGTGAGGAATCACCCGCTGGTTGGCGGTGCCGAGCCAGCCTTGCACCGGGTCCTGATCATACGGATGGAGCATCGGGTCGGCGTAGCCGTCCCAGTCGTAGCGGCCTTCCCAGCCGGGGGATGGCAGCAAGCCTTCGCCTTCGCGACGGTTGGGGAAGCGGCCGGTAACCTGCCAGCCGATGTTGCGAGCGTCGGCAAACACCATGTTCAGGGCAATCGCGCGGATTTCGCGGCTGGCGTCCGAGGCTTTTTCCACATTCTGCGCGCGGGTCAGGTCGAAGAACGCGTCCAGGCTCTTGTCGTCGGTCAAATTGGGTTGCTGCAAGGCCAGGCCGAAGCCATTACCCAGCGCAGTGCCTTGGGCGCTGTTGAGCAAGGCGCCGTGGCGGGTTTCGTACACGGCTTCGCGAATCGGTCGCTGGCCTTTGATGAAGTAGGTTTCGTTGCGCACCATCACTGGTTGCCATTTACCCGCAACTTCGTAGCTCAGGCCGTTGCCCTGGTGCTTGAGTTTTTCCAGGAACAGGTCCTGGTTGTCGCCCAGCACCGCCGTCATGCTCCAAGCCACTTGGCCGTTGAAACCGGCCAGGACCATTGGCAAGCCGGCGATGGAAACGCCGGCTGCCTGGTATTTCGGGGCACGAATCTGCACGAAGCTCCACAGCGACGGCACGCCGAGCGGCAATTGGCTGTCGCTGGCCAGCAGGCTTTTACCGCTGCGGCTGCGTTGTGGGGCGATCGCCCAGTTGTTCGATGCCGTGCCGCCGAGCATGTTCAACGTGCCCAGTTGCTCGCCAGCGTTAGCCACCTCGGCAAGGCCTGGGATCGTACCGTTGAGCTTGATGCCCTGGAGTTTGTCGGTTTCCGCCAACGGCAGTTTTTCGTCCGGATAGGACGGCGACAGCCATGCCAGCTTGTCCTGGGTGACGGTTTGCGCCATGACCAGCGCGGAAATTTCCTGCGGCAGGTTGGCTGACTGACTGAAGTTCAGCAGGCAGAAAATCAGCGCCGAGTCTTCCGGTTTCCAGTATTCCGGTTGGTAACCGGTGGCAGCCAGGTCTGCTGGCAGCTTGTCGCGATAGCGGAACAGGTAAGCGTTGATCCCGCGCGCATAGACTTCAAAGAAGCGCTTGAGGCGAGGCGAGGAGGCTTTATAGAGTTCGTCGGCGCTTTTCTTCAGGTTCACGGCGCGCATGTAACGGTCGGCGTCGAGCATCTGTGGGCCCGACATTTGCGCCAGGCGGCCCTGGGCCAGCAACCGCATGCTGACCATCTGGTAAATGCGATCAGTGGCGTGCACATAACCGAGGGTGAACAAGGCATCGTGGAAGGTGCTGCTTTCGATCAGCGGCATACCCATGGCATTGCGTCGCACGGAGACGTTTTGCGCCAGCCCTTTGAGCGGTTGCACACCGGAGGTCGGCGGTAGCGTGTCCTGGGCATTCCAGGTCTGGCATCCGCCAAGACTGAGCACACTGGTGACTGCTGCGGCAACGCCGAACCGGGGAAGAAAAGATGTAAAGGCTGGCGAGGCCATGGCAAAGCTCCGTACCAAGAAAGGCGCTACGTTAGTGAGCGACCGAGGGCCGCGCAAGCAGGGGCCGAGCTTATTTGAGGGTTTGTCGGATAAATCACGGATTTTTCGACCATAGGCCTGTTTGGCTGCCGTAAATGACGGTATTGAAGGGGGGTATTGGGTAATTGGCAGAGGGAAATAGCGCCATGCAACTGCAGATAAATGCCACCTTGATCCTGATCGATCAGCAAAAAGGCATCCATCAGCCCCGGCTCGGACCGCGCAACAACCCTCAGGCCGAGGAACGCATTGCCGAGTTGCTCGAGCAGTGGCGCGCCAGGTCGTGGCCAGTGATCCACGTGCAGCACCTGTCCCGCTCGCCGGAATCGGTGTTCTGGCCGCAACAGTCGGGCGTGGAATTTCAGCAGCGGTTCATGCCCTTGGCGGGTGAACCGGTGATCCAGAAGCAGGTGCCAGATGCGTTCTGCGCAACCGGGCTGGCAGAGGATTTACAGCGAGGGGGAGTCAGCCAGTTGATTATCGTTGGCGTGGCGACGAATAACTCGGTGGAGGCCACTGCACGAACTGCCGGCAACCTGGGGTATGAAACCTGGGTGGTGGAGGACGCCTGCTACACCTTCGACAAGCAGGACTATTTTGGCCAGTGGCATCGCGCGCAGCAGGTGCATGCCATGTCGCTGGGTAATTTGCAGGGCGAGTACGCAACGGTGGTGACTGCCCGCGACATCCTGATGGCGAGCCGCATCGGGTAATTGTGGGAGCGCCGTCCGGCTTGCTCCCACACGCCTTGGGGCTAGCGCATCAGGCGCCGTGGCACTTCTTGAATTTCTTGCCGTTGCCGCATGGGCAAGGGTCGTTGCGGCCAACATCTTTCAAGGCGTTACGCACCGGTTCCTGGTGAGCGTGGCCGCAGTTTGGGCCGTGCACATGGCCATGGTCGTGATCATGGTGTTCGTGATGGTCATGATCGTGGTTGCAGTCAGGGCCATGGACGTGGGGTTGCTGGGTCATCAGGGTTACTCCGGAATAAAATCGCCGGGAATTATCTCGCCATAACGCGAAAGGTGCACGTCTTTGCCGAACAATAATCCGGTTTGCAGGGTTCCCTCCAGGCGGTACGGGATGGGCTGCTCGGGTTTTTTCAGCAACTTGACCACTTCCCGCAGGTGCTGCCACAGGTTCGTGCGGATCGGCACTTGGAAATACCCACTGCTCTTGGGGTCGACGCTGAACCACTGATCACTCTCGCCCTCGGTCAGCAGGAACTGGCTCAAGTGAATGCGGTATTCCAGGCCGCGGACCGTCAGGTTGGAGTCATTGGGATTGTCGACGCGAAAGTACAGCATGAACTTCTGGTCAAGCAGCCGGGCCCGGACCACCTCGACCTTGAGCAGGTGGACCTGAGGCTCAAGCTCATCGTCGCTGAACCAGGACACGCAACCACTGAGACTCAGCAGCAAAAGCAGGCTGATGCAGTGCAGGGCGCGGCGCTGGTTGAGCATGGTCTGGCTCCCTTTACCCGCTGTACAGGTTCAGTCCCCTAGGCGAAGTACCCGGCACAGCACTTCTTGAACTTCTGCCCGCTGGCACACGGGCAGGCGTCATTGCGTCCGGCCTTGAGCGGTACGGTCGGGTCAATGAAGTACCAGTGCCCGGCGTTCTGTACGAAAGAAGAACGTTCACGGTGACTGTGTTCGCCGTCGCTGTCATGCCAGCGCGCAGTAAAGGTGACGAAGGCGTGTTCAGGTTGGCCGCCGAACACCTCCGAGCTTTCCACTTCCAGGCCTAGCCAGGTGCTCTGGGCGCTCCAGGCGCTGATCGACTGGCGGTCCAGGCCTGATTGCTGGGCGGGCAGGGTGGTTGCCACCAGGTAGTCGATCAGGCCTAGCACATAGGCGCTGTAGCGCGAGCGCATCAAGGCTTCGGCGCATGGCGCGGGGTGCCCGGCATGGTAATGCCCGCAACAGGCATCGAGTGGCGTGCCGCTGCCGCAAGGGCAGATGGATGTACTCATTGTGTTACCACCAGTATTTTCCGAAATTCTCTGGATTGGCCCAGAACCGTGAGTTGAGCCAGTCAGGTACTTGTTTGTAGTCAAGCAGATCATAGGTGAACAGGGTCAATACTTGTTCGTCGCGCTGGAAACGTTCGCTGGCTTGCAGGGCCAGGGAGAAGAAGTCGGTGTCCTGCCAGCCGCAGGCACCCAGGTCGGCGAGGACCACGATGCGACTGGCGTTGAGGTTGCGGATCCCGCCGAGCAGGTTCAGGCCGTCGCGCTTGGGCAAATGCTCCAGGCAGTCGAGGGCCAGGGCCAGGTCGAAGCGCTGCGCAGCCAGGTCCGGCGGCAGTGGGCCAGGTGCGACCTGGGCAACGATGGTGTCGGGGTGCGCCAGCTTGAACGCCTGCAGCGCCGGAAAGTCACTGGCACCGATCAGCAGCAGCCGCTTGGGCGCATAACGATCGAGCAAGGCGGCGAGCGCCTGCTGGGGAGTACGCAAAGAAATAGCGGCGGTCATCAAGGATCCTCAATCAGAACTGCCAAGACTAGCCTGCCCGAACGCTCGGGCCTAGAGCGGGTTTGCACTGGATGTTGCGATCGCCCGTAAATACGCGATGAAGCCAGGATGGCCTATTGC
>Ga0247815_10003486_pt1 | contig 11308 bp, 14 predicted proteins | sample UWRJL194509B1_FD_181014 | JGI IMG/M metagenome (GOLD analysis project Ga0247815, IMG submission 181014) | Plant litter microbial communities from Arlington Agricultural Research Station in Wisconsin, United States - UWRJ-L194-509B-1 | ecosystem: Environmental > Terrestrial > Plant litter >... | reverse complement strand
AGTAAACCCGGCCTGGTGCATCGCCTGGTACAGCTCGCGCATCTCCGGCTCGGGCTGCGGTGAACCTTCGGCACTGAGCTGCGGCGAGCCTGTCGTAGGACTCCCGCTATTTGTCACTGGCGTGCTCATCGACATACTCGGTGTTGATGGTGCTGCTGCGCCGGGAGGTAGTTGGTTCAGCGCGCCACCTCTCCTCGTGTATACAGCGCGCTTCGCGCCGCTCGGGGCGGCACTGCTCGAGAACGGTTCTTCGATGCCACTAAAATCGCCAACTTGATACGCTCGTGGATCCTTCTCATGTCCGCGCAGCTTAGTGTCTGCCCTGTTTGTTGTTGCTGGGGACCTTCCACCGACAAAGGGTCGGACGCCGGCTTCAAGACCATAAGGTGTTGGTCTGCCCTCTGTGGCGCTAGCAGCCACTTGCGCATCGCGTCGACGGCGCCAGAAGATAAACGCGAATACGCCGACAAGGGAGAGTATGACGGGAATGGTGACACCTATGCCGACGATGGCGCCAGTAGACAGACCAGTTGACTCGGGCCCAGGCGGCAAAGGGTTTGTAGGGACCGGGGTAGAGCTTTGGGAGCTAGTAGTTGAAGATGTGGTTGTAGTTAACGGGGCTGAAAGGATGTTAGTAAGTGCAAGGTAGAATGGCATATAGGACGCACGGGTCGTTGTGGAGGATTGCGACTGCCCTGGCTGTGTAGGTGATGGTGAATTGTCTGTAATGACTACAAGAACACTTCAATAACATTATTGCAGTTATCTTGAAAATCAACTAACGAGTTTCATCTGCGAGCATCTCCAGACTGTGAGTGGAGCGATTGTTAGCGCTCGATCCTCCGACGCCAAACCCCACTCACTCAGCACCGAGCAACCCGAATACAACATCTCCTCCATCCTGAACAGGTACGAACACGCGTATCCGATGTGTGTTGCTCGGGTCGTCGACATTGATTGCACCATAGTTGTTGCATCCGGCTGTATCCTGCTTGGCATCGTAGATGAGCTGCGGCCCACCATCCATTGAGATGGAGACATCGCCGCCATTGGGAAGCTTAAGGCCGTTGACCGTAAACCGCGTAACACCTGCGAAATTTATTCAGCACTGCTGTTATGAATGAAGCTGATGGCCTAATGTTGCAGACGCCGATGTCGGAAACACACCAGAGAATGTCAAGGTGGCCTCAGCACCCTCTCGGATAATAAGAGCCTGCGTGTACTCGACGTCGCACCCAACTATGGGGTTGGTGGAAGTAGTGCCATTCGTGCGCCAGCGTGTGCCAGTCATCACCGCGGGGATTTTCTCGGCGCGCGCGCACGTCGCAACGAACGCAAAATAGACAATGAGCCAGAGCATCGTGAGATTCGTGAAAGCGCTCCACGCGCACAAAGTAAAGCGAAAGTGGACGAGAAGAAGGAGGAGAGGAAGGAGAGGAGTTCGAAGCGCGGTAGCGCGTGCGCATGACGGGCCGGAGCGTAAAGTTATCTGTCGTTCAGGAGGCACAGCCCGGCAAATGGCATGGTGACTTGTGGCAGCACTTAATCTAGGAATGTCCGCCGGAGACTGTCCCTAAATCGCCGGTAGTGTGGATCCGCACCTGGTGCCGAACATGCAATGACGGAAGCATGTTCACAAACGAACCCGCCTGTGATCGCGGCTCGCAAGCAGCAGCAGCGAGATACGGGTTAAAAATGAAATCATGAAAATGGTCGGTGTGCAAAGGGCCGGCAGTGTCTGGGCTTTGACTGCGGAACTCTGCATTTTGCACCGCGGCGAGGCTCTTCCAAGACGGACCGCACAAGAACAGCCTCATAAACACAGCTGGTGAAAGAGTGGACCAACTTGGAACAGCTGATAGTGGCACTGCAGGCGCGTAACGTCCACACAAGGGGCTTGCAGTGCGTGCTGGTGGTCACCCTCGACGGCTCGGCCCTGAGTTCCCAAATGCTGTGCAGTCTAAACTTGGGCCCGCTTGGCGCCAGCGCTATCACTTCGGGCCGTCGAACTGTCCCGCAACGGCAATTCAAGTCGTTCCAAATCCCGTCCGCACTTTCTTCATAGAGCCGCGGGAACGATGCTGGCATCGAAAGCAGGTGACCAAATTTGAGTGGACAAAGGGACACCAGCGAGCTGACCATGCGCGCCGTTCTCAAACGTATGGTCAATGTCGCTTTGTGTTATTATCAGCGTGGCAGTAAAGCAGCAGGCTAAGTTGTTGAGATGAACCGCGGATGTGGAGGTGTACGGATGACGATAGTCGACAGTTTGTGAGATGCCTTAGACAATGCCTTATTCAATATCCCTAATCATACACTAATAAAAACATTGACATCGAGAATACAACAAATGTGAAAGTAGTGAAGGTTCGAAGTCGTCAAATTCGGCTAAAACTACGGGTATTGAATCGAGAACTCAATTTGGCTTATTCGTAGCGTGGTAACGGCTCGCCGACCGCGCTATGGGATGCCACCGTACTCGCATCCGCCATCCTATCGTCACGTCTCCTGGTCGCGGTTTTTCTCTTCAGCCGATCAAAGAGCGTATTAACCGTGAATCCTGCCTTGTGCATCGCCTGGTGCAGTTCGAGGAGTTCGCGTAGCTCGCGCATCTCCGTTTCCGGTCGCGGCTGTCGCACCGCCGGACCACCCGCACTAAGCTGCGGTGCAACTGAGTGGGTAAACACATTGATCGCTGCGGGTGCAGATGCACGACGGGGTATCTGCGTTGGCGCCACGAGTATCGCGCCATCCGAGCCGGTACTCCTTGTGAGCGGCTCCAGTTCGCCACCATTCGTATTGCCAATGGGATTTGCTGGTGATACCGTCTCCATTCTATCGGTACCAAAGATTCGGCACAATTTGGTATTGACTCTGATTCTCGTTGCTGATCGCTCAGCGGTGTCAAGTTCATAAGATGTTGGTCCACCACTGGCGCTGGCAGTGGGCCTCCGAACATTGCGCTTACGGCGGCGCCAGAGAGTGAACGCAAGCACGCCAACGAGGCAGAGTGTCGCTATGATAACGATGACAATGCCGAAGATGATACCAGGTGACGAACCGGCGGGTGCCGGCGTAAACACAGGCGGCGGACGTTCTGTAGAAAGCGAGAGGGGTGACGGGAATAAAGCGACCTCAGAGGTGCTCAAGAGGAGCGGCGCCTAAATAGACTCACGGGTCGTGGAGGAGGATGGCGAGTCGCCTGCCGTCACTGCGAGAACCTTTCAGCAGGTTTTAGCCGTTTGCTTGGATGACCGACCGGCTTCATCTTCCATCGTCTCCAGACTGTGAATGCGACTACTGTTAGCGCTCTATCACTTGCCATCAGTAGCGCCATAACGCCACTCACTCCGCACCGAGCAATTCGAACGCAACGTCTACCCCAACCTGAGTAGGCAACGCTACGCGCATCCAGTGCGTCCCAGCCGGGTTGGAAACATTGATAGGGCCATAGTTGATGCATCCTTCGCTGTTCATTTCTGACCGATAAGCTAGCGGTTGCCCGCCATCGATCGAGACGGAGATATAGCCACTGTTGGGCAGCTTGACGGCGTTGAGCGTGAACCGCGCGATATCTACCAATTGGAACATTCAGCCCGTCGTCAAATGAGATATGACGGTGCAGGTTTCAAGGAACGAACCACGGAATACCAAGGTGGCATCTGCCCCTTCCTGGAGGATGAGAGCCTGCGAATACTCAATGCCACAGCTGAACGCGGTACCGGAGGTGCTGGTAGAAGTATTGCCGTTCATGCGCCAGAGTGAATTGAGCGCCACTACAGGAGTTTTAACAGCACGCACGCTCGTCGCGGCGAGCGAAACCCAGAGAAGGGGCTTGATCATCGTGAGATATGAGACAGCACGCCCCACGCACAGAAGAAAAGCGAGCGCGAATGCGAAGGAGAGAGAAACAAAGGAACGCGAAGTGCGACATTGTAGCCCTTGTACGCGAGCGAGACCATCTGTCACTTGCGGGGCACCGTGGCGGGATGGCATGGCGATATGTCACTGTATCAGAATCCCAACCAACGGCAATCAGTCATGCACCCCGCAAGTCCTGCGTGTAAACCTAACTTGAGTCGATTTTCACGCACGACGGCTCTTTCCTGCTTAATCACAATTGCCTGTCGCGAGCGGAGATGATGTAGAGCTCCAAAACCTCTTGTATTGCGCACTTGACGAGATGGATTTTGAACGGGTGGATGATAACCTCCTGCACCCAAATGAGATAGCACTCAACCGGTGATCTGCCGGAGACGCTGATGCGCTTAATGACAGCCGAATGCACGTCGAAGCCTGGATTCGCTGTCCTGCACAGGACGGGTAAATTGCAACATGATGCGCGGGATGGCAGCTGCGCTTAACCTCCCTGACCCTGCGATTTGCGCAACGGCACAGAACCGAGTCTTTCTTCACGGAATAATCGCAAAATAGACAGATAGGCAAATAAGGAAGCAAGCAAACAATATACAGAAATCTCAGGTCGTTGCGCTGCTGCTGAAGAGGTAGATGAGCTTGTTGTATCAAACGCCGTTACATTAAGAAACAGTCAAGTCGTGTCACCCCGTGGCGTTTGTCCCGGGCTCCAGCGTGTGGCGGGACAAGCCATCGGCCCCTGAATGGGAAGTCGACTATTGAAGCTTAGTGAACCAGCGCGAGGTGTATCCGATCATGGTCTGCGTTGTGTGGTGTCCACTGTGGCTGTGACTATCATTCAAGACCGTGTAACAGCTCCTCCGTAACAGCTATCCATGTCGTTCCATATCCAGCCCACACATTCCCTACAGGACCGCAGGGGGATATGCTGGAATCGAATACAGGCGGCCAGATCTGGATCGGCGTGAGGATGTCAGCCGTGTGGCCGAGCGCGAGATTGCCATGCTCGTTCCAACCCCATCCCACAACGGTACGCTGTCCGCCGCCTTCTATCAGTGCAATAACATGTTCGCTTCCTGCCACGAGACCTTTTATCGTGCCCGTTAGCTCGACTCTGTTCGCCCGGCTGGTTGACTTTGAGGAAAGGTCCAATCCGAGCTGACCATGCGCGCCGTTGCCAAACGCACGAACGACACTAGACCCCTCCACTACGTATGTAGTACTCCAGCAGCAGGCTATCTTGATGACTCCCACCAGCGACCGAGCCGTATCGTCTATCTGTCCACGACGATTCGAACCAAGCAGCTCGAGCGATCGATCTTCCCGCAGCAGGACCGTATGTTGATTCCCACATGCCACGTCAACAATCCTCTTCTCATCTCCAGTCGAGTTGCTATATATGAGTACGGGCTTTGGAGTGATTTTGTTTACGGCATCGGTTCCGAGCTGACCATGCCTTGACGCGCCCCAGCCAACGGCACATCGTTGGGGACCATCATCCGTAAGGCAGTCGAGAAGCGCAACTACATGATGAGGCCCAGCTACGACCTTCAGAACGCAGGTATTACGTCCGCCTGTGGCTTGCGCGAGATCGACGGGCTGCGGATCGGAAGGCGGACTGTCTCCTCGACCAAGGTCACCAAAGTCGTTCCCGCCGAACGAGAGTAATATATGCTCATCGGGACCATCTAGTACGGCTATGCTTGTTTCCCAGAGGCAGGAAACGGAGCGCGGTGTAAGGTGTTTGTATTGGTCGGGTAGATCGAGTGGCACGAAGTCGGGTGAGTCTGCGTCAACCGAAGCGCATTGTGCTTTGGATGAAGTACCGGCACGCCATATGGAGGGCCCTCCCTTTCTCTGATCAACTATTGCTAGTGTGTGGTTGGCACCGCAGGCAACGTCGATAACGATTGAGCCGGACGGTAACGGCGGAACGAACACGCAACGCTCGAATCTGTGCGCGTCCTCGTCGTGGCTGATTGCCAGCTGACCCTTAGCATTGGAGCCCGCTGCGAGAAGCATTTATGTTATTCAAGCAGTCGCGGTAGGTGCAATGTCGGAGAACAAGATGATGGCGAGAAGACAAGGCGCGTAGCGGAGTTGTCACGTCGAACCTGATAGAGGAGAGATCCTCCGGTGCATGTATCGAGGCTTATAGATTGATTAAGCAATTATCGGAGTAGATTTAAGTGCTCTATTTGCATGGAATACAATGGGGACTCTGCGTCCGACACTGTCGTGCTTCGCCTGTGCTGCCAGTTTGCCTCCGCCCGAGGCCTTTGTCTCCTACCCCTCCTTCGTCTCATGGCCAACATCGTCCTGTGGACTTTGCCATCGCATTGGCTCACCGCAGATAAGACCAGGCTTCTACCGCTCGAAATCTTTACTGCCATACTTGATTTGAGTTCGAGGCGCACGATCCGACGCGCTTCGCTGGTGTCACGGCATTGGCGCAACGCTGCTTTAGCACACACTCAATACTGCCGACCAGTCACGCTTACCTGTGGTACCGGATCCAATTCCACTCATACCGCCGACTACGATGCCGTCCAGCTTGCGCTCGTTCACTTTGCCCAACTTGCCACGCCACTCAAGCTCGAACTTCGCATATTCAACGACGCGACTGCACATATCAGCAAAGTTACAAAGATAGCTACTGAGCTCGCACGCACTATGCATATCGTCAAGTTCTTGCGCATCTGCACTGTGTCGCCATCCGTGTTCGACCGGCTGTTGCGTGCAGCAACTGCAACTAGCGCACCGCTGCTGCGAGAGCTATTCCTGGCATATCAAGCGCCGGGTTATTCTGGCTATTCTATTGACTGGCCAGTTAACCTATTTTCTGGAGACTCGCCGCGACTCAGGGTGCTCGTCCTGAGCGGAGGCGTTCAACCACCGACTGCACCCGTCCAGGCACTACAGCAAGTACGATCGGTAACGATTCTCCAGGGCACTGCACGCTACCTTGATCTGCAACTCACCATGCCTCGCGCTCGTCGGTTGGATCTGAACCTCCGTGCTCTTTTTGAAGCGGAGGTGGATGACTTCCCAAGCAACACCCGAGCACTCTCATTTCCAACTAAATTGATACAACTCAATGCGTCAATAACTCCTATGCACGGAAGCCCTACTGCAGCAGCGATCAGGGCTACTTCGCACGTCATTCAAGCAGTCCTAGCAGCCGCACCGACCTCGAATATAAATCACATGTGTCTCCCAATCCCCACAACTCACCCAGAAGATCCGTTCGATCCCAAGCGCGCATTTGTCGGCCTTCCAAGCCGGATCTCAGTCCGCGTGACGGAAGAACGGAACTTCGGCTGGCCGGGCAGACACCATTGCATCATCTTAATAACAGGTGCAGAGACGAATGACCAAGCGGTCGTTCGCGAGTTCCACGGAGAGTCAACTTCTCTCGCAGAAGACAACCGACTCAGTCCGAGTCTACTTCTTCCCCTGATCACGTATCACGATCTGGTCCTGCTAGAGGTCGAACATGATTTGCTCCCGCAGCATCTCTGCATATCGCTTATTTTTCCAGCACTGGAGCAGTTTGAAATTCGCCTGTCCGCAAGAGCATGTAAAACCAGCTCGCTCTGGCCTTTGCTTCGTGAGCAGGACCCGCCGACTCCTCGCCCATGCAGACCCGATGGAACAGAAGAAATCAGCACCGCGAGGATGCCTCAGCTGAAGGTTCTATGGTTACATCATCACCGTTCCTTCAAAACAGCCGAGGTCGCGCACGACCCTTGGCAGGATGGAGACAATGACATCTCAACGGAAGCACCGAATTCGTGCCCCCTCACCTGCTCGCTAGACTGTTCTGGTATAGAAGATCTAGCTGGGGAGCTGGGTCTGAAGCTCCTGCAGGATGGTCAGAAACCGGACTTGTGGTTGACCAATGTGCTCATCACTCAGAGTGAGTCCAGTGAGGGAAGTTTGACCGGGGTCTTCTGCGCGGTAAAGAACAAGGTTCGTCGCTGACATGCCCTGTGGCGTATGCAACTGGCGACTGACAAAACTCTGCGCGGCAATAGACCGTTTGAGCTTATTACTGTGAACCATACTACACTCATATTAATTGGCATGCAATATTGACTTCTGTAACAACAGCTGGCTTTGGCTCGGTATCTGAGTCACTTGTTGCATGCAGCTTGCGCGACGATCAGCACCGGTGAGCCGGCTTCGCCGCAATTTCACGCTTGCAATGCCCTCCCGTTCAAACCGGGAATGAGAAAGATTGCTGATGCTCACTGCAAATGCCGCGATCAGATATACTTATAAGTCCTCAAAGCGTAAGTGCGCTCAGGCGGGATATCAGAGGTTAACTCATCAGAAAAGTGAAGTTCAAACAGCGCAAAACGGTCGTGTTTACGGTACAATACAGATTTGATCCAGGTCATCCACGACTATTACGTCACTGCAGGACTTCATAATGCGGATGAGGGACTTCAAAAGGGCAGACGGCGTTCAGCACTTGTAGTAACACTGCAACGTACGAAGATCAGCCGTAAATTTTGCGTTGAACGAGCGTTAAGAACGCACCTTGACGCTCTTAGCGTTGGCGAACGGGTAACAGTTCTGGCTCGTGCCGACATGATTGCCCGTCTGGCCAATGTAGTTGTTGCAGTTGATGTCGCTGAACACCTGGCAGTTGACGCCGTACACGCCGTTGCCGTTGGTCTCTGTCATGAAGAAGGACGCTCAGCATGGGGGCAGAGTTTCGATCGATGGAGTGAACTTGCTCATAGCATTGAAACTGTCGTACTGGAAGCAGTCACCGTTGCAGTTCGGGCGCCAGCGTGCGGCTTCGACGTTGCAGGACACGTCTTTCATGACCTTGACAACAGCGTCGACTGCAAATACGGGCGTTGCGACGAGGGCGAGGACGGTGGTGAGAGCAAAAGTGAACTGCATGATGAAGCTCAAGTGGAGTTGTATTGGATTGAGTTGGGTGGTTAAGTCGATGTGGCGATCGCTGGGCTGGATGCTGGTCTTACTGTAGCATCCTCGATCCTTTATATATGGTGGAAGAGATGTATCAGGGAGTCATGTACCATTGCGTGGCTCGCGGACTAGAATTGAGGTTGTCCAAAGGTCCAAATGTTAGACATTTCAAAACGCGGCGTCATCGGAGATTTGTTCGTGTGCGACAGGAGATCGGCGAGTGAGCGAGTCTGGGGACAGCACTGAAAGTTTGTCCCCGCATAAGCTCTGCATGCTCGGCCATGAATCGCCGTAGTCTCCGCTACGTCGACACCAACTGCACCGTCGGCGGACTTGACCTGCACTGCCACCAGGGGTCATATTGAAAGTTACTCGTAATAGAAGAAGCTGGTCTGCCATGTTACACTACCGGCAGGAGGCCGTTTGAGGACCACTTCCGAACACACCCTGTGAAAATTCCAATAGAAAACATTCATTCAGAAATCTAAACTTTGCATTTGGAAGTGGTCCTCCAAAGGTCCTCCTGCCGGCAGTGATACTCCACCAGTTTGGGCTAAGCCACCCGAAGTCGATCGGGCTGGGGAGCCCGTAAGTATTGAGATGCTCTACTCCTGCGCAGCTTCAGTCACCAGCAAACCACAGCATGCTGCACATTGCAGGTGCACATTACGGCAAGCTGAGCAATGCATGATCTACAGAACTTTGCAGCTCCTATCAAGTAAGCTCCGCAGCGGCACCCCTAGGTTACAATATGATTCAACGAATATATGCCGTCGAGTGGCGGGTACCTGAGATCTGTTGGAAGAACTTGAGTAGCTAGGCTTTAATCGCATGGTCATTGAGACTAGAGACTCGTCCCATATGATATATCAACTCAGATTCTCAGCGTGCATCATGCTGATCTCGCATTTCTACTCTAAATCAAAACCACAGACGGATTAGTATTCAAACTAACTGATCACGTTCAGGCCAGCGTCGCTAACTATTCGTGCTACAACAATCAATCCTTCTAATCTGCGCACCACTGAGACCGTGGTTTGAACGTTCCGCTGACGAACGAACTCCAGCAGTTCTGTCTGATCACACTTCAGCATGCATCAACATCGCCGGGCAGGAACTGGATGACCTGAAGACGGAGCTAGATCGGCGTGTAGCTCAGCTCGATTCAGCGACACGAGGGTCCCTACGGAAATACAGTACGCCGGGCTACTCTTGAAGCATGTTTACAGGTCAATTTGTTTAGCTCCCAACCGTGCACGACAAGACCTGAATTTAAACAAGCTGTGAGCTTGCGCCATGCGCCGCGCTGATCTGTGATGGAACGAAGCGGGAGGTCTAAGTTCAAAGCGACATGGACCGAACCTGTCGGAGACCAACCAAGGTCCAAACGTGTTATTAGACGAAACTAGCCAAGGGCTTGCGCTCCGCGCTGCGCCTCGAGCTGGGAAATAGAAATGAAACAGTTCAAATTGTGAGTTCAGGCGGTTGTTCATGTCGGCTGAGAGGGAGAATGTGTCATATGGAGCCAAATAGTTTCGGGTAAGACTGAGGCACTGGTTTGTGTTACAAAACGTGATGTCTCATGCGAAGGTCACATATAATCTCAATAGTAGCCTGGAAAACCATGGCAAGGCGACCCATTAAACATCTCAGCAGCTACGGTGCAGAGGTACGGGGCGTAACGATGACGGTGACGGTGACTCGTACATGCGTCACTCAACAGAGACGTTCCGATCCTGTCTTAAAACGTCACACAAAAGAGTTTACTCACGATCGGGTGTCTGAAGGTACGGACATCGGCAGAGCGTGGAATTCTTAATGTAGGGTCAGACGAGGTCCCAGCAAGGCTGACACCGTCAAGATTTAAATTTCAGCGCGAAGAGCGGCTCCCGCACTCCTCCCTCTTTTGTGCGATTGGGCCGGCGGATAAGTTTGGTTGCCACTTGGGCCGTGGTCAAAACTTGGTGCATGCCGCTTCGACGGAAAACGCTTCACTTCATTCTGTATATAAAGTCCTCCCAAGCTGATTGGCGTGTCAACAAGGAACCCACGCCCATCATGCTTCCAGCAGAGCTACTTGCCCGCTCGTGCGACTACCTCGACTTTGCTGATCTCGTCGCCTTCAGCCATATAAGCCGGTACTTCCGTGGCATCGCGTTTTCCCACCCAACCTTCAGCTTCAACATCGAAATAGATGACGAATCACCTTTGGTCAAGGCGTGGTGGCCAACTCGCCTATCGGCAAGTCAAAGCCGTGCGGATATCGCTCTGAACCTCAATCTACATGAGTCGGTCACATCGGACGAACTTGAGACTTTGGTCTCGATGATGCGAGAACAACTCCCGCGCATGAGATCATTGGATATCTCTTGTCGCACGTGCTTCGGTCTCGCACAGTTTGTGGACGCGCTCACAGCCAGTCCTGCACCGGTCCTTCGCGAACTCTACCTCACAATCGAGCCGTCGGTCATCGAGCCTGGTTTCT
>Ga0247815_10003485_pt1 | contig 11309 bp, 9 predicted proteins | sample UWRJL194509B1_FD_181014 | JGI IMG/M metagenome (GOLD analysis project Ga0247815, IMG submission 181014) | Plant litter microbial communities from Arlington Agricultural Research Station in Wisconsin, United States - UWRJ-L194-509B-1 | ecosystem: Environmental > Terrestrial > Plant litter >... | reverse complement strand
CTTACACGAGGTAAAACGGGACCGTCATTGCAACTAGCCACACCAAAGTACTCGCCGCGAACCTCACAGCCCTCCAGCTATCTCCCGGAGTTGTCGACAACAACGCCAGGAACGACGCTCCGTAGATGAACGGGTATATCTTGAAATGCACCGCGAGCGCAAGCAAGAACGCCGTCCTCCCATCCCCCTTCGCGTCCCGCTGCTTCAACGCTGAGTACAGTACCGCAAGCACCATCACACCGAGAACAGCCTCAGCACTCCCTCGCGTGGAGATACTGAACGAAAGCGGGTTGAACAACCACCCGAGTGCAATGTACGCTTCGGCGTTGGGTACACCCGTCAATCGCGCTATCCTCCGAAGGAGAACTGCGATGAACATGTCGGCAGCGACGAAGAGCAGCTTGCCGAATGCGGGGTGGATGAACTCGTTCGGGAGGAGGAACAGTGCGAGGAGTGGTGTGTAGCGGTACGTCGCACGTTCATATGGGCTGCACATATACATAGCATAATGATCAGCATACAATATTGAAGCTCTGAGTAGATGCACGCACGTACTCTCCAAGACCCACAAGCCCACCAAGCGGCCCTTTGGCGACATTCTGGTCACGCACATTTCCGAGAAGGTCGTGTCCAGGATTCCACACAAACCGCGCAGCATCACTGAACACGCGGTAGTCGACATCGGTGTATTTGACCTTGGTTGTAGGTAGCGCGTCGTGGTACTCGCTGTACACGACCAGCGCGACACGCAACGTTAACGCCGCGGCGCAGAGTGTGCGCCAGCCCGGCATAGACGGTGGCATGAAGGGGTCAAATGGAGATTTGCGCGTTTCGCAGGCTCAGGTGGCGCGGCGCGTGTGCGTGAACAAACGGAACTGCGCGTGCCGTGAACGACGTGCGAGGGGGAAAAGGGCAAGCCGTGCGTTTGCGTGACAAGACTGTCACACCGCGAGGATCTCATGAGCGCGGTCGCTTCTGATCGCGTACAAGGTGCTGCAAACGATGTGGAGTTCCATCATATCACTTCAGCTTCGAGAGAGGACGGAATTGTCGGCTACGGAGTAGCTGGCGTTAACACAACGATGACCTCTCCTCGAGGCTCGCCCTTTTGCACAACGACATCTCAACTTAGCGAAAGCGTAGTACACCGCGGACATCCTCGAGCCAGAAGGCTGTACACAGTCTTGCGAAGATGGAGGGGGGAGGATTCGAGATGCCACACAGACAGCACAAACGCATTTCGAATCGACGGCAGCTCTCAGACGTCGGCCAACTCCCCCGAACCATTCGGCCGCCTACGGTAGCTGAAGGCGACGGGCTTGCGAATATGCACGAGTTTTGCCCGTGAGATGAGTCCAGGATGGCGCAACTGACCGAGCTAGGTGAGCGTCCTTGAACGGGTTACAGGTGATTCTAGCCTGCTTGTAGACTATGTTAAACGCAGCTGCTGCGCATCACCTGACAGAAGAGACACTATTCGATGTCCACATGTGCATAACAAGGCAAGAGCCGTCGTCCGCGGTTGCAATTGCGTCTGCCTCCTGCCTCGTTGCATGTGACACGTCCGAACAGAACCTCCATAACGGGCTCAAGTGAAGCTCGACACTCGCCAGTCGCGCTTCATGTAGACCAACGGATGATTCAGGTCTACTATGAGGCCGGTCTCTAGTCCATTGAAGTTGCTCACGCAGGTGGAGTGGCTGCCCTGAACATCGGTATGGAGCTCGCGGAGCGCGCGCTGTGAGTTGCGTTTCGACAGCTTCCACAAACTGATTTTCGGGGAGGAGGGTTGTTTGTATTCACGCCAATACACAGCAACGTGCTTCAACATACTGGCGCAACGAGCACGACATTATGTCTCGTCGTGGTGAGGTATCGGCGCCAACACTTGAATGATGCATTCATTCTTGAATCAAAATCGCACTGGCAAGGTGAGCATTATTCTACGTCAGATCAGCTGGGGGCGCAGTACTGTAGCTTCCAAAGCATTGTCGGTAAAATCCGATCTGTCCGAAAGTTCCGCAAGTAGTGTCCGGACCTAAAGCGGCAAGTGTCACTCAATTAGGACGGGTACTGAACGGGTGTTGTATTGGCACGTCGGCCGAGGTGCTTGGCTGGGACGCCCGCTAGGCAAACAGGAGAGCTTCCAACGCCGCACAAGTTGCACCATGGCCCTCGCGCAAACGCCATTCACGTAGGCTCGACACATCCCAGCAAGGACGAAGGTCTGATGATCGCTATGATCAACCGGCTTTTAAGGCTGTTCATTCTCGTTTGAACTGCTCTAAGCGTGGTTCCCTTTCAGATACACGATACTAATTCTTGTTTGGTTCACAAAGCACGTCCGACCTCTGAACATCGCACGTTGGACGGGAAGGGAGTTTCCGACACACGCGATCGCTCTTGGCTGTCGCGTACATGCCGCGCCATCCGGAATCTGAGAACGAGCTTTCGGGGTCGGAGCACTGGACCTAGCATTGAATTGATGGCGTGGCATCCTCAAGACGTGAGGCTTCTAGTTGCTCTTGCATTGCCAACGTTCCTTCGCCGTGCGTCTCAACAATGCCACCATCTGAGACCACTTTGCCACAAGCATTTCGCCAGATTTTACCATCGCCCTCGGAGATCTGCTGACAGCTCGGAGAAGATCTACCCTGCACTGATGCAGAACTGCTGCCTGCTGCCGACTGCACCAACATTCGAATACGGCCGCGCACAACGTGTGGCTCACTAGAGCGTGCTGATGATATTATTTTGCGCGACTAAATGTACCGGGCTTACAAATGTGCCGAGGTGGTATAAAGCCAGGTGGAGAGGAGAACTCCAACAGCATCTCCTCATCGAGTACTCTCTCCGTCGCACAAACGAAAGGTTCGCCCGCCATGTACCTCATCGTCTAGAACTCGCTGACATCTCTTAATTCATTGCAGCATGTCTACCGGCCCTTACACCATCGCCATCCGCGTCTACCAGACCAACCCGGACAACTACTTCCAGATTACCGAGAAGACGGCGTGGCACTATGCCAACGGTGGCACCTGGAGCGAGAACAACGGCATTCATATCCTCACCCAAGGTGGTAGCGGCACCTCCGGCTCCCTGCGCTTCGTCGGAAAGAATGGCGAGGCCTTTGTTCTGACTGTTGGCGTGCACAACTACAAACGCTGGGGCGACATCGTGACCAACCTCAAGACCAACGAAACCGCACTTGTCATCAACCCGCAGTACTATAGCGCTGAGCACAAGGATCGCGAGAAAGTCCGCGAGTCGCAGAACATCGGTCACACCGTCAAAAATGCCCAGGGTCGCCAGGTTCAGGTCACATACACGGTGACCGAAGGCCAGAACCTGGAGGCCAACCTTATCATCGGTTGATTAACTCGCCTGTGCTGTTTAAGATCCGAGAACCGAGTTGTATCTCTGGATTTATCCCAAATTTGATTCCATTCTCTGCTGATATGGTTGTATCCCATCGTTCTGCGAGTCGGCTTCGTTCAAGTCACGTTCGTGTGTTTTCGATGGTTTGAAGGACCTCCTCTTACAAATTTTCTGCGCAGCAGATGACGATATTGACTGCCGATTAAGATTATGGAGTGGAAAGGATTGAATTAAAGGCATATTTTTCTGGAGCGGTGGCGACATCTGCCACCGGAGCACTCCCCAGACATACTTCCTGTACAACCGACATAAAGACACGCGAAGGCGCAACGGCTCACAATTCTCGTCGAGCTTACATGAACTGTGATTCGTCTCACTCGTCAATGATTCAGGAAGAAGTGGTTTTTTTTTGTCCTCTACATTCGAGTCAGACGAACGGGTTCCTTCATCGAATCCGATGCACCATGATCAGTAAGCAACATTCACGATGCGATAGGTCGGTTTGAATAGAATGCATTATTGTCAATGCCTTGAGTGCGTGGCCATCTTGGAGTATTACAACGCCGTTTTAACTGAGGCGATACACTCGGAATTGCAGGTGCTGCGCGCTGCACAAGCTTCGGCGCTCGAGCTGGTCTGGTTTCGGCCGGTGCCACAGCTATTGCCGAGAAGTTACTGTAGTATTTCGACCGTAGGTTCATGGGTGCTTATCAGGTGGCTGTGCTGGAACCAAATACGAGGTTCATTGGCCAGCGTCACGCGTCACGAAGTTTCGGTTAGGTTTATTGTTCCTGCTTTGCAACTCCGTGCTGTGGCTTGGTCAACTCTTTCGACAGATCTACGAGCAACCCGCGGGCGGCCACTAGCAGGCTTTTACACAGAGCAGGACGATCTGGACGAGCCTTAGTAGTAGCATGTGTGTGCACTCTTAGGCTGCAAAAACACTATCTGCTTGTACTTTCGAGCACCAGCGGTAGCCGGCGCGCTCCGGCGCTTTTAGCGTATCCAAACCGTCCCGAGCGTCACCAAAAGTCGGAGCTCACAGCCGAGCGTCATGCGTCCCCAAGAGCTGAATAGAGCTGAATAGGTTTGGTTCACGGGGCAGCGTCACGCGTCACGTGAACCTATGGTCGAAATACTACAGTATCACGACTATTACCGCTGAAATCGTCCGGCAATTGTCGGCGACCGGTTCAGTTTCCGGGCCGGCGCCACTTAGGCCCAAAAGAGTTGCAACCGACACTCTTCGTCACTCCAGCACGGGTGGTGTAGCTCGGGATTGGGCAACGGCATATGGCGGTGGATTGCCAGTTAAGGCAAAGATCTGCCAGGTTAACCCACCCCACCCAGCTCAACTTAACTTTTTCACTGCATATGGATAACATGCAGTCCCTCAAAACGCAGAGGAACCCGTCAGCTGTCTGAGGAGACGATCGAGAACGAGAGAGATCGAGAGTACCACCGTTGCGAGCACACGAGAACTGTGGGGGAAATCGCTGGGAATTGTATTCACAAGCGAACCATTTATCTCCTCGGGATGCGGTGGCTGCGCCGTTGCTGATGATCGGAAGTTGAGTGCGGTTGAGAGACGATGGCGGATTCGCTGTGGCAAGCGTTGCGAGTAACGGCGCCTATGTTGGTGCTTGCTGTGCTGGATTAGCGAGAATCACGCTCTCGGTCGCTTGGTGCGTTCGTCTCGCACATTTGCTTCAGGTCATAGCCAGCAGGCCGTTCAACTCTGCTCCATGGTTGCCGAAAGATGAGTGGGGTGGGATGAATGCTGCGGGAACGGGCCCACCGTGCCGTGGCTTGTAAGGGTTGGAAGGCGGCGAACACGGTCATGGAGCCGCCGCTTTCCGGAGCTTTCGGAGGTGCTGGAGCGCCGTGATTTGGCCGCCTCCAAGAGGCTCCAGAGCGGCTGGAGCAGAAAGTGTTGTTGACGATGTTAGGTAAATGTTGAAAGAGTGTCATGCGGGTTGGTACTAGGTACTACCAACTGACGTTAAATCTCCTACTCTGAGCTCATAATTGTCTTGATATGGATCCCACCCCGTTGGACTGCCAGAAATAGCCACTGAATTTATGGGCAAGCAGGCGCCATCAGTTTACCGTAGCAGTTACAATGGCTTTGGAATGCGATGTGATTGGCATACTAGACTAGGATCGCAATCAGGACGTCTAATGACTATGTTCGCTAGTCGGCGCACGGGAAGCGCGGCCCTTGCTATCTTTGTTACTCGTTAAGGGTTGACCGAAAGGCTGTCCGGGTACTTGAGCCCGACGGTTTGACGGAGCGTGACCAGCCTTGTGTTGCACGGGGACAGCTCGCGGCTCAAAACCAATGCGCATCAAGATAAGTCATCTTGCACCAAACAAACCCTTGCTTTGTCTGCATAGCACTCACCACAGGCGCTATCGATGGCTCGCCGAGTGGCCAATGGGTATAAAAGTACTGGACCCTTAAGATGTCCAGGACAGGCCGAAGCAACTACAGTACCTTCCTTGTTTCATCTTCTCATCAGCTGTACCTGCACTGATCACCCTCATGTCTTCTCGGGAGCTCATTTGCCCAGTAAACTGTTGTCTCTACACGTTCAACCGCAGCCTTGACCTCAAAGTACATATCAACATGCATCTCCTCTGCCAGTTCGTGATACGTTCGCTCCACCATTTGCCAATCTCATGATCTTACTTCCATCCATCCTCTGTAAAGCTGGTATCACTGCTCGTTCTGCCCAAAACGCTATCTGCAGCAAGCTAACGCTCTCGCGCACGTCGCATGTTGTTCAAATCGCATGACAAGCACTTTCGATGCCTTGCGCGAGGGATTCGATGCACGTTACCCACTGCTTAAGGTGTGGTCACTGGGCATGGGACTCCCCAGACTCAAGCCGGATGGAAGCGGAGATGCCGAAATGGTTGTCCGTGACAATCCTGAGCAGGTGTGGGAGTGCCAGGGAGGTTCACGCCAGATCACGTTCAGGCAGCCGACCGTTGAGGACGTTGCGGAATGAGATGTTGTATTTCCATTGCACGATGTTTGGCGCAACAACTCAGAGCATGACTAGCTGATGTATAGTCAGCTCGAGGGACCTGGGAAGGTGCGAGGTTTAACGCGAGTGTCAGAAGGAGCAGGGAAAGGAGGTAGGACTGAGGACCGCGCTTGGCAGGTCTGCTATGACGCTTTGAACACGATGCACAATGATGATGTGAACGAAGTCCTAATGTACCCCGTTGTTTCGCTTAAATGAAGCCTCTCAAGAGGTGAAGCGCCTCGAATAGTCGGAACGTGTTGAGCTTGTTGTAAGGCTTGGGATAGGAGGGAGATCGTCCAGTATGTCCTTCGCGACTACACGCACAAATGGTGGCAAACTCGCCGCACAGGCCACGCTTTCTTGCGCTTTTGACAAGCAGATTCAGCCCAAGGTTCCATTTTCGTGCGAGACAACTGTTCTGCATACTTCCAAACTTTAGCTGGATGCTGCAGCCTTGTAGGTCGCATCCGGCAAAGTGTAACGAGGTACACTGCGGCGGCGTTCGTTGAGGTGCCCATGACGCCTTGGACGACATCCGAGCGACTTTTGCTGCCTCTTATTGGATGACTCCAATTGAAGAAATGACTTGTAGGTGACAAAGAATCGAGAGCGCCCAAACGAAAGCAGAGCAAGAGTGGAAAAACTCATCGGAAGTGAGCGCTAGCGGGTCCGGACGCTTCCACGAGACGCAGCATATGACGGTATTTGCCGAACACGGGTTGCGGAAAAGCCAAAGATGTCCTTTAAATCGCAACACACGACGAGGCGCCGCGTGGCACAACCATGTGTGCGCAGTCACAGTCATATAGGCCTATGCTGGGCACAGAGGGGGATCAGCCTCACGAGCGCATATAATATGCCTCGCAAAGTTGCCAGTAGTACAAGAGGCGCGAGTATGAGCCATGCATGAAATTCTGGCGGCAAGCGCGGCGTGGATAAGAAAACAGGTGTGAGCGGGAGCAGAGGCGGGCAGCAACGCAAGAGCGGGACTACAGGGGCGAGCAACGAGTGTAGCATGACACAACGGGGATAGCTGGCTGTTCGGGCAACACGGTGCACACTACGGGCCCGTTCCTAGCTTGCGCAACGGTTAGCGGCGGGGGAGCAGCATAAACGAGGTAAGCCGATCCACCCATATCGCTGGCAAGCCCACAGTCGCCGGCATCGAATAGATACGGGACCTTCAGGTCTGTAGCTGACGACGCACGGACGTTGGCGTCGTCGCCTGCGAGCAGCGCAGCAAGTTTACACGTATCGCAGGAAGGAAGGAAGTGAAACGGTTCATTTCTGCAGGCGCGCTCGCTTTCGACTCAAGGAGATAAATTGTGAGGCAGACCGCGCAGAGAGGCTGCAGGTGGGCTCAATCCGATTGTCGCGGCAGCGGCAGCTGGTCCCACACAAGCCGGGTCGGGAAAAGCGCTCACCCGCCCAAATGGGGGAAAGCCCTGCATCTCCCGCCGTGCGAATCCAGCGGGGTAAGCTTAGAGCTAGGGGCTCCCGCGGCGCTTACTAATTACCGCTGAAATCGTCCGGCAATGGTCGACAGCCGGCGCCACTTGGGCGCAAAGAACTGTAACCAGCACTGTTTGTCCCTCGAGCACAGGTAGTGTAGCCCGGGATTTGGCAACGACATCGAAGGGCGGCGGGTTACCAGATCTTGCAACACTACCCGTGGTCGAGTGACAACCTTTGCCAGGAGAGGCGAAGATTTGCGAGGTTTCAAACCCACCCCACCCAGCTCGACTCAACTTCTTCACTGCATTATGGATAACATGCAGTCCCACAAAACGCAGAAGAACCCGTCAGCTGTCTGGGCAATTCCACACTCGTCCCTTCATGCCGGTCTCAGCACTCATCTGCCCTGTTGAATGCTGTCTCTATACATTCACCCGCACCCAGGAACTCAAGGCGCATATCAACATGCACCTCCTCTGCCAGTGCGCATGCCGATCACATTCTCTGCGTTCTTTGACCCGTCTTACCATTGTTTCGCCTCCGCATCTACAGCTGGTATCGCTGCGCCTTCTGCACAAAACGCTACCTACAGCAGACTAATGCTCTTGAGCATGTCATTTCTTGTCCCTCTCGCGTCCCAAACGCTTCCGATGCCCTACGCGAGGGATTCGACGCGCGCTACCCATTACTCAGAGTGTGGTCACTCGGCATGAGACTCCCTATACTCCGGCCGGATGGGAGCGGAGATGCAGAAATGGTCGTCCGCGACAATCCGGAGCAGGTGTGGGAGTGTGCTAGAGGTTCACGCCAGATCACATTTAGGCCGCTGACCGCCAAGGAGTAAAACGTCGTGCTGCCGTTGCGCGATGTTTGGCGCGCTCAACTCAAAGCATGACTAGATTAGAGGTGGCAGGCTCAAGAGCAAATGGGAAGGGGCGAGTGTTGAATAGATTGGGGGAAGTTTGCGCGAGGATAGGAGGATGAACTGAGGACTGCGCTTGACAAGTTTTTTGTGGCTCTGTGAAACCATACACGAACGATACGAACGAAACGTCAATGTATCTCACTGTTTCACCGATCTAATCTCGGAAGAGGAAGCATCTTGCACAGTCGAAATAGATCGGGGTTGTTGATAAGCTCGAGGCAGCAGGGCGATCATATAGCAAGCCCTTCGCCGCGACATGCGCAAAGGGTGCCAACCTCGCTACACATTCTGGCACTTTCGGAGGGCACAATCAACGCCAATATTCCAGTGTCGTGCGAGCAAATTATCCTGCCTGCTGCTGAGCTTGAGCTTGATGTCGCAGCTAGTAGGTTGTAGCAGACAGAGTCCAACCTAGCGCGGCGTGGTATTTGTTGATATGCAGCTCAAGGCGCTCTTGGGTGACGCATGTGCGGCTTGGGCTATCTCCTGGCAGATGCCACCAGCTGAGAAAATGACCCATGGACGACGAGGGGTTGAGCGCACGTAAAACGTGTATGAGAATTGGCAATGGGAAGGTTACATCACGAAGATGATCTGCCCTACAGGTGATAATATTAGCATGAGGGCAATATCTAGTGTTGCGATTGTCTATCTGTGATCAGTTGCGTGTACTCAGGCACGCGCAACAGGGCGAGAGACGACGAGGATGCACTGTGCAAGCCTGACGAGGCAGAGCAAAGGCCAGATGAGCTCCTTGGGAGCGAGCGCCCGTGGATTTGACAAGACAATTCAAACGATGGTATCCGTCGATCCACTACGCGTCGCAGAAAAGCCAAGGATGTCTTTGAAGTTTTGACACACGACGCAGCGCGGTACCGCGCACAATCTTAGTCATATGTGTTATGACCGAACACAGAGGGAGATCAGCCTCAAAGGTGCTTGCGATACGCCTCAGAAAGAGTGGTAGCGGTGCTATGAGCACGAGCATAAGCGCAAGCGTGAAGGACAGACGGCAAGCGTGGCATGAACACGGGTGCAGGTATGAGCCAGCGAGCAGCAACGCGAGAGCGGAATTGAAGACTGAAAAACGAGCGCAGCACGACGCAATGAGCATGGAAAGCTGTGCGGGTAGCTGCACAGCGCACGCCACGGGTCTATTCTCAACTCATTGTTCGCACAGTGCGGCCAGCGGCTGAGTAGCAGCAGCAACATTAGGTGGTGTGCCAACAACGCTGAAAAGCTTACACTAGCCGGCGCCGAACAGATATCGGAGCGTAGCTACGCGGTAACAGGGCCCTCGGAAAGACACCCACTGGTACGAGGGTTTGTGGCTGACGCGCGAACCTCGGTGTCAGCACCTGCGAGCTGCATGGCAGGATTGCGCACATGGCAGGCGCGCTAGGATTAGATTTGAGGAGATATACTGTTAGGCACGTCTGTTCAGAGTGGCTGTGGGAGGACACTCGTTTGTACGAGAGTCTGTGGCTGGCGACATAGACTTTGATGTCCTCACCCGCGAGATGCACGGCACGTTTGCACGCATTACAGGTGCTAGCTTACGATTTGAGAATGCATACCAGGAGCACGCCTGCGCAGAGAGGCTGCAGGTGGACAACATGGGTGCAGTAGACAAAGAGGCAGAGCTGCTAATCGGCGGTAACCGCAACGTCGGCACTCACCTGGCCCTGGCAAACCGACCAACGGACTATTATCCACTGGCTGACAACTCTATTTAGCCCCAACGGCAGCCGCAGGATGGACTCGTTCGAAGGGACCTGACAGTAGGGCAGTCAGCTCGGCCTTCGGCCCCGGCGTTCAGAAATGGACCGCGCCGCTTCACTTCCCTCCTTCTTTCCCTCCTCCCTTGTCCACATCTCACTACTGAAACTCATCGATTCCAATCGCGCGAGGTAGCGAGCTCGTCTTTCATCGTCAATCGGTGGGATTTCAACCGGCTTCATATAATCTACACCTTGAAAACTTGGTAGCCGGCGTGCACCTCGGGTCCAGCAATGGCTTGCTCGACCGTTTGTGCTCGTACCTTAACCTGACAACCGGTGCCCCTTTTCACTTCTCTGAGGGTGTGATGTTTAATATCTGACATGGCTACGGTCTCGATGAACTGCGCCGGTTACAACCTTCGGGCTCGGAACGCCGCCGGTGCGCTCAGAAGGCATCAATGAATGCCTCCTGTGAAGTCCCACTGTCGAGTGACTGATTAAGGCGTCCTAATTGAACTTCACATTGCATGAAACAACGGGTTCTTTTCCATGACAAGGGTACATTTTTCTTTGCTGATGGTCAACCTAGAAATCTGCCAACCGCATCTGAGCAATGAGACGAAAAAGACCTGCGTGACCAGTAACCCATTTTATAAATGTCAACGGGATCAGAGACATGCCCGCTTGAGTTCCTTGTACTGAGTGATAGGGGTCTATTAGCGGCGTTAATCGGATGCCCCGCTTCCACGCACCCTGTCCAATGTCGCCATTCGATCCCCGGCGGTCTGTGTGGGT
>Ga0247815_10003484_pt1 | contig 11314 bp, 12 predicted proteins | sample UWRJL194509B1_FD_181014 | JGI IMG/M metagenome (GOLD analysis project Ga0247815, IMG submission 181014) | Plant litter microbial communities from Arlington Agricultural Research Station in Wisconsin, United States - UWRJ-L194-509B-1 | ecosystem: Environmental > Terrestrial > Plant litter >... | reverse complement strand
GGGTTGTGGTGCTCGCCGATGGCGAAGACGTCGAAGCCGACCTCCTCGGCCTTCGCCGCGATGCGAGTGATGTCGACGAGACGATCGTGCTCGCTGCGCAGAACGCCGATGTGCGGGTCTGCAGACAGGTCGCCGACGCTGAAGATTCCGAATTCGACTGTCATCTGCGCTTTCTGTCTCTGTGCGGGCCCCCGCATCAATAGAGTTGTTCCTGGCGGAGAGGAGCCTCACGTGAGTGACAGGAATGTCGCAGTCACGGCCTGGGAAGCATTGTTCCGCGCCCAGGTCTCGGTCATGCGCTATCTCAACTCGGAGTTCCCCACCGGGCAGCTCTCGCTCAATGAGTACGACGTGCTGTTCAATCTATCCCGGCAACCGAATCATCAGACACGCATTCGCGGCCTGAGCGACCATCTGCTCATCACCCAGCCGAGCATCAGCCGACTCGTCGACCGCCTCGTCTCCCGCGGACTGGTCGAGAAGATCGACGACCCGACGGATGCCCGCGGCGTCATCGTGAGGATGACCAAGCTGGGCTTCGACTCCTTCCGCTCCGTGGCTCGAGGTCACATGGGCTCGATCCGCGACCGGGTCGGGGCAGCGCTCACCGATGACGAGCTGAAGACTCTCACCGAACTCTGCGACAAGCTGCGACTGTCCACCACGGAGCGCTCGGGCACTGGCGCGGAGTGACATCGCACGTACTGTGCTCGGCATGACCTCTCCGAGCATCGTGTGGCTCCGCGACGATCTGCGGCTGGCCGACAATCCGGCCCTGCGTGCGGCGATGGACCGTGACCAGCCGATCGTGATTCTGTACCTGCTCGATGAGGTGAGCCGCGGCATCCGCCCGATCGGCAGCGCCAGCCGGTGGTGGCTGCACCACAGTCTCGACGCGCTCGGGCAGGCGATCGCCGAGCGCGGTGGCACCTTCGTGCTGCGCCGCGGTGCCGCTGCCGATGTCGTGCCGCAACTCGTTCGCGAGACCGGGGCCGCAGCCGTGTTCTGGAACCGCCGCTACGGTGCCGCCCGCGAGGTGGATGCCGAACTCAAGACGACGCTGCGCGATGCCGGCCTCGAGGTGCAGAGCTTCCAGGCCAACCTCATGCACGAACCATGGACCGTGACCACGGGCAGTGGCACCCCGTTCAAGGTGTTCACGCCGTTCTGGAAGGCGTGCCTCGAGCAGGGCGAACCGCGCGAGCCGCTTCCCACGCCGCGAACGCTTCACGGTGTGCGGGGCGTGGATTCGGATGACCTGGCCGACTGGCAGCTGCTGCCGACGCATCCCGACTGGGCTGGAGGCCTGGCCGAGGCGTGGACGCCGGGAGAGCACGGTGCGCACGAGCGACTCGAAGTCTTCTGCGGCGACGGCCTCGAAGACTACGAGAAGGGCAGGGACGAGCCCGCGCAGGACGCGACCTCTCGACTGTCGCCCTACTTGAGCTTCGGCGAGATCAGCCCGTTCCAGATCTGGGACCGGGTTCAGCGCGGGCAGCTCTCACCCGCCGCCCGGCGCAACGCCCCGAAGTTTCTGCGCGAGGTGGGCTGGCGGGAGTTCAACTACAACATCCTGTTCCACTTCCCCGCCCTGCAGAAAGACAACTTCCGGCCGGAGTTCGACGCCTTCCCATGGTCGACACCGAAGAAGGCGGTGCTCGAGGCATGGCAGCAGGGGCGCACCGGCATCCCGCTCGTCGATGCCGGCATGCGCGAGCTCTGGCAGACCGGCTACATGCACAACCGGGTGCGCATGGTGGTCGCATCGCTGCTGATCAAGAACCTGCTGATCGACTGGCGGGTGGGCGAGAAGTGGTTCTGGGACTGCTTGGTCGACGCCGACGAAGCGAACAACCCGGCGAACTGGCAGTGGGTCGCCGGGTCGGGGGCGGATGCCGCGCCATACTTCCGCGTGTTCAACCCGGTGCTGCAGGCCGACAAGTTCGACAAGCACGGCGAGTATCAGCGTCAGTATGTTCCAGAGCTCGGAACGGATGACTACCCCGCCCCAATCGTGGACCTCAGAGAATCACGAGCCGAAGCCCTCGAGGCGTACAACCACGTGAAGAACGCGTAGGCGGGGCAGGTTTCGATACGCGTCCTCGTCCCTCGGGCGCTACTCAACCAGCGGCAGTGCGCGGGCGACCGCCGAGCGTGCTGACCGCGAGTGCGCCCGACTGCACACCGAGGTGAGCCGCGACGGCGAGGTCGCCCGACGCGAGCCAGGCGGTGAGGAAGCCGGCAGCAAAAGCGTCGCCCGCGCCGGTCGGGTCGACGATCTCGACCGGTGTCGCCGGGATCTGTTCCACCGGTCCGCCGCGACGAGCGACGATCACCCCGCCCGAGTCGAGGGTGAGTGCCACGATCTCGAATCGTTGCGCCAGGCTCAGCACGATGGAGAGCGGGTCGCCGAGCCCGGTGAGCAGGCGCCCCTCCTCGAGATTCGGGAACAGGATCGTCGCTCCGGCGATGGCGTCGAGAAACTCGTCGACGCCGAAATCGGTGATGAACCCGACAGAGCCGGGGTCGACGGAGACAGCGACGCCGCGTTCCGTCGCGCGCGCGATGAGGGCTGTCACGGCCTGAGCGCGGTGGGGCGCGCCGAACAGGCTGTAGCCGGTGAAGTGCACGGCAGCCGCGGCATCCAGCAGCTGGTCGGTGACGAGGTCGGCGGTCATGGCCGCGTTCGCACCGGTATCGGTGAGCATCGTGCGGCTCTCGCCGTCGACCAGCACGACGATCGTGCCGGTGGGGAGGTCCGGATGCTCGGAGATGTGGGTGCGCACCCCCGGCAGCTGGGCGGTGTGCCCGGCCGCGTCGCCGACTCCGACCATGCCGACGAAGTCGACGGTCGCGCCGAGCGAGGCCATCCACGCCGCCGCGTTTGCCGCGGACCCCCCGGGGCGGTGTCGTATCGAAGCGGCGGTGTCGGTGTCGGGCCGCACCGCGTGCTGCGGAACGACCACGATGTCGTCGATCAGGTCGCCGAAGACGACGATGCGGGCGGCGCTACTCATGCGTGAGCTCGGACCATGCCGTGGCGATAGCACCGGCCACTCGCACGTTGTTGCGGGCCAGGTCGAGGTTGACCTCGAGGCTGCGCCCGCCGGAGAGCTCGACGATCTTCAGCAGCAGGAACGGGGTGACGGCCTTGCCGGTGACGCCGGCCTCCTCGGCGAGCGCCAGCGCCTCCGTGAGCACGCGGTCGTGTTCGGCCGGATCCCACTGTTGCTCTACGGGGATCGGGTTGGCGACGACGATGCCCTGACCGTGGCCGAGTTCGTCCTGGCTCTGCATGATGCGGGCGATCTGCGCGGCGGTATCAACCGACCAGTCGAGTGTGTAGTCGGATTCGCGCAGCCAGAAGCTCGGGAAGATCGTGGTGCCGAACCCGATCACGGGCACGCTCAGCGTCTCGAGCCGCTCGAGGGTGGCGGCGATGTCGAGCACGGACTTGACGCCCGCACTCACCACGGCGATCGGCGTGACGGCGAGCGTGGCGAGATCGGCCGACTCGTCGAAGGTGGAGCTCGCTCCACGGTGCACCCCACCCAGACCGCCGGTGGCGAACACCCTCACGCCCGCGAGCGCCGCGAGGTGCGCCGTTGCAGCAACCGTGGTGGCGCCGGATGCTCCTGCCGCAGCCAACATCGGAAGGTCACGAACGCTTGCCTTGGCCAGGTCGTCCTCGGCGATGCGCCGCACACCGTCGGCATCGAGCCCGATACGGGGCACCCCGTCCAGCACGGCGATCGTGGCGGGGGTCACCCCGACGTCCGTCAATATCTGCTCGAACTCGAGCGCCGCCTCATGGTTACGCGGGCGTGGCAGCCCGTGCGAGATGATCGTCGATTCGAGGGCGACCACCGGGCGCCCCTCCTCGAGTGCGGCGGCGACGGCGGGCGAGACGATGAAGGGGCTGCTCATAGTGCGGTCAGCCTAGTGACGGGCCGTGTCGCGGGTGTTTCCGGCGCGCGACGCGCACTACTCAACCAACGAGGGCTCGGGCTCCTCGTCGACCGCGACCGCGGGGACCTCGTCGACCGCTACCGCGGCCTTGCCTGCCGCGGTGCCTGCGACGAAGCTGCCGATCAGCGACTTGATGTCGACGCCCGCGGTGGCCTGCAGCACCGCGTCGATCTCACTGAAGCCGCCGGCGACGTTCTTCGTCAGCTGGCTGGCGCCATCCGTCGACACCACGGTGAGATTGTCGATGTTGCCCATCGGCGCCGCGAGCTCGTGCGCGATTTGCGGCAGCAGCTCGACGAGACGCAGCTGGATGAGCGCCTCGGCGCGCTGCGACACGGCCTCGGCCGCGAGCTTGGTGGCCTTCGCTTCTGCCTCACCCTTGGCGAGGATCGCATCGGCCTGCGCCTGACCCTCGGCACGGATGGCCTCAGCACTCAGAACGCGCGCGTCGCGCTGGGCCTTGGCCGCGGTGACCTGCGCCTCGGCGGCGGCGGTCGCGGCGATGCGCACCTTGTACGCGTCGGCATCGGCGACCGCGTTGACCTCGGAGGCGAGCTGCGCGGCACGCAGCTTCGAGGCGGCCTGGGCCGTGACCTCCTGCTCGTGCACGATGTTCTGCTGGGTCTTCGCCTCGGCGAGCGGCTTGGCACCGGCCGCCTCGGCCGTGGCCTTGTCGGTCTCCAGCTGCAGCGCGGCCTTCTTGAGCGCCAGGTCGTTGTTCGCGATGGCGACCGCCTGCTGCGCCGAGATGGTGGCCTGCTGCGAGGCCTGATCGGCCATGGCCTCGGCGATCTCCGCCGTCTGCAGCACCCGGGCCTGCTCGGCACGACCCATGTTGCTGATGTACTGGTTCTCGTCGGTGATGCCCTTGATCTCGAACGAGTCGACGTCGAGGCCCTGGCTGAGCAGAGACTCGCGCGCGGTGGAGAGCACCGCGGCGCCCAGCTCGTCACGCTTCTGGATGATGGTGAGAACATCCGTTCCACCAATGCTGGATCGCAGCGAACCCGACAGCACCTCCAGCGCGAAGCTGTCGATGTTCTTGTCATTGCCGATAAAGCGCTGACCCGCGGCCAGGATCGCGGTGTGGCTATCGCCGACCTTGACGATCGCCACCGCCTCGACGCGGATAGTGACGCCCTTGCCGTCCTGCGCCTCGGCCTGCAGCTCGATCGCGCGCGAGCGCAGGCTGAGCTTGAACGCCTTCTGGAAGAACGGCGTGATGAAGACACCGGAACCGACGACGATCTTGATTCCGGACTGCTCGGTGGAGACGCCGTCGATGGTCAGCTTGCGGGCGCGGCGGCCGGTGAGCAGGATCGCCTCGTCCGGCCCCGCGTTCTTGTAGGTGGCACGCAGGTAGATCAGGGCGACGAGCGCGATGGCGACGACGGCGATGACGATGGGGAGCACGGAGCTGAAGGTCACGGAATTCCTCGGGTTCGGAGAACTGCGGATTTTTCACTGAGTCTGGCATAGATGGTCGGCGCAATAGGGTGGTGCCGTGATCGATTTCACCGCCTTCGACAAGGGCGCACCCGCCCCGCTCAGCGACGCCCCCGGTCGGCATGTGCTGGACGACGCCCTGCTGCCGGTGATGACCCTGCGCGACAGCGCCATCCGCAACAACATCGCGGTGCTGGCCGGCTTCGCCTCGGCGCACGGACTGCTGACGGCCCCACACATGAAGACGCACATGGCGCCGGCCCTTGCCGCCCGGCAGCTCGAAGCCGGGGCGTGGGGGGTCACCGTCGCCTCGGTGCAGCAGGCTCGCGTGGCCTGGGAATCGGGCATCGACCACCTGATCATCGCCAACGAGGTGCTCGACCCTGCCGGACTGCGCTGGCTCGCGGCGCTGCGCTCCCCGGACGTGCTCGTGTACGTAGACAGCCCCTACGGCGTCGAGGCGATCCGGGCGACGGTGACGGATGCCGACGACCTCCGCGTCGTCATCGACCTCGGTTGGGCGGGTGGTCGGGCCGGCGCCCGCAGCCTGGACGAGGTGCGGGTGCTCGCCCACGCGCTGCGCGAGATCCCCGGAGTCACCCTGCGCGGCATCTCCGGCTACGAAGGCGGGCTGAGCAGCGTCGACCTGGCCCGCGCCTACGTGCGGGAGGCCCTGGAGGCGTACAACGCCCTGGTGCGCGAAGGACTGCTGCCGGCAGCATCCGTGCTCTCGATGGGCGGTAGTGCGTACTTCGATGTCGTCGCCGACGTGCTCGCGCCGCGCCACCCGGAGACCACGGTGCTGCTGCGTTCCGGCGCCTACATCACCCACGACGACGGCAGCTACGCCCGAAAGGGTCCGTACACGCGCATCGACGGTCAGCTGATCGCGGCGATCGACGTCTGGGCACGGGTGACCTCCACGCCCGAGCCTGGGCTCGCGATCGTGGCGATGGGCAAGCGCGACGCTCCCTACGACGAGGGGATGCCCGTGGCGAAGTGGCTCGTGCGCGACGGGATGACCACCGCTCTCGACGGCGCCGTCGTCGTGAGCCGCATGGACGACCAGCACGGCTATCTGGCGGTGGATGGCGTCGACCTCGTGCCCGGCGACGTGCTGCGGTTCGGCATCTCGCATCCGTGCACCGCCTTCGACAAGTGGCGGGTGCTGCCGGTGATCGACGATCAGGATCGGGTCATCGACGCCGTGCGGACCTTCTTTTGATCAGTAACGGGGCTGATCATTCAGGGGGCGTGATGCTCCTCCGCGGCGGTAGCGTCCTCGGGCCCGACGGGGCTTTCGAGCGCGCCGACGTGCTGATCGAGGGCGATCGGATCAGGGATGTCGGGCCAGACCTGGCCTCGGACAGCGAGGTCATCGACTGCGGCGGCAGGGTCATCCTGCCCGGCCTGATCGACGCCCACTCGCATGCGGACGCGGCCGTGTTCGACCCGGCCGTGCAGCTCGCGCTGCTGCGGCAGGGCGTGACGACGATCGTCGGCGGCCAGGACGGGGTGTCGTTCGCGCCGGGCGATGGCGCCTATGCGAGCCGGTACTTCGCGTCGATCAACGGGGAGCATCCGAACTATCGTGGCGGTGGCGTCGGCGCGCTTCTGGCGGGCTATGACGGCGCCATCCCGCTCAACGCCGCCTATCTCGCACCGGCGGGAACGATCCGCAACGAGGTCATGGGGTCGTCCGCGGCACCGTCGACGCCCGACCAGTTGGCGACGATGCGTTCGCTGCTGCGCGGTGCGCTCGAGGAGGGCGCGGTCGGCCTCTCGACCGGCCTCGACTACGCGCCGGGGATCTTCGCCGACGCCGCGGAACTCGCCGCGCTCTGCGAGGAGGTCGCTGCCGTCGACGGTCTATATGCGACCCACATGCGCGGTGGCTACGAGGCGAACGCCGCCGTGGGCTTTGCAGAGATCGCCGAGATCGTGCGGCTCTCCGGTGTGCGCGCGCACGTCTCGCATCTGCACGGACCCATCCCGCTGCTACTCGATCTGCTCGACGGCAGCGGCCTGAGCTTCGACGCCTACCCGTACTCGCGCGGCTGCACTCTGCTGGCGATGCTGGTGCTTCCGCCGGAGTGGGCTACCCCCGGTAGCCGGGCGCTTGCCGATGCTCTCCTGAGTGAGGGACGGGATGCGGTGGTCGCAACCATCCGCACCCGCGTGCTCGCGCGCCCCGACCTCGGCACCGACTGGGCCGAGCAGATCACCTTCAGCCACCTGGGCGCACCACGGCTCGGCAGCTACGCCGGCCGCACCGTCGCCGAGGTCGCCTCGGCGTTCGAAGACGACCCGGCAGAACTCGTCCTCGACGTTCTGCTCGAGTGCGATCTGCAGGTCAGCGCGATCATGCGGGTGCCGTCACCGCGCACGCCGCAGCAGCTCGCCGAGCTGTTCCGGCATCCGGGGCACACGGGCGGGTCTGACGGGATCTTCGTCGGGTCACACCCGCATCCGCGGGCATTCGGAACCTTCGCGCGCTACCTGGCCGAGTACGTCGGAGGCGGGCTGCTCGACTGGACCACCGCGGTCTCGCACCTGTCGACGAACCCCGCACGACTGTTCCGGCTGGGCGATCGTGGTTCGGTGCGCCGCGGTGCGATCGCCGACCTGGTGGTGACGGATGCCGCGGCCCTCGCCGCGCGATCCACCTACGCCGACCCGACCCTCGTCGCGTCGGGCATCGAGGATGTTCTCGTGGCAGGTCGGCCCGTGCTGCGCGGCGGCGAGCTCACCGGGGAACTGGCGGGACGCGGCATCCGTCGCGCTCCGCACCAGGGCGAGGGCTAGACGGCGGCGACGACGTCGATCTCGACCAGGATGCCGGCCAGGGTGCTGCCGACGGTGGTGCGCACCGGGAACGGGGCGTCGAAGTGCTCGCGGTAGGCCTCGTTGAACGCGGCGAAGTCGCGGTCGAGGTTCGCCAGGTGCACGGTGGACTTGACCACGTCGTCCATCGTGAGCCCCTGCTCGGCGAGCACCGATTCGATGTTCTTGAGCACCTGGTGGGTCTGTGCGGCGACGCCCTCCGGGATGGTGCCGGTCGCGACATCCTGCGGCCCGAATCCGGCCGTATAGAGGAAGCCATTCGCGACGATGCCGTGGCTGTACGGGCCGGCCGGAGCGGGTGCGGTGGGAGAGACGACGGCGGTCTTCATGGGAGGTCCTTTCGCGGGGCGGGCCTCCAGCATGGCCGAGATTAGGCGAGAGGAGTACCGCCCTTCGCGAGTCACTCCCCGGTAGAGCCGTCGATCGACTCGCGCAGGAGGTCGGCGTGACCGTTGTGGCGGGCGTACTCCTCGATCATGTGCACCAGGATCCAGCGCAGGCTCGGAGCCGTGCCATCTGGGCAAGGACGCTGAGCGAGCTGCCCGAGGTCGCCGTCGCGCAGCGCATCCTCTACCAGCACGCGCGACTCGGCGACGGCATCCGCCCACACTTCCAGCAGCTGGTCAGGACTGTCGTCCGCGGCCGAGTGCCACTCCCAGTCTGGCTCCTGCGCCCAGTCCACGACATCCCACGGCGCCTGCCGCTCGCGGGCGAACAGCACTCGCGAGAACCAGTCGTGCTCGACGTACGCGAGGTGCTTCATGATGCCGCCGAGCGTCATCGTGGACGCCGCCGTGGTGGCCGCGAACTGCTCGGCGTCGAGACCCGAGCACTTCCACTCGAGGGTCTGCCGTTGGAAGTCGAGAAACCCCAGGAGCGTCGCGGTCTCGTCGCCGGTCAGCGGCGGTTCTGTGCGGCCCTGCTCGTCGGTTCTGGATGCGGGGGCGTCATGGCAGGCACGATACGCGGGTCAGTCGGTTCGCGTCACCCATTCCGCGAACCGCGTCGGCATGAGCGTGACCGCCGGCCCGGGAAGCAGCTCGCGCTCGTCGAGGTGATTGCCGAAGTACGTCGCGAGGGGGTCGGCCTCTACCTGTCGAGGGTCGTTGCGCACGGCGAGCGCCGCCCGCACGATCTCGTCGAGACGGGCCTCATCCGGCCCGGCGAACTCACGGATGCCGTCGACCGGTGCTCCGACCGCCACCGTCGCGACCGCCGCGGCCACGTCATCCGCGGCGATCGGTTGCACGAGGGCGCGGGCGACGCCCACCCGGTCGCCGTGGGTCGCAGCATCGGCGATGCTCTTCAGAAACTCGAAGAACTGCGTCGAATGGACGATCGAGTACGGGCGCCGGGACTCACGGATGAGCTGCTCCTGCACCGCCTTGGCACGGAAGTAGCCGCCCTCGGTGGACGCCAGCCGGTCGGTGCCGACGACGGAGAGTGCGACGTGGTGCTTCACTCCCGCTGCCGCCCCGAAAGTAAGCAGGTTGAGGGTGGAGGTCTCGAAGAATTCGAGCGCGGCCGCTTCGTCGACGTAGGACGAGTTGGAGACGTCGACGACGACATCCGCCCCCTCGAGCGCTTCGGCCAGACCTTCGGTGGTGAACGAGTTGACGCCGGTGGCGCGGGAGGCGGCAACCGCGTCGTGGCCCAGAGCGGCGAGTGCGGGGACGAGCTTGGCGCCGATGAGTCCGGTGCCACCGATGACGACGATCTTCATGGTCTGGATCCCTGTCTGCTCTAGGCGTTCGAGCGGACGGACTTCGAACGGACGGAGTTCGCGGGGACGGAGTTCGCCGGCAGCCACTCGGCGAGGCGGGTCTCGGCGATGGTCGCGCCATCGGAGGGGACGAGGGTGTCCTCACCGGGGATCGCACCGAAGTACAGCGCCTCCGGGTCGGTGATCACCGTGCGCGGGTCGTCGCGGAACGTGAGTCCGGTGCGCACGAAGTCCGCGAGGCCCATGCGCTCGGGACCGGCGATCTCGACGGTCGCGTTCAGCGGTGAACCCTCGGCGACTCGGGCGACTTCGGCGGCGACATCCGCTGCAGCGATCGGCTGAACCGGACCGTTCGGCAGACGGACCTCGTCACCGACCGTGGCCGTCGCAGCGATGCCGGTGATGAACTCGAAGAACTGGGTGGCGTGCACCAGCGAGTACGGCAGGCCGGAGTCGACGATGAGCTGCTCCTGCGCGACCTTGGCCCGCATGTACCCGGAATCGACGAGCCGGTCGGTTCCGACGACCGACAGCGCGACGTAGTTGGCGATGCCGGCTGCGCGTGCCGCCGCGATGAGGTTGGTGGTGGAGGTGACGAAGAAGCTCATCACGTCGTCGTCGGCGAATGACGGCGAGTTGGACACGTCGACGAGCACCTTTGCGCCCACGAGCACCTCGGCGAGGCCCTCACCGGTGATGGTGTTGACGCCGGTGTTCGGCGAGGCGGCGACGGCCTCGTGGCCATCGGCGGCCAGCAGGGCGATGGTCTTGGTACCGATGAGGCCGGTGCCTCCAATGACGACGATCTTGGACATGATGAGCCTTTCCAGAGTGTCGGCGCCGTGTTGCGCCGTCACCAGGAATGACTGGATGCCGGCCCGGTGTGTGACGAGGTCGGGCGAATCAGTTCCACGATCGCAACTTGTCCGGCGAGCAGACCAGCCAGATGTGATCGATGTGCCGGTCGCGCATCCGCAGCACAGTGACTCCGACGACGTGGCCGTTGCGCCGCAGCGCGAGGCCCGGCTCGCCGTTCACCGACTCGAGGTCGATCGAGTCGGGCTCGAGGTCGGCGAACAGCCCGGCCAGGTAGCGGGCGCAGTCGTCTCGCCCGTGCAGATCGATGCCGTCCATCGAGAGCGTCGCCGCGGGCGAGAGGATGTCGGCGAAGGCGCCGACCATGAAGCTCGCCGCGGCGAGAGCGCGGTCATCCATCGCCGGCTCAGGCCAGCTGGCTGAGCTTGGCCGGGTTCATCATCCACATGACCTGGTCGATGCCGCTCTCGGTGGTGCTCACGGTCAGCAGCGCAAAGGTGTTGCCGCCCTGCTTGA
>Ga0247815_10003482_pt1 | contig 11315 bp, 10 predicted proteins | sample UWRJL194509B1_FD_181014 | JGI IMG/M metagenome (GOLD analysis project Ga0247815, IMG submission 181014) | Plant litter microbial communities from Arlington Agricultural Research Station in Wisconsin, United States - UWRJ-L194-509B-1 | ecosystem: Environmental > Terrestrial > Plant litter >... | reverse complement strand
TACACAATATGAAAATTTTACTTTTAGGTTCAGGCGGAAGAGAGCATGCACTGGCGTGGAAAATGATTCAAAGTCCGCGCTGTACAAGGCTTTTTGTCGCTCCTGGAAATGCGGGCACGGCGCAAATTGCAACCAATGCCGCTATTGATCCGCTTGATTTCGACGCCGTAAAATCATTTGCCATCGCCGAAAATATCGAGATGGTCGTTGTGGGCCCGGAAGATCCGTTAGTGAAAGGAATTTTTGATTTTTTCGAAGCCGACGAACAGCTGAAACACATTCCGGTGATCGGACCGTCGAAATTGGGAGCGCAGCTCGAAGGCAGTAAAGAATTTGCAAAAGAATTTCTGGTCAAACATCAAATTCCGACCGCAGCTTACGACAGTTTTACCAAAGAAACGGTTGAAAAAGGATGTAAATTTCTTGAAACACTTGAACCGCCATATGTGCTGAAAGCCGACGGACTCGCAGCCGGAAAAGGTGTTTTGATCCTTCACGATCTGGCTGAAGCCAAAGCAGAATTGCGCAACATGCTCGTAAATGAGAAATTCGGTGCGGCAAGTGCGAAAGTCGTGATCGAGGAATTTTTAAATGGCATTGAACTGAGCTGTTTCGTATTAACGGACGGGAAAAACTATAAAATATTGCCTACTGCCAAAGATTACAAACGCATTGGCGAAGGCGACAGCGGATTAAATACAGGCGGAATGGGTGCCATTTCACCAGTTCCGTTTGCCAATGACATCCTGTTGGAAAAAATTGAAACACGCATTGTAAAACCTACAATTGACGGTTTGCAAAAAGACGGCATTCCGTACAAAGGCTTTGTTTTTATCGGACTGATCAATGTGAAGGGTGAACCTATTGTGATTGAATACAATGTCAGAATGGGCGATCCGGAAACCGAAGTGGTGATCCCGAGACTGAAATCGGATCTTGTAGAATTGTTCCAGGCCGTAGCCGATCAAAAGCTGGATGAAGTTTCATTTGAAATTGACGAACGAACTGCGGCAACAATTATGCTGGTTTCCGGCGGATATCCTGAAGATTACGAAAAAGGAAAAGTCATTTCGGGTGTTGAAAACGTATCGGATTCGATTGTTTTTCATGCGGGAACAAAAACCGAAAACGGTCAGGTTGTCAGCAATGGCGGGCGTGTTTTGGCTGTCACTTCATTCGGGGACGATTTCCAGCAGGCCATAAAAAAATCTTACCAAAATATAGAAAAGCTACATTTTGATAAGATGTATTTTAGAAAAGATATCGGCTTCGACTTACTTTAAGAAAGAATGCGCCGTTGTATCCTGATATTCGTCGTTGTTTTCTTTGTGCAATTTCAATTGTTTGATCCAATACACCATGAAACCTGCACAAATAATCATGAAAATCCAGTTGATGGTATTGGCACCAAACCAGCTTGACAATTCCAGTTTCCTGAAAAAGTTATGCGGAACGAACAAAACGTTTTCAAACAACCATTGGATTCCTTCAAAAAATGCTTTCATTTTTAAACAAGTATTATATTTACATTTACAAAAGTATAAAATATCCTTATGATAGCAAGCCTTTTTAGAAAATCTACACCGTTAAATTATTCTATCGTAATTATCGGTGTGGTTTTTTTCTTTTTTTTATACCAGATCCAACATGCAACAGGGGAGAATTCGCTTTGGTATTTTGGGATGAAATTTTTATTGCTGTCGCTGATATTTGCCTCACTTTTCATTACAAATTTTATCGTAAAGAAGAACGGACTCAGTAAAGACAGTGCTTATACGGTTTTGGCTTACCTGATTTTCCTGCAGTTTTTTCCTTCTGTTTTAGACAATCAGAACCTGATTATTTCCAACTTTTTTGTGCTGCTTTCGATGCGAAGGCTCATTTCTTTGCATTCGCTAAAAGCGCCAAAAGAAAAGATTTTTGATGCCTCGTTGTGGATTTTTGCGGCCGCTATTTTTCACTTTTGGGCCATTTTATTTATCGTTTTGGTATTTATTTCGATACTTTTTCATGCCGCGCGGGATTACCGCAACTGGTTTTTGCCTTTTATCGCTTTCTTTACAAGTGTTACGGTTTTCCTTTTAGCTGCGTTCCTTTTCGATGAATCGTGGATTGGAAACCTGATCGGCAATGCAGCATTTAATTTCAGGATCAATTATTTCACAAACAATTACCAAAATCTGGCTTTGTCAGTTTATGCAACGGTAGCCTTATTTTTTCTGGTTTCACTGCTGATGTCATTGTCAAACCGTCCGCTGATTTTGCATTCTTCTTATAAGAAAATCATTTCGGCATTTTTGATCGGAATTGTCATTTTTGTGATTTCGCCGGTAAAAAGCAATGACCTGGTGATTTTTACGTTCGCACCATTGGCCATGATGGCCACCAGCCATATCGAAATGACTGAAGTGAAATGGCAGCGTGATGTGATTGTGGGGCTTTTGATCCTGTTCGGACTGTTTGGTTTTTTCTCCCAGCTATAATTTATTTCCGTAAGCAAGATCGCCGGCATCGCCCAATCCGGGAATAATGTAATTCTTCGCGTTGAGTTTTTCGTCCAAAGTCGCGACCCAAAGATGCACATTGTCAGGCAAATGTTGCTCCAGATACGTTATGCCTTCAGGAGCTGCGATGACCACTGCGATGTGAATTTCCTTCGGCGTGCCTTTCTTCAACAAAGTATTGTAAACAGCCACCATCGATTGTCCGGTCGCAAGCATTGGGTCAATCAGCAGCAGGTTTTTATTTTCTATACTCGGAACCGCCTGATATTCTACTTTGATTTCAAAAGCATCGTCATTATTATGATGGTACCGATATGCCGAAACAAACCCGTTTTCAGCCGAATCAAAATAATTCAGAAAACCCAGATGCAAGGGCAACCCAGCGCGCAAAATCGAACACAAAACCAATTCGTCTTCAATTTCCGTTGTGTTTTTAATGCCAAGCGGCGTCTGGATTTCGATCTCTTTATAATGCAGATCTTTGCTGAGTTCGTAAGCCATGACTTCGCCAATGCGTTCGATATTCCTGCGAAAACGCATGCTGTCGTTTTGGACATTGACGTTTCTGATCTGTCCCAGGAAGTGGTTCAGCACGCTGTTGGCTTCGGAAATATAATGGATCTGCATTTTTGATTTAAGATTTAAGATTTAAGATTTCGACTTTCGACTTTCGACTTTCGACTTTCGACTTTCGACTTTCGACTTTCGAAACTTTGTTTTAGGTTATAAAAGTATAAAAAGTATCTTTGTCTTTTAAAATATAAAAATATGTTTTCAAAGTTAGCTTATTCGATATTTGAGCAAAGTATTCAGGACTACCACAAATTTGATAATGTAGACCAGCCGGTTAATAATCCGTATCCAAAAGAGCAGTTCGAGCATTTATTGTATGTGAAAAACTGGATCGATACGGTACAGTGGCATTTTGAAGACATCATCCGTGATCCCAATATCGACCCGGTTGCAGCGCTCACTTTGAAAAGAAGAATCGATGCTTCTAACCAGGAACGCACCGATATGGTAGAATATATCGACAGTTATTTTCTCCAGAAATTCAGCAACGTAAAAGTAAAGGATTCGGCAAAAATCAACTCCGAAAGTCCGGCCTGGGCATTCGACCGTTTGTCAATTCTCGCATTGAAAATTTACCACATGCATGAAGAAGCGACGCGTCCGGAAGCTTCTCAGGATCACCGCGACAAATGCCAGTTGAAACTCAATATTTTATTGGAACAAAGAACCGATTTGTCTACCGCAATCGACGATTTGCTGACCGATATTGAAAATGGCGACAAGTTCATGAAAGTGTACAAACAAATGAAAATGTACAACGACGACGAACTGAACCCCGTATTGTATCAGAACAAAAAGTAATATGGGTAACAAGGTAAAGGGCGAAAGGTACAGGTAAATCAATACTTTCAACCCTGAACCGTGAACCGCAAACCCTGAATATTTGTCGCACAAAATCAAACATATAGCCGTCATCCGACTTTCCGCAATGGGAGATGTCGCGATGACGGTTCCTGTTTTGCGCGCTTTGGTCAAACAGCATCCGGGGCTAAAAATCACGATGGTTTCGCGTCCGTTTTTCAAACCTTTTTTTGACGGAATTCCGAATCTTACTTTTTTTGCGTTTGACGCCAAAGGCAAACACAAAGGTTTTTTAGGGTTGCTGAAATTGTTTTGGGAATTGAAAAAGTTGCATGTCGACGCTTTCGCGGATTTGCATAACGTACTTCGTTCCAAAATCGTCCGGACGTTATTCGCTTTAAGCGGAAAAGAAACCGCCGCAGTTGATAAAGGCAAAGCTGAAAAAAAAGCATTGACGAGAAGCGAAAATAAAATTTTCAAACCGCTGCTTTCCATGCCCGAAAGACATGTAAAAGTATTTGAATCTTTGGGTTTCCCGGTAGATTTGACAAATCCTGAATTTCCCGAAAAGCAACCATTGGTTTCAGAAGTTTTAAATCTGACAGGGGAAAAATCTGATGATTCCTGGATCGGAATTGCGCCTTTTGCCCAACATGACGGCAAAGTTTACCACGCCGATTTAATGCAGCAAACCATTGTATTATTGGCAAAAAACAAAAGTGCCAAAATCTTTCTCTTTGGCGGCGGAAAAAAGGAAACGGAAATCCTCCAAAAATATGCCCACGAACTTGAAAATGTCATTGTTGTCGCCGGAAAAATAAATTTCAGCCAGGAATTGCAACTCATCAGTTACCTCGATGTGATGCTGAGCATGGATTCCGGAAATGCACATATTGCAGCGATGTATGGCGTAAAAACCATAACGCTTTGGGGCGCGACGCATCCGTTTGCAGGATTTGCGCCATTTCACCAACCGAAAGATTATGCGTTGGTTTCGGATCGGGAACCATATCCAAAATTGCCAACTTCGGTTTACGGAAACAAATATGTGGAAGGTTATGAAGACGCCATGCGCACGATTTTGCCGGAAACTGTTGCTGAAAAAATCAAAACCGTCTTAAAATAAAAAAACTTCCCTTTTCAGAGAAGTTTTTTTATATCCGAACGTGATTACACGTCATCATAATCTACATAAATTTCGGGCGTTGTGGGGTGCGCCTGGCAAGTCAGGATCAATCCCTGCGCGATTTCGCCGTCGGTTAGAATTGCATTTTTGACCATTTCCGCTTTCCCGGAAATTACCCTTGCGAGACAGCTGCTGCAAATGCCGCCCTGACACGAATATGGCGCATCAAGTCCTTGTTTTAAAGCCGCTTCAAGTACGGTTTGTTTTTGCGACATTTCGAAAGTCGTTTCTTCATCATCAACCATAACCGTGATTTTGGTATGGCCTTCGAGCGAAACGTCTATTTTTTTCTCAACTGTTGTTGATGTAAACAACTCAAATTTGATGTCCTTTTCCTTGATGTTGTGTTCTTTGAGCACATTAGCGACCGTCGTGATCATTTCTTCAGGACCGCAAAGGTAAAATTTGTCGAATTCGATCTCCTTATATTTGTTGTTCAGCATCAGATTGACCGTTGATTTTTCAATTCTCCCAAACAATTCTCCGTCAACTTTGGCCTGGCTGTAAACAAAATGCACAAAAAAACGACCCACATATTGCTGCTGCAAATCGTGCAATTCCTGATGGAAAATGGCATCTTGTGGCGTTTTATTTCCGTAAACCAAAACGAAAGTGCTTTTTGGTTCACCTGCAAGTACACTGTGGATAATCGACAAAACCGGCGTAATTCCGCTTCCGGCCGCAAATGCCGCATAGTTTTTCTGACGGTTTGCATCGGGTTCGAAAATGAACGTTCCTTCGGGCGTTCCCACTTCGAGCAGATCGCCAGCTTTTAAAGATTTGGTTGCAAACTGTGAAAAGACACCATTTTTCAGGCCTTTGACAGCGATACGCAATTCGTCACTGTTTGGCGAAGAGCAAATGGAATAAGCGCGGCGGATTTCAGCTCCGTCCAGAGTCAGTTTAAGGTTTAGGTATTGTCCGGCGGTAAATTTATAAAAGTCCCTGAATTCAAGCGGAACAGAAAACAATACAGAAACCGAGTCGCTGGTTTCGCGTTTTACTTCCTTTATATTTAATTTGTAAAATGATGACATGTAAAAAATTTTTACAAAAATAACAAATACGGCGGAATTGTGGGTTATGTAAAAATTTAAAAAACATTACGGGATTTAAATCAGAATCGTAAAATTCTTAATAAACAGCATGTTTGCAGGTTAAAAATGAGCAGCATCCAAACTTTCACGCTTTAATTTTCGCTATATCAAAAAGAAACGTATTTTTACCAGTCATATACTAAAATCAGCTTTTAAAAGTTTTAAGAATAAAATTGTTTGAAATTGAAAACTAACTTACTCAGATACACTTCCATAGCCTTACTTCTTTTTTTGATAGCCTGTTCTACCAAAAAAAATTCTTTTTTATCGAGGAATTCCCATGCATTGAGTTCGAAATACAATATTTTGTACAATGGCGGATTGGCACTTGATAAAGGTGTAATCGATTTGAAGGCGCAATACAAGGACAATTTCTGGGAAGTTTTGCCGATTGAAAGAATGCAGATCAGCATCGAAAATTCGCTTCCCGGTCAAAGCAACAGAAACCCGAATTTTGAAAGGGCTGAAACCAAATCGGCGAAAGCGATCCAGAAACATTCGATGAATATTGCAGGATCTGAAAAAAACCCACAGATGGACGAAGCACATTTAATGCTTGGTAAATCAAGGTATTACGACCAGCGTTTTATTCCGGCTTTGGAGGCATTCAACTACATTTTGTACAAATATCCGAATAGCGATAAGATTTACGAAGCAAAGATTTGGAGGGAAAAAACCAACATCCGTTTGGACAATGATGCTTTGGCGGTCACCAACCTGAACAAATTACTGAAAGAAATTAAATTCAAAGACCAAATTTTTGCGGATGCCAATGCAAGCCTGGCGCAGGCATTTTTAAACCTTGAAGAGAAAGACAGCGCGGTAGCCAAATTAAAACTGGCGAAGGAATTTACGCGTGAAAATGAAGAAAAAGCACGCTACGATTTCATCCTTGGCCAATTGTATGAAGAACTCGGACATAAAGACAGCGCTTACGCATCATACCAAAATGTGATCGATATGAAACGGAAAGCGGCGAGGCAATACGTCATTCAGGCGCATGCGCGGCAAGCAACACAATTTGACTACAAAAGCGGAGATACAACGGCGTTTGTAAAGAAATTTAACGACTTGCTTGAAGACCGCGAGAACAGGCCGTACCTTGACGTGCTTAATCATCAGATGGCATTGTTTTATGACAAGAACAAAAAATTTGACGACGCAAAAAAATATTACAACCGTTCGTTAAAACTCAAAAGCCAGGACCAATATTTAACGGCTTCAAATTACAGAAACCTTGCGGATATTTATTTCAACGATGCTAAATATGTGTCTGCCGGAAAATATTTCGACAGCACACTTGTACAATTGAATCCGAGAACGCGTGAATACCGCACGATCAAAAAGAAACGTGAGAATTTGGTTGACGTGATAAAATATGAAGCGATCGCAACGAAAAACGACAGTATCATTAATGTATTCAAAATGTCGCCTGAAGCGAGAATCAGTTATTATGAAGCGTATATCGCCAAACTTAAAAAAGACGACGAAAAAGCTAGAATATTGCTTGAGAAACAACAGCAGGCGGGAACAAATTCAGACAATGGTACTGCCGCAAACTCCGATAATGATCCGAAAGCCTTAGCTGCAAAATCAAAATTTAATGAAGAAATGGCCAGTGGTACATCATCCCGAAAAGCAGTTGTGCCACCATCACAGCAAGCATCTCAAACTGCAAGCAATACTACTTCCGGAGCCAGTGGCAATTTCTATTTTTACAATCCGACGTCGGTTGCTTTTGGAAAAAACGAGTTCAGGAAAGTCTGGGGCGATCGCAAACTCAAAGACAATTGGCGTTTGTCGTCCAATAAATCCGGCGCGAATAAAAGTGACGATGACGAAGATGCCATCGGAAGTGACAATGCAGACAGCGATGTTGCCAAAGTTGACAAACCCGACGAGAGATATACCACAGATTATTACATCAAACAAATCCCGACTGCACAGGTTGCCATTGACAGCATGGCGAAAGAGCGCAATTTTGCCTATTACCAACTCGGTGTGATTTACAAAGAAAAATTCAAGGAATACAAACGCGCCGCCGACAAACTCGAAAAACTTCTGGAGAACAATCCGGAGGAAAGGCTCGTACTTCCATCAATGTATAATTTGTACAAATTGTATGAAATTTCAGACAAGGATAAAGCTGCAACAATGAAAGAAAGGATCATCAAACAATATCCTGATTCGAGATATGCGCAAATCCTGGGCAATCCAAATCCTGATGTAGCCTTAAATGATACGCCGGAAGCAGCCTACAACAAGTTGTATAAAATTTACGAATCTGGTGATTACAAACGGGTTTTGACAAGTCTGGAGTTGGCAATCGACCAGTATACAGGAGAAGAAGTCGTTCCAAAATTTGAATTGCTGAAAGCCAATACCGTTGGAAAACTCAAAGGTCTGGAAGAATATAAAAAAGCATTGAATTTCGTAGCGCTGACGTATCCAAACAGTGAAGAGGGCAAAAGTGCCGAATTGCTGCTGGATCGCGAAGTGCCAATTATGGAAGGTTTGAAATTCAACACTGTCGAGCCATTAAGCTGGAAAGTTGTGTACCGAGCGGGAAATCCGGATGACAAAAAAACCAAAGCACTGACCGACAAAATCAACAAATTTATCAAAGACCGTTCGATTTCAAAAATGTCTGTTTCAAATGATATTTATACGATGGACAAGAATTTTGTAGTCATCCACGGCATGAAAACGCAGGAATATGCGGCCGGAATCGCTTCTATTTTGAAAGAAGTCAAAGAATATAAAGTTCCGGATCAGGCCTATATCATTTCGAGTGACAACTATAAAATTGTGCAGATCAAAAAGAATTTTGAAGAATTCCTCAAAGTAGGCTCTCAGCCAATTGTTCCTCAAGCCGCGCCGGTTGTCGCGCCGAAGCCAGTGGAAACACAAATGCCTGTCAATCCGAAATTGCCGCAACCGAAAGTGAATCCGGCAAAACAGGATGTTCAAACACCTCAGAATCTGAACAACAGCATCAACGCCCAGGATAATTTTTCTGATCCGGAACAAAATCTGCCACAAAAAACCAGATCGGCGATCGCGCCTCCGGGCGGAAACGAACCAGAAGTTAAAAAAGGCAAATAATGTTTGACAAAAAGCCAAAATCATACACGGATTTGTTGGGAAAAACCAACAGGATTGTGGAAGGAACAATCATCAAAGGCGACATTCTTTCGCAGGCTGATTTCCGTTTGGACGGCGAGCTCATTGGGAATTTCCAGTCAAATGGCAAAATTGTCATCGGTCCGGCCGGAAGCGTTACCGGAGATATCATTTGCAAAAATGCCGATATCGAAGGCAAATTCCAAGGCAAAATTGAAGTGTTCGAAATTCTGAATGTCAAATCCAAAGCAAGCATTCACGGAGAAGTGGTTTGCGGCAAACTTGCTGTTGAACCGGGCGCCGAATTCAGTGCTTCGTGCGTAATGAAACCCAACATAAAATTACTACCCGCGCATGACGGATCCAAAAAACCAGAAGAAAAGCAATAGCAAGTGGCTGGCTTTGATCAATATTCCCATTCAGATGGGCGCCATTATTTTTGCATTTGCGTATCTGGGCGGCTGGCTTGACGAAAAATATCCAAACCCGAACAAAATATATGTGAAAATCTTTGTGCTCGTTGGCGTTGCGCTTGCTTTTTACAACATCAACCGCCAATTGAAAGACATTAACAAATCTTCGGGAGAATAAACACATGAAAAATTACAAGCCATTATTATTGCTTTTTGTTGCTTCGCTGGTTTTGCTGGCGGTTCATTTTTTAGTTTTTGAACTGATTGGCTTTGGCCAGAAACCATTTCGGTATTCGTTTGTTGAGCTGTACGGATTTTTCTTTGCTTGCTCGTTTACGATTGTTTTTATCCTGATCAACATCAAAAAGAAATTGAAAGATTCTGTTGGTTATGCTTTCATGTTTTTGACCAGCTTGAAAATGGTTGCTTGTTATTTTGTTTTGCGTCCGATTTTGCATTCGGGGAGCGAATTTATCAAGACAGACAAAATGAACTTTTTTATCATTTTTGCGTTGTTTTTAGCAATAGAAACGATTGTTACGATACGCATTTTAAACAATAAGCAATAAACGAGATTAAAAACGTCAAATCTTTCAAAAAATAGTTATTTATATCTTTTGGATATTAATAAAAAATGTACCTTTGCACCAAATTTCAGGATCGTAAAAATTAAGATATTTAATAAGGTATGGTGATTTCAAACAAACCACTCAGATTTATTTTAGCAGCTTTCGTAATGTGTTTGCCAATGCTCAATTTTGCAAATCCGACGGCTGATTCTACTCACGTTGCCACTGAAACTGAGCATCATGGAGCAGAAACAGCTCATAAAGATGCCCACGCCGAGCCGGCAGATCTTAAATCTCAAATCAATGCTTACAAAAAACACCACGTTTTGGACGCGCATGATTTTACCCTTTTCTCAGACCACCAAACAGGATATCATTTTGGTTTTCCGCTTCCGGTAATTTTACTCGACAACGGATTGCAGGTTTTTTCGTCATCAAAATTTGAGCATGGAGAAAAAGTAGCCGAATCAAACGGAAATTACTACGTAATCAACCACCACGACGGTAAAATCTACAAAACAGACGCTGCCGGAACAATCACTGAAGACGCGCACGGACATCCAACAAACGTTCGTCCAATCGATTTCTCGATCACTAAAAACGTTTTTGTGATCCTGATCGTAGCGTTTTTAATCTTCTTATTATTTAAAGGTTTGGCTTCTTCATACAAGAAAAACGGAAGCATTGCAAAAGGTCCGGGGAGAATTTTCGAACCGCTTGTATTGTACGTACGTGATGAAATCGCAATCCCAAACATCGGTGAGAAACATTACAAAAAATACATGAGCTATTTGCTTACGATCTTTTTCTTTGTGTTGTTCCTTAATATTGTGGGATTAACGCCACTTGGAATCAACGTGACCGGAAATATTACGATCACAGCAGCATTGGCCATCCTTACATTTTTAATTACAAATCTGTCTGCCAATAAAAATTACTGGGGACACATTTTCTGGATGCCGGGCGTTCCGAAACCAATGCGTATTATTTTGGCGCCAATTGAATTGCTTGGTGTTTTCATCAAACCGTTCTCACTCATGATCCGTTTG
>Ga0247815_10003481_pt1 | contig 11319 bp, 10 predicted proteins | sample UWRJL194509B1_FD_181014 | JGI IMG/M metagenome (GOLD analysis project Ga0247815, IMG submission 181014) | Plant litter microbial communities from Arlington Agricultural Research Station in Wisconsin, United States - UWRJ-L194-509B-1 | ecosystem: Environmental > Terrestrial > Plant litter >... | reverse complement strand
CTCGCCGTCGGCGTACTCCACAGTCTCGGAGTCGGCCTCCTCGACGACGATCTCGTCTGGCTCGACGGGAGTTGCCGTGTCGTCGGCAGCATCCGAATCGCTGTCGACCGTGGCGACCACGGGCTCTCCCCCGTCGACGAGGCTGTCGTACACGGGGCTCTCGCCGGTGGGGGTGTTCGGCTCGTCGGTCTTGTCGGCCATCGAAGTACTCCTCTAACAGGCCCGCGCGGCCATCCAAATTGGTCGTGTCACTCTACCAACGGATGGGCGCGGGTCGGCAGGGACTAGCCGGTGAGCGCAGAAATACGGATGCCCGAGGCCGCCCGGGTGGGCTGCCGCGGGCAGCGCATGGAGGAGGTTACTTAGCAGCGGCAGTGTCTTCTGTGACCGGGGTGGCCGGGGCGACCACCGCGGTCGGGTCGACGTACGGTGCGTCGAGCAGCACGTACACGAGTCCGTCGACGCTCACCGTCGTCTGCCCGGCCTCTGCTGCTGAAATGGAGACATCGCTGACCAAGAAGAGACGCGTGCCGGTTTGGAGACCGTTGACGAAAGCCATGGCTTGGTCTCGCGTTCCCGTCGCGTTCAGCTTGACCGCGACCTTGACGAAGTTCGACGCCGAGACCGTGGCGGGCGTGACGGGCGCCGTGTTCTCGGACGGCACGAAGAGTCCCGCGTCCGTGGGCGCGAAGCTGCTGATCTTCACCCCCGTGGCGGTCTGGAGACCGGCGAGCTCGCTGGTCAGCGAATCCAGACCGTCGAGGGAGGGGATCGCCTGACGCAACTCTGCCACCGCGGCGGTGTACTCGTCGAGGTGTGTCGACTCCTCTTCCAATTGCACGAGTTCGAGCTTGTGTTGCGCGTTGACCGTTTCGACCCCCTCACGGTCGTCGTTGCTCAGTTGAGCCGCGTCGAGCTGGGGTTTGATGCCCAGCAGGCCGCCGAGCGCGAGGATGATGATGACGACGAGGGCGCCGGCGATGACCCAGATTCTGTTGTTCGTCATGATCAGTTGGTCGCTTCCTCGGTCGCAGCATCGGTCGTGGTGTCGGTTGCCGGCTCGGGTTCGGGCTGGAACCGGTTGCTGAGCGCGACGTCGGTGAGAGTGAGGTCCATGCTCACGGTGAGTTGCCCTGCGTCGTCGCGGGCAACCGACCGGATGATCGAGCCACCATACTCGGGCAGGGCCTTCAGCGTCGTGACCCAGGTCTCGACGGCGGCGAGGTTCGTCGTGTTCGCCACCATAGTGACCTTGGCGATGCCGACCCCCGTACCGGGTACTGCTGAGACTGCGGGGTCCTCGATCGGGGAACCGGCGTCGATAACGAACGACGACAGCGTTACCCCGGCCGGGAGGGTCGGTGTTAGCCGGCCGTAGAATGCCTGCCAGTTCACCTCGGTGAGGGCCCCTACCTGGCGCGCATCGGTAAGGGTCTGCTGCAAGTCCGCGAGTGTGCGCAGGTCGGAGTACTTACCCTGTTCCTCGAGCAAGGCAGAGGTCTCGGCACGAGCTTCGTCGTACCTGCCCGCCGCGTCGATTGCAAGGTAACTGGCAAAGGCGTAGCCCACTCCACACACCACGACTGCGCCGATGACCGACATAACGACGGCGCGACGGATTGACGCACCGCGTTTGCGGTCTCCGACCTCCGGCGGCAGAAGATGGGCACGGGGAGAACCGCCGAGCACCATGCGGGCGCTCTTCGTCGCTGCGGGGCTCATGCTGCCGATCCCAACGCGAGGCCGAGCGCTACAGACATGGCGTCTCGGGTCTCGACGGGCTGGTCAGACAACGCCTTCGAGACGGAGAGGTTCGCAAACGGGTCCGACAGTACGACCTCGGTTCTCGTGAGCTCTTGCAGCGCTCCGGGGAAGCCGCCGAGGCGTGAACCGCCGCCGCTCAGCACGATCCGCTGTACGTTCGCTACCTGGTGGGTGTTGTCGAAGTAGCTCAAGGTGTTGCGAATGCTGTTGAGCAGCTCCCCGGTGGCCCGCTGGATCTGCTCGACGATCGGACGGTGTTCGGGGTTGACGGCCGCGGGGGTGAGGCCGAGCGCGCGCTTGGCGTTCTCGGCGATACCCTCTTCCACCTCGAGGGTCATTGCGATGGCCAGTGTGGCGTCGTTGCCGCCCGCGGGGATGATGCGCACGAACTGCGGCACACCGCCGATAGCGATGACGACGTTCGTGGTCGACGAGCCGATGTCGACGAGGGCGATAGTCTCCGGTCCGCCGTGGACACGCGCCCGGAGGCGGGTCAGCGCGAACGGGATCAGGTCCACGTCGATCGGCGTGAGCCCGGCGAGCAGGGCCGCATCGACGTTGGCGAGCACCGACTGCTTGACCGCGGCGACGAGCAGACCGTTGATGACCTGCCCGTTCTCGCCCTCTTCCTCCGAGATCGGGTAGAAGTCGAGCAACGACTCCGACACCGGCATGGGCAGCATGTCCTGCACTTGGAAGGGCAGCGCCTCGCGGATCTGAGCGAGTGGCATCTTCGGCATCGCAAGATCACGAGCGATCACGCGCTGGTTTCCCATTCCGAGCACGACGTCTTTGCTCTTGAAGCCGCCATCCGTCCACAAACGCTTCAGAGCGGATGCGACGGTGTGCGTCTCGAGAACCTCGCCGCTTTTCGCGGCTCCGGCTGGCAAGGGCACCTCGTGGTACCGCAAGACCGTCGGACGCGCTTTGGTGGCGCCTTCGACCTCGACCGCGCGCACGGTTGTGCTCCCGATGTCTATTCCTACAATTCGTGATGCCATTCACTTGCCCCTCGTTGTGATGCTGTGAAAATTACGCAAGCTGAAACAGCCCCAGATACCAGTTCAGAGTGCGTTCCCCGATGAAAATGCCGAGCCATGCGCCCACGAGCATCCATGGGCCGAACGGAATGCCGCTCTTTCGATTGGCACGCCGGAAGACGATCAGCGCGATTCCGAAAACCCCGCCGAGAACGAAGGCCGAGAAAGCGCCGACGATGAGCGTCCCCCAGCCGAGGAAGCCCAGCAAGATTCCGATGACTCCGGCGAGCTTGACGTCGCCGAATCCCATGCCGCCGGGGTAGACCAGCGCCATTATCAGGTAGGCGACGAACATCGCCGCCCCGCCGATCGCGGCCGGCAACAGGAGTGAATAATCCGACGCCAGCACCGAGGCCGCGACGAGCAAAACTGAGACTACGAGGTACGCCGGCAGCACGATCGCGTTCGGCAGTTTGTGCGTGTCGAGGTCGATGCCGGCGAGAGCGACACTGATCGCGGCGAAGTAGAGATAAGCCACGAGAACCAGGATCATCGCGACGAAGAGCCCGGCCGGTGCATCCACATCGATCCTGAATTTCATCGCCGTTGCCGCGAACAGGAGGCCGGTGACGAGCTCGACGATCGGATAGCGGATCGAAATGGGCGCCGCGCAGTTGCGGCAGCGGCCACGCAGAACCAGCCACGACACGACAGGGATGTTGTCCCACGGCTTGATGTGTTCGCCACACGTCGGGCAGGCGCTCGGCGGGGTCACGATCGACTTGCCGATCGGAACCCGGTAGATCACGACGTTGAGGAACGAGCCGACGAGCAGACCGAGCACTCCGACAATGACCACGATGGCCACATCGAGCGGGGTCACGGTGTCACCGCCCTGACCATTAGCCGAGCTCCTTGAATCCGCCGAATTCGGCGTCGTTCGACGACGGAGGGGCGTTCCACTTCTGGGCCGCCGAACCGTCACACGCTCGCACAGTGACCCGCGAATACTTACTCGAGTACAGGTCGGTGATCTCGGCGGTGAGGCAGCGGTTGTATCGGTCGACTATGACGTAGCTGGCGTCGTACGTCGACATCTGGTTGTAGCGGGTCCACTGCTGGTCTTCCGACAGCGCATTGCACGACCCCGTGAGCGTGGGGTACCCGGTTACGCCCGCAGCCGGGGTCTTGAAGCAGTACCGGTCCGCCGCGTTGTCCAAGTAGTTGACGTAGATCGGCTGTTTCGCCGACGCACCCGAGACGGGCTCGGTGTAGTACCACTTGTGGTTCCACAACAGCCCGGTTCCGGTTCCAGTGGGGTCCTGCTTGCAGGGGTAGACCATCATGAAGTACTTGAAGCGGTCTTCGTCCGTGACGTCGAGGCAGCGGCCGAACTCGCTGTAATTGACGATTTGGTTGGTGGCCTTGCTAGCCGCTCCTGCGCCCACCGCCGCGTCGGGGGCGAGTGCCGTGCCACCGCCGGCGGTCAGGTAACTACTGCTGCTGATGCCGAGCTTCACCCCGCTCGCGCCTGCGGAGATCGGGTTGTTCTGACCCGACCACGTTGTCGCACCCGTCCAACTCCATAGCTGGTTGTAACGCATGGTGTCCGTAGCCGTAGTCGGCTCGCACTTCTGAAGGGTGACGTCGCCCGAGGTGCCCGTGACACAGAGCGGCACCGCGCCGGCGACGAGCGTGCTCGCGAGCTTGATCTGATAGCTCGAGTCATGCACCCAGAGCTGTGTGGAGTCGACAGTGCACGAGGCGGCCGCGACGAAGAGAACCTTCGACCCGATGCCGACGGCACTTGTGCCTGTCACCGACTGGGCCTGCGCGCAGTTTGATCTGCCGCCGTCGTAGATGCGGCCGCCCGGAACGTTGACCCGCGTCACGCGGAACTTGTAGACGGCCGCGATCGACCGGTTGCCCTCGGCGGCGCTCAGCGCCGCGGTCGCCGTTCCGGTGCCTCTCGAGACCACATACGCAAAGCTGGGCTGCTTTGCGACGCCGGTAGACGGGCTGCATGCGATCTGGTTCGCCGTGTTGTTGATCCAGGCGTCGCCCTTGTCGGTCGGGTCTTCGCTGTAATAGGTGACGGCGGCGGCATAGGTGATTGAGGGATTTTCGCCGTCAACCGATCCGGTCACTGAACACGGCAGCTTGGCGAGATTTCCGTAGACAATGCCGCTCGCGTTCGGTGCGAGACCGATGTTGCGGATGACACCGAGCGCCGCCTGCAACCCGGCCTGTGCCGCGTAGACGGTCTTCGTGCCCTTCTGCGCGGCGTACGACGGACCGATCTGACCGAGGATGATGGCGAGCAGCACCAGCGACATCCCGGAGAGCAAGATCATAAAAAGCATCACGCTCATCAGTGCGACGCCGCTCTCGCGCGATTCGCGAAGACGGCTGAAGCGCTCGGCCAGCAGTCGGTTAATGGCGATCATGCCGATTCCTCCCCCGGTCATGGTCTGTCCCCCGGCGCAATGCAAACGGGCGTGTTGCTGGCTCCGGCGGTGATCGAATCAGAATTGCTCGGAGACTTCAAGGAGCTGTTGCGAGCCACGAAACGCGTCACCACGGCCGAACTCGCCTTGTCTACACCGTTGGGGTTGCCTGCGTTGATAGTCAACACGAGTTGTTGTTTCGACGTTCCGGTCAGAGTCGCGGGAACCATCTCGAATGGGTAGGTCGCACCGCCGACTGCAATCACATTAGTGAGCTTGGTCTGCCAGGCGGGGCGCACGGCACCGGTCACGTCATTCCACTGGCGCGACTCGAGACGATTCTGGCTGACGAGGAAACGCCATTGCGTGCACCGTGTGATGTTCTCTTTGGTACTGGCGGCCGGCGTGCGGAACTCGATGTAGACCGCTCCGCTGGGGCCAGTGCCGGGAAAGTTGATCGAATCGGCGTAGCGAACCTGGCGGTCGATGTTCTGGAACACGACAGAGATGCCACTCGCCGTCTCTGTGGTGAGCTGCGCCTTCACGGTGCCGCGGGCGAGGCTCACGACCGCCGCAAGAAAGAGGGCGATGAAAATAGTGAAGATTCCCATCGCGACGATCAATTCCATCAGAGTGAAGCCCGAATCTCTGTCGCCCGCAACGCGGAGGCGATCGCGGAGCCGCCTCACGGCGCTTTCCATTCGAGGTCGGCGTTGAGGTCGATGAGCGTAGCGGTCGTATACGAGCACCCGGCGGTGGGGCAGCCAGCCGTCCAGTTCACGACGACGATTGCGCGGGTCAGCTGGGTGTATCCGGTCGGCGGCTTGGGCGCCGGGATCGTGGTCGGATTGTAGGCTCCGACCTTCACGCAGTCGCCGCCGGCTATTTTCTGCAGGCAGAAGCCGATGAGGGTTTCGGCGATGTAGTCGGTGCCATTCTTGGTCACGGCGCGGCTCAGCGGTATTGCGGCCGGTAGGGCCGCGACGGCGGACGCGGCAGCGGACGGATCCCACATGGCGTATGTGACGTCGACTCCGTCGACCGTGGTGTCCTTGGCGAAGAGCGCCTCGACTTTGTCTTTCGATCGAGCGGTGAACAGGGCGCTGACCTGGGTCGACGCGACAGTACCGGTCGACCAGCCGCTAACGATCTCCATCGACTCGTTGGCGATGGTGACGGCGACCTGACGGCGTTGCTGGTCGAGAGAAGCGTTCGTGCTCGAGAGGTAGACACCGAGCGATGCCGTGGAGAGGATCGCGAGAATGACGATGGCAATGACGACCTCGATGAGGGACATACCCTCGTCGGACCGCTCGGCGGAGAAAAGGCGAGCGCGCAAGACGTTCATTGGTTTCTCCCCTCATGCCGTTGTTGGATTCGTAGCCGCGCCAAAGGCCCGGTGCTCGGTGCTGCGCTGTGCGAAAAATGCGGGGCGCCGCAGTCACGACGCCCCGCATTTCGCTAGCTGGAGCCGGTTACGGCGTAGCGGTCCACTTGCCGAGGCCGCCCGCAGCACTGTCGTACTTAATACCCTGAGTCGTGATGTTCTCGTTCTTGCCCACGATCGTGTAGCTCGTGCCGGCCGGCGTTCCGGTCTGCGCTACCGTGATGGTGTTGCCGTTGCTGATCTTGTACGTAGCGGTGCTACCGACCCCGACAATCTTGGTCGCCGGGTCGGAGGGCTTGAAGTCGCCCACAGCGAGGTTCTTGAACGAGCCGTTGTTCTGTGAGCCGAAGGTCTCGATAACGAGCGCCGCGTTCTTCAGGTCGGACTCGACAGACGCCTTCCAGGCGCTCTCACGCTGGTTGAGGAACACCGGGATGGCGATCGCGGCGAGGATGCCGATGATGATGACGACGACGAGAAGCTCGATGAGCGTGAAGCCCTTCTGGTTCTCTTCGCGCTTGAGACGGGAGGCGTCGAGCGCCTCGTTGATGCGTGTGATCATTCCTGAATCCTGTCGGTAGGTGATTGCGGACAGGTGGCCCCCATGAAGAATTGCCCCCCACCGCAATGGTGGGGGACATCTTCGCTGCACGACAGCCCCTAGAAGAGGGGGGTAGATATCTCGAGAACCACGTATTGACCAGCTTTTTAGCTAGTTTGTCCCGATTCGGCGTCTAACTACGGCGTCCACTTGCCGAGGCCGCCGGCTGCGCTGTCGTACTTGATCGTCTTGGCGCTGATGTTCTCGTTCTTGCCGGTGATCGTGTAGCTGGTCGCGGGCGATCCGACGGGCGCGATGGTGATCGTGTTGCCGTTGCTGACCTTGTAGACCGCGGTGCTGCCGGTTCCGACGGCAGTCGCCGTCGGAGCGCCACCGATGTTGCTCCAGTCGCCGGCGGTGAGCTTGGTGAACGAGCCGTTATTCTGCGAGCCGAAGGTCTCGACGACGAGCGCCGCGTTCTTCAGGTCGGACTCGACAGACGCCTTCCAGGCGCTCTCACGCTGGTTGAGGAACACCGGGATGGCGATCGCGGCGAGGATGCCGATGATGATGACGACGACGAGAAGCTCGATGAGCGTGAAGCCCTTCTGGTTCTCTTCGCGCTTGAGACGGGAGGCGTCGAGCGCCTCGTTGATGCGTGTGATCATTCCTGAATCCTGTCGGTAGGTGATTGCGGACAGGTGGCCCCCATGAAGAATTGCCCCCCACCGCAATGGTGTGCTACATCCACCGAAGGCGACAGACCCTAGAAGAGGGGGTGGATCCAGTGCCGAATAATCCGCCGTCGATCAGCTATTTGATCTGGTCGAAGATGGCGAAGACGGGCATGTACAACGCCACGATCATTCCGCCGATGACCGCACCGATGACACCGATCATCAGCGGCTCGATAAGTGCCGTGAGCGATTCTGCCGTGCTCTGCACCTCGTCGTCGTAGAAGTCGGCGATCTTCTCCAGCATGGTCTCCAGCGAGCCGGAATCCTCGCCTACGGCGATCATCTGTGTGACCATCGACGGGAAGACCGGCTCTTCGGCGAGGGGCGCAGCGATTGACTTACCCTGGCGAACCGACTCCTGCACCTTTCGAAGAGCGTCTTCGATAACCCAGTTTCCCGAGGTCTCGCCGACGATGCTCAGCGACTGCAAGATTGGCACGCCGGCCGCCATCATCGTTGAGAAGTTTCGGGTGAAGCGTGCGATCGCGACCTTCTTGAACAGGTCGCCGAAGACCGGGATCTTCAGACGTAGGGGGTCGACGAAAGCGCGTACGGAGTCTTTGTTTTTGTTGGCGCGCCACCAGGCCGAGAAGCCGACGATCAGCACGACCAATACGGGGACGATCCAGACCATGTTTTTCGAGAGCACGACGAGTATCGCGGTGGGAACAGGCAACTCGCCCCCGAAGTCTTTGAACATCGCCTCGAATACGGGCACGATGAAGATGAGCATGCCGATGACGGCGAGAAACGCCATGATCAGAACGGCCACCGGGTAGGTCAGCGCCGACTTGATGGTCGCGCGCAGCTTCACGTCGGACTCGAAGTTCGCAGCGATCGACTCGAGCGCGCCGTCCAGGAAACCGCCGGTCTCGCCCGCCTTCACGAGGAAAACCATGAGACGCGGGAATATGTTTGGATGCTTTGCGAGGCTGTCGGAGAACGACCAACCGCTCTCGATCTGGCTTCGTACGTCGTTCAGGGTCGTGGAAAGCTTCTTGTTCTCCGTCTGCTCGGCGAGGATCGTCAGCGCGCGCAGCAGCGACAGGCCCGCCGCCAGCATCGTCGCCATCTGACGGCTCATGATCGCGAGGTCCTTGAGTGCGACCTTCTGGCCGAACCCCGGGATGTTGATTTCCATCTGGAGGCCGGAACCGCCCGCGGTCTCGGCCACCGTGATCGGCGAAACGCCCATGGTACGCAGCTTGCCGAGGGCAACGCCCTCGGTGGTGCCCTCGACGCGGCCCTTGACGACCTTGCCGGTGGAGTCGCGTGCCGTATAGGCGAATGTCTTCGTTGCGGTTGCCACTGGCTATACTCCCTTGCGCGAGAACGAATCGTCGAAGTCGATTTCAGACGACTGGCCCGAGAAATCGTGCGAAGCTCCCTCTGAGCCGCTGCGCGAAATCAGCTGTTTCAGGTCTTCCAGGTCGTGCGCCTTCTCATAGGCGGCCTGGTGTGTGATCTGCCGCGCGTTCACCAGATCGGCGAGATGCTGATCCATGGTGTGCATACCCATTTCCCGGCCTGCCTGCATCGCCGAGTGGATCTGATAGGTCTTGCCCTCGCGGATCAGGTTGGCGACGGCCGGCGTGGTGATGAGCACCTCGGTCGCGACTGCCCGGCCTTGGCCGTGGGCCTTTTTGACCAGCGTCTGGCAGACGACGCCCTGCAGCGTCGCCGCGAGCTGGGCCCGCACCTGGTCTTGCTGGTGCGGCGGGAACACGTCGATCACACGGTCGATGGTCTGCGGCGCGTCTTGCGTGTGCAGGGTCGCGAACACCAGGTGACCGGTCTCGGCGGCGGTCAGGGCCACCGAAATGGTCTCGAGATCGCGCAGCTCGCCGATGAGGATGACGTCGGGGTCCTGGCGCAGCACGTGCTTCAAGGCGTTGTTGAAGCTATGGGTGTCGTGCCCGACCTCGCGCTGGTTGACGAGCGCCTTCTTGTTCTGGTGCATAAATTCGATCGGGTCTTCGACCGTCACGATGTGGTCGCTGCGAGTGGCATTGACGAGGTCGATGAGCGCCGCGAGCGTGGTCGACTTGCCCGAACCGGTAGGTCCGGTGACCAGCACGAGCCCGCGCGGCAACTGCGCGAACTTGCCGATATGCTCGGGGATTCCGAGCGCAGCTAGCTGTTTGATCTCGGTGGGGATGAGTCGGAAAGCGGCGCCTAGATAGTCGCGCTGCTGATAGATGTTTACGCGGAAGCGCGACTCTGCCGAAAGTGTGTAAGCGAAGTCCAGTTCCAGCTCATTCTCGAATTCGTCGCGGTCTTCGGCCGAGAGGATGCTGTGCAATGCCGCAGTCACCTTCTCGGAGTCCCACTCGTAGAAGCCTGGGACTGCTTGCAGATCACCGTCGATCCGAACGAGTGGCGTCGCGCCGACGCTGATGTGGAGGTCGGACGCGCCGAGGCTTACGACGATGTTGAGCGCGGCGATGAGGTCGGGGTCGGTGCCGGCTTGACCTTGGCCGAGGTTGAGGATCAAATCCTCGTCTTCATCCTCATGTGTTTCCGTGTGCCCGAACATCATCGGGAACGCCGGCAGCTGTAAGTCGATCGGGGCTGCCTGGGCCGCGGCCGTGGCAGCCTCGGCCTCGGCTCGGAGCCGCTCCGCGCGACGGGTCAACCGCTCGCCGCCGGGAGCGGCATCGACGTTCGCGTGATGTGCCTCCTCTGTCGCCGTCACTTCGTCCGAAGGGCCGTCCACGTCGAACAGGTCGGCCGCGGGAACGTCGCCGTCGGATGCCGGTACGACGCCTGGCGTCGCCTCGAAGACCGGCGCGACGGGTGCGACGGGTGAAACGGGTGCCACGGGTGCCACGGGTGCCGCGGTTGCCGCGGTTGCCGCGGTTGCCGCCGATACGGTGACTGGCGGTGGCCCGAACGGCTCGGCCGCGGGAGCCGGAGCCGCTTGGCTGGTGGCGGCGGGCGGGCCGTCGAAAACGGTAGGCGCGCCGTCGGGCTCGGTGACGACGGGGGCCGCGGGAGGCGCTGCGAACGCCGCCGGCGCGACGAAGACGGGCGAGGATTGCGTCGGCGCCGACGCCTCGGCGATCGGAGCCTCCCACACCGGCGGAACCGCAGACGGAGCCGGTGGTGCGTCGAAGGCGGAGGAGTCGAAGAGAGGTGCGTCGAACGCGCCGGTGTCGAACGTCGGAATTGCGTCTTCCGTCGCGGAATCGACGGTCGACGAGTCGAACGACGACGAATCGAACGACGACTGCTCGAATGACGACGAATCGAACGACGACGAGTCGAATGCCGGCGCGGCGTACGCGCTCGGGTTGAACCCGGCGTCGTACGACGGTGGCTCATAGGCCGGAGCGGAGAACGCCGAGGGGTCGAACCCGGAGTCATAGGTCGGCGGCTCGTACGTCGGGGCGGCGAACGCAGCCGGGTCGAACGCCGAGTCATACGCAGGTTGCGTCGGATCGAAGACCGGGGCCGCCGCGGG
>Ga0247815_10003480_pt1 | contig 11320 bp, 12 predicted proteins | sample UWRJL194509B1_FD_181014 | JGI IMG/M metagenome (GOLD analysis project Ga0247815, IMG submission 181014) | Plant litter microbial communities from Arlington Agricultural Research Station in Wisconsin, United States - UWRJ-L194-509B-1 | ecosystem: Environmental > Terrestrial > Plant litter >... | reverse complement strand
CACGCTGTATGCAGAGACTGCGGCAGCGCGTGTGGAGTGGCTGCAGAAGCTTCAGGAAGCGACTGGACTGCGGTCGGTGGTCCAGGAGTCGAACAAGGTGTTCGAGATCGAGCCGTTGAGCGCGGATACGTTCCTCGTTCCGCATATTACAGGCAACCAGGCACCGTCGTGGAGTGAAGACAGCCAATTCACAGGCAAGGTTACCTGCTCGGTTCCATTCTGTACGTTGACAATATGTCGCTCTGTGAGACACGACTAACCCAACTGTAGCGACTGCTGACGGAAGAGGCCTTGTGGCGATCGGGTGTGCTGAGGGTGTTTGGATCGGATTGCGCCACGATTCGCGGTGTATGTGATTTTACTGCTGTTGACTTGGTACGTTTGCTGACCAACTATGCAGCACTCAAGCGGGTGTTGCACCTGAAGCATGTCACACAATGCGCCATGCTCGAAGACTTTGGCATTTTCCTCGTGCTGGCTGACAAGTCATTGTTCGCATACCACATCGAGGCTCTTGTGCCGTCGCAACCGTCCAACCACATGCATACAGCACGGACGCCGCAAAAGCTCAACGGCAACAAGGATGTTCAGTTCTTCAGCGTTGGTACGCTCAACGGGCGGACATTGGTCATATACATGAAGAAGAAAGGCGTGAGTAATAGGAAAGACTTCTTGTGGAGCTTAGCCCTGATCATGCCCCATAGCTCGACAGCGTTTTCCGTGTTCTCGAGCCCGTCACTGGCAAGATCGTCGAGAAACAGAAGACACCAGGCACCTTCGGTCGCTTCGGCTTTGGACAGCATCGCTCGGAGTGGTTTAGGATCTATCGCGTGCGTAAATTGCATCAAGGACGATTGGATGCTGACAACCTGTACAGCAAGACTTCTTCTTACCATCGGAAGCATACGACCTCATCTTCCTCAAAGCGCGCATTGCCATCCTGTGCCAAAAGGGCTTTGAGATCATGGACCTGAGCGAGTACGTCGAGTTTGTGTTCAAGTGATGGCTGTTGGCTCATTCATATCCAATAGTTTCAAGAGTGTCACGATTCCACAGCGCGATGACCCGCGCCTTCAGCCACTCGCTAAGCGCTGCGAAGCTTGCCGGCCGCTTGGCATGTTCAGGACGAGCGAGAACGAATTCTTGTTGTGCTACAACGGTGCGCGGCGCCTGCATCTTAGTTTTCTTACCACTGACTTCATTTTATCAGAGTTCGGGCTCTATGTCGACCGTCACGGCGACCCGAGTCGGACTACTGGCACAATCGAGTGGGAGGGTACGGCGGAAAAGGTCGCGTGGCATCCGCCCTACATTCTCCTATTCGATTCGCGGTTCATTGAGATCCGACACATCGATACCGGCCGTCTTGTTCAAATCATCCCGGGTAACGAGATTCGCTGCTTGTGGGATGGTAGGGGAGGCGGTGCACCGCCAGTGATGACTCCAGGGCCGGATGGCTGGCAGGACGGCGGTTCGCAGGAGTCGCGAGTTCATGCTGCCATGCGTGCCGAGCCAATGCCTGGTCAGCATCGTGTTCGCGGTTCATATCAACACGTTTTCGAGCTTGTCCCGACTATTCCGCTGTATCTGCCAGGGTCACTGTCATCGCCGAGCGCCGACACTTACTTCCCTCCCGCCTCGCCGCCGCTGTCGCCCCGCATGTCGACATCATCATGGTCATGAAGATTCTCTGTCTGTATTATATGATTTTTTGCGTTGGACTCTGTACTCGTTGGATTATCTGTCTCGTTATCTAATTATTTGATGTTCGTCCCTGGTTGTGGGTGACCACTCTTCTTGGAGCCCCTCGGGAGGCCAACGCCGTGGTCTCGGATCCAGAATAAATGTAAAGGCTCGTGTCAAGTCCGACGAACTCCGCCAACCCAGCTCTCCCTCTTCCTCTTTACCCCGGCTGCTAATCCAACCGCTCCGCAATGGCCGCCGACATCGACAGGATCGCCCGCAGGACGCTTTCCCGTGATGAACGTGACCCTGTATGTGAACAGCGTCTTCGTCGCAGTTGCCGCCCGCCGAGCCACCGCTGACACGCGCCCGCCACACCCCAGAGACCGATCGATTCACGCTACCACGAGGCCCTCCGCCAATGGTTGGCTCTTTACCCACACGATACCAACTTCCTGGTTGACCTTGAAGCTGAAGGTACGCCCTCACAGTCTTGTGGAAATCTCTACCAGCTTACCCGGTACTCACCGCAGAGCTCGTCGTCACCTGCCTCGACTGCTTTGAAGACATTGGCTGTGGTCAAGGCCGCGGTCTACTTCCTTTCAAGGTGCGTGCACGACTTGCCACCCTCTCGCCGCCGCTGAAGCTTGGAGCCAGATGCATCTCCTTAACGCGCACGGCAATGGAGCCGGTGCCACAGCTGTGAGTTAACTCTGGCCATTTTTTCTACCCATTACACGCAACTCACTTTCTGCAGGGTACGACTTGCTCTCTCGTTGGTGGCCTGATATTAATCTAGCATTTAGTCCCAGGCGCTGACACCAGATCAACGACCTCTGCTTCGGGTTCGCCGGTCTCTGTCCGTAGCTCAGCGGGAAACTCTACTTCAGGTGGCGAGAGTCGCCGTTCCTCCGTCGGCGTGAAACGTTCTTCTTCGTCGTTCTCGGGGCTCGAAGCCGATTCGTCGTCGGACGCGGGAAGTGAGCGCAAGCGCGTCCGCCTCGATAGCTCTTTTGATGTCGGCAACTCTTCATTCGGCTCGTACGACGGCGATGATGACATTTCCATGCCCGACCTACCCGCTGACTTCTGGAAACCCGTGGATCCCCGCACCATTCGCTCCAACCAGACGACTTCCAGTAACCGGCGTACTTCAGCTTCGAGGCTCCTTGCTGCTCTCGACGGCGCATCGTCTTCCAAAGTCAAGCTTGATCCATTGCCTTCGAAAATCAAGCCCGAACCAGTAAACGTTTTGATCAAGCCTGAGCCCGAGGATGTAAAGCTTTTCCGCGACGTTTCCAACGTCGCCGGTTCGTCTCGTCCTCGTGCTTCATTCTGGCCGGAAATTAAAGCCGAAGTAAAGGCTGAGCTCGACACGAAGCCCCAGATCAAACCCGAGCCTATTCCCACCAGCACCATCTTCGCCCGCGGATTGTCTCTACCCTCAGCCCAAGATGATAGCGACTCTGAAGACGAGTCTTCCTTCGACCTTCGCTTCCCCCAAATTCCATTCCCGGGACCAGTCCTCGCCAATGGCAAGGGTCCAAACCTTACCGCCTTCAACGACTTCTTTGAGCAAGACGTCGTCAATCTCGCAGAGGCCGCAACCGTCCAAACAGCGCTTCAAAAACTTGGTCTTCCGGAGTAGGTCCGGAGTGCAAACCGTTTCGCTCGTTACTGAATCTATCCGCAGTCTTAACAGCAAGCTTCCTGGCTCCGAAACTCGCTTGTACCCTCACCAGGTTATTGGCGTGAGCTGGATGCACGACCTGGAGAAGAATGTTGCCCGCCGTGGCGGGATTCTTGCGTGCGCATCTACTTCGGTTTTGCCTCTGCTCACAGATAACTGACATTTGCATAAGTGACGACATGGGTCTTGGCAAGGTTTGTTACTTGTTCTAGTCGCGTGGGCAGAAATGCTCACCTCACACAGACCGCGCAGATGATTGCGACCATGGTCATCAACCGACCGCCGAAGGACCAGAAACGTCGCTCCACGCTTATCATTGTGCCCGCCAGCTTAGTTGGCCAGTGGAAGCTCGAAATCGAGAACATGACCGTACGGGACACGTTCAGCATCTTCATTCACCACGGTAACACGAAGCTGAGGACCGTGAAGCAAGTTGCAAAATACGACGTACGTAAAACCCGTGCGGTCACGAACCACACTGATATTCGCCTGTAGATCGTTATTACGACTTATGCGACGCTCGGCCAATGCTTCGACAAGATTGAACGCGAACGGGGCAAGAAGTTTGACGACTACATCGAAGACGAGACTCGTAGGTCCGGTCCGCTTGCCAAGACGTTGTGGTGGCGCGTTGTCCTGGATGAGGCACAGTACGCCAGGAATCGCTCGACCGTCGCTAGTATCAATATCGCGTCCCTCGATTCAACCCACCGCTGGGTCCTAACTGGTACTCCGGTTACGAATGCTCTGTGCGTCCTACTATTGTCTACTCATACTCGTAGCTGACACGCAAGTTGTTCAGCATGGACCTTTATTCATTCGTTCGGTTCCTCAAGTATCACCCCTGGTCAGAGTTCTCTGAGTTCAATTCTCGAATTGTGGGTTGCAGCTCTGTGATGTCACGTTGCTGCTGACATGACTATACAGGGCAGAATCGAGAAACGCAACCCTCAACGTGCAGGCGAGCGTGCGCAAGCTATGCTGGCACCAATCATCCTTCGCCGCAACAAGGACTCGAAGATCGAAGGCGAGCCGATCATCAAGCTTGGTGTGTTGGCTGTTCTTGCCGCGTCTCTATTTGCCGCTCATCGTGTACCAAGGCCCCAAGACAATCACCGTTCGCAAGATCGAGTTCTCTGTCCGCGAACGCCAGGTAAGAGAACTTGGAACTCCTATCGTTGCAGTTTCTCATCTAGTCAACAAAGATCTATGATGCACTAGAAAAACGCCAGCAGCAGTGAGTAGCGTGCTATTGGAATTGGCTGTTGTCCCCTTCAGTTCACTGACATTGATTTCGTATTGCAGGAAGGTGCGTCGCGATGACGACTGCATTATTCGTTGCAAAATACTCATCCTGCGCAGCTTCAGCGCATCATCGAGCGTGGACGTGTTACAAAGGAGTACCAGTTCATTCTGGTCATGCTTCTGCGCCTTCGCCAGTGCGCCAACCACCCCCAGCTCATCTCAAAGGCCGCCAGTGAATTCGAACTCAATCAGTTGAAAACAGTCGAGGGGCTCGGTGCCAATGCTGATCCCGAGTTTGAGCTCGAGCGTGCAACTATCTTGCTTGGTGAAGAGGTGGTAGCAGAGGTATAGCTGTCGTCTCTAGCTGAAAGTGACTATTGGCTGACTTGGAATCACGCGCATAGATGAAGCGCAAGTTTATGCTCTGGGCCAAAGAACGTGCTAGCGACGAGGCGAACGATCCAGAAGGAACCGAGTGCTGCATCTGCCTCGAGCCATACATGAACAACGCGATGGTGACCAAGTGTCAGCATCGGTTCTGCGACACTGTACGTCACCGTGTCGTCAACAATTGTCCTGTTTCTAACATTTTGTCGCACCAGTGCGTTTTCGACATCTTTGAGACCGGCGAGGACGGTGATGGTGGCGAAGGCGCAGAGCAGCCTGGAGAACGTCCTTGCCCGACATGCCGTACCTCGCTCACAAAGAAGCACATCTTCGCCGCTCACGCTTTTGAGCCGACTGAAGATGAACTAGAGGAAGCAATGGATGCCGAGGTGTGTTTCCTTCTCTAAACGTCTCAAACCGTCCTGCGTTTCGTTGCTCAAGACTCATACGTGTACAGCGTCCACAAGATGACGAGGATGAAGATTCGGACGCCGAGTTCCGCCGTATCAACAAGGCTAAGACGACGCGTCGTGCCAAGGGCAAGGGCAAGGCGAAGGCCGTCGATGACGAGGACTATGAAGAGGAGGGTGTAGTGAACGGCATCAACCTCCGTGAGCTTGACCTTGGCAAAAACTTCAACCCCAGCGCGAAGATGATCAAAATGGTCGAGTTCTTGAAAGAGACTGAGAAAAACTCTCCGGCCGAACGCCCTGACAAGACAATCATCTACTCGCAATGTGGGTGACCTTCTGGTTATTCTGCCTTCAGCTGACTTCGTCATCTTTCTGCAGGGACCAGCATGATCGACAGTGGGTATATTTTTTCACATCTATTCATGGCACTTACATGTTTGTTCAGTGGTACAGGAGGTCCTCCGGCGCGAAAAGATGGCGAACCTGCGTTACGACGGCAGTATGAACCGTGCTTTGCGTGATCGGTTCGTCGTTCTTCGACAGCTAACATTACTCAAATCTCATACTTCTTTATGTAGCACCATTCAGAATTTTAAGTCGCGTGCAGGGCCTAACATCTTGATCATCTCTTTGAAGTGTGGTGGCGTTGGGTACGACACATTTTCAACTGCTCTTAACACCGCTGATATGGTTTGGTTGCAGTCTCAACTTGACCGAAGCGAACCATGTCATCTCGTGCGTCCCTATTCTATTGTCGTTGCTCGGCTTGGGCTCTAACTTTGACCTCTCAGCCTCGACCTCGCATGGAACAGCGCGACCGAGCTACAAGCGTTCGACCGCGTTCATCGTCTCGGTCAGCACCTTGACGTTACCATTGAACGGCTTGTGGTAGAGAACACAATCGAGGACCGCATCCTGGCGATCCAAGATAAGAAACAAGGTGCGCAAGCCATGGCCCGCTCAGCTCTGCATCAATCTGACTGGCATCGCAGGCCTCTCCGATGCCGCGCTTGGTGAAGGTCGTGCAACAAGAGTCAAACGTTTCTCTGTCGCTGAGCTTCGTCGACTCTTCGGCATGGACCACTAAATTAGTTCGCGTCCGCCCGCTACTCTATGCTCGCACCTGGATCTCTAACTTTTGATACACTACCGCGGACGACTGTGTCGTACTTATTGTCATAACATCGGACCTTGCCTAGTGTATTGTACTTGCTGTTTCGCTGTCTCTAGCCAATTGAAGTGCTGGAAGACTCTGGTCTTTGTACTTCCAAACTTGGAGTCGGTGAACAAAATGACGCTTGTCCTTGCCTTCCTGCCGATACGTGCTGCGCCTGACTCTAGCTAGCAGCGGACACCGTCTGCAGTAACTATCGCTGCCTAGAACCGGTCTGCAGGCACCACTTACGACGACTTTGCTCACGCTTTGGCTTGGAGACGGAGCAAATCTGACGAGTCATGCTGCATCGGCTACCCGCAGAGTTGTTTGTGCACGTCATCAGGATCGCTGCATACGAGTACAGATTCTCAGACAGACAGAGTGTCGTTAATCTTGCCATGATCTGTCGCACGATCTATGATATCGTCTGTCCGATCCTTCACCACACTCTCATCGTCACTGACGGCAACGCCAAACGACTCGAGTCGCTGACATCAAGCATAGAAACATTTCCACCCACCAAGCGCATCCTCTCGCACGTGCGTTCCTTTCATAGTCTCAGTCGAAGGGGTTGTCAGTTCAATCTGCGACTGCTGGTCAACGTTGAGAGTATCGAGTCACTCCCTGCGGTATCACTGGTCCCACTCGCCAAATTGAAACGCATGCACATCACTGATTTCGACTTCCGGCGAGCCGTTTTCGATCAGATACCGCTTGGAGTCTTTCAGGCTCTCACGCACATAACCGGCCTTCTGCCAATGGTCAGCCGTACCTACTGCTGGGACTTGTTTTTTGCGGACCCCGCGAGCTGGATGCGGTCGCTACTGGATATGCTTCCGGCGGTGATCCATCTCGGGCTGGCGCACGATCTTCCATGGGGAGACGATGGGGACAAGTCGATAGCTCGATTCGATTGCAAGGCAGTTGGAATTGCAGTTCGTACTGCGCTGAGAGAGTACCCCCGGATCCAGTGCATTGCTATTCGAGTCGGTGGAAAGTTCGCCGAGAGGCGTTGGGCCGACCTCAAGACAGTACTGCGCGATGTGGGTGACCCACGTGTCAAGGTCTGGTCTGATCTGCGGCCTTTGAAAGATTGGAACGACTACATGTCATTGCGCATTCTGGATGTCAAGGAAGGTCGAACGCTGTGGGCTGAGGCCCATTCGTTCTAGATTCACGCGGGGGTTATGCTTGCTGTCGTGACGGACGAGCACGATCGGTTCAACAATATCGCCACAAGTTGAATGCGCGTCTCAGAACTTGCCACCGTTTCAGTCCGTGTAGCCGGAAGATCAGTCAACATAGACTCTTGGCTGCTTCAGTATCTTAGCATCCTGCGGGTTTGATAGATGAACGTGTGCTATAAACACGTCGATATATTCAAGCATGTGACTCAGACAGACCTGTGTGTCGAGGACCGAGGTCGCAAGGCTTGCAAAGAGGGCAGTGCAAAGTTTCTTGAGCAGGAAATGGCAAACTTTAAGACGCCCGCTGCTTGTCTTCCTGCCACCACCTAGCCACATTGATTCAAGCCAGTTTCGGGCTGCACACTCCTCCAACTGTTTCTTCTATTGTGGAGCCCCTGGAGCCACACGCGGGGTACTTAAATCAAGGAATTATGCTTCACCTACTCCCCACGGAACTGTTTGTGCACATCGTCGAAACCACCGCACATGAGTATAGATTCTCGGATAGGCGGACCGTCATCAACCTTGCCATGAGCTGTCGCACCGTCTACGATATCGTCTCCCCGATCCTTCACCACACTCTTATTGTCACTGACCGCAACGCCGAACAACTCGAGTCTCTGATATCAAACGCAGAGACACGCGCACTTGCTGAACGTATCCTGTCGCACGTGCACTGCTTTCACAACCGGAGCAGGATAGAGAACCCCTTTGATCCTCATTTATTGGTCAATATCGAGAGTGTCGAGACTTGGAGTTCGTCAATCTTTGGCTCTTTGGCTCATGCGCAACTAAAGAGAGTGTACACAAACGAAAGCAACCTCCTAGAGGCGACCTGCCAACTGGCACCTGAAGCAATACGGGCAGTGACACACGTGAGCGGCTTCCTGCCCATGTTCATCGACGACTCTGGTTGGGACAGCTTCTTCGCGGATCCTTCAGGCTGGATGCAATCGCTGCTGAAGAAGGTCCCGGTGGTGACTCACCTCGGGCTTACGCACGACTACCCCTGGAAAGGCGACTACAGAGGGTCGATCGCTTTGTACGACTATGAAGCTGTGGGAACGGCGATTCGTACGGCTCTGCGAGACAGGCCCAGCCTCCAGTGCATTGCCATTCGAACATGTGGACTGCCTGTCGAGCTACGTCGCGCGGACCTCGAGACGATTCTGCGCAATATTGGCGATCCTCGAGTCAAGATCTGGTTTGATATGCGGCCACAGACAACTTGGGACGAACACGTCGCACTACGCGTTTTGGATGTTCAGGAGGACCGCAGCTTGTGGAGTGAAGCGCGCCCACTATAAATGCTGATATCGAGCGGGTTGGGCACCGCCGTACAAGGCGAACCGTTGATTCATCGCAAATCAGATTCGAGCGGTAGGACCGAGCGCCTTGTCAGTCCGTCTAACGCATATGTGCCTACTCAATAGGACTACCAATGTGGTGCTGATTCGGAGAGCCATATATTATAAAACCCGTTGCAGCATGATGGTCATGTAATCTCGAGACACCATCCTTTGTATAGACCTGAGGTCATAGGACCAATCCCACGTGAAGGACTCTTGGCCGAGCGCCCTTGCTGATCCACACGCTAATAAAGGCGTCATCTGCGAACAATTCAGAGAGAGGAGCTGGATTGAGTTTGTATTGGTACATCGGGGGGTTCAGAGTCTTTAGTCCATTCCAGTAACATCAGCAGCAGTCCCAAGTAACTAAGCGACCAAGCCCTTCATGCGGGCCACGAGCTCAATCGGTTCATCAAACTCCATAGAATCGACGCTCGCCGGGTCCTTTCTCCATTTCTCGACAAGAAACTTACCCTCCACTGGCGCCACCGCCTTCTCTCGCCTTGCAATCGTTACGTGGAAACGACGCTGAATGAACTCGGGGATTGCTTCGACGAGCGTACCGGCCGCAGCATCCTCATCCTGCGCACGCAGACCAGTCACCACCGCCGCAACGACACGCCCGTCGAATACGATGCGATCAAAGGTCATGCGGAACGTCGCGCTCGGGGCGAGCTCGGCGCAGACGTCCCACACAGCCTTCTCCGCAGGCTCACCGATACCCTTCTCGTGTACGATCGTGACGTGCGGCCGGTCGACGATGAGGACGTCTTTGGCCTTGAGCGCCGACTCCCAGAGATCCTTGAGCGACTGTGGCGCCCCCTCCTTGAGCACCAACCGTTCCGTGAGCCCCGCAAAGTCTGCTTCGGGCAAGAACGCGTAGTATCGCGGTGGTTTGAGCGCCTTCTTATCCTTTGCGGAGAGTGTCTTGCCGGAGTTTCCTGCGTCGCCACCAAGAGGCGCCCCCTTGGATTTGGGCTGGTACCCCAGTGCAAGCCCAGTCGCCTCGCCGATTTTTTCCTGAGAAGGCTTCTCTAGGCCGATGATGTCACAGATACCGTCGATAGCGCGTGCGAGAGCCTCATCGAACGGCTCCTGCAGGTCCATCTCGATGATCGCGTCGACCTCGTCCTCCTCAAGCGGCTCCGTATCCTCGATGAACCTCCACAAAATAGCTTCATGCGGCCGGGAATCGTCTGTTGCGGGTACAAGCGCCTGGTGGTTGTCCCCACGTTCGGTAACACGGTCTGCACAAATCCGGTGAATTGTTGCAGGTGGAAGATTTGCAACGGGCCAGTGGAGCGCAAGCAGTTTGACGCGTGGACGGATGTTGGCGAGCTGGTTCTTCAGTCCGTCGCGGTGCTGCCGCAGGTGGTTGTTCTTGTCGGCGAAGACGACGTCGTGCGACCCGAACTCGCGCGACACGTTGGACAAAAACACCGGCGCGGGCTTTTTCGCCTTGACATCGTCGCTCTGCGTATGACCAAAGCCAAAGATGTGCGAGAGTGCGACGCCGATTGCTGTCTTGCCAGAACCGGGCACAGCGACGGGAACGATTACCCAGCACTGTTTTTGGCCAGGCTTGAGTGCAGACGATGGCGAACCTTCGCGTTTGACGATTTTGGCGGAGCCGGAGGCAGACGCGTCACTCTCTTTCCCAAGCGCAGCCTGGCCAACGGGCGTCTCGAGCCACTCGAAGAAACGGTTGCGCGTCGCAATGATGCCGTGGTTGTTCGTAAAGCCGTCAAACTGCTTGCGGTCGCGCCGGATCTCTGCCTCGACCCAGTCGCGATACACCCTCGTCTCCTTGCGACGCAGCTTGTTCTGAAGCGCCTTGCTGCTAGCTCCGCGCGCGCTGAGCAACTGCTTTGTGATCTCGCGGAAGTCGCGGTACATCATGTACGGCTCGTCGAATTTGACCTTGAAGAAGAGGGCGCTGCCGTCCGGATACGGTGGTGAGCTGCGACGCGCGTCTTCGTTGGCGGCCTGCTTCTGGCTCTGACCAGGAGCGACGGTGGTGCGTACGACAAAGCCCTCGATGGCATCGCCGTTCCATGAACCCGTCTTTGCGCATTCGTCGGTGAACTTGTGAACTTCGTCGATTGAGTTGAGCGTGATGTAGTCGGTCTCGATGAAGCCCCACTGTTTGGCGAATTGCTGGAGGAAGTCAGGAGGCATAGTGGCAAAGCCGGGCTGCGAGTAGTTAATGC
>Ga0247815_10003479_pt1 | contig 11323 bp, 9 predicted proteins | sample UWRJL194509B1_FD_181014 | JGI IMG/M metagenome (GOLD analysis project Ga0247815, IMG submission 181014) | Plant litter microbial communities from Arlington Agricultural Research Station in Wisconsin, United States - UWRJ-L194-509B-1 | ecosystem: Environmental > Terrestrial > Plant litter >... | reverse complement strand
CTGTGCTTACTCCTGTTACTTGTATGTAATTCATTCCATCAGCTACATTAACTGCTGTAGAAGACCACCTATAATTGCCGCCACCTCTATCATCAGGATTTACTGCAAAAGCTACGTAGACTACTGCTCCTTCTGTCCCTGCTTGTAAAGCTAAATCTGCCAGACTATCAAAAGTCTGCCCTGTCATTGTTATATATGCCATTATTTATAAGCTATCCACCCCCAAGATAGATTATTTGTTCCAGATGCTGGGGCTACACTATAAGTTATTATAATGTTTGTCGCATCCCATGTTACAAATTGAATACCTGCTGTTGCTGAATTTTTAGCATCTGCTCTTGCATAAGTTGGTGTTACTCCTAATCCGTGAGGAATATTATATACTAAAGTACTTCCACCTGTTCCACTTTGTGTATTTGTCCCTCTTGTATTTAATCCGTCTACATAGCCCTTATTAGTTGCCTCTCCCGAAGCCGTTGGAGTTGGTACTATAGGACTAAAAGCAAATGTACCTACACCTGTAGTAGCCCATGTAACCCATGCCGTACCAGTAAAACTTTGAATAGATAAAGTGCCTGTAGATGTAGATGGCCTGTAAGCGGTTGCCTGCATCATGTTTGTAAATATCTTACCAAACCTCAAAGTAGTAGAGCCTATATCTATTGTATTATCTGCCGATGCACGTAAAGCTGCTCCTGCTGTGAATACACCTGTAAAAGTGTTTGTACCTGACCATGCATTTGTCCCTGTTAGTGTACCTTTAAGATTTAAAGCTGTAAGTAAATTTCCACTATTCACTAAATTAGTACTTGATGCTGTAGGTGTAGTGTCTGTTAATACAGAGATAACAGATCCCGTTATATTTACTGGTGCAGTTCCTGTGTAAGTAGTACCTCCACCACCTGATACAACTATATCCCCTATACCTTTAATGCTTTCCCCGTTTATAGTTTTTAAAGGGTAATCATCATAAAATTCAGATAGTTTAGTTTTAAAATTTTCTGCATACACTAAATTAGAAGGGCTACCAAGTGAGTAGTATCCTAAAGTTGCCGCACCCTCATTAACATACTCAAACGTTTCATTATTTTCAAAATCAGCCTTTATTGTAAGTAAATAAGCATCGGACTGAGCTTCAGGGTTAAGATAAATAAATCCATCATTACTAATAGTATTATCGTCTGTAATCCTAAACGGTACAGGAGTACTGGCTTCTACTAAAAGAGTTGTAGGGTCAAATCTTATTAAACTCCTACTTTGATTTGCATTATTAGCTGCGGTATGTATAAAAATCTTACCTCCAAAAGCTGTCATCCAATGTGGGTAAGGGTAATTTGGAGAGCCTACTACAGTAGAATTTATTGTTTGCGTAGGTACTGAATTTAAAAAAACCTTTTTAGCTAAATCATAACTCGACAAACCTATTTTACTCGTTCCTGACGATGTATTTTGAATAGTAGGTACAAATACTTTACCATTATAAATAACAAACGGGAAACTCCTAAAAACCCTTTCGTTAGCGCCTGGGTTATTAGCTGTAAATAAAACTTCAGGGTCATCCAAATTTTCGCCAACTCTTATAAATTTAGCAGCTACAGTATTGCTTGTAGATAAAAAATAAACATTTCCATCGTAAACCTGTGCGCTTTGAACAGTTCCTAAGAAATCCGACGTTGCAGGCAAACTCACAATCTTTATTTGAGAAAGATTAAAAGGATTTATTTTTATTACCTGTGTTGGTATAGCAGGAGTTTGTGATGTTGACCTACATACAAAATAATAAAAACCTCTTGAATATCCTGCTAATTGTATTTTGCTCGGCTCATTACTATTATCTCGTAATATATCTGGTAATTCTTTAAATTCAGAGCTTTCTACAGTAAATTTATTATCATTTATATGACTTCCTTTTAATACTAAAGTAAATAAATTACCTGTAGTACCTGTTAGCTGACCTGATAATATTATTGTGTTTTTATCAACTATTTCAATACCGTTAGTAGAAAATATTTTACCCTCTACAAAGTCAGGTATATAAGGAGCTAAATCAAATGTCCTGTAAGTATCTGTTTTATAAGTTAAGTAACGTCCTCTTATTGCAGGGTCTGATTGATAGGTACATGCAATATAAAAATCATCTGGTATATCTTTGTGACCTGATACCAACTCCTTAACACCTTTTGTTTGTAGGTAAGCTAATGGGTTTAGTTTGGCTATTGGTGTGAAATCCTGTGAGCCTACCAAACCATTAGAGCCAACTACATTAGAAGCTACACTTATCTCGTTTTTCCTAATGGTTAGCTGTGTCGTTTCGCTTTCATTAGTATTTGACGCTGCCATTTGAATACTTGTATCATTAAAATCTATTGATGTAAGTATATCTTCTTCTGCTGTTGTTTTTGATATTCTACGGGCTGAATAACCGTCATCAAATCTTAAATTACCTGTAACAGGATAATCTTCTGTAGTACCTGAAATTGGTATAAACTGACCACTTAAATGACCTGATAAGTCGAAGTCCCCGTCAACGTCAAAATCTTCTCCATCGATAGTTCTACCTATATTTCTATAATTACCGTTATACAGCCATTGAAAAGCGTTTTGAGAAGACTCTATGGTAAAATTATCTGTTAAGTTAAAACGAGCATATAAAGATGATAATCCGCTTTCAAACCTAACACCTGATTCCTGTGTCATTATTATGTCAGTGCCACCAGATGTATTACCAGTAGATAATACACTTGATAAACCCTGTGTAACACCTCCACCTGAAATTGTTAAAGGTATAATACCATTCGTTCCTGCTGTTACAGCCGTAGCACCATTTATAGAAACACCTAAAGCTAAAGTATTATTAACATTAAGTGAATTAGGTAGCTCGTAAAATTTAGCTGTCCCTGTTAAGTTATTAGAGCCTATTTTACCTTGTACGCCTGTAGGGCTTGTTTTTAAAGTTAACCCTGACGTATCTAATGTTCCTGAAACTGTATTAAGTCCTCCTGTGTACAATACGTTAACTGCTCCTGTAGTAATAATTGTTTTTCCCGAAGGTGCAATTAAATTTATTGAATTATTAGCAGTATTACCTAAAGCAAGTACGCTTTCTAAGTCTTGAGCAGGTGTTACATCGCTGTTTGTACTTGTCGCAAAATCTCCTGTAACCAATTGTGTACCTGACCCTCCATAAGTACCGTTATCTCCTATAAATTGTACTAAATATAAAACACCGTCTTGGGTGTAACTAAAATAGTATATTAATTCATCATTCGATAAGTCGCGAGTCACACTATTTGCTGCTGTTACGTAATCTCCATCAGATAATTCTCCTAAAGATATAGTACGTGTATTAGGGTCGTTTGTTATATCTTCTATAGTTGTTGATGTAGTGCTTAATAATTTAAACATAGAAGCTGTAACTGCTGTACCACCTCCTGCTGTATTACCCCATATCCCTGTACCTCCTATAAAAGCATATACAGATACACTACTACCCCCTGCAAAACTCCTATTTGATTGTATATATACAGGCTTTGTAGTTTCTGTTACCGTAAACGAACCTCTTGGAGTTCTATTGTTTCCATTGATAAAGTTCTGTATACTTTCTATTTCAGCATTATAAGGAGCTGTATAGTTAACAAATAACCCTGTATGGTTTATAGTTGGATTTTTTAAAACTAAATCGCTGTCTTCTATACCATTATTAAACCAATACTCAACTCCCTGACCTCCTATAAAATATAATCCAGAAGAATCATAAATAGGATTCTGTACAATAATAACAGTTCTTCCAACCTCTCTTAAATTAGCTGTAGCTGTTAATGCGTCTTGTATACTTGCATAAGGACCTTCTTGTTTATCAGCACTTGCATTAGGATTTACTACTTTTAATTTTTCTGTTATTTCAAAAGCCATATTAAGATATTGTTACATTGATTGTATAATTGTTACTAAATGGTACAGCATTTTGTAAAGTGTAATATTTATAAGATACTGAAGTATTAGCTGCATCGGGTACAGTTGTAACTGAATTATCTAATGTAAAAGTTAAAAACTCATTAGTACCTGTATTCTGAGCTGAAACTAGTGTTTTAGTAGCAGGTATTGCAATTACAAACCTTCTGTTAGTTGTTCCTGTAGTAAAACTAAATGTATTACTTGAATTTACTACTGAAGAAGATAATAATGCAGTTCTTAAGTTAGTTCCGTTAGTAGGAAATGCACTTACACTTCCACCATATTTTCTATATAATCCCATAATTATTTGTTCTGGAGAAGTAGTTGAACCTGAAGGTATTCTACCTGTACAATTTTGTTGACCTAAGTTGTCATTTAAACAAGCACCTTGTGCATAGAATACTTTACCTGAATAAGCCGTTGTTCCATTAGGAACAGTTAATGTTTCAGTAAATGTACTTCCTGTAGATACTGTATTAGTATTTTTATATATTACTTGACTAGTTGGATTGCCACCATTATTTTGGGTGTAAAATTGACTAATATTAACTCCTACAGAAGTACCTACTTCATAACTATTAAATACATTAGGACTTGATTGAATATAAGATACTGGAGTTACATATGTAGGATTTTGTCTTAATAGATTATATATATTACCTATATCGTCATTAGCTACTACATCTGCTAAATAATCATGTTCTGCTTCTTGTAAATGCCATTGTCCACCTAAAGGAGCTAATATTTGAGCATGAGTAGTAGCATGTGGATTTGCTCCTGTTACTTGAGAGTGAGTGTAAGCTGCTTGTGTATAATCACCTCTACCTGCTGTAGAAGATGTTGTACCTAAAACTAAGCCGCTTCCTATTTGTACGTAAGTTGTACCACTCCATCTATAAGCTGTACTTGTATCTGCTGCTACATAAATTATATCTGATTGACCTGTTACTGGAAAATTAGGTCTGGTAGGATATTCCTGTACTTGGTCAATATAACTTGGTAATTGTGATTCAGGTACTCTACCATTAACCAAATCTGCTTTAGTAGATAGTCTGAAGTCAAGGTGTATCTTTTGAGTGTAATCTAAGCTCTGTAACGTCGATGAATGGTCTATTGTAGAACTAATACCTCTTGCAGTGCTATCTATCGTTATAGCTCCTATATTAGCCTTACCAGCACCTGTAATAGTTGATTTAGAAGTACCTGTTGCATCTTTTATATTAACTGTCCAAACTCCACCAACTTTTATTAATTCTAAAGATTGTGGTTCTGTTCCAGCTTTAAATATAACATTTCCTGTTACTGGTTCAGGTTGAGTTGTACCTGTTAAAGGAATATAATCTGCATTAATATCATTAACATCTATTGTTTTTAATATTAAGTCAGCATCTGCTATACCGTCTTTAAACCAATATTCTACAGCACTTCCATTTTCTAATACTGTTACAGTTCTACCTTCTTTACGTAAATTAGCTGTAGCTACTAAAGCTTCTGAAATTGAATTAAATGGACCTTTTAAAGCATCCACATCCATTGATGGATTTACTATTTTTACCTGCGTGGTTAAATCAAATGTTGGCATATTATATTATTGTTACGTTTAAAGTATAATTTGAACTGAATGGAACTGCATTTTCTAATGTATAAACTTTATAAGCTTGATTTGTACCACTTGCATCTGGAATTGAGCTAATAGTATTATAAAGTATAAAATTTAAAAATTCATTTGTTCCTGTATTTTGTACTGATATTAATGTTTTATTACTTGGTATAGCTATTAAAAATTTCTTATTAGTAGTACCTGTATTGAATGTGAAATTATTAGCTGTATTTAAAACTGAACTTGATAATAGTTTATTTCTTAATTCTGTTCCACTTATAGGAAAGTTATCTATTGATCCACTATATCTTCTTAAAGCTCCTGTTATTGTTTTACTTGGAGATGTTACAGTACCTGCTGGTATTTGATAAGTACAATCTATAATACCAAGATTATTAGTTTTATTACATAATCCTTGACTATAGTTTACAGAACCACTATATACTACATTTGCTGAAGTTATAAATAAGTTTTCTGTAAAAGTATTTGTATTACTTACAGTACTTCCATTTTTAGTTATAACTTCAGATATTTTATTACCTGCATCATTTTTATTAAAAACTTGAGTAATGTTAATTACTTGAGTAGAACCTATTTCAAAAGTATTAGAATTAATATTTAAACTAGAATTTGGTTGTGTATAAGTAGGATGTATAATAGAAGCTTGTATTACAGCGTCTAGTAAATCATATTGGCTTTTCTTTAAATGATAAAATTCATCTGGTTGTAAACCTCCTTGTAATCCTGATAAATTATTATGTTCTGTTATTCCACCTCCTCCACCCGAACCACTATTAGGATATATTATTTTTACATAAGCCATATTAGTTAGTTTGTATTATATAGTTTACAAGAGCTTTACTTCCTAAAGGAACAATAAAGTCTAATTCAAATTGATTTAAATTAGTAAATTCAAGATTAATAGAAGCACCTTGAGGTAATTCTGTATTATCATAAATAATATTACCTCTTACTGCCACTATAGTTATTGCATGAAAAATATTAGATTCATAATTAACATTTAAATCTTCAGTAGTAGCATCATATGTCTCACTAACTAAAGTATTATATAAAATACCACCATTATTACAATTGTTTACAGCAGCTATCAATTCTACTAATTTTTGCATATCCTCTGCTTTTAACTTAGTACAATCTTGGAAAGTATTTAATAAGTAATTTATTGTATTTTGAATTTGATTACATTCTATTGGCATAACTATTTATTTAGGTATTGTTGGTTGTGGACATATAATTTGATTAAGAAACCATCCTGTCCCTCTTGGTCCTGTAACAACTACTTTATAAGTAGCAGGTAAAGCGTTAACTTTATTAAAATATAATATACCTCTACCTGCTGTTGGATATTGAGGACTTCCGTCTGATATATCAGATTGAGTAACAATAACTCTTTCTGTTTGTCCTGTATTATCAAAAGAAATTCCATTATAGTTATATATTGGAATTGTAACATCTAATCCTACAAGTCCAAAATAGTCTAAAGGATTACCAAATAAACCATCTCCTACATATTTACTATCAGCTACTAATAAATCTTCATAATAAATTTGAAATCTATCAGGTACATTATTAGCATCATATTTAATTCCCACATAACCTGTTCCTGTACCAGCAGTCACTTCTATTTGATATATACCTTCACCTCCACTAAAATTTAAACTTCCACCACAAGCTATTGTAGTATCTTTTAACTTTGTAATTGTCATTGTTGCCATTACTCTGAATATTGCATTGATCCTATATCTGATATTGCATAATTAAATGTAACTATGTATTCATCTCTGATTGTAGATAAAGGATAATATTTTAATAATTGTGTTTCTAATGTAGCTAATAATATTTCCTGAGTTATAGATACAGGAATATTATTATAAGTTAAAGTACCTGATATTGGTAAACTTAGTATTTTTAAAGCGTAAGGTTCATCTAATTCTGGATCATGATAAGTAGGATTAGTACTAGTAGTAAAATCTTCTTTAGTGAAAGTTATAATTTCATCATGTGCTATAACTTTATTGTTATCCCCTACTGAATCTGGAGGTAAATTTAATATTTCATTATAAAATAAAGTAATATTTGTATTAACACTAAATAAAGTATTAAAATTATTATCACTTATTTTAAATGTAATAATTTCAGTAATTGGATCTTCAGTATTTCTCTGATAAGTTAAATTACCAACATTACTAATATTAAATACAAAGTTTAAAGTTACAGGTTCATTATCGTAATATAAAATTCCATATAAAGGTAATGCTGTAATCATTATATCTTTAGCTAAATCACTTTCTCTATCAAAATAATCTTTAGTAAACATAGATCTATTAAAATAAAATGATTGTCCTATTTCTAAATCAATATTTTCTAATATAACATTATCTACAATAGGTGGTGTATTTACAACTATTAAGTTACTATTATTAGGATTACAATCTTTACATCCAACTAAATTAGTGTATATACTACGCTGTTCTCTATATTTACAAATATCTTTATCAGTATTTTCAAAATAGATTAATAAATTTTTAAGTTTATTTAAAGTTGCATTACTATAACAAGATGGACAATCGTATATAAATTCATTAATTATATCTACTAATAATAAAGTTTTAAAATCTAATGTACCGTAAGAACTAGCTCTATTTAACTTTTTATATAAAGAACCTATTAATGTTTTAAAACTAGTTATCTCATTCATTATACTAAAATTAAATTATTATCTAATATTCCAAAATTTAAATTACTATTATAAATTGGATCTCTAAGTTTTCTACAACTAATACAATCTACATTTGATATTAATTTCTTAAGTTTCTTATATAAATAAATAGCTTCTTCATAATATCCTAATTGCAAAGATGTACATATACCCTTATTAATTAAATATAAGTTAGTTATATTGTCAATATTGTCATGATTGTTTCTACAACCAACACAATCATCTAATTCTAATACTCTATCTAATATATAAGATTTAATATTATTTAAATTAGCCGCAATTCCTATAACAGCATTTTGACATGATATACAATCACTATCTTCTACATAATTAGAAGTTATTTCTAAAAACCATATACCATTAAAAGAATTAATATTTATATCATTAGTTGTAATAATAAAAACTTCATTATTACTAGTTTGTTCCAATTTAAAACTTACATCAATTGCAGTACCATAATCTTTAAATGTATTTTCATTCCATAATAACACTTTGGTAATTATAGAACTTACATTTGTAGTAATGTCTACATTTATATTAGTAGCATCATTATTTATTGATAAATTGTTAATATATATCATATGATTGCATAAAAAAAGAGGAGCAAGTTAATTACTCTACTCCTCTTATTATTTTAAGATTAATTATTAAACTACTGCAAGATTTGCAGGAACTTCAGCATATGTTCCAATTGCAGTACGAAGATCTGCAAGTACTGCGTTAGTAGCGGCATTTTGTGCTAGCGTGTCAGCAGATTTTTGTACTAATATATGTAGTACTTTGTACTGACGTTCTACAATAGTAGATTTACGTGGCTCATAGTATTTAAGTGCAATCACATTATATATACCGTCTTTAGCGGTATAAAATGGAGCACGACTAAATAAATCTGCAGGAATACCCATACCATGATCTGCATCATAGTCAAATCCTTTAACAAACCATTCGTAATTAGTTGCCCATTTACCAGTACCATTACCAACTACACCTTGAGTTGTAACTGTTGAAGTAAGTAAACCTAAGTTACTATTATAACCAGCAAAAGCATTTTCATATACTTTACCAACTACTTCAAAACCTAGTTTACGACCATCATCTCTACCTGGATTGTTAACTTGAATTACTTCAGCTACCTGAATACCTGTACCATTAGCAGTTGCAACAAATTCACGATTACCTCTACGACCCAAATTCCCATTTAGTGAAGCAAGTAATCCATCACGAATCACAGTTGCAGTAGGAGCTACAGCACCAGTTACATAATAACCTTGAATTACTTCAAAGTTTTCACTTGATAGTTGATCAAATAGACGTACTTCAATTTCATAAGTACGATTAGCAGCAGCTACTCCACCAGTTGCAAAACCATCTACTTTAACTACTTTAGCAACTTCAGTCTGATAAGGTCTAACAGTTACTTTGTCAACATAGCGAGGATTGATTTTATCACTAAATTCATAACCTCCTAATGCAGCAGAAGCTTTTTGTAAAACCTTGAATGGCTTACCTACTCCTACGTTTGTACCATCTGCTGATAGTACTTTAATTTCTTTGTCTGTTGCTGATGCAACAAAAGTATCGATTGTAGTTTCTGTTGCTACAGCATTGCCTACTATAATCCGATTTACTTGATCACTGTTGAACATTGATTAAAATGTATTTAATTAATAATATATAATTGATTTTTATTCATTTAAATAAGTAAAAAAAGTGTCATTTAATAGTTTTCCTGAAAGTTTATGTTGTAATTTAGAATAACTTATGTTATTAAATTTTGAACATTCAATTATACTATTAAAAATTTCACCAGTTTCCGTATTTATTACTTTTTTTGCTATATGCAATCCTCCTTTTTGAGACATTAATAGCTTAGTTTCTTCACTATGTTTTTTACCCTCAAATTGTTTATTACCTTTCATTCTTTCAGATAATTTTTTTCTATTATCCAAAGATACAACTTTACCTTTACCTACTTCAGAAAGTTTATTTCTAGTTTTTTCCGAAACAATTCTACCTTTAGCTTTAATTGATATTTTATCTTTGGTTTGTTGAGACATTAAATAATTTATAGTACCTTCTCCTCCATCTGTAAGATTTACTAAATAACCTAAACCTAAATCTCTTCTACCGTAATAAGCAATAAGATATTTTTCTATTTGTATAGCCTCTTCGTTTGTGATATCGTTGAATAATATATCTATTTCATATCCATATTTATTTACAACTTTTTTCCAAAATTCAGATTTATCACATTTTTTTCTGGATCTTTTTCCTGTTGCTTTCTTTTTATCTGTATCAAATTCAATACCTATATAAAATATTTTTTGATCATTTAAACGTTTATGTTGATAAACTACAGCCATTATTCATTTAATTTGTTTAATTCTAATTTACTATTAAGTTCATTAGATTTATAATCTCTCAGAGCTAATAAAATAGCTCTATCTAATATTTCTCGATGGATAGAATCATCTAATTCTGAAGTTAAAGGTAAAGATTCTCCATCTATAGTTAAACTTTCCAATGGATAAAGAGTAGTTAAATCTCCTAATATAATAGGTTTAGGATTTTTTAAATATCTTAATCTATATTCTAAACTTCCAGTTATATTAAATGGTGATATAATTTCAACAACTTGATTAGAGTTAACATTTGAAATATCTAATCTCCAAGCTTTACTTATATCAGGACGTTTAAAAGGATTATTTATTTGAGTATTATATTCATCATATGAAGTAGGTTTAACTTCTATAACTGAATTATTATGACAATCATTAGAAATTATTTTAACTTGTTCATTTACAATTAAAAATAAATCTGTAGGTAATACAAAATATTTAGCTTGATTACTTATATTAGAAGAATCGGTAATTGAATTAGTTGTTTTATAATCTTTAATTAACTGTCTTAAATCATTACGCCTTTTCTCAGAAGCTTCAAAACCTTTTCCTTTACGATTACTTAAAGGATCATAATAATCTTTAATAAGTTGTTGTTGGGCAGTCGTGAGATAAACAGACTTCTCATAT
>Ga0247815_10003478_pt1 | contig 11327 bp, 11 predicted proteins | sample UWRJL194509B1_FD_181014 | JGI IMG/M metagenome (GOLD analysis project Ga0247815, IMG submission 181014) | Plant litter microbial communities from Arlington Agricultural Research Station in Wisconsin, United States - UWRJ-L194-509B-1 | ecosystem: Environmental > Terrestrial > Plant litter >... | reverse complement strand
GGCGTCGCGCCACGCCTGGTCGTAGCGCGCGCGGATGCTGGTTTTATGCCGCAGGAACAGGTCGTCCGAACTGGTCGCGTCGGCCGCCGTCAGCACCCGCACTGGTTCCGTCAACGGCGACAACGGCGCGTGCTGCACCGAGAACGCGCCCGATGGCGACAGCGCCAAACGCAGCCGGTGGATCGCGCTGGACGGCTCCAGCATCGCGCAGGCGGTGTCGATGTAGGCGTCGGCGGCCGCCGCGTCCCAAGGGAAGCCGAAGTAGGCGGCCGACGCGGCCAGCCGCTTCAGGTGGCGCTCGCGATGGCGCACGCCGCCCGGCGTGGCGCGCATGGTTTCGAAAATCTCGAAGTCGTTTTGCAGGCCGGTGAGGAAGCGTGCCTTGAGCTGGCATTCGGCGAATTCCTCGTTGGCGTCGCTGTCGTAGACGATGCCGGCGCCGACGCCCATTTCGCCGCGCCGCACGCCGCCGGCGTCGGGCGCGCGCAAGCTCAGAGTGCGGATCGGCACCGACATGCAGAAGTCGCCGACCTTGCCGGCTTCACTGGGATCGAACCAGCCGATGGCGCCGGTGTAGACGCCGCGCGGATCGGGCTCCAGTTCGCCGATGATCTCCATGGTGCGCCGCTTCGGCGCGCCGGTGATCGAACCGCAGGGATAGAGCGCGTCGAAGATCTCGGCCAGCGTGGCGTCGGCGCGCAGCCGGGCGGTGATGGTCGAGGTCATTTGCAGCACGCTGCTGTAGCGGTGCACCTGGAACAGCGCCGGCACGCCGACGCTGCCGGTTTCGGCGACGCGCGCGATGTCGTTGCGCAGCAGGTCGACGATCATCAGGTTCTCGGCGCGGTTCTTCGGATCGGCGGCCAGGTTGGTGGCGCGCAGGATGTTCTCGGCGGTCTGGCTGGCCGGCGCGGCGGGCGCCGTGCCTTTCATCGGCCGCGCGGTCAGCATGCCGTTTTCGTGGCGCACGAACAGTTCCGGCGACAGCGACAGGATGGCGCCGCCGTCGTCCAGGCCGATCAGCGCGCCGTAGGGCACCGGCTGGCGTCCGCGCAGGCGCGCGTACAGCGCGTGGATGCCGCCAAAGGCGTCGAAGCGCAGCCGGTAGGTGTAGTTGACCTGGTAGGTGTCGCCGCTCTCGATGTAATCGTGGATGCGCGCCAACGCGGCGCCGAATGCATCCCGTGTGACGTTGGCGTGGATGCCGGCCACGCCGGCCGGCCGGTCGATCGGGAACGAGCGCGCCGCCAGCCATTCGCCCACTTCGGCCGCCGACAGCCGCGTGCATTCGGTGAACAGCAGCACCCGCGCCAGCGGCGCCGGCGGCACCAGCGGCGGCGCGGTGGCGGATGGCGCGGCCGCCGCCGCGATGCCCAGCAGCGTGCCGCCCAATTCATAACTCAGCACGGTGACCGCGTATTCGCCGCGCGCCAGCGCCGCCCGCATTTGCTCCAACATCCGCGGCCACGCGGCGATGTCGTCGCAGCGCAGCGTGCCGGCGTGGCCGGTGTACAGGCGCGAACGGGCCTCGCCCGCTTGGGAACCTTCGGGGCTGGCGTCGTCCAGCAGCGCGAATACTTCGGCGTTCATGATCCGCTCAGGATAACAGCAAGGCGATTTGCAGCGTCGCGTCCTGCGACGGGTGGTGCTTGAAACCGCTCTTGGCGTAGCGGTGCCAGCGCCCGATGACGAAGCTGGCCAGCAGGCCGGCGCGCGCCTGCACCTCCGCCTCGTGCGCCTGGCCTTCGGTCGCGGCGAGGCGCAAGGCCTGCTTGAGCGCCAGCTCGACGCGGTCGTAGAAATGGTTCATCCGCACTTGCAGGCGTTCGTCCTCGTTGAGCAGCGCGTCGCCGATCAGCACCCGCGTCATGCCAGGGTTCTGGCTGGCGAAGTTGAGCAGCATGCCGACGATGTCGCGCGCCTGCGACAGGCCGTCGTCGTGGCGCTCGGCGATCTGGTTGATCAAGCCGAAGACGCTGGTTTCGATGAACTCGATGAGCCCCTCGAACATCTGCGCCTTGCTGGCGAAGTGGCGGTACAACGCGGCCTCGGAAAACTCCAGCTTGCGCGCCAGCGCGGCGGTGGTGATCTTGTCGCCTTTGGGTTGTTCCAGCATCTCCGCCAGCGCCTGCAGGATTTGCATGCGGCGCTGGCCCGGCGGTGTGCTTGCCATGTGATCTCGCGGTTAGTGAAAGAAATGATAGTTGGTCATCAGCGCAGGTGATGCAGACGTGACGGTAATTTCCTGACAGATTTTACTTTGACATCGACGTACGCGGGGCGAATTAAGCGCTTCTGCGGGTGCGCCAGGCCGGCGCTGTCGCCGATGGTCAGGTATTGCGTGACCCACGCGGTGCGCATGCCCAGCGCGTGGGCGCTGCGCAGATTGGCCAGCGTGTCCTCGACCAGGATGCAGCGTTGCGCTTGAAGGCCGAGGCGGCGCATCAGTTTGCGCAGCATCAGCTTGGACGGCTTGGGACGCATCTGCCGGTGCACCGTCATCGCCTCGACCGCGATGTGCTGGTTGAAGTGGCGCTGCAGGCCGAGGTGGCGCATCACCTGCGTCGAGTAGCGGTGCGGCGCGTTGGTCAGCAGGATCTTGCGGCCGGGCAGGCGGCGCAGCAACTGGCGCAGTCCGCGCTCGGCGCGGATCATCGAATGCAGGTCGTCGAAGCGGTGGGTCTCGTCGAGGAAGTGCGCGGCCTGCACGCCGTGGTGCTTGACCAGGCCGAGCGTGGTGGCGCCGTAGCGCCGCCAGTACAGCGTGCGCGCGGCGTTGACCACCTCCTCGGTGGCGGGCGTGACGCCGTCGCCCAGCACGCGGGCCATGTAGACGTTCATCGCGGCCATGATCGCGGGGAAGATGGAATGCGAGGCGTTGTGCAGTGTGTTATCAAGGTCGAACAACCAGACCGGCGGGTAGCGAGTAATATTCACGTCATCTCTTCAACAAAGGAAACCGTCCATGCAGCGCCAGATTATAGTGATGTTCTGCAGTTTGTTCTGGTTTGCCCTCGGCCCGGCCTGGGCGGCGGAGCCGGCGCCGGTGCCCAATCGCGGCGCGCTGTTCAAGGTCACGCAGGGCGCGCGGACGTTGTACCTGTTCGGCACCATCCACGTCGGCGCCAAGGATTTCTATCCGCTGGAGCCGCGCATGGCCGGCATTTTGAAAAAAGCGCCGGTGCTGGCGCTGGAGATCGATCCGCTGGGCGACCCGCGCCAACTGGCCGGCGCCGTGCAGCGGCATGGCATGCTGGCCAAGGGTTCTTCGCCGGCGCTGTCGCCGGCCTGGCGCGCGCGGCTGGACCGATTGCTGCGGCTCTACCGCATCGAGCCGGAGTCGGTGGCGATGATGAAGCCGTGGCTGCAAGCGAGCCTGCTGACGGTGAGCGAGTTCGCGGCGCAGGGTTACGACGCCGCGCTGGCGGTGGACGCGCATCTGTCGAAACAGGCGCATGACGCCGGCCAGAAGATCGTCGAGCTGGAATCGGCCGAGAGCCAGATGGCGTTGTTCGACCAGATGAGCGTCGCCGACCAGTTGCTGTTCCTGCAGGAGGCGATCGCCGGCATCGAGGACAAGGAGCAGGCGTCGCAGGCGAAGGAGATCGTCGACGCGTGGCGCCAGGCCGACATCAAGGCGCTGGACGCGATGGCGCTCAAGGCCGAGCAGGACCAGACGTTCTCGGGGCGTTTCGTGCAGAAGGTGTTGCTGGACGGCCGCAATCCGGCGCTGGCCGACGGCATGACGAAGCTGATGGCGCGTGAAAACAACAGTCTGGCGGCGGTGGGCGTGCTGCATTTGCTCGGCAAGGGAAGCGTGCCGGAACTGCTGCGCAAACGCGGCATGACGGTCGAGCGAATTTATTGACCGGGGAAGGGGGGCTGCAAGATGGTGCCCTTTACGTGGATTGAACACGTGGCCTCTCCCTTACCAAGGGAGTGCTCTACCACTGAGCTAAAAGGGCGTACTGGTCAGACGATGCACTTGAAATCGAGGCGATATGTGCATCGCCTTTTTTTCAGTGAGACCGGATCATAGTGCCAAAAGCTTGTTCGGTCAACACCTCGAGCAATAAAGAGTGCTCAATTCGTCCATCGATGATGTGGACGGTGTTGACGCCGGACTTGGCGGCGTCCAGCGCCGATGAGATTTTAGGCAGCATGCCGCCCGAAATCGTACCGTCGGCGAACATCTCGTCGATCTCGCGCGCCGACAAGTCGGTCACCAGGTTGCCCTGCTTGTCCTGCACGCCGGCGATATTGGTCATCATGATCAGTTTTTCGGCTTTCAGGATTTCGGCGATCTTGCCGGCGACGACGTCGGCGTTGATGTTGTACGCCTGGCCGTCCTGGCCGAAGCCGATCGGCGAAATGATCGGGATGAAGGCGTCGTCCTGCAGCGCCTTGACCACGGCCGGGTTGATCGCGTCGATCTCGCCGACGAAGCCGATGTCGAGGAACTGGCCCGGATTGTCCTTGTCCGGCATGGCCATCTTCTTGGCGCGGATCAGGCCGCCGTCCTTGCCGGTCAGGCCGACCGCTTGGCCGCCGTAGTGGTTAATCAGCATCACGATGTCCTGCTGGACTTCGCCGCCCAGCACCCACTCCACCACTTCCATGGTTTCTTCGTCGGTGATGCGCATGCCCTGCACGAAGGTGCCTTGCTTGCCGATTTTTTTCAGCGCGTTGTCGATCTGCGGACCGCCGCCGTGCACCACGACCGGGTTCATGCCGACCAGTTTGAGCAAAATGACATCGCGCGCGAAGCCGTGTTTCAGGCGTTCGTCGGTCATGGCGTTGCCGCCGTATTTGATGACGATGGTTTTACCGTGGAAGTTGCGGATGTAGGGCAGGGCCTCAGCCAGGATCTGCGCCTTGATCTGCGGTGCCACCGCGGTCAAGTCGTCATTCATGCCTAAGTTAAGAAGTTGGGTCATGGCGAGTCCGGTTAGAAATTTTGTGCAATTTTACAGCGTGATGCTGCAATCAACCACGCATTATAGGGCTATCCGGTTGTATTTTCAGAGAAGCTCCGCTACGCTCGCCGCTTATGCGCCTCCACCCCACCGACTGTTGTAAATGAGTACATGCTCGCGCTGCGGCGCGCCGTTCTCGTGCGCGATGGCGGACGCCGATCCGTCGGCCCCGGCGCTGCCGTGCTGGTGCACGTATCTGCCGGCCTCGCTGCCGGTGCCGTCCGCCCCCGGCGCCAGCTGCTGGTGCCCCGATTGCCTGAAACAACACATCGCCGCCCAGCGCACGATTGAGCCGCCTCAAACGTCGTCGTAATCCCCGCCGGAGAATGGGGAATTCCACGGCACACGAGCGCGCGAAATGAACCAGACCTCGCTTGACAAACAAAGTGGCGGTGCCGAAGATGGAACGATAGCCCGCATCGTGCGGCTGGAGACCAATATGGACAACGTCACCAGCATACTTTCCTCTCTGCAAAAGACACAGGAAGAACATCATCAATCCATCCTGACTCGGATGGATTACCTGCATCATTTAGCACTGATGCGGATGGACGACAACAAGCAGGCAATGCTCGATAGGATGGACCGCAACCATCAGGCGCTGCTGGACAAGGTGGATCGCGATATCCGAGCTATGCGAGACCGGATGGAGCGCGGCTTTGACCGCGCCAACGACCGTATTGATCGGTCGGACCGGCGGCACCGCCGCGACATGTGGTGAGTGATCGAGCCTGATCGCAACCTGATCAGCTGACGGTGCTGAAGAAGCGCAGCATTTCGCGGCTGGCGTCGGGGCCTTTGGCGTCGGTGTAGCTGCCGTGGGCGCTGCCGCCGGACCAGGCGTGGCCGGCGCCGTGCACCACCCAGTGTTCCCCCACCGGTGTGCCGTCCTTCTTGACGTGCGTGGTCTGCGTGTAACGATGGCCGTTCGGCACCGTGCCCGATTGCACCGACGGCCGCGCGTCCTTGTGGCTGTTGAGCCGCTGCTCGATCACCTGCTCGCCGTTGCGCGGGCTGACGGTGGTGTCGCTGTCGCCATGGAACACGATGATCGGCTGCGAACTGTTGCCGCCGGTGTGCGCCTTGGCCGCGCCGCGCTTCATCGCCGTCAGCGCCGACGGCAGATCCTGCGCCGAGGCGAACGGCAAGCCCGAATGCACCCCCACCGCCGCGAACAATTCCGGATACAGCGTGCCGACGATCACCGCCATCGCGCCGCCGGCCGACAGCCCGGCCACGTACACCTGCCGCTCGTTGACCGGATACTCGTCGATGATCTGCTGCGCGATGCCGGCGATGATCGACGGCTCGCCCTGGCCGTGCTGCTGGTCGATGGCGTTGAACCAGTTCCAGCACTTGGACTGGTTGTTGCCGGCGGTCTGCTCCGGGTAGGCCACCAGCCACTCCATCTCCTCAGCCAGCTGGTTCATCTGCGTGCCGGCGGCGAAATCGTCCGGGTTCTGGGTGCAGCCGTGCAGCATCACCAGCAGCGGCATCGCCTGGCCGTGGTAGCTCGACGGGATGTACAGCTTGTAATTGCGCGAACCGGCATGGTTGCTGTAGCTGCCGCGGATGAATTGCGCGCCCTCCGGCAAGGCCGCCGCCGGATGCGACACCGTGCCGACGTCGATGGCGCGGTCGATATTCGCCTGCAGGTCGATCTTGATGCCCATGCGGTTCAGCATGTCCTGCGCGTATTCGGTCGGATTGGTGGCCGGATTCGGCGCGGCCTGGTGTTGCGGCGGCGTGCCGGCATCGTTCGATTCGGTGCGGGTGGCCGCTCCGGGCGGCGGCGGATTAATGTCGCGCATCGCTGGCTTCGGGGCCGGTGGTGTCGGCATGGCCGCCCGTGGCAGAGGCATGCCCTGCATGGTTTGCTGCAGTTTTTGCGCGACGTCGCGCATATTGGCTAAGAATGGTAGTTTCATTGGTATTCCTTTAGTGGATGCGCTGCGCCAGTGCGGTTTTCAGCACGGCGCTGGCGTGCAGCGAGCCGAGTACAAAAATTGATTCAATGGTCGCCAGCGCCAGTTCGACCGACACGTCGCTGGCGATGCTGGCCAAACCCAGTACCTGGATCTGCAGCCGCTGGCCGGCGGCCTGGATACGCTCCAGGTCCGCCCGCGAATAGTGCTGCATGCCCAGCACGAGGCTTTTACGCGCGACGGTCTGTTTGACCACGTCGGCGTGCTGGTTCAACTGATTGCGGATCGCGGTGCGGATCAAATCGGTGCGGTTCGAGTAAAACCCTTCCTGCACCAGAAGGTCAATCTGTCCCAAGTCGATCGGGCCGAGGTTGATCGTGATCTTTTCCGACTCTGCGGTCTTCAGTTTTAATTCTTGCTGTGCCATATTCTCCATCCATTCACCATCTATATGGATGGTAGTATGGGCTCGATACGCACAAAGTCAAGCGTGTTCAGGTCATAATGCCGATATGAGTGAACCAACCAACATAACCCCGGTACCATCGCCCTGCGTCAGCTTATGCAAGATGGATGCCGACCGACGCTACTGCATGGGCTGCATGCGCACCATTCCCGAGATCATCGCCTGGAGCAAGTCCGACGACGATTACAAGCGCGCCGTCTGGGCGGAACTGCCGTTGCGGCGCGAAACCGTCGACGCCGACGAGGACCAATGAACGCGCTGCCAGCCGGGATACAGGTGTTTGAACGGGGCTGGCTCTCGTCCAACAACGTCCTGTTGCTCGGCCGCCACGATACCGCCCTGATCGACACCGGCTACCTGAGCCATGCACCACAAACGCTCGAACTGGTGCGCCACGCCTTGCATGGGCGCCATCTTGATCAAATCATCAACACCCATCTGCATTCCGACCATTGCGGCGGCAACGCGCTGTTGCAGGCGCACTTCGGTAGCCGCACGGCGATTCCGGTGTCCGAGGCGGACAAGGTGCGTCATTGGGACGTGGACGCGCTCAGCTTCAAGGCCACCGGCCAGCGCTGCGACCGCTTCACCTTCGACGCCACCGTCGCGCCCGGCGACGTGCTGCAACTGGCCGACATGGAGTGGCACGCGCTGGGCGCCCCCGGCCACGATCCGCATTCGCTGATTTTTTACTGCCCGCAGGAGCGGGTGCTGGTCTCGGCCGACGCGCTGTGGGAAAACGGCTTCGGCGTGATCTTCCCGGAGTTGGATGGCGCATCCGGCTTCGCCGAGGCGCGCGCCACGCTGGACTTGATCGCCGGGCTGGACGTGCGTCTGGTGATCCCCGGCCACGGCGCGCCGTTCGGCGATATTGCCGGCGCGTTGGCGCGGGCCTATTCGCGGCTGGACTATCTGTCTGCCGACCCGGTGCGCAACGCGCAGAACGCGTTGAAGGTGCTGCTCAAGTTCCTGTTGCTGGAGCGGCAGCGCATCGCGCTGACCGATGTGCCGGCGCTGTTGCTGGCGATGCCGGTGTTCGAGGCGGCCAACCGCAACTTCCTGCGGCAGTCGCCGGAGCAGCTGGGAAGCTGGGCGGTCAGCCAGCTGGTACGCGCCGCTGCGGCCCGCGTCGAGGGTGAGTACTTACTGAATACCTAATAATAGAGGAACTCGCCTAGTTTCTGCACGATCGTACTTTTTCCGATCTATAATCGGTTTCCGATTAATTTCCTCACAGCGAGTTCGCCATGGCCCTGCCTGCAGCGTTGCAAAATCTTTCACTTCCAGTGATCGCCTCCCCGATGTTCATCGCCAGCGGCCCGGCCCTGGTCGCGGCGCAGTGCAAGGCCGGCATCGTCGGCTCCTTCCCGGCGCTCAACGCGCGCCCGGCGGAAATGCTGGATGTGTGGCTGACCGACCTGCAAAAGGAACTGGCCGACTACCAGGCCGCCAATCCGGGCAAGCGCGTCGGCCCGATCGCCGTCAACCAGATCGTGCACCAGTCGAACGACCGCATGGCGCACGACGTCGAAGTCTGTGTCAAGCACCAGATCCCGATCATCATCTCCTCGCTGCGCGCGCCGCCGAAGGAAATGCTGGACGCGATCCACAGCTACGGCGGCATCGTCATGCACGACGTGATCTCGATCCGCCACGCCGAAAAAGCGCTGGAGGCGGGCGTCGACGGCTTGATCCTGGTGGCCAGCGGCGCCGGCGGCCATGCCGGCACCTTGTCGCCGTTCGCGCTGGTGGGCGAGGTGCGCAAGTTCTTCAACGGCCCGGTCGCGCTGTCCGGCGCCATCGCCACCGGCGACGCGATCCTGGCGGCGCAGGCGATGGGCGCGGACTTCGCGTACATCGGCTCGCGCTGGCTGGCGACGCAGGAATCGAACGTCAGCGACGGCTACCGCGAGGCGATCGTCGAATCGGCCGCCGCCGACATCGTGTACTCCAACCTGTTCACCGGCGTGCACGGCAACTACCTGAAAAAATCCATCGTCGCCGCCGGCCTGGATCCGGACGCGCTGCCGCAGGCCGACAAGACCGCGATGAACTTCGGCTCCTCCAGCGCCAAGGCCTGGCGCGACATCTGGGGCGCCGGCCAGGGCGTCGGTCTGATGAACGACATCCCGACCACCGCCGACATGGTGGCGCGCCTGAAGGCCGAATACGACGCCGCGCGCGCCCGTCTCGCGTTGTAATCTATTCGCCGCCGACGGCCAAGCTGCCGCGCGCGGCCTGTTTGCCGCGCACCCAGACGGTCAGCACGCTGTCATAGGCGCCGATGTCGGCCAGCGGCGAGGTTTTCATCAGCACCAGGTTGGCCACCTTGCCCGCTTCGATCGTGCCCAGGTTCGCATCCAGCTTGAAGGTGCGGGCGTTGTTGATCGTCGCCGCCATGAAGATCTGCGCCAGCGACATGCCTGCCCGGTGCAGGTTTTGCATCTCCAGGTAGCCGTTCAGGCCGGGGATGTTGCCATAGGTCGGCGACGACGGCGTGTCGGTGCCGAACACGAAGTTGGCGTCCTTCTTCGCCAGGTAGGCCACCACCTGCCGCTGGCGGCGTAGCGGTTCCTCCATCCCCTGCCGCGCGGCTTCGTCGGTGTCATCTTCCGTCACCTCCCGCTTGAACCAGTTGCCTTCGGGCGTCTTGAGCCAGGCCAGCATCGACTTCGGCAGCAGCTTGGGCAGCGCCGGATTGTTCAAATAATCGGGATCGACATAGGCGCGCAGGCCGTACAGCACCTGCATCGTCGGCTGGTAGCCGATCTTGCGGTCGGCGATCTTGTCCAGCAGCCGCGCGATCTGGTCCGGCACCTCGGCCGATTTGTTCAACGCGCCCCAATGCCACATGCCGTGCGCCAGCACGTCCGCGCCGCCATCGACGGCGAAGGTCTGCGCCTCGAACGAATTGCCGTGCGTGACCAGCACCAGTCCCGCTTTGCCGGTTTCCGCCCGCACGTCCGCGAACACGGCGGGGCTCATCACCGGTAGGTTGCGCTGGTTGCCGAAGCCGTGCTCGAAGTGGGTCTTGACGCAGATGCCGCCGTCGGCCTTGACCCGCGCCACGCCCTTGGCCGGGGTGTGGTCCTCCGGCTTGAAGCGCGCCGGGATCTGGTCCGCCTGCGCCGGGTCGTAGATAAAATTGGAGAACATCGTGAAGCGCGTCTTCGGCGGCGCGTACGACGACGGGTAGCCGTTGGCGAACACCAGCGGCGCGCCGCAGTCGTAGACGTCCGGGTGCAGCGGCGCGGCCTTGACCTTGTCGATGAATGCGCGGCTGCCGGCGGCCAGGTCGATCACCGTGGTGTAGCCGTAGTAGAGGAAGGAGCGCGGCATCTGCGCGAAGTATTCGGCGGCCATGGCCTTCATCTCGTCGGCCTGCTCGAAGCTCATGCCGGGGACGGCGAACAGGTGCACGTGCGAGTCGATCAGGCCGGGCGTCAGGTAGCCGCCGTTGCCATCGATGCGGCGCGCGCCTTTGGGCGCCTTGGCGGCGGCGCCGCGTTCGACGCGGACGATACGCTCGTCTTCAATCAGGACGCTGCCGGTTTCGATGCGGTCCAGCTTTTCAGGCGATACCAGTTTGACATTGGTGATCCAGGTTTGCTGGCCGGCCGAGGCTTGGGCGCAGACCAGCAGCGACAGGGCGAAATAGATGGATTTCATGCGTGGACTCCGTGTTGTGAAGAGCCCAGTGTGCCGCCGCGCGCCGCTGTTTGCGTCCCGAATGATGATTTGGCACGCGCTACGCGGCGGTTTCGGCCTGGCTGCGGAACTCGCCCGGAGTCATGCCGGTGTGCTTCTTAAATGCGCGGTTCATCGCGCTTTTGCTGTTAAATCCCGACGCCATCGCCAAATCGAGGATGCTGGCGCTGGTTTGCAGCCGGTCGTGCAGGGCGCGTTTCAGCGCCTCGACGCGATGGCGGTTCAGGTAATCGGCGAAATTGACGCCCGCGC
>Ga0247815_10003474_pt1 | contig 11331 bp, 9 predicted proteins | sample UWRJL194509B1_FD_181014 | JGI IMG/M metagenome (GOLD analysis project Ga0247815, IMG submission 181014) | Plant litter microbial communities from Arlington Agricultural Research Station in Wisconsin, United States - UWRJ-L194-509B-1 | ecosystem: Environmental > Terrestrial > Plant litter >... | reverse complement strand
TGGTAAGTCTTTTCGCGCAAGAACTGGGGCGCGAATTCCTTGTTGTCCGAAGTGTTTTGGGCGAGCTCGCGGTCGAGTTTGCGGTCGTTGCGGCGAAGACGAGAGAGCAGGTAGATGGTGATGAGCAGGCACACGAGTCCAATGGCGCCGAATACGATCGCAAGCGCGATGTAGAGCGAGTTCTTGTTGGCAGAAGCTGCGCGCTTCACGAAGTGCGTCTGTTCATTTAATGTGTTAGTGGAATTCAAGACGTGTAAACCCTGGAAACGGTGACGCACGGGGATATTGCTCATAGCGGGCATCTTAGAAAAATAAAATGACCCGCAAAATGCGGATAAAACGAATAAACGAAAAAGAAGAAAGAAGAAGAAAGTGACGAGGCAAGTGCCTCTGGAAACGCGAGCACGAGCAGGAGGAGGAGAGAGGGAGAGGAGGGGCTGATGATGGCCGTGCGCCAAACCGGCGTTGCGCCTGTGCAACCACCGCCACTGCCATCGCACAGCGACGCCATCATCATCACCGCCTCCCGAGGAGGCTCTCGAGGTGCATCCTCGGGGACTCGCTGGGGCCGTGAATCTGTTGCTATGAAACGTCGAGCAAGCAAGCTGCAGAGCAAACCGAAGGAAACTTGGTGGCGCGGTGGCTGGGTGGATCATCCTGGTCGAACCTCATTTCTTCCTCAGTAAATGGCCCGGATGCCCAGAAATTCCACTAGTATTACAGAGTGGCTACTAATCCGCTGAGATACTCGCGGGCTTGTGCTGTTGTTGAGGCCCGTCTGTAGCGGGGTGATCGGTGTTCGTTTCGGGTGGATGCCGGCGTTGGAGCTTCCACTGGTCCGCAGGGCACCTTCTCAGACGAACTATCCCGTCTTGGAGGCTTTAAACAGCATTTCAGTCGATTTCGCGTTGAATGGACTATAAATCAGAAAGACTTTTCAAATACGGCGACTGGCATCCCGGACCGAACAAGCACGTCTGATGGTGAAAAGCTCACAGTTCAGCATCACTAACACAATTTTTTTTGCTTAGCCTAGAGCACTAGACCAAGTACAGTATATCTCCCGTAAATAACATTGCGTGATCCGTACATGACTACAGAGGAGTCTATGGCTCGGCCGAGCGCACACCATTGCGCCAACACGCCGTCCAATCGCTACCCCAACATAAACCATCATCGGCTGAGATGACGACTCGGTGAGATCCAATGATCATCGAACATGGTGGCAACTGAATGTGACCGCGATAGCCCACTGGCACCCACAGGAGTAGCTCGCCCAAGGGTCCCACAAGCCAACCATCATCAGAGGCGGCACAGCCAAGTCTAGCAAGCGGATCGCTCTCGGCTCGCGATGGAAGCAGGAGAGCAGTCTCCACATCCCAGGAGTGAATGGTGCTGGCCTGTCCTCCACAGATGATAGACCGCCCGTCCGGCGTAAACACAGCAGATCCCACCCTGTCCCCATACCCGAACAACGTGACGACAGCGTCTCCCTTCTCAACATCCCAAAGGCGTACTGTCATGTCCTCAGATGCACTGACGACGTACCGCCCGTCAGGCGAATACGCGACTGAGCAAACCAACCCAGTGTGCCCCTCGAAGTCGAAGACAAGATCTTTGCCGTAGACGTCCCAAATGCAAACAGCTTTGTCTGCGCCACCAGTCACTATCCTTTGAGAGTCCGGCGAGAACGCGATGGAATATATGCCTTCGTTGCTCAACCAACGTGGCGCGCGTGCCGGCTGATCTGTTCCGGACAACCACAGATGAAGGAATCCTCTGAGGTCGGCCGCGGCAAGAAGCCGACCGTCCGGTGAAAATGCAACGTCGAGGACATTTCCGTTGCACATGAGCAAGCCGAATGGTGCAGCCAGCCCGGTTGCAACGTCCCACAGACATACGCTGTAGTCGTCTGATCCTGAGGCGAGCCAGCGAGCGTCCGGAGAAAACGCTATCGTGTTGACCTCTCCAGAATGCCCGGATAGCGGCTCGCCGACTCTTTCACCGGTTTGTGTGTTCCAGAGTCGGACAGTCTGGTCTTTGGATGCAGAGGCTACTAACCGATCGTCCGGTGAGACCACGACCTTCCATACTCGGTTATCATGCTGGAACGGAGGAAACACTGCATCACCGGTAGAAGCATTCCACATACGAACAGAACTATCAGCCGATCCAGAGACGATGAAAGTGCCTGCGGAGGAGACGGCAACGGAATACACCGAGCTACTGTGCGCCGGCAACGGCTGAACGGTCGCTTCAACGCTGCTAACCGTGGCCCATATCCGGACGGTACAATCAGCAGAGCCGGAGGCGAGGAATAGACCATCTGGAGAGAAGGCGATCGAGTACACCCAATCTGAGTGGCCAGTCAACGATGAGCCGACAATCTCTTGCCCGGTTTGCGGGTCCCAGAACTTTATGGCGTGCCTCTCAGCCGAAGCGAGCATTGAGCCATCGGATGAGAAGCCTAATGCCCCAACGGCCGAAGAGTTCGGGAGTATGATGGGGTCGGACTCCAGTGCGTCGAGGTTCCAGACCCGAGTGTGACTTAGAGCCTTGCCTGGCCCAGCCGCCATCTGCTTTCCATTGGGGGAGAAAGCGATACACTGGATGATATCTTCGATGGCGGTAAGTGGATCTCCAATGGCTTCGCTGGTATGATAATCCCAGAGCCGGACGGTTTGATCCTTTGACCCAGAAGCTAGGAACCGACCGTCTGGAGAAAAAGCGACAACGTTGACTAGATCCGTGTGTCCTTTCAGCACAGACATCGTCTGGCCGGTTTCGCTGCTCCAGAGACGAACGGTGGCGTCGCTGGATGCAGATGCAATAACATTTCCGCCAGTCGAAAACGCGACAGATTGAACCCAGTCGGTGTGGCCATACATCGGAGGGAGGATTGGGTAGCCAGTTGAGACACTCCAGAGAAGCACTACCCCATCTTCCCCTCCAGAGACCACCCGTTCGCCATGTGGAGAAAACACTGCGCAGAATGCCATAGCCTGATCGCTCCAAAGCAGCGTTATTACCTCCTCGCCAGTTCTTGTGTCCCAGATCTGCACTGCGCCATCTTCTGAGGCCGAGGCCAGGAGTCGGCCGTCGGGAGAGTACGCCACAGAATAAACGGTGCTCTCGTGGCCGGTCAGAGTTGTTACGAGGCGGCTACCATGCCGGTTAATCCCGAATGTCGTGACGGAGACTATACCGGCGTAGAGAGGCGCGAAGTCGCGGTAAACAAGGGAGTCTTTCGCCGCAAACGGGAGTGCTGAAATGTATATGTGAGGCGCACTCTTGGAGATGGCCACGTGCGACGATGCAACAAACGCGTTCGCATCGCGGAGGAACTGCGATAGATCTGGCCGAATAACCTATTTCTCGGTGAGAAAGTGTATGCAGACGTAGGAGTGACTCACTGCTGAACCTGCGATACGTAGGAGTCCTGAGGCATTGCCAATGCGACCCAGTACGCTCAGAACTTCCAACCAAAAGAGGAACTTGGCTCTAAAGACCCTTCCAATTTCTTCATCAAAAGCCGAACGGATGGCGGCAGCGTCAATGTGATGAGCCCAGTGCAGACATGCGTAAATGAGCGACGGTGAAATCCAGTCAGGCACGATCGGCGGGTTCGGTTCGAACGATGACCGACTCCGCGAGATGTTGAAGCAAAGGTCTTCTTGCGCGAACCTACGTAGACAGCCACGCGCAAGGATTTCATGACCTAGCGTGGCAGCGATGCGGATATGTGGTGGCCCGCGCTCGAACAAGTAATCACCGAGGGAGGTATGGAGTGTCCGTAGTCCGTACAGTTCGTCGTCAGCTGGAAGATATACGAGCGAATGAAGACGCTCCAGCGAGCCGCGAAGTCTTCTCGGAGTAAGGTCAATCAGCGCCGCTAGGGCCGCAACGGAAAGCGACGCTCGCGCTGTGAGAATACACGCTAGAACGCGTCTCATCCTATCCAGTTCGTCCTCGTCGACCGCTTCGGACTGCGATGCATCTAACAGGATAAACTCGTAGATCTTGTCAATTGAGCTCGTCGCTGCGGTACGCTTGGCAACCACAGAGGTAACCTTTCCAAGTCGATCCTGACGATCGTCGTCCTCCTCACGGCCAAGCACGTACTTGAGAACGGTAGAGGCGAATATGAACAGCCCACCAGAGAGCTGCACAAGTCGGTTTATGTCATCAATGGTGTACCAGGTCGCTGCAGGGGCGGCGTTGTTGAGAGTACCCTGGATGTAGAGCCGGATGTCGGAAGCAACTTCATCCACGCTGATTTCATGCAGCTTCAGAATAATGCTGTGATCGGGGCTCGATATCGGGGTTCCGCGAATGTGCATTTCTGGGCGGGACGTGAAAATGAACTTGACCTTTGCATCGGACTGGAAGTCGGCGAGCAGCATCAGAAGCTCGGCCACCTCACGTTCGTTGCTGCACTCGTCAAGAGCATCGACAAGGAATACGATGGTCTGAGACGACGTTGCGAGTGTCGCCAGTGGTCGGCGCAGAAGGGGGTCGATTTGATCAACCACGGGCTTATGACCCACATGCAGGTCACTCTCGAGTTCTGCCGCTAGTACCTCGGCAAACTCTGGCGACTGGCTTGCGAGCAGCACCGCAAGCGTCGGTAAGATGCGACGCACGTCTGTTCGTGCGATCGATCCGGTTGACCGCGAACAGAAGTACCCGCCACCGAGAAGCACCGCTGGGTCTGAATCCTCGCGCAGCATGCGGCACAGTGAAACCGCAATTGACGTCTTCCCCATACCAGCCATGCCTGCGAGCCAAAAGATAGACACAGGGTCTTCCTCGATCCACATGATGAACTGGGTGAGCACATCAATCCGAGTTCCGGTCATGCAGCCAGCATAATTGTGCTGTTCATGATCGGCCGCCTCTGGTACGAAGTTGTCTCCGAGTGCTAAAAAGTATAAGCATTTCACCAGATACATACTAAGATGTGCCTTACCTGATTTGATCGTTTTCATGGTGCTCTGTGATCGCTTGAGATGCTCCACGATGAGACCAAGTCGCTTCTCAACGGCGATGCTGCTTTCGAACTACAGATGACGGTCAGCGCGAGATTGAGATAAGACATGAAAATATGGTCGACCTGGAAGACTTCAAGCAGCGATGTTATGGCATTTACGAGCGCTTTGATGTCACTAAGATCGATTGAGGATTGTGCCCCTTTCAGTAGTCTACCACGCGACTGCTTCTTCTCGACAATCTCCCACATATCTTGAACAGCTCTGCGAATGCGAATGAGATGATAAAAATCACGGAGAAACTGATTAATTACCGAACGAGTGCCTTGAGGCGCATTTGCAAGCTCTCATCCAGCACGCCAGGCTCGACCTGATACGCCTCGGCGATAACTTTGAACGCAACAAACTTACTCTCAAGCTTTGTGAACTCGGCCTTGGCTTCGACAGTACGCTGAAAGAGCTTTAATCAGGATTTCTCACGGCAAATGAGCCAACATACATCCCAGATGTCCCATAGTGCGACGACACCCACGAGTGCAGCCTTCAGTGGAAGGAAAAGATCTGAACCATCGCGCGCCGCCATAAGCAGCGCCTTGACGGCCGAGCCTGTGGTGGTAAGAATTGTCGAAGGTGAAGGAGGTCTTGCATATGCTGGAATGACAGGAGCGATGGGCTCAGGAGGTCGTAATGAAGCACTGGTCATCGGAGGGCCACTGAGTGGTGGTGGAGGGATTATGGTCGATGTCGCCGTGGTCGACGATTGGGCCATGGATATCATGGCAGTTGGCACCGAAGATGGCAACAGGATTCCTGAAGCTAAATTTGCTGACTTGCCACTTCGTTGTTCTGGGGTCGGAGAGGCTGCTTTATTCTCCTGCGAAGTGAGTCGAAGCCGGTCCACCGCCTGGCCGACTTTCTTTTTGACCTTCTGCGTGGCTTTATCGAACAATCTGCTCATTGGTAGTAGCAGTACTGGTCGGTAAGTGGAAGTTTCTGCACCGTGCGAGACTTGGGGAGGACAAGAAACGCACGTGTGTCGTGCGCATCTGTTTAGCCACCGCTCCCGGCCGGTTTGCATAGCAGCCGCCGCACAAAAGCCCAGCGAAATTGCTGCGATTCTAAACAATCCAGGTCGGCGACATAAGCGGGAATCTAATTGTGAGTGTATGTCAGAAAGTCTTTGTTGTCGTAGAATATCGACCACGTACCTAGCCCGATGATTCCGAACCAGATCAAATATGTTAACGAGTGCGATGGGAGCCGTCCACGAGCGAGGCGAAGAACAAACTTTACTAGACTGGTGCCAAAGCAGATGTCAAAGAAAAGAGAATCGTCATTGATCACATGTTGTGCGTGAGGCGTAAAACAAAACAAAAAAGCGTGAGCGCAGACCCAGACAGAGTCCATCAAAGTTCAAGTGTTCGGTACAAGCAGACTGATCAGAATGAAACGACAAAATCCCAAGGGTTAGGAAGAACGAAAGCGTGTGGCGCAGAGCGGGAGAGGGTCAGTTCATGTTGAGCTGGCAGAAAGTCCGAGTCGTGGCGTATCTAACCTAACAAATGTTCGACGTAGCATCAGACGTAAAGGGAGGACAGGTACCAGTACAGTAGCGTCAATGCCAAGGGCATGGGATCACAGGCATGACAGAGCACGTTCTAACAGAGAACTAGGGTTTTAGTGCTGGGATTCGGATGACCACAGGAGAACGAGACGAGGGCACAAACAGACGTTTTGTTGCAGAGGGAGAAAATGCGATGTGGAGGGCAGATGCAGTGTCCTTAACAGGGCGGCAAGCGTGAAGTGTGACGGGTTGCATGCATGAGGAGAGCGGAATACCAGGGGACTTTAGGCGAGGAACGTCGCGATCACGGCCGTGATCACAGCATACAAAAGAGAAGGCAAAAGATGGGCTGTACCATCTCGAGGAGTCTTGGTGGGAGTCTGGCTTGGCTCTGCACCTCCAGACTCTGTGTTGGTTGGATCGGTTTGCGACGGCGGTGGCTCCGTTTCGCCTAGCGCCATGTTAGTCTTCGGCCAAGCGGTGCCTTCGTTGTTTTCAGCATTCTGGTAGGACGGGAGGTCGTAAAGGGCTCCAATGGGTGACGGACGCCAACCGTTGCGCTGAATGTCGGGCCATACGCTGTTCTTGAAGATGTCGACAGTGCCGTTGTTCAACTCGTGTTCCAGAATGATCAGGCCGGGGCTCTTAGATCCTGCCAATACCTGGGCAAGCAGTTGGGAGACGCGTTCGACTGCGTAGACCGGGGCCGGATAGCCGAGAGTCCAGTCAGCAGTGTCGTAGTTCCAAAGCACAGCTAGAGCGACATGAGTAAACAACAAATACGATGGGGAACCAATTCATACGGGTCAATCCGAATACTTCGCGAGCAATAGCGCGGACGCGATTGTCCATGTCACCAGTGGGCGGACGCCAGAACTTGGGGACGCGACCGTCGGAGAGATCGTGAATAATCTACAGGGTTGCGCGCGTTGCGTTAGTACTAATACGCGTGGCGACCAGACCTGGTAGGACCACGTACTTGCATCGTCCAGCCGAGCTCGACCAGAATACCATAGTCGGTCTGTGAGGTCATCTTAGGATGACTCCAAGTGTGGACTGAAAGCTCGTGTCCGTCCTCAAATGCGCGAATGGTCTGTTGAGGCCACTGCAGAATATTGCCACCTGCGCAAAGTTTCGGTTTGTTAAACTCGCTGTGTTGAATGTACGCATCAAAATATTCACCAATCAGGTACATCGTCGCAGTCTGGTTGACACTTTCGAGAAAGTCGAGCAGGCTGGTAGTGCCAAACGACGGGCCATCATCGAAGTTGAGACCGACGCGTCCGTCCGGGGCGTCCCAAATGTCGCCTTCCGCCTGGCACCTGCCAGCACTTGAACAAACCAACGGGTCCATCGGGTTTAATGCGCCATAGCCTGGAAGACCACCAGTTTCCACCGCGACTGGAATGTTGGGAATCTTGCCTGCGGCCTGTGAAGGTAAATGTCTCGGATGAGCGATAAGCAACTACGCCAGGCAATGAAATCCGCACCCTAGCCGCACGATAAGCTTCGAGCCAAAGCGGCGGGATATCCGCCTCCGCCTGAGGAGGCGGGCCGGCCGCAGGATATTGGCTCAGCCACTCTGAACGCAGAACACACGCGTGAGACAGCGTCAGAGATAAGAGATAGAGATTGGCCAGGCGTGCGTACCAGGCGTGCCCACAGCAGGAGGATCTTGACGAGCGAAGAGCTTGGCAGCTGGGTGGTCCCGCGAATGGAACCAGGCTCCGTTGGCCATACTGCGTGAGTCTACGTGATGACCACCATACGGATGAGCGGCGACTGAGAGCACGGAAAGGACGAGAGCGGCGGCCCGGGCAGCCATTAGGAAGGAGGGATGGAACAAGAAGGGAACGGGGGGACGGAAGGAGGATGCGGGCAAACGGTAGACTATAAAGATCAGGCACGACATGCGCTCACGGCGTGCGGATCTTGAGTGCACACGCCCAGAGGACCGGTATGGTCTGGTGTATCCGGCACTGTCCCAAACAGGACGCCGCGCCACGCGCTTTGCACGCTGCACTGGGTGCAAAGCCACATATCATCCGACTGTCGTCAACATGACACGCGTGTCTACGGTGAAGTATCGCTCGGATGTCACATCCAAAGTGGTGCCTAAACATCGTTCGAATACGCGAGGAACATCGGAGCTCAAACTTGACCATCATCCTATTATCCGTGGTATATCTTAACAATATTATCCTGCTGAAAATATTCGACCCAGACTTGGCCCTGCACGGAGAGCTGATAGTTTGCCTGCTCGGAAGGCCAACAAGAATTCGACAGCCGAGGCATTTGCATACAAGCTGGTGCTGTGTTGTGCTGCTATCGCCGCGAACCTCGATTATGAGTCAAGTCCAGGATACTTCATCGCCCCAGAGGGCGCAGAAGCTGGCAACCGAGTTGCCCGCGTATTGCCTGCCGAATTTGTACCGGCAATCATGTCAGTTTACGAGAGAACGAGACCCAATTTTGGATCTGACGGGCGGCGCCGATGTCGAAGTGGGGTATGGGCGCCGCAAACCGCGGAACACAGAAAGGACTCACAGGGTGCCGGTGATTATGCGTTTCCTACAAGAAGCAAACAACAGGAATGGACTGTTTGCAGGCGATCAAGCCAGCTCAGCACGGAGGCACCTGCCAAGAACGGAGCGGCGTACAGCGCCTCGCTTGCCGATTAGCCCGTCCAAGTAAGACACCAAGGCGACTTGGACGTGGTGGGTTCTGGCGTGATGAAGCTCACATGGGGCCGTAGCGCGTCCGAGCATGGCTGCCTGTAGCTACAGCCGCAGTTGGTGCGTTGAACGAGATGCCGCCTTGTAGTTTGGTGCGCGCTCAAACGGAGGCTGCATGCTCGTCGTGTCCGCGTCTCAACTCGTTGGGTCTGTACAGGGCTCATCAGGGTTTGCGCCGATCCTCGATCAAAGCAGTCGTGGACGCAGATCTTCAAATACATGCACAGGTTCGCAGACATAGCCTGCAACGGCCGTCTGGGGAACAAGACGTGGGCCAAGTCAAACTCCGCGGCGGCTTGTGCCGCCGAGTGGTGCGCCTCTCCCCATGGTTCCCTCTCCACACTTCTCGCGCGCACATGAAACGAGCACCGGTTTTTGTTTACGGAACACCCCGCCCAAGTAGAACACATTGTTTTCAAGCGGGAGATCTATGTTATTCGAATCGCACAACAAGCACCGAAAACTCGACGAAAAAGGTGCCGTCGTTGTACGAGTTGTGTGCGCTCAAAGGGTCCAAACATTGTCTCGCGTTTTGCTTCGGTGATTTTGCCGTGCTTTCTAGATACTTGCCGGTGTTGTGTCGTGGCGCCTCAGTCGGTGAACGCACCATCGCGCCCGCCACATCGCATTCCGTCAGGCCGACGCGCACAAACTCAACCCGCAAACAGCGCGATTCTAAATCGCGAGACAGGTCTTTGGGCTTGCTAGTTATCTGAGTACATCCGCGCCATTATCGGCTTATGAATCAATGCCGACAACGCGACGTCGTTGTTGGATGCGAACCCTGAGGACGAGGACGCGTTTATCGAGGCCGAGACTGACGCGTACTGACGACGAGTACTCGATTCACAAGAGAGAGGCTGCTCCAACCTCCGGCCAACATCTCACCTTGAGTGAACATCGTCTCGACTTGCACACGAAGGACATGCGTGGCGCTGTGCCCGTCGGTCCTATTCGCTGATATCCCTTTCTCCTCACCGGAAAGAGTGGTGCGGCGCGGCGATTCATGTGTACGGACATGATGCACCGATTTCGTAGTCGGCTGAGACTGCGTGCGAGGGCTGTAATTATTTTCCAATGTGCTGTAGGTCTCTTTCCCAGCACAGCACCGCACAGGAACAGCAACGTGACCGTCATTCTCCTCAACCTTTCCCCGCTACTGTACTGGCTGCTACATATCTTGTGTGTACGATTACGTCTGCTCTTGTTGAAACCTGCAAGTCTGTCGGGGTAATATTGACGGTTTACTGGCACGGTCCTTGGTCAAATCCCGAAACACCGTATCAGGTACATAGGGCAATACAGGAGGAAGAAGTAGAAAGGCCAGGCAGCCTGATGTACATCTTTGTGCCAGCACGCTGTCCATTGATTACTCCAATGTGTTCCATCATCAAATGCGAGAAAGATTTGACGAGAGGCAATGATCATTGAGCGCGGCAGCAACAGAATGTGGTTGCGATAGTCAACTGGCAGCCACAGAAGGAGTTTGCTCAAAGCGAAGGCCTGAGCGGCACCAACTTTTGCTCGAGTCATTAACGATCGATCATGTACTTGGACTTAGTCTTTTTCAGTCCGTCCTTATGTAGCCACTTTTGATGTCTTTGATAGGCACTGACGATGTCAAAGGCGGCCGATCCGGCATGTCGCGGCGAGCGGGGTTGAAAGCGCGTCTTGACCTCTTGTCGTAACCCCGTCGTCGAAGCCCCATTGCGCAGCCACTCTAAACTTCTTTCTCCTCGGTATCCCGCACTCCGCACATAATCAATCAGTGCGCCACTATATTCAGGTTGCGCCGCGCGCGCCACACTGCGCTGAACCTCATCTCGTCATGGCCGAATCACTTCCTGCTGGCACTGTGCTCCTGGAACCAGATCGTCAGCCAGTAGCCACACCCGACGCCGATTTGACTTCACCACCTCCCGCTACCACGCCTGATCTGTTCCCCAAGAATCCGCAACTGAAGTTCGTCCGAGGCGTTGTTGGTCTCTCGATCACATTCTGGACCGCCCTTCTCTACACACTCGTCATTTTGATACCTATGACT
>Ga0247815_10003473_pt1 | contig 11332 bp, 6 predicted proteins | sample UWRJL194509B1_FD_181014 | JGI IMG/M metagenome (GOLD analysis project Ga0247815, IMG submission 181014) | Plant litter microbial communities from Arlington Agricultural Research Station in Wisconsin, United States - UWRJ-L194-509B-1 | ecosystem: Environmental > Terrestrial > Plant litter >... | reverse complement strand
GCACACACCCAACGCGACATTAAAAAAGCGCTCAAGAAACGCTTCTGGACGGAGATTTATCAAGGCGCAAAGCTCTTCTACCTCTCTGGCGTGCTCAACGGCCGCTATCCTGATACCGAGATCCAAAATTTGTGCCGCTTCATCAGCGTCATGAAATTCCGCCCACTCGTCTTCCGCAATACGCATCCTTACATGCTCGCAGACCGCCTCGAGGACTTGACACCGCGAGAAACAGTGCGGCTTGACCCCAAGTGCGACCGCACGGTCACACTCTACGGCTTCCTGCGCGGTACCAACATGCGCGAGAGCACCACTGTCCACATTCCTGGTGCAGGCGATTTCCCTATCAAGAACATATCTGCGCTCGCCGACCCATGTCCACTGCCGACGATCGACAGCGAGCGCCGGCGCAAACTGAGCGAGAAGCACAAGCTCATTCATGCGCCGATGAGCGATGTTGGCGGCGTCATGTACGACAAGGACGCGGTGTACATCAATGTACCCGGCAGCTTTTCGAGAGGCGCAGAGGGCGAAACGTTACAAGGCGAGGGCGAGCAAATGGTCATGGACCTGCAGGACGTGACTAGCAGCCTGGCAGATGGTATCCGCGCGAGCAACATCCAGTTGTTTGGGTCTTCTTCCGCTCCGCTCGTTGTTGGTCAGAGTGAGGATGACAGCGACGAGGAAGACGAAGAGGACGAGGACAATGACTCCGCCAGTGGTGACGAGGAGGATGTGGGTTCGGAAGACGATGACCTTGGCGACGAGGACGTGTCCGAGGATGACGAGGCTGGACCATCGACAGGCAGTCACGGTCGAACAGAGCTGCGCACACACGCCCGCTCTGCCCGCGATCCTTCCGCGAAACTGCCACATTCTAGTAAAGATGTCGAGTACGCCGATTCCGACTCGGATCTCGGCGACGACGATGGAATGTTCGTACGCGACGAAAACGACGAGGGGCTCAATCTCGATGATGAAGATGATGATTCCGGCTCTGGGGACGAAGACGGGCCACGGTGGAAAGCCAACCTTGCCGGCCGCGCATCTGACGCGTTTGTCAAGGCTAGCGGGAAAAGGAGAAAACGCGACTGGATGCGGCTCGTCTACAGATCAGCCCTTACCCCAGCGCAGATCGTGCGTGGTGACACGGAGGACGACGTACGCATCGAGGAGGACGACGAGGACGAGTTGTTCAAATTTAAGAGCAAGGAGCTGGTCGGCGCAGACGAGGTGTTTGACCAGACGAAGGAGAAGGTCGACGAGAAAGCGTTGGAACAGTGGGAGGACGAGGAGCTACTAGAGTCGATCCGACATCTGTTCATCACCGGAGAGGCCGCGCCGGCAGACGGTGAAGGTGGCTCACAAGCGGGCGACGACGATGCAATGGACGAAGACGAGGGCGACGAAGGGGCCACACAAACTGAAGAAGAGAAGCGTGCCGCTGCTCTCGCCGCAAAGAAGGAAGATCTCAAACGCAAGTTCGACGAGCAGTACGACGACAAGGACGACGGGCCGAAGCAGGACTTCTACGACGAGAAGAAAGACGAGATGGCGCGTCAGCTCCAGCTCAACCGGGCCGAGCTCGAAGGACTTGATGCTGAGGCACGTGCACTTGTCGAGGGCTACCGTGCTGGTACCTACGTCCGCATCGAGCTCGAGTCTGTGCCATGCGAGTTTGTCACGCACTTCGACGCGTCGTACCCGCTCATCGTCGGCGGCCTTTTGCAGGCAGAAGAACGTTTCGGCTTCGTCCAGGCGCGGTTGAAAAAGCACCGATGGCAGACGTGCATTCTCAAGACGAATGACCCGCTCATCATCAGCGTCGGTTGGCGACGCTTCCAAACGGCGCCGATCTACTCACTTGACGACCATAGCATTCGTATGCGCATGCTCAAGTATACACCGGAGCACATGCACTGCTTTACGACTTTCTATGGGCCTGTCAGTCTACCCAACACAGGCTTCTGTGCCTTCAATGCGCTCAATGCCGAGTCGGCTGGCTTCCGTATCGCGGCGACGGGCGTCATCCTCGATGTCGATCGCTCAGCGAAGATTGTGAAGAAGCTCAAGCTGACGGGCGTACCTATGAAGATCTTCAAGAACACGGCATTCGTGAGGGATATGTTCAGTTCCGCCCTCGAGGTCGCCAAGTTCGAAGGCGCAACGATCAAGACGGTGTCAGGCATTCGGGGGCAGATCAAGAAAGCGTTACCGAAGCCTGACGGAGCGTTCCGTGCGACATTCGAGGACAAAGTCCTCATGAGTGGTGTGTAAATTCACGCTCCCATTCCGTGGCATTGCTGACTCTGATTTCCTTTAGACATCATCTTCTTGCGGGCGTGGTATGCCATCGAGCCACGAAAATACTACAATCCAGTCACGTCACTGCTTCTGTCGGACAAAGGCTCGTGGCAAGGCATGCGGTTGACAGGGCAAGTGCGCCGCGAGCAGGGGATAAAGACACCATTGAATGTCAACTCGACATACAAGGTTTGTCTCTGAACAGCATTGCAGCTTTGCGGCCTATATGCTGACCGCAGTCGCTTTCAGGCTGTTGTGCGCGCACCACGCCGCTTCAACCCACTCAAGATCCCAAGGAACCTCCAATCTGCGCTGCCTTACGCATCTAAACCGCACGAGATGAAACCTCAGAAACGCGAGACGTACATGCAGAAGCGCGCTGTTGTCCTCGAGCCTGAGGAGAAGCGCGCCGTCACCCTTATGCAACAAATGCGCGCTCTGCGCAAGGACCAGGTGACGAGGCGAAAGGAAAAGCAGAACGAGCGGAAGGCGGAGCACAAGAAGAAGGTTGAAAAGATCGAAGAAGGGAAGGAGCGCAAGGCGAAGGAGGAGAAAAAGGAGCATATGCGTCAAGCGGGTATCAAGCGGAAACGAGAAGAAGGACAGACGAGTGGTGGAGGTGGTAGAGGGGGTGGGTCGTTCAAGCGGAGGAAAAAGAGCGATGCATGAGCTCAAGCAGAGCGGGCGACGCTTTGTATTGAGTTGTATCTTTATTTTCATACAGCATCCCCGCCCTATTGCGAGCATTTGGAACATATCCTGAAATTTACCAGTTGCAGAGATCGAAGTTCACAGCGAGGCGAGGTAATGCTGGAAGGATTTGTTGTTGTCAACGAACGCGGCGAAGTCGTAGCCTTCAGGGTACTGCTCCTTTCCGGCTTTCTCATCGTAGACGCTATTGGGGGGTTGGCTAATAAAACGAAAAGGTAAGCTGTCTGTTGCGATCAGGAGTTGGCTCTAGCTCACCAATGCTCCACGAAATACTTGAAAGTGCGATGGACCACAGACACATACGGATTGTCAGAGTTGCGTTGGGCGATGAAGTCCTCCTCGGTCAGCGGTGCCAGAGTGAACTTCTTGCCCGTCTTCTCGCGAAGGATTTCAACCATACGCAGTGGCGTGATATGCTCAATAACACCCATCATGTCCTTGCCTGTCCTCAGCGTAAGTGGTGTCTCTCCGCGCCGTTGCTCTCGGTCTACTCACCGACCCATTTCTCGGGGCGCTTGAACGCTTCGAGAGCCCATCCGCCACTCTGTTCGACTGAGTAGCACGCCATGTACTTGTCTTCCATGATTGGAATGTTGATGAGGAGGCTGCCGTCTGCCTCCTTCGTCACCCACTGCTCCAATACATTAGAAGGTATCTGATGCTGAAGATGAGATGACAAACCTTGAAGCCGGGGTTTGTGAAGTTTTCGTAGTAAGATGAATTGTAGAAGCTGGTCCGAGGGAGACCGGACGCGATGAGATACTCATTGACTATGTCGCGCGTGGTTAGTGGGCTATCCGCTCATGCAATCATCAGGGCGGACTTTGGTATTTTCCCCTGCAGAATATCTCAGTTGCAGCACCGATTTAGTCTTAACTCCAATGCTTACTCGAAGTGTGGTGCGTCCGAATGCCACAGGGTGAAGTAGAAGAAGTGTTGGATGCCTGCTTTCACTGCCGCGTCAACTAGCGCCTTGCCTTGCTCAACCTCAGCGTCGAGTGCCTTCTGAGGATTAAACTGGACAGTTGGTAGAAGTGCAAACACTGATATACCCTCAGGTCAATGTCAATGTCATGTTCCACGCAGTACGTACAATCCGTGACGGCCGAGACTCCGTACGCGCCGGCGAGCGCAGCGGCGAGAGTGCCCGGTTTCGAGAGGTCAGCCTCAACGATCTCAGCGCCGCGATCCTTGAGAGCTGTGCAATTTATGAGCTCCGGGTCTTTGTCAAAATAATGGCACACGTTACCTTTTGCTGAAGCTGAGGTAGCGTTGCGAGTGACAGCGCGAACAGTGAAAGTGCCATCATCAAGCAAGTACTTGGCCACCGATCCTCCGGACTGTCCAGTCGCACCGAACACGACGATGATCCTCTTTTGAGACATGAAGTAGAGGTATTCGAGGGAAAAGGTTTGAGACAAGTCATAGGCAGGTGACTACGCATTTATACCCCTGTACTCACCCTCAGCGGAAGTAATGAACTGCCGTCTGGTTAACACGGGAACAAAGCTCAGGGCTACGATTGGTCAGCAAAGGCCTCATTCGCTCTCACGACATGGGTGATGCCCAGAAATCGCGCTTCATATGTGACTGTCGAGAATCAATCACCCTATTCGCTGTGGTAAAATGAACAAGAGCTCCAGGGGGGCAGCTGTCGCCAACCAGGGGCAACAGCACAAGAGACGAGAGGCCCAAAATCAGATGACAGCTGGTGAGATACACTTCGGTGTTTCGCAGACCGGGAGTTTGACAAGTCGAACTGGGACACGCCGGCTGAAGCCGGGAGGTTGCGCGTCACTCGAATGAGGTTCAAGAAGATAATATTCGCAAGATTAGGCAAGCAGGAGCACAAGAGATCGATTATTGCCGTCAATCAAGAGCCACGAGCCAGGCGAAGCAGGCCAGCTGAGTCGCCATTGAAGGTGTTGGCGTCACCGCCAATCACACTCGCCGAGTCTGAGTACTGCCAGAATGTGTAGCTTGAACCACGTGTTAGCCCTCGCCTGAGATGTGTAGCGAACAGTGGCTCACTAAGGGAACCCATTAGGGATTGCGCCAACATCCGATGAGTAACGCGCAATCCACAGAGGGTTTGTGCTACTAAAGGCGGCCGAGTCGCCAGTACAGGTGTTCCACCAGTCAGTCGTAGTGTAGATAACGGGATAGCGGCCGGTGAGATTATTGTAAGTGCTGGTGGAACGAAAGAAGTAAGGATGACAGGATGGGCGAGACTGCTTAGACGACGCACTTGCTGAAGTCACTGATCCAGCTAACCATGTCTGACTGCGAAAGGTCGTAGCACGTTGCACCATATGGGTTATCTGTGTGATAGGAAAATAACTGTAGCGTGAGCCGAGTGATGCAGGAACACTGGCTCGCCGCGTTACGGCTTACACTCAATGTCGAGCACGCCTGGCAGCGTTGCGCCATCAGCCGACCATCCTCCTCCGTTGCTGACAAAAAACGTTGCCTGGGTCGAACCTGAAGCGGGAGGGATGATGTCAGCATCGCATGAGTTCGCCAGATGGCTTGCTACCGCCAACTCACCGGATGACGAGTCCGGCAGCGCAAAGTGATACGAGCCGCGGATTATGGATTGCTCGTAGGCGCCGTTGTATTGTTGAGCGAAGTACGGGCTCGCTGCAACCGAAGCATAAGAAGCCGCGGCTGTGGCCGGTATAAGCTGAACTCACTGTAGGCTTAAGAAGGCGAGTTGGAAGTTAAACAGTGTAGCTATGCTGAATTGTATACGCTGAACTCACTGGTACCCTCAGTCGCCTATCCAGAATGTTAGAAACAAAAGAATGTTAGTGAAATACGCCCACCTTGATGTAGGCAAATTCAACGCCACCCGACTTTACAGTCGTCCAGCTGACATTGCCCTACGGTTACGCTCAGTAGGCGAGCTTATCGGTGCGGCCTCGCGAGCAACACGTACCTGGTGACCGCTCACATCTGCGAAGGTCAGTGAACAACATAGATAGGAACACCAGCCGGCACGACATACCGATACCCTGCGGTGCAGCCTTGACCGCGACAAGACCTGAAATGAGTGCCGAAAGCGCAAGTGAAAATCGCATGGTTTGACTTTCTTGAGGGGAAGGATTCAGAGAGGGCTTGTGCCTTCGGATTTGTCGCCACTTGCTGTGGTTATATACCCTCGCCCAACCCTCGCGACTACCGACGCTATGCAACTTCTACGCGGTTGCCGTCGCGGCAAGCAAACAGTGTCCACTTAGTGCAAATCTCGCAAAGCACATGGTGCCCCGCTCCACGCCCCGCACGTGGAGACTGAGGCTGCGTTCTTCTCAATGCGTTGAGCGGTGTGGATCCTGTTTGTAAACCTTCAGCGGTGTGCCGGCAGGCAATCTTGTCCGGCTGATATTGTCGAACATACATCGCTAGATAGGGAAGGACTCCGGTTGATGGTGGCAGTCCGAGGAGAAGCAGGAGATGGGTGGACAGGCAACGGTGACGAACCATCACGCGAGATCTGCGAGCACAAATTTGAAACCGGAGATTAAAGCGAATGTATCTGCACAATGCATAGCGCGGCCGATCTGCCAATCGCAGTGGTGACGATGATGCTACGAGGATCCAATAACACGACAACCAGTGAACTCAGCGACGAGGACGGACCCACAACGCCGCCACCAATGCCACACTGTGTCCGCGGAGCTCAAATGCATCCGCGAACAGGAACAGATGTTGATGACACGCGCAGTTTAGGTTATAAATATCTTATAAAATTTGGCGTGGTCTGCCTGGCATTCCTTTGTATGCTCGTAGAGGCGGGAGAAGAGAAATTGGTCAACCTGGTCGCGTGAACTGCTATTGAGTGCGGCGGTCAGTTTGCCGAGGCACTCAAGCCAAATCTGTCTCTATGTCTTCAGTTTGTGGCTGTGATTGTATGAACTGCGATTAATTTAGACTCTTGTGCGATCCATCTGGCTGCGTAATCGACGCAGACTGCCAGTGGCGAGCAGGCTTGGTCTCAACCCTGACTTTCGCAGCCACACGTGCTGATGTCGTTCTCATTACCTCTTGCTGACATGGTCAAGCTCAAGCTCGCTGAGGCTACGCAACAAGTTGGTGGAAGTCTCGGGTGGGCTGTGGCGTTCAGTAAGAGGCAGAAATACGCGCACACTCGAGATTAATACCTCCGTCCCCAACATGTTCAAAATCATAGGTTCTCAATTTCCGACCACATATCCGGGTTGCATGAGAAGACGAAACACCAGGTGAAACTGAGAGTTTTCGCGTCAATCGAAAAAGGTCCAAGTGGGTTATATTTTCGAGTACAGCATGCAGGAGCACTAGAGAATGATTTACGTCGTTGATTAGGAGCCACGAGCCATGCGAAGTAGGCCAGCTGAGTCGCCATTGAAGGTGTTGGCGTCACCGCCGATCACGCTTGCTGAGTCTGAGTACTGCCAGAAGGTGTGGCTTGAACCACGAGTTAGTCTCTTGCCTGATATATGTAGTGATCAACGGCTCACTAAGGGAAGCCAGCGGGGATTGTGCCGACGGCCGACGAGTAACGCGCGATCCACAGAGGGTTTGTGCTACCAAAAGCAGCCGAGTTTCCGGTACAGGTGGTCCACCAGTCAGTCGTGGTGTAAATGACAGGGTAGCGGCCAGTGCGAGTATGATAAGTGCTGATAGAAGGGAATCGATCAGGGATGACACAAAGGATGAGACTGTTTAGACGACGCACTTGCTGAAGTCACGAATCCAGCTGACCATGGCGGCTTTCGAAAGGCCGTAACATGTCGCGCCATACGGGTTATCTGTGCAGAGCGGCGTTAGCCGATAGACGCAGGCATACAGACTTGCTTTATGGCTTACACTCAATATCAAGGGCGCCTGGCAGCGTCTTGCCATCAGCCGACCATCCACCTCCATTCGTGGCAAAGTACGTCGCTTGGGCCGTACCTAATGCATGATAGATTACTTCAGCTCGCCTGCGTAGTTTGATCTTACCAACACACCACTCGATGAGTCCGGTAGTGCAAAATGATACGAGCCGCGAATGATGGATTGGTTGTACGCGCCGTTGTACTGTTGAGCGAAGTATGGGTTTTCTGCAACCGAAACGTGAGAATCCGTAGCCACGGCCGGTGTTGGAGGCACTCACTGTATGCTGAAGAACGCGAGACAGAAGTTCAAAAACTATAGCTTAACCGATACGTGCAAGTCGGACTCACTGGTACCCTCGGTCGCCTGCACATTATATAAGCAATGAAAACAACGCTTGAGAAATACACCCACCTTGATGTAGGCGAATTCGACGCCACCCGACTTTACGGTCGTCCAGCTGACATTGCCCTACGATTAGGTTCAGGAAGCGAGGTCACCGGTAGTGCCCAGCGAGTAGCACACACCTGCCAACGGCTGACATCTGCAAGACCAGTAAGCACCATAGATAGCCACATCAGCTGGCGCAACATACCGATGCCTTTGGGAGCTGCCTCCACTGTGACAAGACTCGAAATAAGTGCGACAAATGCGAGTACAAATTGCATGGTAAGTTGCCCTCGTGGGGACAGGTGGTGAATGTCTTCAGATCTGTCGCCACTCCAGCTGGTTATATACTCTTTATTGATCCTCTCAGTTGTGACGCTATGAAAATCCCATATGGTTGCCGTCGCGGCAAGCGAACGGTCTCCATTTGATGCAAGGCCCGCGAAGCACTTGATGTCCTTCCTCGTGCTCCGCTTGAAGACCTAAGTTGCGTTCTCCTCAATGCGTTTTACGGCGCGAATCCCGTTTGAGCCCTTAGTGGCGTGCCGGCGGGCAATCTTGTCCAGCTGACATTGACGGATATGCATCGCAAGATAGGGCAGGACTCCGGTTGACGGTGGCAGTCCGATGAGAAGGAGATCTCAGCGGGCAGACAACCGAGGGCGAATCATCGTGCGAAATCCTCAAGTACGGATCAGGGGATGAGATAGAATGTATTTGCATACAGCAATGCCTGGTTCGGTGGATCCGCCAATTGCGGCGGGCGAAAGACGCTGCGGTGGAACCGACAATACGACTGTCAGTGAGCTCTGGGCACCGATAGAGCCACTACACCATCGCCAACGTCGCACTCTACGTCCGCGGAGCTCAATTGTATCCGCGAATAGGAGTTGAGTTCAACAAGACGCATGCGAGTCACTGTTTTTCCGGACGAGAAGCCTTGGGCGAAGTGGGCCAGACGATTCGTCGCCGAAGTTGTGAGCAGGCTGGGAAGACCAAGAATCTTGATGAACCTTACGTGCACACAGCCGGCAGCAGGGCTAGGGTCACCACGTGGCCAGCAATCTTGTGTTGAGACATTATTAGACCTAGTCGCGCAACCTTGTTGCGATTCTAGGCTGTGGGACGGTTCAAGGCGAACAGCCTCGTTGCTGTTGAGTGGGATCCACTCTTTGCACTACCCAACTCTTCTGCGACTGCATCTGTGGGAAAACCTTCGCCTTCGAAAAGATGATTCAAAACTGCACGGGGACGATACTGTCAATCAATTGGAGGTCGAAATTGTCGCAGAAGATCTGGAGCGCAATGCACAAATTCCTGCGCCAATCCAACCGTGCACATCAATGCCATGACCAACAGCCAGATGTAATCATGCACAGGCCTGCCCTTCTTGAGCTGCATAGTTCGAGCAGTCATGACTTGGCACGTTGCTTACATTCCCAGCCAGCCTTGATCCCTTGCACAGGACGTGAACTTGGTTCTAGGCTGCATAGCTACTGCTGCTGCTGCTGCTGATAGACTCATCATAATTCAAGCGTCTGAACACAACGACGAAGGCCTTAAATTTGCTGTTGGAAGACATCAGAATTGTCGTGCGACACGGCGAAGTCGTTTCACACAACTGACGTCGAATGGCGTGCCGATTTGCCCCAATCTTGGCTTTCGTAGCATGCCGTCGGGACACACTGGCTGAAGCCACGAGCGTGCCCTTCAAACGAGAGATTCAAGCAAAGTCTATTTTTGAGTTAAGAAAGCAAAAGCACTAGAGACCAAGTATTGCCGCCAGCTAGGAGCCGCGGGCCAGGCGAAGTAGGCCAGCTGAGTCGCCATTGAAGTAGTTGGCGTCGCCACCGATCACGCTCGCCGAATCTGAGTACTGCCAGATTGTATGGCTTGAACCACGAGTTAGTCCCTTGTCTCAAGTCTGTAGCGGTCAACGACTCACTAAGGCCATCCAGCGGGGATTGTGCCAACGGCCGACGCGTAACGCGCGATCCACAGAGGGTTTGTGCTACCAAAAGCAGCCGAGTTCCCGGTACAGGTAGTCCACCAGTCAGTCGTGGTGTAAATGACAGGGTAACGGCCAGTACGGCTGTTGTAAGTGCTGGTGGAATGAAGGAGGTCAGGGATGAGCGGAAGGGCGAGACTGGTTAGACGACGCACTTGCTGAAGTCACGGATCCAGCTGACCATGGCAGACTGTGAAAGGCCGTAGCATGTCGCGCCATACGGGTTGTCTATGTAGAGAAAATGTAGTTACGGCGTTAGCCGACAAACGCAGGCTTGCGTTAGAGCTTACACTCAATGTCAAGAGCGCCTGGCAATGTCTTGCCATCAGCCGACCATCCGCCTCCATTGCTGACAAAGAAAGATGCTTGTGTTGCGCCTGAAGCAGAAAGGATAGCGTCAGTATCGCATGTGTTCGGCAGCGTAGTTTGTTCTCGCCAACGCACCGCTTGACGAGTCCGGCAGTGCAAAGTGATATGAACCACGGATAATGGATTGGCTGTACGCGCCGTTGTACTGCTGAGCAAAGTACGGGTTTTCTGCGATCAAGGCATGAGAAGCTGTGGGTATGATTACGCAGGAGGACTCACTGTAGGCTGAACAGTGAAGCAGGCCAGACAGACGTTCAACGCCAGAGCTTGGCCGAAATATACAAGCCGGACTCACTGCTACCCTCGGTCGCCTGACCAGAATGTTAGATACGCAAACAGTACAGAAGAAAGATGCCCACCTTGATGTAGGCAAACTCAACGCCACCGGACTTCACAGTTGTCCAACTGACATTGCCCTATCATTCGCTCAGAACGTGAGTACATGATCGGTGTTGACTAGCGAGTGGCACATACCTGATGACTGCTCACATCTGCGAGGACCAATGAGTCACATGGATAGGAACACCGGCTGGCACGACATACCGATACCTTTGGGTGCAGCCTCGACCGCGACAAGACCTGAAATAAGTGCCAAAAGCGCAAGTGAAAATTGCATGCTTTGATTTTCTTGAGAGGAAAGATTCGGAAGCGGCGTGTGCCTTCAGATTTGTCGCCACTCTGGATGGTTATATCCCC
>Ga0247815_10003472_pt1 | contig 11334 bp, 8 predicted proteins | sample UWRJL194509B1_FD_181014 | JGI IMG/M metagenome (GOLD analysis project Ga0247815, IMG submission 181014) | Plant litter microbial communities from Arlington Agricultural Research Station in Wisconsin, United States - UWRJ-L194-509B-1 | ecosystem: Environmental > Terrestrial > Plant litter >... | reverse complement strand
TTGATCAGTCAAAACAGGTCAGAGATGAATATAAAATTGTAATGGATTACCTCGACCTGGAATCTACAGATGAATTAAACAAGAAGGAAGAACTTTCAAAGGTTCTGTTTATGAGCCAGGGGATAACGTTTACGGTATATAACAGCGGAGAGGGAATTGAAAAAATATTTCCCTTTGATATTATCCCGCGCATTATCAGGTCTGAGGAGTGGGAATTTATTGAAAAAGGGATCAAACAGAGGGTAACCGCTTTGAACTTGTTTCTTAAAGATGTGTACAGTGATCAGTTTATCATTAAAGACGGAATAGTTCCAATTGATATCATTTACTCCTGTCCTCATTTTCTCAGGGAAATGTGTAATGTTAAGGTACCACATGATATTTATATCCACATTGCGGGTATAGATCTCATCAGGGACAATGACGGAACTTATTATATCCTGGAAGATAATGTCCGTACTCCCTCAGGAGTTAGTTATATGCTCGAAAACAGGGAAATCACTAAACGACTTTTCCCCGATCTTCTCCCCCAGTGCAAAGTAAGGAGCGTGACTGAATATCCTAATGTATTATATAATACGTTAAGAGAACTTGCGCCACGGCAAATTGATAACCCAACTATCGTTCTGCTTAGCCCAGGCAGTTTCAACTCTGCCTATTTTGAACATACCACACTGGCCCGACTCATGGGAATTGAACTGGTAGAAGGACCGGATCTAATTGTAGAAGATCATAAGGTGTACATGAAAACCACTGCCGGTTTACAACAGGTAGATGTAATTTACCGCAGGGTAGATGACGAGTATCTGGACCCACTTGTATTTAATGCAAATAGTTTGCTTGGCGTGGCGGGATTGATGAATGCTTACCGAAAAGGAAACGTAACCATTGTAAACGCGGTCGGAAACGGTGTGGCGGATGATAAGGCAGTATATGTATATGTACCCGATATGATCAGATACTATCTCAATGAAGAGCCTTTACTCAAAAATGTACCCACCTACCAGCTGGGAAACAAAGAAGAAAGAGCGCATGTATTTGACAACATCAGCAACATGGTGGTAAAACAAACTAATGGAAGCGGAGGCTATGGAATGCTAATGGGCCATGCGGCCAGTCCGGAAGAAATTGAAGCTTATAAACTGGAAATCATGAAAGATCCGCGTCAGTTTATAGCACAACCGACCATCAGCCTTTCTTCAGCGCCGTGTTATATGCATGGGGTACTTCAGCCAAGGCGCGTTGATTTCCGGCCTTTTGCAGTATGCGGTCCAAGTGGGATTACTATTATACCGGGGGGACTTACGCGTGTAGCCCTTAAAGAAGGTTCGCTGGTTGTGAATAGCTCACAGGGCGGCGGCAGTAAAGATACTTGGGTACTTTCTTAAATTTAATGATACAAAGGATATGTTAAGCAGGGTTGCAGAGAGTTTATATTGGATAAGCCGTTATGTTGAGAGAACGGATGGTATGCTGCGCATGCTTAAAATAAATTATGCGGCGTCTCAGGATGCCGTTTCAGATTTTTCGTGGAGTCCGGTTATACGCATATTTTGCGGCCTGGATCCTGAAGGGGTTGAAGGCATTGAATTTAACAGCCGCGCAATATTACAGTTTATGGTGACGGATAAAAATAATCCAAATTCCATAATCAATATCATCACACAAGTACGTGAAAACGCAAGAAGTGTGCAGGACCATATCACCAAAGATGTGTGGCAATGCCTTAATGAATATTATCATACGGTAAAAGATCCCAGACTTAAAGTGATGCTCAAAAAAGACGATCCCATTTCTGTGCTGGATATACTTATCAAACAGGGCACACTTTTTTATGGCACCACAGAAGTCACTATGCCACGAAATGAGTGCAGCAGTTTCATGCGGATTGGCAAATACCTGGAGCGAAGCATACAGTCGGTAAACATCCTTGACATAAAATTTGGATCAGTTGACCACAATCCCGACTTGCTTACCAATGCAAGCTATTGGAAACACCTGTTATTGTCTATTGGAGGTTACGAACTTTATCTGAAAACATATCGTCAGGGTTTCGAGGCAGAAAACGTGCTGGCCCAGGTGGTCCTCAATAATGAATTTCCAAGATCGGTGATTTATTCCATGAACCAGCTGAACAAGTACTTCGACCGCCTTAAAATAGATGGGCATATTAACCCTGGCGACCTTGCATTTCTTATTGGAAGGCTCCAGAGTAAAGTAAAGTACAGTTCAATAAAAGGCCTGAAGCAGGGCGACCTGCACCTGTTCCTCGCAGAGATCAAATCTGAACTTTACGGCATTGGTAATGCTTTTAATCAAACTTGTTTTTCGTTGTCTTAAATTTTGCAATAATGCCAGAATTCAATATCAAGCATATCACAAAGTACACTTACGAATCCCTGGTAAAGGATAGTGTAAATCATATCATATTGTATCCCAAAGAGGATGAGTACCAGAAAGTGTTAAAGCACGATCTTAAGATATCCGGCAAACCCAGGGTAGATACCTTTGTGGATTATTACGGCAACAAGGTAGGTTTTTTCACTTATAGTGAACGCCATAGGGAACTGGAGATCTATTCAGAACTAACGGTAGCTACAACCGCAAAGGAACCGCCGGAAGAAACCATGTTCGGTGAAATGGAATGGGACGAAATCCAGGTGCTCCGTCACCAGGTACCTTACATTGATTACCTCAAATGGGAAGCCTTCAATGGCTTGCAGGAACTAAAGGAAATTACCAGCACCTATATCCGGGAAACAGATACACCCTACCAAACGGCATTAAGTTATTGCAGGTTTGTATATGAAAGGTTCAATTACATCCAGGGGGTAACTACTGTTCAAACCAAACTGGATGAAATCTGGCAGTTGCAGGCCGGCGTTTGTCAGGATTTTGCACATATACTTTCGCAGATGTTAAGAATGTCCAACATCCCTGCTAAGTATGTAAGCGGGTATATCTGTCCAAATAAAGACGGTATGCGCGGTGAGGGCGCAACCCACGCCTGGGTAGAAGCTTACATTCCTTCGTACGGATGGTTGGGCCTCGATCCTACCAACAACTGTATTGCCAACGAAACCTATGTTGTATTGGCGTATGGAAGAAGTTTTAACGATTGCTCACCTGTAAAAGGCGTATATAAAGGTCCTTCAAGTCATAAACTTACCGTCCAGGTGATCGTAAGTTATGATGATGGTGTTACCGAAGTGCTTGATCCGGTTGAGGAACTTGATCCCGAACCAGTAATTACACTTTCGCAAGGTAATAGCTACAGACGTAACCTTGAGTTGATGCAGCAAATTCAGCAACAACAACAACAACAACAATAATAACAAGGAGGGCATTAAAACAGCAGTAGCAGCAGGAAATTCAAGCAGAAAAGTAATAAGTAAAGAATCTACAACACTACCCTGAGGTTCGCTTAAAAAACAGTCCTGGCCTGTTATGACAGACCAGGACTGAAACGCCTTAACTGTTTAGTAATTTTTCCGGAGCGTATCGGTTTTGGTGGTATCGGATTTGGTTGTGTGCTTTTTCTGCATCTTTGATTTCGGCTTCATTTTCTTTTTTTGCTCCTTTTTTGTAGTGTCCTGCTGAGGTGGCATTCCTGCAAACGTACTCAGGGAAAAAGCTGCAAGTAGCAGCATAACAAATAACTTTTTCATAGCTGATTATATTTAGTACAACTCCCCTATTAACAACCCTTTATAAAGATGGTTTTACAAAAATTCACTGAATTTGCGGCATAAAATTAAGCTGCAGGGGGCAGTTTTTGTAGTCTTCTTTTTCTACTTTGATCAGAAATCATTTATGAATCCTGCCGAAATTTTGTTGAAAGAACCAACCCAAAGGTGAAATTTTATCTAAAAAAATATTGACAGGTATAAATGGGTAAAATGAACAGAAATAAACGTAATTATTTGATTACATTGCTACTTAACCCTCAAAAAACAGCTTATGCTCAAACGCTTACTTAAACTAACTGTCGTTTTTCTGCTAATAACCTCATCCGGGCATTTATTCGCCCAGGTTTTAAAAGGAAAAGTTACTGATTCAACAGGATCAGTGGTTCCAGGCGCTACTTTACAGGTTGTAGGCCTCAAAGTCGGCACATCTGCCAATGCCAATGGCATGTACGTCATCAATTTTCCAAAGGCAGGCACTTATAAGGTTCGTGTTTCTTACACAGGCTATCAAACATCAGAAGCAGATGTGCAAATTGAAAATGCAACCAAAAGCATGGATTTCACCCTTCAGGATGCTAAAATGACACTCGACAATGTTGTGGTAATCGGCTCCCGTTCTTCGGTACCAAGAACAAATATCGAAAGTGTAGTACCGGTTGATTTAATTAGCAGCAAGGACGTTAAAGCCTTTGCACAGGTAGACCTTACTCAAATTTTGAATTATGTTGCGCCGTCGTTCAATTCAAACCGGCAAACAGTATCAGATGGTACAGATCATATTGACCCTGCTTCGTTACGGGGTTTGGGCCCAGATCAGGTTCTGGTTCTGGTGAATGGTAAACGCCGGCATACTACTGCACTGGTTAATATCAATGGTACATTTGGACGTGGTTCTGTGGGAACAGATTTGAACTCTATTCCAGTTGCCGCTATTGAACGGATAGAGGTACTCCGCGATGGTGCCGCAGCACAGTACGGTTCTGATGCTATTGCAGGAGTTATAAATATCGTATTGAAAAAAGTAACACCATATAGTTTTTCTACTTCCTTTGGTCAATCCGATTCAAAAGCATTGGGCCAGGATTTTAATGACGGTCGCACTTTTCAGGCAGATTTCAGTAAAGGCTGGGCCTTTAATAAAGATAAAGGCTTCATCAACTTTGCGGGTCAGTACGTTCACCGGGAATATACAAACCGCGGCGGTCTTGATACCCGTCCTCTTTTGTACTCTGCTTCGCCAACCAAAGGCGCTACAGAAACTGAAGCCGCTTTTCAAAGCAGGTTTGCAGGCTTAAAAGCTGCCGACGATGCAAGGGCCGCAGCCAATGGCCTCGACCGAAACAATATGCGTGTGGGACAGTCAGATTCTAAAAACGGTGGCTTCTTTTTAAACGGACAGTACAACTTTAGTAAAAAAGCAGAACTTTATTTTGCCACAGGTTATACTCATAAAACAGGTAGTGCCGCCGGATTTTATCGCCTGCCCACCCAAACCACACAAATTGACCTCAGCCTATATCCCAATGGCTTCCTACCTTTTATTGATACAAAAATCAACGACATTTCTTTTTCTGCCGGATTAAAAGGGAAACTGGGCACATGGGATTATGACCTCAGCAATACCAGTGGCGAGAATACCATCAAATTTTATATCGATAATACGGTAAATGCGTCATTACCAACAGGCACAAGCCCAACTTCATTCTACGCTGGTGAATTATTGTTCCGCCAAAACACAACCAATCTGGACCTGAACAAAAAATACACCTTTGACGGTGGGTTTTTAACCTCTCTCAATACTGCATTTGGAGGGGAATTCAGGGTAGATAATTACCAAATCAGAGAAGGGGAAGAATTGTCTTACTCTTTCGGGCAACCATCTGCCGGTATTCCGGGACGTATGATTGGCACCTCTTTCACAGCCGCAGGTGCTCAGGTTTTTCCTGGTTTCAAGCCAAGTAATGCGATTGACAAATCGAGAAACAACAAAAGTGCCTATGCAGATTTTGAAGCAGAATTTGGCCCAAGGGTACTGCTTGAGGCCGCAGGGCGTTATGAGAACTACAGTGATTTTGGATCTAACTTCTCCTATAAATTTACCGGTAAAGTAAAACTGTTTGGTGACATCTCCCTTCGCGGTGCTTATGCTACAGGTTTCAGGGCGCCATCTTTACACCAACGGTATTTCAATAATGAAAGCACGCAGTTTGTTGCAGGTAACCCTACGCAGGTGTTAACTGTTAACAACGATAATCCTATTGTGGGAGAATTTGGCGTTGGTTCATTAAAACCAGAAATATCAAAATCGGGAAGCTTGGGCCTTGCAGGCAGGATCAGCTCATTCACCTTTACTATAGATGCTTATAATATAGATATCAAGGACCGTATCGTTTTTTCCAGCCAGTATGCCCGCGAGCGTACCAGTACAGGCGCACTCATCCCTACAGGTGTAGTAAATCAAATTTTAAATACGGTAGATCCTAATGCTCAGGTCAATAGTGTACAGTTTTTTACCAATGCAATCACCACCAATACCGCTGGTCTGGACGTAGTTTTGAGCAACAGGTTTACCCTTGGAACCAAAAGCAATTTGTTACTTACCGTAGCCGGAAACCTGAATAAAACTGTAGTGAGAAGCGTGCAGGGATCTGATAAGATCGAAAGCGATGCAACCTTAAAAGCTAAATTGTTCGACCGTCTGGAGCGTTCACGTTTTGAAAGTTCAGTGCCTAAAAACAAACTGAACATCACTGCCAACTTCACCGTTGATAAGCTCAGTTTTGTAGCCAGAACAGTTCGTTTTGGTGAAGTAACCTATCTTAATGCCGTAGATCCTAATATCGCAGCAAACAACTTACCTGCAGAACTTGACCAAACCTTCTCTCCAAAATGGGTTAGTGATTTCTCTGTAAGTTACGCTGCAAACAAAAACTTAACGGTTACAGTCGGTGCCAACAACCTGTTTGATGTGTATCCTGACAAATTGTATATCAGTCCAAGAAACTTCGAAGATAATTTAAGTGGAATTGCAACTTCAAGTTATTCTGGCGGATTGGATAATACTTCCAACGGAAGGTTCCTTTATCCAAGGGCAGTAAGCCAGTTCGGTTTCAATGGACGTTACGTATATGGCAAAATCGCCTATACATTCTAAAGTATATAACCGGCCGCAGCATGTTCTTCTGCGGCCGGTTATTTTTGGTATTTGTAAAAAAAGATCAATCCGGGACCAGAAAATCATCTTAACTTTGCAGGATGAATACAGAAATTGCCGTGATCTTTGATATGGATGGAGTGATCTGCCATACCAACCCATACCATTCCCTCGCCTTTCGTGAATTTTTCTCCTCGCGCGACCTTGCTCCTACGGACGAAGATTTTGCTCAGCATATGTTTGGTAAAAGCAACAGCTATATTCTTACCCATTTTCTACAACGCCCCATTCAAGGGGAGGAATTGTTGCAAATGGAAGAAGAAAAAGAAAGCCTCTTCCGCAAAATTTATGAACCCTATATCGACCCGATTACCGGTATCGTAGAGTTCATCGCTGATTTAAAGTTACACCATGCAAAACTGGGCATCGCTACTTCAGCACCGCGCGCTAACCTCGACCTTATATTGAGCAAAGTTGCCATCCGCGAAAATTTCGGCTCCATATTGGCCAGCGAAGACGTAAAGAAACACAAGCCGGATCCGGAAGTATACCTTACCTCTGCAAAAAACCTTGGGCTAAAACCTGAACAATGCCTAGTATTTGAAGATTCATTTTCAGGAGTTTCTGCTGCTCTTAACGCAGGAATGAAAGTTGTTGGCGTATTAACTTCACATACAAAAGAAGAGCTGCCACCTTGTAACCTGTATATTGAAAATTATACCGGGCTAACTTACGACTCCGTCAGTAAATTATTTGCCTAACACTGCAAATTGCTTGACACTGGTTAGACATATGCAAGACTAACCTGTTCACCCACAGCTCTGCTATATCAAATGTGACGGGACTGGTATGTTTACACTTGATTCATCAGGGATCACATGTAACCTTTTTGTTTCTAAAGGGATAAGGCCCGACCATATAGGCAGCGCTTTATCTTCTTCCTCATCATTTGGCATGCCGGTCCTCACTTTGGCAGATGCCTCATCAATACTAAAGGCAAGTGCAGTGGTTTTTAAGATCTCCCGGTCAGTAACCGGTCGTAAATAATCCCAGCTATTGGGCACTATTTTGTTGGTGAGCCATTCAAAGGAATCCCTTTTCTGTTCCAAACCCTCAATCTTTTCTGCATTTGCAAACATCACTACCGAGCGGTAATTGACAGAATGGCTAAATGCTGATTTCGCTACAACCAATGCATCGATCAGGGTAACTACTATACATACAGGTATTCCTTTCTCAATTTCACGGAGAAAGTGACTTCCTACCGATCCATGGATATATATTTTATCTTCATATCTCACAAACGCGGTAGGAATGGAATAAGGCCTCCCGTCTAAAGCATAACTTATGGTACAGGTAATTGCTTCATCCAGAATAGAATAAATAGTTTCTCTATCAAAGTGTGCATTTTTGGCTACGCGACTTGGGACCAGTGGGGACGTTGATTTTTTCATGATCTTTTTTACAAATGTGTATATTTATTGGATTACCATAACCGTCCAATTCCAACAAATACAGTAGTCCAATTATGCAGTATCTACCTTCGGTTTTTGCGCTTAACAAGTCATCTACAGAGCCTGTTTATCTTCAGATTGCAGGTATGTTATTGCAGCTCACTAAAAATGGCACACTCCAATCGGGTGTCCGCTTACCAAGCACGCGCAAACTCGCACAACAGCTTGAAGTACACCGCAAAACGGTTGTACGGGCTTATGACGAACTGCTGGCCCAGGGTTGGTTGGAAAGCCGCTCGGGCGATGGGACATTCGTTGCAAAACATGTCCCGGAGAGCAGTCCGCAGCGTTTGCTGATCAGTGCACAAAAAACCTTGCATGCATCCAAAGTTGCAGGCTTTCAAATAGTAGACGTCCCACATTTAACCCGCGAAGAAATCAATTATACTTACCGCCTCCACCTCGACGATGGTCTTCCTGACAGTCGTTTGGCACCTCTTACCGAACTCAGCCGTGCCTACCGCTCGCAGCTGCTTACTGGAAATCCCTATGTAAAACTGGGTTACAGCGACACCAAAGGTTCGCCCTGGCTGAGGGACCAACTTTCAGATTACCTGAATGAATCCAGAGGGCTTAGGATCACGAAAGAAAATATTCTGATTACGCGGGGTTCTATTATGGGGATCTACCTGGCGAGCACCGGTTTGATTAAACAAGGGGATCATGTAGTTACAGGTGAAACGAGCTGGCGTGGAGCCGATGCTAATTTTATACAGGCAGGGGCTATACTTAACCGGATACCCGTAGATCAATCTGGTATCCAGACAGATGAACTGGAAAAACTATGCAGTAAAAAAACGATACGTTTAGTTTATGTAACTTCTCATCACCACTACCCTACTACAGTTGCCTTAAGCGCTGAGCGGCGCCTCCGTTTACTAAAATTATCAGAAAAATATGGTTTCATTATATTTGAAGACGATTATGATTACGATTTTCATTACGAGAACAAACCGCTTCTGCCACTGGCAAGTGCAGATGAAAGTGGGATGGTACTGTACTGCGGGTCTTTTACGAAAAGTATATCCCCCGCTTTTCGCGTAGGTTACCTCGTGGGACCAGAAAATGTGATCCACCATCTGGCACAGCTGCGCAGGGTGGTTGACAGACAGGGTGATGTCATACTTGAAAATGCAATTGCGGAGTTATTGAGGGACGGTATTGTACAACGCCACATGAGAAAATCACTGAGGCTTTACCGTCAAAGGCGCGACTTCTTCTGTAGTCTGTTAAAAAATGAACTAGGGAAGTATATAGAATTCAGCATTCCCGATGGCGGAATGGCGGTGTGGACAAAATTTGATCCCGGGATAGACCTGGTCAAACTTGCCGCAAAGGCGTTGACAAAGGATTTATCCTTTTCAAACGGACTTGTACATCAGCATATTTCAGGTGCCAGCCTTGCCACCAGACTGGGTTTTGCCTCATCAACTGAAAAGGAACTCACAGAATCCGTTGGGATTCTAAGCGAAATCTTACGCTCCTGATTCCAAACGGAGTAAATACCCGGCATCAATTGCCGGGATTGCCGTTTAGTTCATTTTCAGTTTCTTTTGGATATCAGTTACGTAACCTCTGAACTTTTTATCTGTCTCGATCAAATCCTGTACAGTTTGACATGCGTAGATAACAGTAGAGTGGTCCCTGCCGCCATAAAAAGCACCGATACTTTTTAATGATGATTTGGTCAGGTTTTTAGACAAATACATAGAAATTTGCCTTGCTTGTACCACTTCACGTTTACGTGTAGGTGATTTCACTAAGGCTACCGGAACTTCAAAATATTCGCAAACAAGCTTCTGGATGAATTCCATTGATACTTCTTTAGTGGTATTCTTAATGAAGTTTTTCAACATCGACTTAGCCAGCGGCAAATCAATTTCTTTCTTATTCAGCGTTGACTGGGCTAATAACGAAACCATTGCACCTTCAAGTTCACGGATATTGTTATCAATGTGGTGTGCTACATATTCCACTACCTCAGAAGGCAGGTCAATATCATCAGCAGACATTTTCTTTTTCAGGATGGCAATCCGCGTTTCCAGTTCAGGAATTTGCAAATCAGCAGATAAGCCCCATTTGAAACGGCTTAATAGTCTTTCTTCCAGACCAGATAAGTCCTTAGGCGCTTTATCTGACGTAATGATAATCTGTTTTCCTGATTGGTGCAGGTGGTTAAAAATATGGAAGAAAATATCCTGTGTTTTCTCCTTACCTGCAAAGTTGTGCACATCATCCATGATGATGACATCCATAGCCTGGTAAAAGTTTACGAAGTCGTTAATGGTATTGTTTTTCAACGATTCTACAAACTGCTGACAGAATTTTTCACAGGAAACGAAAATCACAAGTTTTTCTGGATGAGTACGTTTGATCTCATTTCCAATAGCCTGCGCCAAATGCGTTTTGCCCAAACCTACCGCACCATAAATCATGAGTGGGTTGAATGATGTTGCTCCTGGTTTGGCTGCAACTGCGAAGCCCGCAGAGCGTGCCAGACGATTACAGTCGCCCTCTACATAATTCTCCAGCGTATAGTTAGAGTTTAATTGCGGATCAACATTTAGGCGTTTTGCTCCCGGAATCACAAAAGGATTTCTCAGATCTTTACCACCAGTTGCCGGAGAAGCAGTTGCAGGTTTAGCGGCTGATACTGCAGTATTTCCGTTCGATGCCATTCTCGTAGAATAAGGCGAGCCACTATTGGAAGGTTTGTCCACAATGATATTGTATTCCAGACGTCCGTCCTCTCCTAATTGTTGTTTTACAGTCTTGCGAAGCAGCCCTACATAATGCTCTTCCAACCATTCGTAGAAAAATAAACTGGGCACCTGTACCGTCAAAACATTCCCTTCCAATTTTAAGGCTGAGATCGGTTCAAACCAGGTTCTGTAGCTCTGATTCGGGATGTTAGCTTTAATGGTTTGAAGTGAATTATTCCACACTGTCGTACAATTATTTTGCATAGTTTTTTTAA
>Ga0247815_10003470_pt1 | contig 11337 bp, 9 predicted proteins | sample UWRJL194509B1_FD_181014 | JGI IMG/M metagenome (GOLD analysis project Ga0247815, IMG submission 181014) | Plant litter microbial communities from Arlington Agricultural Research Station in Wisconsin, United States - UWRJ-L194-509B-1 | ecosystem: Environmental > Terrestrial > Plant litter >... | reverse complement strand
CTTCAACCCAATACGATTCTTCTGCAGGGGTTTCGGTAGGGTCATATTCCGTAATAAACAAATAATAAGAAGCGTCTGGCGCAGTTCCTATCAAGGCATTTTCTTTGTAACCGCCCATTGTAGAGAGTACCATTGTACCGTGATCGTCGCTGGTGTAAAAATTGCTGCTTTTAGTTACAAAATCGTATCCTCCTAAAATTTGATGATTGTCCCTTAATCTTTTGAAAGGTTCTGCAGTATCTACACTTGGAAAACCTCCATCTAAAACTGCAATTATTTTTCCGGAACCCGTAAAATTCTGCTGGTGCAGCGTCTGGCCATTTAACATTTGAATCTGTCCTGCCGATGTTCCATACGCATAATCAACAGTTGCTGCTTCTTTTTGCCTGGTTTGAACCGTTTTATTTTCGGCATCTTTTTTAGCCGTCACATTTAAAGTCTTATCCGCAAAAACTATTTTATCAACAAATGAAAGTGATTTTAATGTTCTGATATTAGCCTGCGTTCCCTGAATGTGAAGTGCATTAAGCCATTTTGATTGTGCCAAAATCGTAATTCCTGTACTAGACTTAACCTGGCTTCGATATGATTTTTCTAAGGGAGCATCAGTGGTGTTTAAAGCTATACTCTGATTCGTTCTTCGATCTAAAGAACGCTGCGAAAGCATGTCTAAAGGCTTATTTATATAGGTTTGAGCGTTTGGTTTATCTTTAAAATAAACCCATGCATCTTCTTGCGAAAACATCGCAGCAGAAAACAGCAGTAAAAAAAACAAGAAATAGTATTTCATACTTTACTTTTTAAAGGCAAAACCTTTGTAAAAAAGTATAAAGCTAAGAAATTACTCCCGAACCAACTAATTCATTATCGAAATACCAAGCTGTAAACTGACCTTCGGTAATTGCAGACTGTGGTTCCTCAAATTCAACATACATTCCGTCCTCAAATTGATGCAAAATTGCCTTTTGCAACGGCTGGCGGTAACGAATTCTTGCCATTACTTCCATCGTTTCTCCAACTTTCAAAGCCAAATCTGTACGAATCCAGTGTACTTCAGATTTTTCGATAAATAAAGCTTTTTTAAACAAACCCGGATGCTGGCTTGTTAAGCCCGTATAGATGGTATTAGTATCAACATTTGTAGCAATAATAAACAAAGGATCAGTGGTACCGCCTACATTCAAACCTTTTCTCTGCCCCACCGTAAAATAATGAGCACCTTGGTGTCTGCCGACTACTTTTCCCATTGTGGGAATATAATCACGCTTTTGTGATTCTAATTTTAACTCTTCTTCTAATGATAAACCAGTTGGTTTTTCAATAGTATAAATAGGATCATTTTTATCAATCTGAACAATTTTACCTTCTTTCGGCTGCAGTTTTTGCTGTAAAAATTCAGGCAGACGTACTTTTCCGATGAAACACAATCCTTGTGAATCTTTCTTTTCGGCTGTAACCAAATCCATTGCAGCAGCAATTTCGCGCACTTCCGGTTTTGTTAAAGCTCCAATTGGAAATAGCGATTTCGCCAATTGCTCCTGCGATAACTGGCATAAAAAATACGATTGGTCTTTATTATTATCAGCGCCGGCAATCAATTGATAAACTGGTTTTCCATCGACTTCAATTTCATTTTTTTGGCAGTAATGTCCAGTTGCCACATAATCAGCGCCAAGACTTAAAGCAATTTTCATGAAAACATCAAATTTGATTTCGCGGTTACAAAGTACGTCAGGATTTGGAGTTCTTCCTTTTTCGTATTCGTTGAACATATAATCAACAATTTTTTCTTTGTATTCCTCGCTTAGATCGACAGTTTGAAACGGTATTCCGAGTTTTTCAGCAACTAATAAAGCATCATTACTATCTTCTAACCACGGACATTCGTTAGAAATAGTAACCGAATCATCGTGCCAGTTTTTCATAAAAAGGCCAATTACTTCGTATCCTTGCTGCTGCAATAAATAAGCGGCAACACTAGAATCTACTCCACCAGAAAGACCAACTACTACTCGTTTCATTCCAAATTCTTTATAATTTACAAGGGTGCAAAGGTAAGCCAAATTCTAGATAATCCTGATAGTTTTGATTAGTTTATATAATCACGCGGTAGATAAAACTTATGGTTTATTTAATTACTTTTAATCATCAATAAAAATGTCATGGCCAAATACATTTACAGCTTATTTTTCCTCTTCATTATCACTTCTATAAGTGCACAGCGATTTGCTGCATCTTTACCAAATTATGAGGCTTATAAAGCATTTAAAGGCAAGCCATTATCAGATAAATTTTCGAATATTGAATCTGTAAAAGTTATTTATGCTTTGAAGAAACAAAAGATGTATTACTTCGACAGCACGTTGATTCCGCTGCATTATGATTTTGTAACAGGCTATTTAGGTTACAGCCAGGATTTGGATATATTTAATAACGAAAATTACAGCGACACTGAAAAAAACCGCGACTTTTTACTGGGAAACCTGAATCATATTAAGGGAACAGATAAATGGATTTTTGAATTGGCAGCTTCAGATCATATGCCAATTTCGTTAATTGAACGTTTTTACGCCCTGGTTGCAAAATCGACTTTTATTGGTACGGATCTAAAATTCTATTTGAATAACCCTGAGAAAATGCAATGGTTTCAAGAGGGAAAATTTAAAATTCCGTGTGTAAAATCAGATTATATTTTTAATGAAATTACGTATCAGGAAGTGGTTTCGGGAACTAATATCGGAATTTTGAAACAATATAAAATAAAGGATTTACAAAATACAAAACCAAAACCTGATGAAATTATAATTCTCGACGGAACGCCCGATATTTTACCTGATGTAAGAGGAATTATTGTGAATGAATTACAGACTCCGCTGAGCCATTTGGTGCTTTTAGGCAAAAACAGAAAAATTCCGATTATGGCATACACATCCGTTTTTAAAGATTATAATATTAAAAGACTGCTCTCGAAAAAAGTAGAATTAAAGATTGCCGTTGATACTTTTTATATCAGGGAAACCACTAAAAAAATAACTCAAAAAGGAATTGCAAAAAAGAAAAAATTAACCATCGATAATAGTATTACCGCATTAGTAGATTTGAGCAAAATACCTAAAAAAGGTGTTGATTACATGGGGTCAAAAGCGCAGAATATGGCTTATTTAATTGCTGTTTCTAAAGAAATCCCGTTTAAAACTCCGGAAGATGCCCATGCCATTCCGTTTTATTTTTACACGAAACATATTCAAAACAAATCGATTTCACCCTTAATCACTGAACTTTTAGCATATCCGCATAAAGATTCAACCGTTTGGATTCATCAGCAGTTAAAAAAGATACGTGATGCGATTAAAAAAGAACCTGTCGATCCGGAGCTACTTACAAAACTAAATGAAACTTTTAAGAATGCTGCATTTAAAAATTTCAGATTTCGATCGTCTACAAATGCTGAAGATTTAGATGATTTTAATGGCGCGGGACTATACGATTCTAAAACCGGAATTTTAGGAGACAGTATTAAAACATTTGAAAAAGCGATTAAGCAGGTTTGGGCAAGTGTTTGGAATGAAAGTTCGTTTATCGAAAGGGAACTTTTTGGCATTGATCAAAATAGCATTGCAATGGGCGTTTTGGTTCATCGTTCTTTTCCGGATGAATTGGCGAATGGTGTTGTAATTACCAAAAATCTGTTCCGGAAAAATTTCTCCGGAATTACAGTAAATGTTCAGAAAGGAGAAAATTCTGTGGTAAAACCTGAAAAAGGCGAAATCTGTGAACAGTTTATTATTTATCATTTTAATACCGGCTCGGATCAAGACGATTTTGATGTCGATTATACTTCAAATTCGAATTTAAACAACAATGAACCTCTATTGAGCAGAAAAGAAATGAGCAATCTTTTTGTTGTCAGTAAAAAAATTGAGGAAAGAATGTATCGTTATTGGAAAAAGAATCGATATCATCCTGTAGATATTGAATTTAAAATTGTGGGCGAAAAAAGAGATTTATATATCAAACAAGTACGGCCTTTTAATGAGTAATTAATAAAATACGATTAAATCCATCTCGTTTGAAGCAACGTTCACCAGGACGATTTTAAAATCGAAATCCTGAATGTTTATTTTTTGCTGAATGGCAGCCCTAATGCTTTTGTGATCTAAGGAAAAGTTGTTTTCTAAACTAATTTTCACATCGACAACATTCAGGTATTTTGAAGCTTTTTTATTGACTAAAATCGATGCTGTAATGTAAAACCCAATAATAATCAATTGGAAAAACAGCAATATTTCTATCTTTTCATACGGATACATAATATCTAAAATAGAAAGGGTAATAGTCGCAAAAAGAAAGATAATGGCATTTACCGTAAAAGATTGCGTTCTAAATCGCAGAATAGAAAAAATGGCAAATAAACCAAAGCCAATTCCTACTCCAATTTCGATTTTTGTAAACAAATAACAAAGTGAAAAAGTACAGAGTCCCACAATAACCATCAATGGGTTTATGGTTTCATTATCTTTTCTGTTAGAGAAAAAATACAAAATCAAAATTGAGAAAAACAACAGTAAAAATCTTCCTGAAAGTTCCGTTAAATCCATTTTTATCGTATTAGTAAATCAAATTTAAAAAAAGTTTGCCACGAATTTCATGAATTTCTATCAATTACTATTTGACTTTAATTGGATGTGGAAAAGTTTGACACGAATTCATCAATTTTACCATACTGTACAGCTGATCCCTTCTGCTGAAAAATGAAAATTATTGAATTCAAAAAAAAAAAAAAACAGCCCAAATGGACTGTCTAATTTATTAATGAGTTTTAGGTTTCGAATCAGCCTGATAACTGCTTTTCGGATCACTCATATTGATTTCTTTGCTTAATTTTCCTTTTACGAAAAACTGCCACAGTCCAGCTTTTTTCCCTTTTACAAATTTTCCTTTAGAAGCAGGAGTTCCATCGGGTTCATAAAAAACGGCATCGCCGTTATATTCGTTATTTTTATAGATTGTTTCTTCCAGAACAATTCCATTTTCTCCGTATTTCTTATATTTCCCCTCTTTCACGCCGTTTTTATAAGTTGTCTCTTCTGCAATTTTTGTATTCGGATAATAGACACTTCTCAATCCTTCGAGTTTGCCATTTTTGTAATTTTCGAGTGTCATTAAGGCTTTAGAACCTTTATGATAATATTTCCATTCGCCTTCTCTGGCTTTTCCTACTTCTTTTCCTTCGCTTACTTTCTTCTTATTCTGATCGTAAAAAATAGTATACGAACTTCCGTCATTTGCAGTAAAATCGCGTGTTGCTACAACATCACCTTTTTTGGTATCATCAAAAAACTTAAAAATGCCTGTTTCTTTTCCGTTTTTGAAAGTTCCTTCATAACGCGGACGTTTAGAAAGTTCATAAGTTCCCTTCCATAAACCGTCTTTTTTTCCGTTAGCATCTGTTTTATTAACATCCTGTGCCGATATCAGAAGGGCGTTTAAGAAAAGCAATACAGCTAATATTTTTTTTGGAATCATATTATTCAATTTTAAACTTTAACGAAAATGCGTCACTTAAAGTATATTTAAAAACACATAAAGTTACAATTATAAAAACAGTAACCGATTTTAGTTCTTATCAAAAATAAAAAAATCCCGATAAATCGAGATTTTTTCACATTGTTATTTCTTTTTATTCTGATTTTTTGCCGCTTCCTGCTGTTCCATAACTTCCTGAAGACGTTGTTGAAACTTGCTTTGCTTTTTAGGTTCTTTTAATTTATTCTCCTGAATCTGAGCATGAATTTTATCAGTATCTACAATATAGTTTTTAATGACAAACATGATTCCGATAGTAATTAAGTTTGAAATAAAGTTATACAAACTCAATCCTGCACCATAACTATTAAAGAAAATCAACATCATTAATGGCGAAACGTAAATCATGATTTTCATCATTTTTGCCATATCTGGCATACCTTCTTGTTGAGGCGCTGCCATTTGCTGATCTCCAGAAGTCATTTTCATATAAAAGAAAATTGCAATTGCCGCCAAAATTGGGAACAAACTAATATGACTTCCATACAATGGAATATGAAACGGTAACTTTACAACAGCATCAAATGATGATAAATCGTCTGCCCACAAAAAGCTTTTTTGTCTTAATTCAAAAGCAGATGGAAAGAACTGGAATGATGCATACATAAACGGAAGCTGAATCAATGCCGGGATACATCCTGCCATTGGGTTTACCCCTGCTTTGTTGTACAATTTCATTGTTTCCTGTTGTTTCTTCATTGGGTCTTTTTTGAACTTTTCTCCCAACTCTGTAATCTCGGGACGCAACACTTTCATTTTGGCCTGAGAAAGAAATGATTTATACGTAATAGGCGACATGGCCAATTTGATCAAAATTGTAAAAATGATAATGGCAATTCCTAATGACAATCCGATAGTAGAACTTAAGAATCCAAATAACGGAATAAAAATCCATTTATTGATCCAGCCGAAAATTCCCCATCCTAATGGAATAATTTTTTCGAAATTTTTATCGTAAGATTTTAAAGTTTTATAATCAGATGGTCCAAAGTACCAGCTCATTTTATAATCAACTTCTCCGTTAGAAAAAGCTAAAGGAACTGTTGCTCTAAATTGCTTTACAAATGTGGTATCGATGCTTTCATCTTTAATTAACGCATCAGATTGCAATTTAGATTTTTCGAATGGTTTATCTGTGGCTAAAATAGCAGTAAAAAAATGTTGTTTAAAAGCTATATAACTCACTTTTTCAGGAGTATCTTCTTTTCCTACACCATCATTTACTGAGCTGTATTTTTCGTCACCATATTCATATTCTAACTGAGCATATCTCTTTTCGATAGAAACACTCTTCTCGTTTCTAAAACTTTTTAAATCCCAAACTAAATCTAATGGTTTACCTGAATTTAAAACTTTACTCAATCCTTGAGAACGTACATCAAAACCAACAAGATAATCGTTAGATTTCAATACATATTTGTATTCTAAAAATTCATTAGCTCCCGCTTTCAAACGCATGGTTAATATTTGATCACCTCCATTTTTAGTTAATGCAGGCTCAAAAAACAAATCTTTAGTGTTTAAAGTTCTGTTGTCAGTTGTTTGTAATTGAATATTTAAATTCGAATTATTATCCTTAATTACTTCTACTAATTGTTTCGAACCTTTTTCAAATCTTTCGAATTCTTTCAACGTAGCTTCTACTATATAACCGCCTTTATTAGCGATTTTTAGTATCATCTTTTCGTTTTCGATAGTTGTAAAAGATTCCTTAGCAGAAGGAAGTGCAGCTGAATAAGCAAAACCACCTAATGTTTTTTGCAATTGCGCAAGCTGAACCGTATCACCAGGAGTTGTGGTAGCAACTGGCAAAACAGCCGTTTTAGTTTTATCAGCTTTAGCCTGAGCCTCTTGTTTTGCAACTAATTCTTTCTTGGCTTTTTCAGCAGCAATTTCTTTATCAGAAGGCTGATTTTGGTACATAATCCAAACCAGAATTCCGAATATCAATACAAAACCAATGATTGAATTAAGATCAAATTTTTTTTCTTCCATTATTAATTTAAAAAGTTATTCGTTATAAAGCTATTAGTATGAGTTCAACTCAAAAGTTACAGCCTTAAGAATATTAATTATTATTTTTTATGCGCAATTACTGCAGCAGCCACAAAATTTACAAAAATTGGATGTGGGTTTGCCACTGTACTTTTATATTCCGGATGATATTGCACCCCAATAAAAAACGGGTGATTTTCAAGTTCTATAATTTCAACTAAACCGGTATCAGGATTTACTCCGGAAGCAATTAAACCTGCTTTCTGCAATTCATCTTTGTACTTATTGTTATACTCATAACGGTGGCGGTGACGCTCCGAAATCGTTTTTTGACCGTAGATTCTATGTGCCAGAGTGTTTGGTTTTATATCACATTTCCAAGCTCCCAGACGCATTGTTCCTCCTTTGTCTGTCACTGTTTTTTGCTCTTCCATCAAATTCACAACAGGATGTTTCGTTTTATCGTTCATTTCTGTTGAATTTGCTTCTGCATATCCTAAAATATTTCTTGAATATTCGATAACAGACATTTGCATTCCTAAACAAATTCCGAAAAACGGAATATTATTTTCACGTGCAAAACGAACTGCTTCAATCTTCCCTTCGATACCTCTTTCTCCAAAACCAGGAGCTACTAAAACACCATCAAGAGGCCCTAATTTCTCCTCAACATTGTCAATGTTAATATGTTCTGAGTGAATAGAAATTACATTTACTTTAGTTTCATTTGCAGCACCTGCATGAATAAATGCCTCTAAAATAGATTTGTAACAATCCTGCATTTCTACATATTTTCCAATCAAACCAATATTAATAGTTTGTTTTGGATTTTTTAATCTGCGTAAAAAAGTATTCCAGTTTTTTAAATCCGGAGCTGCTTTTTTAGGCAAATCTAATTTCTTTAAAGCCACAACGTCTAATCCTTCTTCAAGCATTAAATTTGGCACTTCATATATCGTTGAAGCATCAATAGACTGAATAACTGCTTCTCTTTTTACATTACAAAATAATGCTAATTTATTACGCAGTTCATCTGAAAGTTCATGCTCTGTTCTGCAAACTAAAATATCGGCTTTGATACCGCTTTCCATCAAAGTTTTTACAGAGTGCTGTGTCGGTTTTGTTTTTAATTCACCTGCCGCAGCCAAATAAGGAACTAAAGTTAAATGAATAACAATTCCGTTATTTTCTCCTAATTCCCAAACCAATTGACGAACAGATTCAATATACGGAAGTGATTCAATATCACCAACTGTTCCGCCAATTTCAGTAATTACAATATCATAATCGCCGGATTTACCCAGCAATTGCATTCTGTCTTTAATTTCATTCGTAATATGAGGAACAACCTGAACTGTTTTTCCTAAAAATTCTCCTCTTCTTTCTTTTTCAATAACCGAAAGATATACTCTTCCTGTGGTAACATTATTCGCCTGAGAAGTAGGAACGTTCAAAAAACGCTCGTAGTGGCCTAAATCTAAATCTGTTTCAGCTCCATCATCTGTTACGTAACATTCTCCATGCTCATACGGGTTTAGTGTTCCCGGATCCACATTAATATACGGATCGAATTTTTGAATGGTTGTACGATATCCTCTTCCTTGTAACAATTTTGCTAAAGATGCTGCGATAATCCCTTTTCCTAATGAAGAAGTCACACCGCCTGTAACAAAAATATATTTTGTTTGATTCATTCTGTTGTAGTTTGTATTGTAGTTGTGTAAAAAACTTGGCAAAAGTACAAATTTAATTAGACAATTTATCAATTCGAGATTGAGATAATTTGCAAATTTTTAAATAGAACGATTGCATGTTTCCGTAAGCAGCAGTTTTTGTTTTTAAATTGATTGTTTTTTAAATAATCTGTTCATTGTGTTCTAAATTTTCAGATGATTACTAAGTTGTAAAATGAAAAAATAAAGAAAATTAAACTTAAAAAAATATCTAAAGTCACTATTAGCTTTAAATTAGAAAGACGTACTGTCATATTAATAAAAAACCGGGCTGCTAACTGGATTAAAAAAAAGGAAAAGATTTTTAAGCTATACGGGTTATAGATAACTCCCTGCTCAAAATTGAACATTAAAATATGAGAAAAAGCCCTTGTAAGCCCTCTGCTTTTGCAATAAGGCAATGGCAATCCTTCGCAGGAAGAACCCAGACCAAAATTTAAAAAAGGCGTTATAAGACAATAAAAAAAGATAAACATAATTATTATAATAAAAATTACGTTTATCTTTTTATAAGAATCAATTTCGTAAGAAGATTTTATTTCCACAAAAGAGATTTATTATTTTACTTCTTCAACTTTTACTGTATCTGTTGCAGTTTCAGTGTTTAAAGAATCTTGGGCCGCTTCAACTTGTATAGAATCTATAGCACTTTTAATTTCATCTTTATGATCCATTACCGCCGATCCGATAGAACCTACAATAACTAATACCCAAATAATTACAAAAGCTGTTGCAACTATTCCTAGTATTAAACCTGCTTTAGGCATTGTTGTAGGAGCATTTTCTCTTTTTGCCTGAGACAAACCAACTGCACCAAAAATTATGGCAAGAACTCCAAAAATTACTGCTATTAAACCAAAGCAAGGAATAAATGCTGCAATCGCTGCTACTATCCCTAATACTAAAGCTGCAATACCCATTCCCTGGCCTGCATTTGATGGTCGTAAATCGTTTTCCATATCGTTTTTTATGTTAATTTTTACAAAAATAAAAAAACACTTACACTAAAGAGGTAGATTCAATTTAAGTTATCAACAATTAATTAAACCGTTTTTTCCTGTTATTTCAAGGGCTTAGGATATTGTTTTTTAATATTGCGTATCAACTCTTCCAACCCATTTAATTTTAATTCATAAATAAGTGCAAGCTGTTGTCCTAATTCTCCATTTGGAAAACCTTTATTGTGATACCAAACCACATAATATTCAGGCAGATCGATTAAAAAGCGGCCTTCGTATTTTCCGAAAGGCATTTTGGTATGAGCTAATTTTATGAGATTTTTTTTGTCTTGTTCCATTTTTTTTTAAAGAAAAAGAAGCAAGATGAAAGAAAATATAGATACATTCTTTCTTCTTGCTTCTAATTGCTTACAAAGCTATTGTTATTTTTTTTCTTTCGCCACAGATTAAAAGATTTTCACTGATTAAATTTTCAATAGATCAAAACCTTTGAATCTTTGTCCCTAAAACCTCTGAGCCTTAAAAAAACTTAGAATCTTAGCGCCTTAGAACCTTAGCGTCTTAGTAATGCCATCTCACGAAAGCTTCCATAGCGGCATAGGTTGCTAAACCTAACTGCTGGTATAAAGCTGCTGTTTCGTGATTCCTGTCTTCGGCTCGCTGCCAAAATTCTCTGGCATCAGTTCCCTGGAAAACAACGCCGTCTTTTTGTGACTGGTGCTTGAAAATTCCGTGGCGTTTAGCCAGAACCTGATCCGGACTCATCGGCACGGCCATTTCTACTTCGTCAATTCCCCATTCCTGCCATGCCCCTCTGTATAACCAAAGCCAGCAGTCGTTCATAAACGGTTTTGGTTTTAAGGCTTTTACGGCTTCAAAAATGGCATCCAGACAAACTTTGTGTGTTCCGTGTGGATCGGCAAGGTCTCCTGCAGCGTAGATTTGGTGTGGTTGTATTTTTTCGATTAAATCCATCGTCAGCTGGATATCCTCTTTTCCGATTGGTTTCTTTTCGATCGTTCCGGTCTCGTAAAAAGGAAGTTCCATAAAATGAATCTGATCGT
>Ga0247815_10003467_pt1 | contig 11343 bp, 17 predicted proteins | sample UWRJL194509B1_FD_181014 | JGI IMG/M metagenome (GOLD analysis project Ga0247815, IMG submission 181014) | Plant litter microbial communities from Arlington Agricultural Research Station in Wisconsin, United States - UWRJ-L194-509B-1 | ecosystem: Environmental > Terrestrial > Plant litter >... | reverse complement strand
CTCTCACCGTCCGTTGCACCACAACGGTTCTGGCGCTAGAACTCGTGCGGGTACATTGCGCGCTGGCGCAAATCTGCTCATTCTTTCCTCATATCCTGCTCAAAGCCTTACCGGGTCGACGACCGGGCCCCCCTGAATGAATTACCGTCTTGGTCTCAACATCACAACTTCAGCACTTCCATATCCACCTTTATGACGCGATTCGCGTATGCCGGAGCGCAACGTTTTACGGCTTGCTCGGACACACCACGGCAGTGTGAAATCTGTCTGTGGTACTTCACCGTCGTTCTCGGGTGACTTCTTCAACGATGCTGATGCGACCGGCCTGCTGCGCCACCCACATCCTTGCACCGACCTCGCTCGGTCTGAATTTACACTCTCGCTGAGAGTGATCCAGGAGTCCTGCAGATGCCCGCACTTGTCGGTTCTCGAACCCCTCGTCAAGCCATCCCGTGACAAATTGATTATGATGGTCGATCTATTTTCATCGTCCGCTTGGGTTGTCTCCCTCCTGCGGCCACTTGCCCGGTCGCAAAGTCGATGGTTGCACCGCTGCTGGGGGTTCGGGCATCAACACCCGCACCTACGCATCCGCTCCCAATTCACTGAACCACTATCTTGGATTGCTCCCTCGAGCTCCACGCAAGCACCGACTAGCAATGCTCCCTCTTCGTCACGTCGGACAGCAGGCGATCACATCGCTGCACTGGTTTGAGCGGCGTCGCTACTTCGCGCCTTGTTGCAGATCCGAGGACAGGGACCCCAGCACGGCTTATCACGATTGATGCCCTGAGCCCTGTCCTGCCGATTACTTCTCAAATTTTGGCGATCTGCAGAACGTGGTATTCCTGATCGGAGGGTTGTTCCGCATACGCCGTGGATTTCGAGGTTGCGCGTCTACGGTGGCTCGCCCCACCAGCTTCCGGTGTATGGCAACCCGACTTAACACTTCCAACGCTCCGGCACACGTCTGGCTGCCGCCCGCAACACCACTTCCTTCCGCTTTCAACCCGACTGTAATACGAGTCCCATGTGCCATGTTGCGCATGCGCTGATTCGTGATGCACCCGGTACGGCTCCCTCCCGTGATCGTGATGTCGGTCCGCTCCAGAGGGACCATCTTGCGCACTGTTATAAGCCTGCGCATCGTCCCAGCGTGAGCCGGTTCTGGTCTTCCTGCGTCGCGTTCTTGTCTTGTCCACTTGTTCGTTTGGGGTTTGGTGCTCCCGTCACGAGATGAGCCTGCTTGGAAAGTTGAACCCCAAGCTCGTGCCGTTACTCAAGAACATTGACACCGTCGTCTCGGATGTCTATGTGACGCGGTACATCACGAGTACGCACTGGTCTCTTTAGCACGAGCCGTTGGCTCATTCACACGTTCCATCCGTGTCCTCGCTTTCGTCGTGGCAATTGTGATCTCTCAACCTCGACTCGCACCCACACAGTCATCTCGCTGACCCTCACGCTATGGGACGGTCTCATCCTCCTGCCAAATGAGATTCGTTACATTTGGTTGGCGCGCAACTCGATAACGAAATGGGTGTACTTGATCAACCGTTATGTGAGCTTCATCGGTATGGCCTTGCTCGTGCGAGGTACGCATCATCTATCACTTGTCTGCGAGCTCCCACAACCAACCAATATTATTTAGCAACGGGCATGCTTGAATGGGGCAAGCTCTCCAATGATTTGTATGTCTTCTGTGCTGGTAGATCTGATCCAGATGCTGACCACCTTCGCAGTTGCGTCGGCACCATGGGCACGTGTCTGGCACTCGGCGCTCTAAGCATCGGCGTCGCCAACTGTGCGTCATCTTCACTTGAAATTTGACCTATATCAGCTGACCCCACTACCAGACCTTGTGCTTCTGAAGGTGCGCTCGTTGGCCGGTCGAGGAGACGTGCAATCCGCTTACGCCATCATCAGGTCTGGTTTTTGTGGGACCAGCGCCGGTTCGTCATCATCATCACCACCATCGCCTGGATCCTCTCATACACTACCACACTTGCTCTCGTTGGCGTCTCCATATCACATCTCATCCGTGCGTATCTTGCCGTGCCACGATTTGCAGGGGATTCGCCAGAAGTCTGACCTCGACATCGTTCTAGCGGACACGTTGTCCTTCGCAGACTACGGTATCAATGTGTGTGGTGTCCTTGCGAAGCCCGACGTCCTTCGCGGCATTTGGGCTGCTCCTATCGCGTTGGAGGTCCTGGTGTTTGTATTCACCATTTTGAATGCCGCACACCGACCCCGCCCGGCGAACCTCTCTCTGGGCAAAGCGCTGTACCGCGACGGACTTCTCTTCTTCGTCGCTCTGTTTGCCCTCCGAGTTTTCAACTTGGTCGTTATCGTCAGCTTCCGCTCGTCCCTGCAGTTTGTCGGCTCGTGGTGCGTGCAGGCACGACGGCGCGTTGCAGATTCTTCCCAACTCACATGTGCTCCCACAGTTTGATTTGGGGCTTCAATTCCGCCCTACTTCATCGCCTTATTCTCAACCAGACGCAGAAGGCAAAGACGATGATCACAGTAGTCGGCGACGACGAGGCGAATGCTGCCGAAACTGACGCCTACGACCTCGACAAGGCCGACGAGGCCTATGGCCGTTCACCGACACCTGAAATGTTCTCATTTTTCGAGATGGACGCATTTTCGAGCGCTGCAGCTGGACGGCCGAAGCGTAACTTGAAAGTCACATTCGCGCCACAGGTGACCTTCATGGACACAGCGAGGCAGGATAACTCGCTCAAAGCACTGTGGAGGGATGTGTGGCGAGGTCTTGGACGCAAACTGGACAACGCCTCTCATCACGTCTAATTATGTGCCCGGTGCTCAGCCTTTTCCCCATCACCCCCCGTCCAGGTTGGCGGGTCGCGGAGGGTGTCATGCATCATGCAACGTGCCGATTATCAGCACGGTGCTTCCGCGCAATATTGCGTCCGTACGACCAACTTATGTCACTCGTTCACGTACGCTTTCTCGAGATCACAGGCCGCTGGGACTGCAGACCCGCCGCCTGCTTAGCATTTGTATCACAAACTGACTCTCCGATAATGTCATTCACGGCCTTCCGAACCTGTGTCCAGAGAAGTACAGAACATGTCCATAGCATATTACATGATCGCTTTGGATTATTATCGTATGTATACGCTGTTTCAGTAGCCAATGCCGAGCACTATCCACATTCATCCAACCCTGACAGTAGACGATCCTCCGCGGACCGCAATCGGCTATCTCCGCAAGTTCACTGCGGCGCGGTGCCATTCCGGCGGTAAGAAGCCGAACTGACCCATGGATGAGTTGTAAGGGGCATCTAGAGCTGCACATGATTCTCTGTGCGACGGGTCGCATGATTCTCACAAAGTTAACCGGCTGACACTAGTGACGTCTCACCGTCCTTCTCCAAATACACTTTATTCTCCGAGGACCAGTGTAGCCTTCAGTTTCACGGTCTCATGTCATGATCTCTATTCATATCTGAGAGGCGGTCGGGAATCTGCAGCGAGCTTCTCGTTGTCACAGTAAGGACCGTCCGGGAAGATCAGCCGTGGCGTTCGGCTAGCCGTTGGTGTTGCGCTTACACAGGCGAGTGACCGCACTTTCTTATCCCTTCGTGATCAACACGCCAGGACCGACCCCGAACATTGCGAGCAAGCCTTCTGAAACGCGGGGCTGTCCCCACAACGCGACGCATTATATGTGAATCATTCCCTCGAAATGTGCCGAAACTCTTTACGGCTCCTCCCCCTTCTGACACCCATGGTGCAGGAAATTCTCTACAGCGAGGTCGTATGCATTGGTGCCGGATTCTCCGGCCTCTGCGTCGGTGCTCAGCTGCAGACGATGGGCGTCGAAAACTTTCGGATCTACGAACGCGAGAGCTCCCTTGGCGGTACATGGTTTGTGAACACTTATCCCGGATGCATGTGCGACGTGCCAGCGGTCGTGTACTCGTTCTCTTTCTCTCCAAACGAGAGCTGGAGCAGCGTTTACTGTTCACACACGGAAATCCTCGCGTATATGCAGAATGTGTCGCGCAAGTTCGACCTCGACCGCCGGACAACACTTCGTACCGAGGTCGTTGACGCTGTTTGGGACAATGGCAAGAAGCGATGGCGTGTGACGCTGTGTGACCTTGCGTCTGGGAGACAATTTCAACATGAATGCAAGCTCCTGTTCACGGGTGTGGGCCAGTTCGGTCGTCCGCGGACTGTGGAGGACCTTCGTGCCAAGGATCACGAGAAGTTCAGCGGGACTATCGTCAGATCAACGAAGTGGGACCCCAACATCACTTTAAAGAACAAAAAGGTCGTCATCATTGGTAATGGCTGTGAGTCTCTCCTGCTCTCCTCGAAGATGAGCACCCATTCAGACTGTCGTACCGCAGGCACAGGAAATCAAATCCTTCCTGCTATTGCAGACGAGGTGGAAAGCGTTGTACAGCTGGTCCGGAGTCGGCACTGGATTGTAGAGGACGAGCGAACAGGCATCGAGGGGGCGTTCGGCTTCTTTGGACGCAACATGCCCTTCATGGCGCCTGCATTCCGCCAGTTCCTCGTTGCATTCCTCGAACGACAATGGCTGGGATACATGACGGATGGTTTCTCAACATTTGTCCGCGGCACACACGAGCGCGCCGCACGAGCATACGTCAAGAAAAACGCGCCGCCGCAATACCAGGAACTTCTCATTCCGGGTCCAGACGTTCCGTTCAATTGCAAGGTAGGTTAGGTTCTCACAGATATCCTGAAGGCTGATGAAAAATCCAGCGTCGGATCATGGACGAGAAAGGGCGCTACCTTGGCTCGCTTCACAAGTCAAATGTCCTCCTTCGTGAGGAACAGGTTGTGAGGTTTACTGAGAATGCCGTTGTCACGGAGAAAGGCACAACATACCCTGCCGACGTTGTCATCCTCGCCACAGGGTTCTACACAAACAACGGTGGTGTCCTACAGAGCGGTATCAAGATACGTGGGCGAAACGGAGTCTCACTCGAAGACCACTGGAATACCCACGGCGGTGCGGTCGCATACGACACTGTCGCGTCGGCTGGATTCCCGAACTTGTTCTTCGTGCTCGGTCCCAATTCCTTCACCGGACACACTTCGTGCATCCTCACTATTGAGAAGTATGTCAGCTCTCCTTGCGAGTTTACCGAGCTCTTGAGCTGAGATTGCCACACCTTACCTAGTGCCGTCCAACTCGCTCTCAAGGTCGCAGGTCCGGTCCTCGAGGGCAAGCGCGATACAGTAGAGATCACGCAGGAGGCGGAGCAGCGGTACCAAGCGGAGCTTCAGTCACGCATGGACCACAGCATCTGGTCGGGCAGCTGCAATTCCGTGCGTAACGTTTGCGAGAGACCGAGTTTCGATCGCCTACTAACATTGATGCAGTGGTACACCACTGGTGGCCACAACTCGACGACGTACCCATGGTCGCAGGCACATCTATGGTGGCGTGCGAAGCATCCGACGATGCGAGACTGGGCACTGGCGTAGAGAGAGATTTCGGTCCATGCACGAGTGTCAACATTTGCTAGTGGGACTAATTTATTTCTAATGTGACTCGTTGTTTTGTCATCCAACAATAGAAGCGAAGAGCTTGGCAAGGGTTGTACTCAAGCAATCGGGACAAACATCATCATCCTGTAATCAGGTGGAGCGATCTCTAATATAGCGTGGCAAGCCTCGAGAAAAAGGACCTCTGGGAGAGGTCGACTGCTCGAAGCAATGGCGCTGCATCTCTTCGATTGAGAGCGCCGAAACGCGGGCTCTACAGCGATTGATCCCGCACTCTGGAGTCGCTGGTGTTTTTGAGTTCGACATGATGGAGCCCGGTTGAATCGTAAAAGGTTGACTGCGCCTGCTTTTACACAAAATATGGGACGAGGTTCCAATACTTCTGCTGAGTGAATTGAACCCAGCCCATAGTGGCTTTAGTGGCAACAAGCTGACTCCATTGTATGGGTAGCGTTGCAAGAAGTTCCGATATGCTGTTGCACAAATACTCGTGAGCAACATGTTGCGACTGCTAGCATGAACTCACCTTCCGACATGAAGCAGTTGATTTATGGCGGAACGTGGACCAAAGGTCACAAGCATTACGCCCGAGAGCGCCACGAGAGGTGCGCAGTTCCGAGGATCTCGGATCCATGCTTGGGATCGTGTAGCCAGAAAAGATAGGTGTCCTCCAGCTTCGAGTTGCTGTGACTTGAGCTCCAAAATAATGTGTTTGCCGAGCGCCGCATAGTATACTGGCCTGCGATAGAGGTTGGTTCCAGAGAGCTCGTGTCCAATGATCTGCAGACCTGCAGACACACACCTCAATGAGCCGCCCGCAACAGCCATGAGGCAGCCAAGGAGCATCCACGGTGACGTCTTCCAGTGACCGCTCCGAGCGGAGAGCAAGAATTCTAGTGTTGTGAGGGCCCAGCCGAATGCCTGTGCCTCGTCAGCATGAGACGATGCCTACTGCAAGACGCCTGGCCTTTTGAAGCGGAGCTGCTGCTCCAATCGCCCGGCCGAGCCAGGTGTTGATGGTGCTGCTATCTGCGTGTTTCAGTGCGCGGTGGTGACCCCAAGCAGTTCCCGCAATGACTGCCGTTTTCAAGAGGACCGAGAAGGTCGCTGTCATCGCTGGAGACGAGGCTGTCATTTTGCGAATAGAGCGGATTAATGAAGATACCGGTAGATGCGAATTAAGTGAGATCGTGAGGTTCATCAAATGCCAGATCAGAGTCGCGCCAGCCCGGGTTAAGAGTTCGCAAGGCTTTTGAAGAGGGGATGACACGGCGTCACGCCGCGCTGGTTCCCCAGTCTGCGCAGCGGATCAGGATCCTCAACATCGATAGGATGCCGATTGAGGTACTAGGGCGGCCAAGATCGAGGCGTTCCAGTGAAGTGTGACAGAGAGGCGAGAGTACGGGAGTGTTGAGGGGTGCACAACCCGCCAAAGTTCAACTTGGCAAACTACCGCTTGATACGAGCAACAAAAGTCGAGGTGCTCGCGCAGCTCCACTTGATATACGACAATGTTTCCGATGCCACAGCTCGGGAACAGTAATATGCATGACCACGGCGAGTGAGATGCAGGAGGACAAGCCTGCCATGGTCATTCTTATCCCGCCTCAACTCGTCAACCCCGGTTGTAACATCTTATTGCGACGGAGCAGCTGCATTACATATCTGAATCCGTAAAGTACACAACAGCCAAGAACAACTGTGAGATAAAAAGTACATGCCTCCGACGGTCCTAACAACCGCACAGACAAACGCATTAGCAGGAACTCTCCTGCCGCTAAACTCTGCGACCACCTGTCTCTAGGAACAGCGTCATCGCATCCTGCCGCCCAATTCCATCTCGACGTCCGCATGCTCCTCGTCTGAATTCAACCCGAGTTCTCCGACCCGGCGCGTCAAGCCGGCATCGAGCCCACTTCCGGTGTACACCGGTGGCGCACCCACATCGTACTCAATCTGCGTAGCAATCGGGTCCGCCTCGAACTTTGCGCTCTTCCTTTCGCGGCATTTGCCGCGAGTGCGGTCCTTCAGCTCTGAGGGACCTCTGAGCGAGCTGCGGCGTGCTTTGCGCATTGACTCAGTGCTGCGCTGACGTCGGGGAACAGTAACGGACGGCGCTCGAACACTGTCGGCATCGGTGTCGTCACTATCCAGCTCGGTTTCGGTATCGCTGCTGCTCATGGGAGGGGTATTTGAGTCGGATGACGAGCCTGAGGACGGTGGAGTCTCAGGTGGAGACGGCGAAAGGTCTTCCACTGGCTCTGGTATCGGCTCTGGTGTAATCTTCTTTCGCACTGGTGCCCTCAATGGCTTGGGAATAGCAGGTGTGGCTACGGTCGTTGCGATTGGAGTTGCTGATGTCTGGGTGGCACCCTCTGACGACACTGGCACTATTCCAGCTGCAGTGGCTTTCTTTGTCTGCGAACGTGCTGCATTGAGACCTAGTGTTAGTCTTTGGAGATGTGAGGTAGTGCCTCGTAGAGAGCTCACTGGATACCATCGGGACGAGGATAAGAGGTGGAGTTGGGGCCGCAAACAGTGCACAACATACGTGTTCATTGCGTCGTTACTTAGGCGGATTCCGGGACGCGTCGACGTCACGTGTCAGGATCTTGGCAACATGAGAAAATCGGTCAGGCACGGCCCTCGCACGGCGGGCACGGACGAGAGCAGATAGTCGCAGATACACAGTTTTGTCTATAGCAAATACATTTCAGCGGCGTCTGATCGTGACTCAGAGTCAATAGTAAATAATTGGTCAATCCGCACATTCCTTGGCCGCTCTACACGCTGCAAAGGGCACGACGGTTTGACTGGGGGTTGCGCTGTAAGCAACAAGACGACAGCACATTCGGTTGATACAGAGGCTTGATGGTGTTCGGTGTACAGTTGGCTGTAGCGTCCAACTCTGTACAATTGACAGGTGAATTCCATCTTCAAGCGAGGACCCGGATGAGACAAGCCGGCAAGCATCATTCATCTGCTTCGACCTCGTCCTTTGCAGCCTTTTGAATCGCATGTGTCTGCGGTGAGTTGAGTCAGTCAAGTGCTTCGTCAATTGATGTGCTGCGGCCAGACAGACCTGGCGCAGTTTGGCGAGGTGGATCTTGAGAGTCTCCGCATAATTGTCAAAGCCGAGAGCAATCATGGCGTGGAGGATGTCCTCGCCAGCGATGGTCTTGCGCTTCTCCATGGCACAGCGCTCCGCAGCCTCGCTCGTGATGAACGAAATAAACTCGGATACACATTCTTGCACGCATTCCTTGGCGTCCTTTGCGATCTTGGATGTCCCAGGAATTGAGGACTTCATGATCCGTGCTACATTCGCAATCTGGTGCGCTGTTGAGCTGGCAGAATACAATGGAACGCAGCACCCGACTTACAGGCAAGAAGCGGTCCTGCTCGCGATACTCGCCAAGTTCTTGCTCGGTAAAGTTCTGGCCAGCCCCAGACGAGAGCTCCATGGCGGTATCTTCTGCTGCAGACATGGCGATAAGTAGCTAAGGAAGCGTCGGCCGGACTCGGAACGGATTTGGTACGACTTGAAAGAGTGTCAACGCTGCCGGCCCAGTACGCTCATTCCGCGCGCGCCCTGAGTTGGTGCGAATGGTGCCCGAGCGAGTCAGCAAGTGGAAGAGTTCGTAGCCGCAGTTATAACTCCGCCACCGCTGCTCATCCTCCCTTTCCTCCTCAGATTCATCACTTGTTACTATGGGCGTCACAGAACGCAATGCCAACATGCTCTTCGCCAACTTCAACCAAGACTACACGTGCGTGTGTTGGTTGGATTGGTTGTGCTAGTCATAAGCTGAGACCAATGTCGCTTCGCATCCCGCAGCTGTGTCTCTGTTGGTACGCGAAAGGGCTACAGCATCACCAATTGCGACCCATTCGGTCGCGTCTATACAATGAGTGAGCGCCCACGAGCTGTTAACAGTTCCACTTATTAGTGCTAACCGTTTGGCCCGCAGACGACGGCGCACGTGGAATCGTCGAGATGCTATTCTGCACGTCACTCATAGCGCTCGTCGGAGCAGCGGATCAACCACAGTCCAGCCCACGGAAGCTACAGATAGTCAACACAAAGGTATGTCACATAGTGACTCGCGAGACTAATGCTGAATACCAGCCAGCGACAATCCATGATCTGCGAGCTTCTGTTCCCTTCCTCGATTCTCGCCGTCAAACTCAACCGCAAGACACTGGTCATCGTTCTCGAGGCCGAAATTTACATCTATGATATCTCCAACATGCGACTGCTGCATGTCATCGAGACCTCTCCCAATCCCGAAGGTGCGTCCTTGCGCGACTGCCTGGCAGGGGTCACGCACGTGCAGAACGAGGACCCTTAACCGGTCGACTGGATGAATCACCGGCTGGAACATGCTGGTCATCTGGTCGCCAGTGACACATATGGGAGACTCGTTCGTGCTCACTGCCAGGCAGTCCCTCATCTACACCTTCCACTTAACCGTTGACTTGTATCCACAGCAATATGCGCGCTCTCTCCGTCTGCGGATAACTCGTTCCTTGCGTATCCATCGCCGGTTCCATCTTCCACTTCGCCACTCGCGGCCACAACTGGTACCACGCCGGCTCCGGCGCCGACACAATCTGGCGACGTGCTGCTCTTCAATACCCGCACCTTGACAGTGGCCAACGTCGTCCAGGCGCACAAGGCACCAATTGCCTTCCTCTCGCTCAATGCATCTGGCACACTCCTCGCGACTGCGTCCGACAAAGGAACCGTCATCCGCGTCTGGAGTGTGCCGGGCGCTGAGAAGCTGTACCAGTTCCGCCGCGGGACACGCGAAACCCGGATATACTCGATGAATTTCAACACGGTCGGCTCGTTACTGGCTGTGTCAAGTGCGAATGACACAGTGCATATTTTCAAACTTGCGGTTGGCGGTAATGGTAATGGTGGGGGCAAGCGCGCGGCGAACGCGAGCTCGGCGAGCAGTACCGGTGCCACCAGCCCATCGCCGTCGATCGAGAGTCGAGATACCCTTAGCGCCGGTGGACTGGAGGGCGGGTACGAGGCGTTCATCGACGGCAAGAAGAAGAGCGGTGTAGGCTCATCGCTGAAGAAGCGCAGCCTGCATTTGACGAAGGGTTTGACCTCGTCCGTTGGAGGGTATCTGCCCAACTCGTTCACCGAAATGTGGGAACCAACGCGAGACTTTGCGTGGCTGCGGCTTCCGACAAGTGGCGCGCGGTGTGTGGTTGCACTCAGCGGCACGATGCCACAGGTTATGGTCGTCTCCTCAGACGGATATTTCTACTCGTACAACATTGATTTGGAGAATGGCGGCGAGTGCTCGTTGATGAAACAGTACAGGTGCGTGCGCCAGCAGCGAGTTTCCAGTGCTAGTTTCGTCCCCAAGGGCTGACGTGGTTTCGCAGTCTGCTTGACGCTGGCGAGGAGTCTGCGCCGGGAGAGGCAGGGAAGGATTGACATTGCTCTCCCTCATTCTCCGACAGTCCGACAGTCCGACTCCGCATGCCGACGAGTACGATCCCGCCATCGCCTTGTATTGATAAGCCACGTAGCCTCCATTTGCCTTTTTCACTATTTCCTTCGGGCCGAATTCAAAGTGAGCGACTTTGTCTGACTGAATTTGGTTCCTCGAGAAAGTGTCAAATACATTGTTGCCAACGCGATGATCAATTGCCGATCTGCGCGGTGAAGCCGAAGGGGGTACACCACCGCTTCTTGACCGCATCTGTCAGTTCGCGTGGCTTTCGCGTGCGGCCATTGCACATACGTGCCTGCACTCACCAAGGCTCTTTTCAATGTGCGGGGGGGGGGGGGGGGGGGAGG
>Ga0247815_10003463_pt1 | contig 11348 bp, 4 predicted proteins | sample UWRJL194509B1_FD_181014 | JGI IMG/M metagenome (GOLD analysis project Ga0247815, IMG submission 181014) | Plant litter microbial communities from Arlington Agricultural Research Station in Wisconsin, United States - UWRJ-L194-509B-1 | ecosystem: Environmental > Terrestrial > Plant litter >... | reverse complement strand
TTCCGAGGCCAGTCCTAAGCACCGTCGCCAAAGCCCCACCATCAGGGATGCTCGGCATCCGCAACATGACCAGCAACCACCTCGAAATTGTCGCCGCCCTCGGCAATACGCAAATATAATGGCCGCTCAAGCAATCCGACCAGATGATAGGGTGTACGTCAAGTTGAATATTGAGATGTTTGGTGTGTGTGACACGGCGGAGCTGTGCACTCACCAAATCACCCTTGCCCGGGTCACAGCGGGGTGCTGGCAACGCGAAAGAGCAGCCAAAAATGCACAAGTTCCTTGCCAGAAACAGAGATCAAGCTAGCGTAGTGGATGCGAGCAGGTACGAGTCGATTGTACAAGCCGCAGCGTATCTTCAGATGGCTCATGTACACTGGCCTTGTTCTAGCTGGCGTTCTGATGCATCGCATGGTGGGCATAGATGCCGTCCCGGCGGTGCAGCTCACTCGACCTGATTTCAGTAAGGGAATAGCAAGGCCTGCACCCCGTAATGTTCGGATTTACGCTCATTTTCACTCTTAGAGTGCGAAGCTAGATTTAGTGAGAAGTTTTGGTGTAAAATAGACGACATGTTGATACGGGCTGCTGGCCGGTGTCGCAGTTGAGGCCGGTTTTTGCTAAACTTCCGAGTCGACCGTCAGCGGCGAGCTTGCAACAACAGCCGTACGCGCAGGACACCTGAGCTCAGAGTAATTACAGAAAAAAGACACTACTGGAGTGCCTAGTGGACAGCCACGACATGCTGGCAAGGCTGGCGCTTGGCGGACCCAATAAGAGCATATCAAATCCAGGAAACGATGAACAAGCCAATATTTAGCTCGGTTTTTCTTGAACCACCACTCACCTGTAGGGAAAAAGGCTCGAAGTTCAAAAGGAGGTGGAGCGGCGGTGGCGAGATGATGAGTGCATGACGCAATTGCGGTATTTTCCGATAAATCGGTGGTTGCCGATTGCAGTGCATCACAGCTGGATGGCTGTGGCTCACACTTCTCTGCGTACCTACCTGGTTTAAACCCTGTTGAACCACGCTTGGTGACTGGATAATATTTTAATTAGTACGATAAAGCACTTTGCGCAGTGTGGAGAAGCTTTATGTGCAATTTCTATGCGAAGCGAGATACGAGCTCGAGGAGGGTCAAATTTAGCCACCGAATTGGCAAATCCCGATGAAATTGGTTAGTGAAAGAGACGGCACATTCGTGACCGTAAATAAAGTCACTGGTCAGACGCAGTGGTTCAGTTTCGGGTCACAAGTGTTCAGTCTTCTCCTAACGATTCGTGTTTCAGACTGGAAGGGGTACAATTACAAGAGAGTTTGCTAACAGCCCTAACAGAGTATACAGACGTTCACAATCCTTCTGAGCCGGCCCAGCACGAGGTCCATTCCTCGCCTGCGTGCAAGCCACCAGGATCGGCGGTAATGACCACACGGTACTTGGCGATGAGCGTGGTGCAGACCGGGACCTGGGTATAGGCTCTGTAGTCCTCGGGTATCCAGAGAAGCAACTCGCCTGATGGTGCCTTGAGCCACCCGTCATTGAGCTTGGTAAAAGCTAGCGCATCGACGGGGTTGAGCTGACTACGTGAAGCTTCCAGCGCTAGAATTGATTTCACGTCCCAAACACGGATATCATTCTCGGACCCTGCCACAATTGACCGATTGTCTGGCGTGAAAGCAACAGAGGATTTGCGTCCATGTCCGCATAGAGTGGCGAGTAACGCGCCTGTTGCATAGTCCCACAGGCGAACGGTCTGGTCGTGGAAACCAGAGGCAATGAATCGGCTATCTGACGAGTATGTAACTGGATGCACGTCGTCCCAAGGGCCAGCAGGAATAGGAACCTGTGTTCTCGCGGATACCTTCGGTACGGGGATTAGATATTGATGTTCTCCAAATGCCGTGTGCGTGTCGTCAGGTGCAAATTTGATAGCCCAGATAGTGGTATCCACAGTATTCAGCGGAGCGTGCGCCGGCTGGCCAGTTTCGGTATACCACAGATATATCCGTCCGCCATAATCTCCGGCAGCGATGAACTGACCATCGGGCGAGAAGGATATTGTGCGGATGTAATCCTGGCAAAGCAGTGGGCCGACATTCGATGGCCTTCCTGACAAAACATCCCAGATCCGCACCGTTTTGTCAAGTAACCCTGATGCCAAAAGTCGCGAGTTGGGCGAGAAGATCAGCGGATTGATATGGTTGGTGTGGCCAATCATAGGCTGGCCAACCAGCTCGCCCGTTTGCATATTCCAAAGCATAATCACGCCGTCGGATGATCCTGACGCAATCAGGTTCCCGTCCAAGGACAGAGACAGCGAGACCACTCCGGCCGTATGGCCGAGCAATGGCGGGAACAACATTTCACCGCTGCGCATATCCCAGACGCGGACTGAGTTGTCATATGAACCGGAGACGATCAGGGTGCCGTTTGGGGATGTTGCTACTACAAAGACCGCTTTGCCGTGCGCTTCCAGCGGCCGGGATGCTTTGACACTGGTACCGGTATCCCATATACGTATAATTCCGTCGCCGTAGGCTGCTACGATATACGATCCATCGGGTGAAAACGCTACTGTCCAGATCCCTGCCGCTATTTTGCCAATCAAGCGGGCTGTTGGCTCAACCATATCCCGCGGCAGGTCACAGATATTGAGAGCACCGTTACTTCTGCCCGTCACAATCGACTGTCCATGTGGTGCAAATCTGATAGCTCTAAAGTACGAGCCAATTTCCAGTGTTGCGACTTTAGTGTGAGACCGGAGATCCCAGAGTTGAATATCGCCCGTGAAAGGGTCAATAGGCAGGCCAGTGCCACAAGCAATCATGGTACAATCAGGCGAGAATGAAATGCCAGTCGCGTGGAGCTCGGGGTAATCGATTGGCAGATTGGCCACCTCTCCCGTAGCTGCATGCCAGAATCGAACTTCGTAATTGTCACAGCAGGATGCCAAGGTCTGCCCGTCTGGCGAGAACAATACTGCATAAAGCGGCGCATCATGTCCAATCATCACCGCTAGGTTATCACCTGTGTCGGCGTTAAAAAGGCGAGCAGTTTTATCCTCTGATGCCGAAGCAATGAGAGAGCCGTCCGGTGAGAAGATCACACATTGAACCGAACCGGTGTGACCAAACAGGCGTCGAAAACTGGCCGGGATAGAAGAGATGTTCCAGACACAAATCACGCCGGACTCAGTGCCGGAGGCAAGACGCCTACTGTTTGGAGCGAACGCGATCCTAAAAACCTTTCCGTCGCCACTTCGCAGCGGAGACATATCCTCTTCCCCTGTACGAGGGTTCCAGACGCGAATCGTACCATCCATTGAGCTTGAGCCAATGAAGCGCCCATCGGGAGAATACTCAGCAGAGGTCACCGTGTCCTCGTGGCCAGCGAGTGTCATAACGAGCCGTCCTCCATGTCGATCAATGCCGTACGTGTCGACCGAGATGAGTCCACTGCACATGGGTACAAAGGTCTGGTATATCAGGGAGTCTTTCGCAGAGAAGGGTAGAGCAGAGATGTAGATGTGAGGTGCGCTCCGCTCGATCGCTTCCCGTGACGACGCGACAAACACGTTCGCGTCACGGAGGAACCGTGATAGATCTGCTGAACGAACCTTGTTTGAGAGGTGAGTCACCAGAATATGTACTGTCGGTACGGAAAACGCACCGTCATAGCTGCAAACATCAGCATTGCAGAGGCCCGCAAGACATGACCTAGAACAGACATTACTTCCAGCCAGAACAGGAGCCGTGGGCGAAATATCTCGTTGACAGATTTGTCAAGGGAAGATGCTTCTGCCAAGCCAGAGACATGGTATATCCATTGGAGGCACGCATACTCGAGCGCGAGAGGGATGAAATCTGGCCTTGATGACGGGTTTGGCTGGTATGACGAGCGACTCTGCGACATATTGAAATGCAATCGCTTGGCCAGAACTCGCAGACAGCCGCGAGCAAGAGTGACGTCACCGAGCGAGCGAGCGATACAAACATCGGGACCGGCACGCTCAAACAGGTAGTCACCGAAAGACGCATGAAGCGCGCGCACGCCAGGTTGATCGGGCTCGTCAGGAACATGTACAACTGCTCGGAGACGGCGCAATGATTCGCGAATCATATCGGTATCTTCACCAAATAGCTCGCCCAGAGCGTTAAGTGATAGTGGCATACGAGCCGAAAGAATACCGGCCAGTACCCGCTGCGTCTGCGCCAGCTCGTGCGGTTCTACCTTCGTCGTAGTTGATGCACGGGTGATGACAAACTCGTACATCGCATCAAGTGGTCCCGTCGCCACTTTGCTGTCCTTCATTGCCGACAGCGTCGCCTGTAGACGATCCTTACGGCGGTAGACAGTGTCGGTGTCGAGAATGTATGTTATGACCGTAGAAGCAAAAATGAAGAGACCGTTGGCAAGCTTTGCGAGCGCGCGTACATCTGCGTCCAAGTACCACGTCTCAGGATTATCCAGCGGGTTCTGGGCAAACTTGTTGCCAATGAACATCCGGATGTCTTCGGTAACATCGTCGGGGCCGATTGTATGCAAGTGAAGAACCTCGTTCTGAGCTTGATTAGAGATGGGACTGCCTAGGATGTGCGTTTCCGGGCGAGAGGTGAGAATGAACTTGACCTTGGCAGCGTACTTGAGGGTAGCAAGTTCCTTGAGCAGCGCGGACAGCTCGCGTTCGTCGCTACACTCGTCGAGTGCATCGATGATGAAGACGATCGGGCGGTTTCCGAGTTCGAGGGCATCTAGTGGGCGCTGCAGCAGTGGAGCAAATTGCTCGCTAGTCGGTTTATACACGACAGAGCCGGAGTTCGGTCTCAACTCTGTTGCCAGTTGCGATGCGAAAATAGGGGAGATATCCGCAAGATGAGCTGCAAGTGTAGGTATAATGCGTCGCACATCGCTTCTTCCTTCCTCGTTGGCCGTACGCGAGCAGAAGAATGTACCGCCAAGCAACATATCTGGGTCTTCTTCGAACATACGACAAAGAGTGATCGCAATCGATGTTTTACCCGTGCCAGCCATTCCAGCGAGCCAGAATATGCTCTTGGGATCGTTCTTGACCCATTCGACGAACTTGAACAATGTGCCTACTCGGGTCCCATTCATGCAGCCTGAATCACTGGGCTGTGCTTCGTAGGCGGCACCGTGTACGCGCCGTTCACCGAGAGCTGAGGATTACATCAGGTACTGAGAGTAAGCCATGAACAGAACCTTACCCGATTGGATAACCTTCGTAACATCTCTCTATAATGAACTAAATGTCAGTAGGAAACCTGAAAATCCGTCCATACATACCCATTTTGCGATTTCTCGTTCGGCTTGCTTCTCCTCCGCAGTTGGAAGTCGCTGATTGGCATCAGTTGCATGTTCATAACTTGTGCTCAAAGATTGGTCCAATTACCTCAAGAATGTCTTCAACGCCCATCTCAACCCGTACGACGCTCTCAAACTAACAGAAAAATGAGCACAACTCCAGGCCACATCAGCCATATCACACATACAACAAAGCATTCAATGCGAGCCGAGATTTTGATCAGCAGATCCTTGATTTCAGCAATATCTGCGTGCGACTCGAGGATGCGTCTGACCGTGCCTCGAGCCTGCTTCTCCTCAATGCAAGCAGTCAGTCGTGAAAACGATCTGACATATTCAATTAGTAAACTTGTAGCAAAGGCTTCCAGAATGGATCCTGTGCGCACCCGGCGATTTCATCGAGACGGCGCATTAGGCTCGGATCCTTGTGGCGGCGCTGACTGAGAGCACCAGTGACCGCGCCGAGATGCGCAAGTCTGCTCTTCAGGGTATTGTATTGCTCGCGAACCTCTGTGGTACGCTGAAATTTACTGGTAAGACTCGATTAGAAAGATAGGGTATTGGTCCTTGCCTCGCAGATCTCGAAGATTTTGACGGCGCCGACTAGCGCTGCCTTGAGCGGCAAGCACAGATCAGCCCCGTCGCGGGCAGCCGCCAGAAATTCGTGTATGACTGAGCCTGTTGTGCCGAGTGCAGTAACAGGTGCTTTCGGATCCGCGTATTCAGGGGTTCTGGTGGAAGATTCTGGTGCCAGTGGACCGGGCTCGGGAGGGACTGGAGAGTGCGAGCGGGAGCGGGTTGGGTTGAGTTTGACTACGAGCCTGCTGGCACCCTGTTTGACCTTTTCGAACTTCTTCTTCATGTTGGCTATGAGTTCGAGTGTACGGGAGAGTGGGCGCGTATAAGACAACAAGACGGTGCAAAGGCAAGCAGCAGACGTGACAGCTCGGATGAAAGCCGGTTGTCACGTGGGGTGCGGAAATGTTGCCCTCAACGTAGCCTTCTTTCCATCGCCAAGACTCGGTGTAAACATCGCTCAATATTATACAGAAATGCTTCATCATTGCCCGCGGGTACCTATGCTAAAGTGTGTACCAGAGTTTATCTGACGTGCACGCCACATAGCGCCTATACTTCGACTGGCTCTACTACTGCTGCTCTCTTGTTCAACCAAATGCTGGCAATCGTCATTTATATTCAAGACAGTAGCATGTAGAGGATCCCGAGGAGTTGTTTGTTGCAGACGATCTGCGCAGGGTAGGAAAGCACAGTCTTCCGACCGCGACGCGCAGGAAGATGATTGAAAGGTTGGATTGCTAACGCACCTGACAGAACCGTTGATAGTCCAGCAGCAATGTCGAAAGAGGCGTAACGTCGGCTACTCATGGGCAAATTGGCTCTGTGTACGCATGGTAGTTGTAGATGTCGCACCCGCTCATTTGGGTCTTGCCCGCGTCTGAAGGTGCCCAGGGCCCCGCTACGATCATCACTAGCTTGGAGTCATCATCTAATTGCGTCTATGATCTACGCGAAGGATTTGTATCGTCAGCTATTAGGTATGATATTCCGATCCTACAATGCATAGACGCGAACGGAGATCACCAGGTCAACCGGCAACTCCGGCAAACGCGAATATCATCCCTTCCCGGGAACAGAAGAGGAACAAGAGGAGCAGGTTCCGGATAGGAAAGGAGGTGGACGAAAGTGCCCAGCCCGGTAGGTGGGGCACACCCGACACCTCGTTCCGGGCTCGATCACCGCACAAGCCGGTCATATCGTCGCTCGGCCGCTGAACGCAGAAGTAGAATGTCACGACGTCATTTTGAAAACAGCGAGATGTGTCCGTCGTTTGCGATGCGATATCGTACGGTGAAAGTCATGACTGGGACGAGGATAGCGTGAGGAATCAAGGGTGGCGGCGTCGAGCAGTGAGTTTGAAGGCAGAGCGAGCGCGGCAAAGGAATCATGGCGGCGCCAGCAGAAGGATTCGCTCGAGATCAGATGTTGCAAGATGGAGAGATGAGAGTGAAGAAAGGTAGGGCCATCGTCGGTGCTAGAGCAACCGGTGGACCGCGCCCGCCCACCACGAAGGCTACCGCTAGTGCGAGTTCAAAGACGCATACCACGAGACTGGGCACGGACCCAAGCGACATACCTGGCACAGTCCTACGCCTGAGTGGCCGTCTTCTGAGCTATGAGATGGACCTTTGCAAATTGAAAGTCTGCTTTAGCTTTTTTTGTTGATCATGCTCTTGAGGGTGTTGGTCGTCGAGGTAGAAGGATGGTGCACGTGCACGGGGAGGGGGAGGACGAGGAGCGCGGTCGGCCATCCTGTGTTACTGGGGTGTGCTTGATGTTTGGAAAGGTATTCTCGCGCGCATGTGTTGATTGTGGACAACAAGGAGAGGAAGAGCACGCGGAGGCGTGCGTAACGACACCAGCACGAGACGAGACGAGAGTCAAAGGACGAGATGCGCAAATGCCGTCCGCATCATCCCGGCAACCGAAAACGTCATCGCCTCGCGTCGTTAGTGCGTCATGTGACCCATCAGCATGCAGCGTTGTTTGATTGTGAATGCAGGGCGAGAATGCAGGTTGAAGTGGAGAAAGTATTTGGGCCACCGTCGTCGAATCGTTGTAGGCCGGGTCACATGAAACATCGTTCTCGTTCGCTCTCATCATCTGCTACATGATCAACACGCATCGACTATCCAGTTATCGGTGTCATGCGCGTCTTATTGCATGACAGCTTTTATTACGAGTCTGGTTCTAATGCAGCAATGCCAGTCAGGCAAATTCTGTAGTTTGCGCATCGAGCCTTGAACTGAGTGGTCTACGTAGACCGGTTCAGACATCATTGCCCGCATATATGGCAGCAGAAACGAGGCGACTTGAGAAAATTGTGGTAAGAAATCTTACAGCTGTTGGCGAAACATCACATCAGGTTCGAGTCCTACTGAGTGGTGACACTTGCTAAATGCACGAAAAGTGTGTGCCGGATCGAGGTCGACGTGAATAACTGGTGGGTGTAGGCTTGTGAAATCTTCGATGAATTAATGTCAGGCAATAGCGAACTGCCGATGTCCGATAGCCTGACTGCTCCTGTTTCCAGCCCGTTACAAACACTACGGACTTCAACGCAGCGTGGGAGACTTTAGTCAGTAGGCTGTTTGCTTGGTGTATTCAAACTTTATTCATCATATGTCTAGTTGTGCTGGACTAGCAGCGGTGTTCACCTTTAGCCACCACTGTATGTGTAACGAGCTTTGAGCCTCAACTTGGATTGTATGGATCATTAGAACAAGAAGGACTTAAATTGATACGATCGACCTGGTATAAGAGCCACATTCATCAAGCAGTTAGAAGTATAAATTAACTTTCTGGCATTTTGGGGTCATCGACCCGCCGCTCTCAATGGCCTATGCCGACTCCCCAGGTTCCTTACTCTCATGATCCAACTTGTAGGTGACACTGAATTTCTTCATTAACACAGACGCAAAAAGCCGGCATACATGAGTTGACAAGTCAATCGGCTACATGGCATCACAGCGTAGTGTTACTACCCCAGCACTTGATCCAGTCATCCCCAGCATGCAAGCCGCTCGCGTCCGCGGTAAGCACAACACGGTGCCGGGCAATGAGTGTTGTACAGACTGGTACCTGGAGATATGTCTGGTAGTCGTATGGAATCCAGAGCAGCAGCTCCCCTGATGGCCCTACAAGCCACCCATCAACGAGGTCTGTGACAGCCAGTGCCTCGATAAGATTCAGATTGTTGTGCTTGTCTTCGATAGCGAGGATTCTATCGACGTCCCAGACGCAGATTGTACTGTTAATGTGTCCCGCCACAATGAAACGACAATCCGGCGTAAACAGAATCGACAGCGCGACTGGGCTGTATCCATGTCGGTAGATCTGAGACAGGCAGGTGCCGATTACCGAGTCCCACAGACGAACTGTGTTGTCCGCCGAGCCTGACACGAGGAAGCGACTGTCAGAGGAGTACGCCACAGAATAAATCTGTCGAGTATGGCCTTCGAGAACTGAGGCTTGTTGCCTTGTGTCGATGTCCCAAACACGTAGCACGGAGCTATCATCGCCGGAAGCAATGCGCCTACTATCAGGGGAGAAATTGATGGCAAGTACGGAGCTATCGCTAGCTTTGAGTGGAATACAGGCGGGAAGACCGGTTTCGGCATTCCAGAGACTGATATATCCACCGTGACCTCCCGCGGCAAGCAATAGACCATCAGGTGAAAAGATGAACGCAACGAGGGAGTGCTCGCAATGGATCACGTCTATGTCCAACTGCCCTGTCGACACATCCCAGATTCTTATGGTCTTGTCCTTTGATGCTGATGCGAGGCGACGTGCATCAGGCGAAAATGACACGGAACTGACAGAGCTAGTGTGTCCCAGGAGCGGGACACCGACAGGGGAACCTGTGCGGGCATCCCACAGCCTAACAGTGCTATCGATGGATCCCGAGGCAATAAGGCGTCCATCCAGTGATAATGTCACCGATTTTACGATGTCCACATGACCTAATAGTGGTGGGAGTATCGGACGACCATTATGAACGTCCCAGACACAGACCGACCTATCGGCCGAACCGGATATGATGGAGGCTCCGTCTGACGATATGCCTACGGAGCTTACTGAGCCCTCGTGAGCTTGAAGCGGTTCGATGGCCTGTGGATTGTGGCCAATATTCCATATTTGGATGTTGCCGTCATCAGAAGCGGAGACAATGTAGAGCCCATCGGGCGAGTATGCAACGGTATTGACCCATAACGGATCGTCGCTGATTACGACTGACGAGTAATCAAAAGCGTTCTGTTGTTGACTGTAGACAGCTATCATGCCATCGTCACAGGCCACGATCGATTCCCCATTTGGCGCGAACCTGATACATGTCGCCCTGTCAAGGTGACCCCGTATGATTGCAATACTCATTCCGGTCTGAGCGTTCCAAAGTCGAGTTCTTTCGCCGAAATAGCTGGCGGCAATCGTAGTACCGTCGGGCGAAAACGAAATGGCCCGGACCGTTCCCGAGATATCAATTGGCGGGAGTGCCGGTTCTCCGGTTGCAACATGCCACATCCGAATTGACTTGTCCTCTGAGCCTGAGCCTAGAACTGTACCATCTGGAGAAAAGGCAACGGCACAGACCTTCATCGTGTGATCGATCAGAACCTTTATGATTTCTCCTGTCTCCGCGCTCCAGAGTCGCACCGTCGTATCAGCCGATGCCGATGCGATGAGCGCACCATCTGGTGAGAAGACCACAGCAGAAACTGGACCCGAGTGACCCACAAGACGTCGAGGGTTTGTCGGGTTCTCGCAGATGTTCCACACACATACCACACCTGACTCGGTACCGGAGGCAATGCAAGCACAATCGGGAGAAAATGTTACACTGTGAACTTCACCGTCGCCGCTGCGCAGAGGAGACATTTTCTCGTCACCAGTACGGGGGTCCCAAATGCGAACTGTACCATCCGAAGAGCTTGAGCATATGAGGCTACCATCTGGAGAGTATTCTGCCGAGGTCACCGAGGCTTCATGGCCCGAGAGCGTCATTGCGAGCCTTCCTCCATGCCGGTCAATGCCATGTGTGTCAACCGAGATAAGTCCCTGGCACATGGGTATGAATGTCTGGTAAACCAGAGAGTCCTTTGCAGCAAGTGGAAGAGCAGATATGTAAATGTGCGGCGCACTCCGTTCGATCGCCTCGCGTGACGACGCGACAAAGAAGTTGGCATCCCGGAGAAATTGCGATAGATCAGCCGATGTAACCTTAATCGGTGATGCGTTAGTTTTATTGCACGGCCTGCACAGAAAAGACAAGAAAAACGTACAGTTGCGGCTGCAAGCATAAGCATCGCGGTGGCTCGCCAAATATGGCCCAGAACAGACATGACCTCGACCCAGAATAGAAACCGTGGCTTGAATGCGTTTTTGATGCTTTCGTCAAAGGAGGATGGTTCAGACAGGCTGGAAACGTGGTAGATCCATTGG
>Ga0247815_10003460_pt1 | contig 11349 bp, 4 predicted proteins | sample UWRJL194509B1_FD_181014 | JGI IMG/M metagenome (GOLD analysis project Ga0247815, IMG submission 181014) | Plant litter microbial communities from Arlington Agricultural Research Station in Wisconsin, United States - UWRJ-L194-509B-1 | ecosystem: Environmental > Terrestrial > Plant litter >... | reverse complement strand
TCTGATCATTTTTCTTGCAATCATCAGCCCGTTCTACTCACAAGTGCGTCGCAAGAACAATGACTTGCTTCTGACCTGACCAAATGATCAGTGTCTTATCCCTGAGTCAACGATCACCACCACGACTCCCACGACAACAACCACTACACCCAGTATAACTACCACGACTAGACCGGTGCCCACCGTCACACCCTGGGGCCAGTGTGGTGGAATTGGATATTCAGGACCAACGAGTGTGTTCATTTCGAAATGATGAGAACCAACCGCTGACTCTGGCTCCCTCCTCAGAATGCGCGGACGGCTGTGAGTGAAACGCCGTCGCACCAGGCCCTGTATTAACCGCTTTTGACATTGACAGGGGAGTGTGTTTATATCAAGTGAGTGTTGTGCCCTGAGCATTGTAATCAATCGACGAGCTGATTTGTACCTGCAGCGACTGGCACTGGAATGTTTGTCCCGGAGTCGCGTGTCGTCAACTATATTCTAATTTTTGCGCAGTGCTACCAGATAACCACGACGGTAACCGGCACGGCTACTACTGCTACGGGCACGCCGCGTTTTTACTGAGGCTATTTTGAGGCCGGCCTGGGCTGGAGCCGAATAGTTGTGCCAATGTGCTGCGAAATTCGACGCCGGCTATGACCACTCTCAAGCATTGCTGCTATTGAAAGACTTTTGTGACCCTTTCTTCGAGTCAGAATGCACCCTAAACAAACTTGTTGCCACAAATGTTGCTAAAGCCCAGATGCTCGCCTCGGCGAGGCCTGCCTTGATTCGGGACTTCTACGTCAGGCTTGATTGCGGTTAATTGTACCCAGGGCAACCACGTGAGCAACAGCTGTTCCTAAGAAGTCCTTGAAGCGGAATAACTGCACGCGGGAGCGGTTGCAACGTGCCCACATCGCGATGGGCACTTGCTTGTGTATTGGAGAACATTTTACAGCGCAGGAAAGGTGCAAAGATATGTGGCAATAAGATATCGATCATGTCGGGAGCTGGTGTTGCTGTTGATCCCAAGTTGCACCACTTCCCTGCCTAAATCCATCCACCGGGCGTGAGCTTGGTGCCTATATACAAGTCCGATGATTGCGGTCTCCGGCCACAAGCCGATATTTGGGGCGCCTGCCAGTTTGGTCGAGACGATATATTCTTCGCGCTGTGGTCGCGATGCTTGTTGTGATGACAGCGCGGTGTAGCTTCGGATATTGGAACATGATGCAGATGATTGAGTTGGTTCGGGTAGTAGAGCTGTAGATCCGCCCTAGCTACTGAACGACCACGTGTGGGATGTCAGTCTACCAGCATATTTTTTGCCGTTTTGTTCTCTCTCGCCAGTGCCATTGCAGAAATAGGTGCTCCTCGGGGAGAAAAGATTGCCCTACGGACCATACCCCGTATACGGCAGCATACGGTATGGCCCGTGCCGTTGACCATACAGAACATTGTGTAGGTCCGCGCCGCAGGTCTACGGGCTGTATTGACATACCGCCGTAGGTTTTACAGACGTGATCGGTTACGGTACGGCTGGGATTCTTAGCTCTCGTGGGGGGCTGTGAGCTATTCCTCAAACATCCTATGACATTATTGCAAAACTATGTTTTCACGTAGTAGTGTACGTCATCCACCTTAAAATGAACCTCGCAGGCGCCCAGTTTTGCAAATCATATGCTACGGGCGCATATATCCGTAGGTTCAGCATCGTCGTGTCGACATCTGAAGGTACTTATCTTCGTAGGCCTATCAGTGCTGTGTCTTTGCGTGAGCGGTTCTCACTACTTTCAGTCATACCATCTCAGTCACTGCAATCTCCAACTTCATTGATTCATCGGCATGTCAGTTTGTCTTATCTTCAGGATCCGTACACTTCCCGATGACATGGCACGTGCCTCTTTGGGTCAATTGAAAGCACATGCAGGACCAGCAGATTCTGCCCGGATGGGCAAGTGATTGTGACAGGTCGCTCCGAAGCTGATGCGTATATGCAGTGCACGACTTCTATCACCGGTGCGTTTCAGGCGCCCCCAATCCCGCCCTGTCGCCGTATGTTCCAGTAAGGCCCTGAATAGCTTTTTTGTACTGCGGACGGCACGCCTCCGGGGTAGCTTCGGCCACGGCGCCCTGTCAGCAAGTGCCAGCAGGCAAACTCGTACCCTCTAGGCGATGGTTGTGCTGACTATAAATATTCGTGTCTCGCTGCGTTTTAGTTAGCTTTACTCGCGTCTACAGCTCGTGACCGTCTCGACTTTCATGCAGATTATCAAGGCTTCCGCTGCGCTAACTCTGCTCGCGACGAGCTCGCTGGCGCAGACAACTGCAGGGCCCTGGCAACAATGTGGAGGCATCGGTTTTACAGGTCCTACAAGTGGGTGTTCAGCAGATGTACGAGAAATCAGTGCTAACTGAATCGCACAGGATGTACTGATGGCTGTGAGTCGCTCGACGTTGGTCTAATTATAGTGGTTTAACAACCTACATGGCGGCGGCCAGGGATCTGCCTCTACTTCAAGTGAGCTTTGCCTAAATGAACGAATGACACATGTTAACTAATTGGACTCTACCTTCTAGCCCCTACTTCTCGTTTGTAGGTCTCATGGGCCGTAATTTCTTTCTTACAAGCTGAGCAAGTGGAAAGTGTCGCCTTCCTGAAACTGCGACGCCGACGCCGACGACCACGACTACAACTACGACAACGACAACCACTAAAACCGCTACGGCTTCGCCAACCGCTGGGCCATGGGCTCAATGTGGCGGCCAGGGATACTACGGACCCACGAGTAAGTCTAATCCAAGGTGGTAAAACCTGACGGTTGACCATACTGCATCTCTTCTACTCAGAATGCACGGATGGTTGTGAGTGAGAATTGATAGCTGCGTCGACTTAACGTGCTTACATGATCATTTATAGGGGAATGCGTTTATGAGAAGTGAGTACACGGTCCGAAATCAGCAGGCCAACTAGCTGACACGAATTTCAGTCCATGGCACTCGAATGTTCGTCCCAAGTTTCGTCGTCGATCGTACTCTAACTCCGCGCAGTGCTTCCAGATAACCACAACCGGAACCAGCACAACGTCGACTGCGACGACCACTACACGGCCGTATTGAGTAGACTCAGGTGTCCGCCGACATTTGCCGTTTGCTTGTGAAATCTACCAGTGTTGGTCGCCATTTCCAAGTGCCGTGATGATCTTGAAATATGTGCTGGCAATGATAAAGCAGTAGCGTTGTGCGCACTACATAGAGAGCGGATTCGTCTGATGGGGCTGAATCTTAGCCAATCTGAAACGACTTTGTCGGCACAGAATGAATGTTTCGGTTATTGTTCAGTCGCTGTCGAGGTAAGGACTCCTCATCTATGATGATACGCTTATACGGATTTGCTAGTTTATGAGTTCGAAATAAGAACTTCAGGTGAGCGACAGCGTTCCAATTAGCCCGAGACCAAAAGATTTGTTGCTCGATTGCAATAATCTATACATAGGCGACAACATTAAATCAAATCAGCGCGTGTAGAAGGTGGCGACTGTCTGTCTTCTTGGCTCGTGACTATTGAGAATAGGTCTAATGGAATGGCTTGATGCGTATCTGCTGGCGGGTTGTTCAGCCGGCACTTTGGAAGAGGACACCGCGCTTCCCTCGTGTGCTGCAGCAGACATGATTCGAATTATGAAATTCATCTTTGATACCTTCGAAGCCCTACCAATTTAGGCAATTGACCTGGACTGAGTTTCCCGGGACTGATGCGCTTCCGCAGGGCACACCTTCTATCCCCGATTGTTGTGCGCACGTGTACTCGGTGACCGGAACCAGCCCATTCAGCGATGTCTCTCACAAAGTAGCTTGTTATGAGCGGCCCACATCCGGAAGAGGCTCGGTCATAACTCACTGCCAGCGGTGCCAGCAAGCGACTCGTAAATTTCAAATGACGGTTCAGTTGACCATAAAACTACACACCGTGCCTCCTTCACCTCAGAATCATCTCCACACATCTACAACGCCCCCACCGGTATGAAGTTGATCAAATCCTGTCATGCACTTGCTCTACTCGCAATCAATGCATTAGCGCAGAACACAGTTGCACCTTGGGGCCAGTGCGCGGGCATAGGATACACCGGACCAACTAGTGCGTCTATGCGAAGATGAAAACCGACTGCTGAGTGCTCTTCTCTTATCAGAATGCGCGGAAGGCTGTGAGTGGCATGTAGACTTCACTGTTCTTGTAAGAGCTCATGATATCATCTGCAGGGGAATGTGTTTACAACAAGTAAGTGCAATGACGTTAACATTGTGTCCGGTGAAGCAGCTGACTCGGCGCTCGCAGCCCGTGGCACTCGAATGTATGCCCCAAAGTTGCAGTTTGTGGAGCAGCCAAGCCCTTACATACGCGCAGTGCCTCCAGATAACCACTACTGCTACCGCGACCAGCAGCACTCGGCCATATTGAGTGAGCTTAGGTGTCGCTGACATTTGGCACCCACGTGCTCTGCCAATGCCCTTGGAAATTTGCCGGCATTAGTAGTTTTCAAGGTCTGGATGTTGTACAGAAGGCCACATGTGATCCACTGAATCGAATTTCTGTATCCGTGTCAGCGACCCTTCGCCCATGAGAGCGCGTATATGGCATTGACAGCGGATTTGTCTGGAAGTGAATATGATACTGTTTATACGACGGCCTTGACCTGTTGTGCGAAAAGTTCTGCGGATTCCCTTTCGCCATCCTACGTCTGTAATTGACTAGCTAGTAATTATCATGGCGCAGTCATATGGAGCAGCCAGTAAAGACATGTGAGAGGTGCTGTTTAGGTGTGCTCGCGTTTGAGGTCGATATGAATCTTTTGGTTCCATCGACAAACCGCAATGATCGAATGAAGTCGCGTTCTTGACCGTCACAGAAGTGTCGATAGAGTAAATTACATTGTGAGATGCTGTATTACTACTGCCTTCACGCGCAGTGTAGCGTAGATTGCGTGATCAAAGTCTAAGAATTTACATAGGCTAAGCTCTGTATGCTCTCTGGCTGAAGTTTCAGCAAATGCATATGTTTGTCCGCTCATTACACGTGCGACCCATGCTGACTGATCAGGCAAGGGATTCTAATTCAATGGTCGAAGCTGCTACGTCCCACGTGCCACACCTTCTATCACCGGTTGTTTGGTAGAATCTTTACCTGCGGCTCGTATATCCCTACGCAGAGAGCTTCCAAAGCTTCTTGGTTCACTGCGGCTGCTGGTTGTGCGGCATAGACTCGGTTTCAGACATGTCAGCAGATGGCAGCAGGTCAAATGGCACGTTCCGGGCGAAGGTCAAGCCAACTATAAATTGATCTCGCCGCGTTCTCTTTAAAGTAAACCCTTTGTTATGTATCTACATGGACGTGAGCTGCCATGTTTATCAGCAAGATTTCTGTTGCGCTCACCTCACTCGCGACGAGCACATTGGCACAGACGACTGCGGACCCTTGGAAGCAATGTGGCGGCATCAATTGGGTGGGCCCTACACGTAAGTGTGGTTTATCCCTATAGCGCTAAAAATACTTCTTTATCGTCTCAGAATGCGCAGAGGGGTGTGAGTTAGTTTAGATCGGTTCATTCGCCACCTGACTTGGTCATCTGCCCGAATACGACAGGGATATGCCTCCGTTTCAGGTAAGGTGAGACTTCATCGCTACTCTAGTGTGATGAGCAGTGTTATCAGCGAATACCTCTCCTTTGTGCGTGCTGTCAGGTAGAACCCGTGATTTCGGGCCTCATCGCTCGTGTAGTGTCGCCCGCCTTCGGAAGCTACAACTACAAGCACCGCCACTGCTACGATAACCACAACAACGACTCCACCACAGGCGACTGTTACACCTTGGGGGCAGTGCGCAGGACAGGGATACACCGGACCGACTAGTGCGCTTATGTTCAGGTTATGAGAATCGTCCGCTGATCATACTTTCCTCCACAGAATGCGCGGACGGATGTGAGTGACTTTTCGTCTCTGAAAGTCTTTTATGAGCTCAGATTATGCTTTACACGGGAATCTGTCTACAATAAGTGAGTGTTGTGGCTTGAAGGTTTTAATCGGTCAACTCACTGGCTCGGCATTACAGTTCGTGGCACTCGAATGTATGTCCCGAAGTGCCACGTCGCCGACAATACCCTAAAAATTGCGCAGTGCCTCCAGATAAGTACGACGAGAACTGCCACAGCTACGACTGCTACCAGCACATCTCGTCCTTTACTGAACATATGGTGGAGCCGAGCTGATGTGCGAATAGACAGCATTGTAGCAGCTCTCAAGCTTTGTTCTGACATACACCTGATGTGTACAACTTGCTTGGAATCACGAAGATGTAGATCGTTTCATGAACCGTGTTGATACCAGTTATCACGACACTGGAGATTGGAGTGTACGGCCATAACACGATACTGAGTTAATTTACCAATCGGATCAGAAGACCAGTTCTCCGTGTTCTAGGCATACATACATTCTGCGGGGGAATAAAGCACGCTATAACTCTGGGTAATACATCAGAGATGTCTTTGCTGATGCTCATTGGATCTGTGATCGAATTGAGTCACTTAGGGGCATTGTGCTATCTGTAGGCCTCCTCCACGGAACAAGTTTGGCTGCCATGATCAAATTCGAGGTTATCCCTCTGCCTTCTTGTCGCTTGTCGCTTGCCACAGGCCCCGTTCTGGAAGGGCATCGTCTCAAGCTTCGCGATGCGGCACTTGTGTGTTTCACGCAGCAACCAAACGTTGGATAGTGTCATATTCGGCTGGCGTAACAGAAAGTTTGTAATGAAATTCTGAGACTGTTTTTCTTGCTCAGAAAGTTGAAGTTACATTTCTGGGTTTTGTGCTTTCCCCGGTGTTACATCACAGGCGTCAATCGGTCAATAGATCTCACTTGTGACTATTTCAAAGCACTGCCATTCTGGGCAATTGACTCAGATACAGTTTCCCGAAGCTGATGCGCTCCCGCGGGCCAGGTCTTCTATCGCCGATTGTTCTATGCACGCGCAGTCGGCGACCCGAACCAGTTTGTTCGGCGATGTCTTTCACTGCCTTGCTTATCGTGAGCGGTCCGCCTCCGGAGGAGGTTCGGTCGTAACTCACCGCCAGCGGGTGCCAGCAGGCAACTCGCAACTTTTGAATGCCGATTCAGCTGACCATAAATTGACATAGTGTGCCCTTCTCGCCTCGAAATCATCCCCACCTATCTACAGCGTTTATACCGCCATGAAATTAGTTGAAGCCTGTCTTCCGCTCGCTCTACTCGCCACAAATGCACTCGCGCAGGCCACAGCGCAACCCTGGGCTCAATGTGGCGGCATCAATTTCGTCGGCCCTACGAGTGAGTATGCAACGGGAGCTTGAAGTATTATCCTGAAATTGAGATTGATTCACTCAGAATGCACCGACGGCTGTGAGTCACTTCTCTTCAGTCTAGTTGCTCAGTGACCCATCGACTGTGACGACAGGGATCTGCCTCTACTTCAAGTGAGTTTGACATGCGACTCGTCCAAGACGGTCTGACCAGTCAAATGAAATTATCAGCCCGTTTTACTCTTGTGTGCGTCTCATAAGGCTACATCTTTCGCCATCGAGTTGACCAATTATACAGTGTCGTCTGCCTGAGACCACGCCAACCAGTACTACCACTACAACCACTACTACGACCTCTACGACGACGGCTCTGCCGCAGGCCACCGTCGCCCCTTGGGGTCAGTGCGCGGGACAGGGGTACACCGGACCGACCAGTGCGTTTATGTCAAGGTTATAGGAACCGTCCATTGACCATACTTGTCTCATCAGAATGCGCGGATGGCTGTGAGTAACCTGTCCCCCACTGTGGTACGAGCTAATATTGATATCTACAGGGGAATGTGTCTACAACAAGTGAGTGATGCGTCTTGAAAAGTGTAATGGGTCAACTAATTGACTCGGCACTCGCAGTCCATGGCACTCAAATGTAAGCTCCAAAGTTACATGTCGCGAATGAACTAAGCCCTAAAATCTTTGCAGTGCCTCCAGATAACCACCACCACATGAACCGTCGCGACTACGACCGCGTCAGTCGCTCCGCGTCCTTGCTGACTGAATGCTGGTGCTCTCCCGATTATTCTCCCAGATAGCTGTGCCAATGTACAGCGCAATTCAACAATATTGCAGTCCATTTCATACTCTGTTATGATCTGAAAAATGATGACAGCACATCGCGCTTCAAAAACCCATGAATTCAACTGCTATGTTAACCGAGTTCAAGTTGGCTCTACGCCTTTTCTTATATCTACTCGATGATCGTGATGTCTCAATCGCGATATCGGTGATTACCGTCCATGGCTGCCCCAGCTGCTACTCAACTCGAGTCCGGCCAGGTTATTGTGCTGTGTATTCTGCGCTTCCATTGAGCAAACAGGAGTGCAATGCTCGACTTTGAGCGTCTAGCTTCTCTGTTAGCTTTCCCATTGGCGCTGACCCAACCGCAACAGCGACCGAAGCTTTAGATGAGCGTCGTCTCTCTATTCGCTATGCAGTACGTGCTGCGAGCTGTATACAGCTAATTCATAACCATATGTTATATCTATTATTAAACAGTTGTTTCTATCAAAATTGGGATGGCATGTCTTCGGATTCTGAAATGCTAGCCGTTTCGTTCGAGAACTTCAGCCCTTGGTTTCGGCACGGTCGTCCACAGCCGCACAGTCGCACCCATCGGGAAGTATTATCAGCTATAACCTTCTGCAACATGTCCTATTACAAGCACTGGGTCCAAAGTCAGCAGTCAATACCCGAACTGAGCCGTGCAGTCCTGTATTGAGACAGGGCAGTTATACTGATTGACTTCAGTGGCAATTGTTCTTGCTCAAATACAGCACACCGATATTCTATTAGACGGATGGAATGTTCAAAATGTCGACCACAGGTGATTGGTGGAGTTTATGTTGTTCCTGATGTCCCCTGAAGCAGGTTCTGCATGATGAGAGTTTGCTCATTTGAAGTTTCTGAATCGGATGGGTGAGCATTACAGCGAGCGAATCCTCCTTCCGCGTTTGTTTTCTCTTGTAGCGTTGATCTCGACGACAAAACATACGTTTTTGAATCGTATGTACGGTATGGGCCGGCGCGCCGCTTTCCCTCTCGTTTTGCACATAGTTCAACTCCGAGGACGGTCGTCTTGACTTGCGCGTCTTTCAACTATTAATAGAACTAAGACCCAACGTGCCACTGCGAACGGCCCGAATATGGGCCAGCCAGCATAATCGGTGTATGCTCGGCTACACGGCGCAAGCCACGCTGGCACAGCGTCGTCAACGGGCCACCCCCACGCCAGCCAGCGGCTGACTATAAATCAGGCAGAGACTGCATTGATCGTGAGTTCGCTCCTTCTTTCGTCGCCCGAATCACCAAACGCCGATATGTCGAGTCTCAAGACAGCAGTCGTGGCTGCTCTTTTCTTCGCCTCAGGCGCTCTAGCCCAGGCAACCGCAGGTCCTTGGCAGCAATGCGGCGGGCAGGATTATTCTGGCCCAACTGGTTCGTATGCTTCTCACACATTCACATATGTATCTGACAACTCTGTTTAGTCTGCGCGTCCGGCTGTAAGTGGCGCGTCGGGGATACTCGTTCAATGCGCTCACCCTGAATCTTCCAAAGGGTACTGCTCATTAGTCAAGTAAGTAGTGTTACGCTCATTGAAGATCAGCTGTTAACGTTACCAGCCAATGGTACTCTCAGGTTTGTCTAAGCAGTGGCATATGACAGGGTGGTCTCTGACCTCTGCTCAGTGTCTTCAAGGAACTGCCACGAGTACCACCACTACGACTACTACTACCACGACGACACGCTCCACGAGTACATCGACCACAACCACGAGTGGAGGAGGCAGTTCTACGAGCAGCACCCCAACAACTACTGGTGCCGGCCCGGGTCCAACCCTCGTTGGCAACTACCTCTGGATCCGCGCTGTCGTAAGTCTCTACTGATTGAAATTCGAGCGCTATGACTTACCGAGACTACGCAGACGGACCCGAACTTTCACAAGTATCTCCAATCTCAACCACTTTATACGGCGAGCGGCGCTGTTCTGGGGAGCTATACCACTGCCGGTGCGGTTCCCTCGCCGGATGACATATTTGCAGTGGCTCACATTGCGCGCAGGTCAGTTCCAAGTCATTAACGGCCAACTCGTTCAGCTTCTTGCCAACGGCGGTCAGCTCTACGGCTCTGTCGAATCTCGCGCCGACAGCACCGTCATGAAACTTCGTGTGTCTTTCGTCAAGACTGCACCTAGTGCCAGCGCTGGTACTTTCCAGTGGAGTGGCGACGCACTGCAGTGGACCATTTCAAGCATCTCACGTCCAAATTTGAGTGCCTGGCTCGCCTGTCCGGATAGCGCAGGCAACGTTGCGCTCTACGTCAATCTCGGGAGCTACGGTTATCAGACCCCTGCTGGGTGCTATGACCATACGATCCATTTCTATAACGCTGCCACAGCAAGCTCCTAAGCTGCTGCATTTGTAATAGTTGTCGACCGGTTACCAAATCGTCAAATTCTCAACTGTCTTTTCATTGCGGGTTACCGTTTCGGTTTGCTAAACTTGTGGAGGTTTCAATCGCTGGTGTCGAAGCAAGGTCGTTCATAGTACAAAATGACTTCTAGTCAGGTTTTCGTATATTGGGACTGAGCGAACTGAAGGTAGCGCGACGCCCCAGAAGCCAAAGACGTAGGCGAGTCTTTCAAATCAACATCCCGTGCTTGCGCTGGGGGCAGATCAGAACGCATAGAGGCGAACAAGATTAACCAAGAGAAAATTCAGTGTCTCCTTTTCTTCCTAGCGTTACATCAACGAGAACAAGGACACGGTGAACGGAACGAGTTGGGTAAAAAACATTTGATGATCAATGGCGCACATGACGACGGCTTGAGCAACAATGACGAAGGCAAGATGGCGTAGACACAGAGACATAAAATACGAGAGAGATCAAGCAGGGTAAAACCAACAGATAGCGCGACAGATAGAGACAGGGCACAGACTGAGGGGGAAGAGCGAGCCAGGACGGCACTGAGGAGGGATACGGCTATACGAGGAGAAGAGCAACACAAGGTCGTGACATACACTGATAACGAACAGCAAAACAGGGCGTCTAGGCCGTCATTGGCGCGTCTGGTGGGCCCTCCTTCTCGTCGTCCAGGATGTAGTTCCTCTCGATCTCGCTGAGGATCGACAGGAAGTCCCACAAGTATGCGTGGGCGCGAGCGGCACTCTGTGGCGCCTCCTCGGCCTTGCGCACTGCGTCGAGGAGCGTGCTTGCGACGAAGCGGACCTGCGAAGATCACAGTCCTGTCAGCATGGCCGTT
>Ga0247815_10003458_pt1 | contig 11351 bp, 9 predicted proteins | sample UWRJL194509B1_FD_181014 | JGI IMG/M metagenome (GOLD analysis project Ga0247815, IMG submission 181014) | Plant litter microbial communities from Arlington Agricultural Research Station in Wisconsin, United States - UWRJ-L194-509B-1 | ecosystem: Environmental > Terrestrial > Plant litter >... | reverse complement strand
TACTCTTTAAGAACCACGATGTCCCACGGTGCGCCGTCGCGGACGTGCTGAGACCGCTCGTTGTAGTGAAATTCGAGCGACTGACCGCCGACAGCCTCAATGGTGACATCGTAGTCGAGGCCAGCGGCGTCGGTGAGCGCCTTGAAAATACCGGGAACACCGCCGTAGCCGCTACCGTTCGCGTCGTGGATGACATCCTTATTGTACGTCTTTGCTATGCTGCCTTCGCCTCGAATGACTGTCAGACTCTAAGTCACATCCTGAAGCGAACGAAGTACCAAAAGTGAACGAGTTTCCTACGAAGAGAATCTTAGTAGCTGCTGTGGCATCCGCGAAGGCAAGAACCAGAGCAATCGCTGAGAACGTGACGAATCGTTGCATCGTGGAAACTTCAAAGTGAAAAAAGTCGAAAGAATGAGATGGTATGATGTCGAACTTGTGGTGACAGCTTTTAAAGAGCTCCCAGGCGTATGGTAGCCGTTGTCTGCATCGCCCGAGGAAGCGTGCCAAGGCGCACCCGGCGATTCACAGCGCAACGTGGGCCGGCAGTTGGAGCTAGTGCATACCTATGGGGTGATGACACCAGGTTTATATCGTCACCCTTCAAGTTTGAGACGCCAATGAAGTCGGAGAGTGAAGTCGCAAGCCCAGTCGCGCATCGCTTGCAAAACGCACGACAGACATCTGTTGAACTCAACCACTTGACCCAAATAAGTGCAGGACGTCTGAAACCGCGACGCGAGATTAGGCTCGCGAGTTGGATCCGTTGCGGATCTGGGGAGGTGACCGAACTGCCACCGGAGAGATCGTGCAGCGCCTCAAGATCGTGAGTCGACAAGCAGTCATGGGTTACATCTAGTACAACGAGCACAGCATGGTTACTCAGGAGCTGCTTCAATTGGATCCGGAATATTAATGCGAGACGGCGAGAGGTTTTGGTTGACGCGAGAGCAAGGGGAATATTTATGCAACTCCGCTTTGCTCCTCTGCCTCCTGTCCTCGAACTTGCACACTTTCCCCGCACTATTCCCCTTCGGCCTTGATCTTCAGCGTCAAGCCTGGCTCTCGATGTCTCGGTTTGTTATTTTGCACTGCGGGCATGTCGCGGTCGAAGAAGCAGCTCCGCAGCTTCGGCGCAAGCCCCCTCGAAGCTCTACAGTGCAAGCCAGCTTCTCAATTCAGGCTTCGTCGAACTCAATGCATGACGTGCTTGATGTTGGTGGACTACATTCGTAACGACCCCACTGCACGTGCCGGTACTGAGAAGAGGCACTCGTCGCCACTGGCGTCACATGAGTTTCGCACATGCGCACGTCGAGGCTTCGAAGATCGGCGACCACTCCAACATTTACTCTATAAATCAAAGTGCCATAGGGGAGCCCTTGCGAGCGCATCGTTTCCACCATGTTCCCAACGCGTTGGCTATCAGCTGCACTTGCGCTCGTCACCCTCGTGGACGCGATCAACATCCTCTTCGTTGGTAACTCCTTTACCCACGTCAGCAATTCTAACCCTGCTCAAGAATCATTGCTGATTTTTGCGTTCAGGGAAATGTGCAGCCTGCCCTCAGCTACAACGCGGCCAACATCACAGACGCCAATGGCAGCGGATACGGCGGGGTACCCGGGATCTTCAAGCACCTAGCAACAACCGCTGGGCGCAACTACTCTGTCACCATCGAAGCACTCAGCGGCCAGACTCTCGCGTATCACGCTGCCAATCGCGCCAGTATCATTAGCCGGGCCGGCTGGGATGTTGTCATACTTCAGGAATACTCAACACTCCCTGTACCCGCCGCCCGAGGCGGTAACCCGACTCTCTTTGCCCAAGGTCTTGCGAGCGTGGTCCAGCTCGTGAGGAGCAACAATCCCAACGCTAGCATTTACCTTTACGAGACCTGGCCACGACCGGATCAGGTGTACCCCAGCGGCGCTCCTTACTACGGTCAGGACATCCGTGTCATGCAGGTCGACTTGCGCGATGCATACAATGCCCAATCCGGAGTCATCAAAGCCGCTGGTATTGCGTACGTCGGAGACTCGTTCATCAAGGCTATCAACGCAGCCGCAGCAGACGGCAACCCATATGACGGTATTGGCGCCGGCAAAGTCGACCTTTGGGCGAGCGACCACTACCATGCAAGCGCGTACGGAAGCTATCTCTCAGCCGTCACCATCTTCTCCAAGGTCACGAACATTGATCCAAAGACGGTCACGAACGGGGCGGGTACAGCAGCTGCAGGGCTTGGTATCTCGTCGTCTGTGGCGTCAAGCTTACAAGCAGTGGTTTGGGCTTAGGATGTGCTGCCATCCTCAATCAAATGTACACGTTGTCGTCGACCATCCTCCTCGTAATGCATCTCATATCCCTCGATCACATCCTAGGTTGATACTACATCTAGATACCACACGATGAACCTGCTTACAGCAGTGGCATCTCCCATACCGTCATACCTGGGCTCGGGTGTCCTTCCACCCCGAACGTGATACGACGCGAGCGACACGCCTCTGAAACTCGTGAAAATTCAAATGCTTGCAAAAGCTCATTGTTTGTGACGACCCTGAACGAGCGCAGCGCCTGCACGCTGAAGGAACGTATGAGGATCGCCAGGGATCTATCGAAGGATTCGTTCTCCAGTATGGATGGCGCCATCAGCTGATAATAAATGTTCCACATCCGCAGGCCGATCGTGAGTCTCTTGAGTGCGACAGAGTTAGGCAGCATGTTGATTAGGCGGCCAAATGGTGGCAAGAAAGGCTGCCCGTGTGCGTCGACCGAGATGGTGAGGTCCTGTACGCGCGGACAAAGCACGAGCAAGGGGATAAATGAATCGAACCGATGGTCGAACGACATGGAGAGTGATAGTATCTCTAACTGGGGGAATGAAACACCGCGCGAGAGCATGGAGGTGAAATCGCATTCAATCAGCTCGTTTTGGTCGCGGATGGTCAATTCGAACGACTGCAGCGACGCTAGTGACGAGCTCAAGGGTCGTGACCATCCTGAGGACTCTGAAAGGGTCACGTTACCGCCAGGATCCCAGTGGTGGAAAGCGTAGCGCTTTAGAGCGACTACTGGAGAGACTAAGGGTTCGGATCGTAAGTTGGTGCAACTAATTGCAAGATCGTCCAAGTTGGGAGCGTGTGCCAGGCCATGGAAGAGGTGCGACGCGTCTATATTGCTGGTTAAATCATACGACGAGAAGCAATACACCTTCTTCAGGAATGGAAAGTCGAATTTGCACACTCCTGTGGGCAGCGGACATTCGTGTCGGACCGGTGCGGGGTAGCCATTCCAGGTGACCAGATCCCGCATGTTGGAACCCGAAGGCAGGGCTTCGAAGAGATCCTGCCTTCTACAGTACCAGTCAGGAGTTCCGATGGAAGCGGATCTGAGCTTTTGAATGAGATGGTTCGAGGAGATTGGCCAGGTTGCTCGCTTTAACTGGTCAGCTTCAAGTTACTGATACTATCTGATGAACGTAGACACCACACACCTCGTTACCAACGATGTATATGATAGGAGTCTCTGATGAAGAGTCGCGTCTTGATTTTCCCCGGCGCATGAGGGTGAGCAGATGTTGAAAGTATGAGCGGAGACAAGGAGCATTGCTCGGGTAATGTGCGGAACCTCACACGGGCATTGAATCAGTTAGGATGTTGTCACCGCTAGAAAAAGAAAAAGAAATGGCTAGTCAGCCTTTCCTTCAGGGTTTCTGCTGTAAGAGAAATTATCCGAACTGTGAGCGGCCAGATATTGATGCACGTGACCTGGGTGTACCAGCTATCTCCGCTCGAATTAAGTTCTCCATTGTGGTGCAGACCACGGAACGAGTCGACAAGACAGGAGCAGTAACAATTGGTTCTCTTGATTAATTGAAGGAAGTTCTGTCGACGTGGGTAAGTTAAGGCTTCTTCAGGTATGCGTCACGAGCTCGGCTTTTTCATTTGACCCTTGCTGCTCCGCTTGCGCGCTGCTTTTGGATTGCTCTGCGCTCCTCGTATCAGAAGTGAAGTTAAATCTTCATCCCTCTGTTAAATCATTTGAAGTGTGGGGATGGCGTGATCGCATAAGTAATGGCACACATGCAGCTCTGCAGGACCGGCCGGGTCCTCGATTCTTGCGTCAATGAGAGTGACACATTTTATGTTTGTCACCTCCAGGCTGCAGCAATAGTGGAGCTACCGTGGATGCCTGTATCGCCGTTGCTGCGCATTCCCGTGGGTACGCTTTCATCTGAGTCACTTAGCAGTCTTGCGTGTGTCCATCCGGGCCCCGCATGATCGGTAGCTTCTCTATATTGGGTGCGGTATAAATCTGCATGTCTTGAGGTCCAGTTCTGGCATCATTGTGTTATGTTCTTGACGTGTTGGCTACCAGCTGTACTTGCGTTCACCGCCGTCGCAGGCGCGACCAACATCCTCTTCGTTAGTAACTCCTTTACCCACGTCAGAATTTCAAATCCTGCACAAATAATATTACTGATGTTGCATTTTTCATGCTCAGGGTAACATTCAGCCTACTCTCAGTTACAACGCGGCCAACATTACGGACGCCAATGGCAGCGGATACGGCGGCGTACCCGAAATATTCAAGCACATGGCAACAACCGCTGGGCGTAACTACTCTGTCACCATCGAGGCATTCAGCGGTCAGACTCTTGCGTATCACGCCGCCAATCGTGCCAGTGTTATTAGTCAGGCCGGCTGGGATGTCGTCGTGTTCCAAGAATACTCAACGCTCCCTGTGCCGACCGCGCGAGGTGGCGATCCTACTCTCTTTGCGCAAGGCCTTGCGAGCGTGACCCAGCTCATAAGAAGCAACAACCCGAACGTCACGATCTATCTTTACGAGACATGGCCCCGGCCAGATCAAGTGTATCCAAGCGGCACGCCTTACTACGGCAAGGACATCCGTGTCATGCAGATCGATCTCCGTGATGCATACAATGCCCAGTCTGACATCATTGAAGCCGCTGGTGTCGTCTCCGTCGGCGACACCTTCATCAGGACTGTTGATGCCGACGCAGCTGACGGGAACCCCTACGACGGTATTGAGGCAGACACAGTAGACCTCTGGGCTAGTGACCATTACCGTGCGAGCGTGTATGGCAGCTACCTCGCGGCTATCACAATCTTCTCGAAGGTCACAAGCATTGATCCAAAGACGGTCACGAACGGAGCGGGTACAGCAGCTGCAGGGCTTGGTATCTCGTCATCTGTGGCGTCAAGCTTACAAGCAGTGGTTTTTGCTTAGGATATGCTGCCATCCTCGATCGAATGTGCGCATCGTCTTCAACCGTTGCTCGTATCGCTATTCCCTCATTCGAGATCAATACTAGTACTTCCCGATCTTACAAGTTGAATATGTTTACATCGGTGGTGTTTTCCATGCACTCATACCTGGGCTCGGATCTTCTACGACTCCAAACGCGATGCGACGCGAGCGACACGCCTCAGAAACTCGTGGGAAGTCAAACTCCTCAATAAGCCCTTCGTTTAAGATAATCTTAAATGAGCGTAGTCGCTGCGCGCTGATGGTTTGTACGAGGATCGCGAGGCATTTGTCGTAGGACTCGTTCTCCAACATGCTTGGCGTCATCAGAAGGAGGTACCCGTTCGACATCCGCAGACCGATCGTGAGCCTCTTCAGTGCGACACCGTTAGGTAGAAGGTTGATCAATTGACCAAATGATGGCAGGGAAGGCTGTTGGTATGCATCTACCGATATTGTGAGGTCTTGTACCCGTGGACAAAGGACGAGCAAAGGGATGAATGACTCGAACCGGTGGTCGTGCGACATAGAGAGTGATAATGTCTCCAGCTGGGGGAAGGAGTCCCCGCGCGAGAGCATTGAAGGAAAATCACATTCAACTATATCGTTCGGATCGCGAATGGTCAGTTCGAACCACCGCAGCGACACCATTGACGAGCTCAAACACAACGGGAAGGGCCACATATTTTGCCCAGGAATACTCTGATTGCCGCCTGCTTCCCCTAGGCTGTATTTTGCTCCAAAATATGACACTTAAACTGAGACGAGAGCTTTTAGGTATTGCCTAAGCTCTGTGAGGCAGGTCAAACGAAGGGAATATGCAGTTGGTTCTGTCTTCGTGGTTGTCGCGTATTTCCACCAGGGAAATTGGACGAACACCTGCACATATTTCTTTGGTTTTATGTAATTATTGAACAGTACCAAGAGAATACGCAAATAATCTCACTAAACCAAGGGAATATGTGCAGGTATTCGTCCAATTTCCCTGGTGGAAATACGCGACAACCACGAAGACAGAACCAACTGCATATTCCCTTCGTTTGACCTGCCTCACAGAGCTTAGGCAATACCTAAAAGCTCTCGTCTCAGTTTAAATGTCATATTTTGGAGCAAAATACAGCCTAGGGGAAGCAGGCGGCAATCAGAGTATTCCTGGGCAAAATATGTGGCCCCTCCCGTTGTGAAAGGTCCTGACCATCCTGAGGACGTCAATTTGGCCATGGAGCCCTGGGAATCCCAGTTGTGTAAAGCATAGCGCTTTAAAGAGACTATAGGAGAAACTAATGACGGTGTGGGGGACTTGAACCTGGCGCAGCAGATTGTAAGGTCGTCCAAGTGGGGCGCATGTGCGCTAAGACCATGAATGAGGTGTGCCGTGTCAATGGTGAAATCATGCGACGAAGACCAATAAACTCTTGTAAGAGATGGGAATACAATATCGCGCACTCCACTCCTTTACCCACGTCAGAAATCCAGCTCTTACTCGGGTACGATTGCTGATGTCATATTTCTAGGGCAAATTGGAGCCTGCTGTCAGCTACTACGCGGCCAATATCACGGACGCCAATGGCAGCGGATATGGCGGCATGCCCGGGATCTTCAAGCATCTCGCGACAACCGCTGGGCTTAATTACTCTGTCACCATTGAGGCTGTAGGAGGTCAAACCCTGGCGCACCATGCTGCTAACCGTGCAAGCATCATCAGTCAAGCTGGTTGGGACGTCGTCGTGTTCCAAGAATACTCGAAGCTCCCAGTGCCCACTGCACGAGGTGGAAATCCGGCTCTATTCGCAGAGGGTCTTGCGAGCGTGGTCCAGCTTGTACAGAGTAACAACCCCAACGCCGCAATCTATCTCTACGAAACGTGGTCACGGCCGGACCTGGTGTACCCCAGTGGCACGCCTTACTATAGCGAGGACATCCGCGTCATGCAGGATGACCTGCACGACGCATACAACGCCCAGTCTAGTATAATCGAAGCCACTGGCCCGGGTGTTGCCTCGGTCGGCGATTTTTTCATCCAGGCTGTCGATACTGGCGTGGCTGACGGCAACCCATACGATGGTATTGACGTAAGCGCAATCGACCTATGGGCCAGCGACCACTACCATGCGAGCGTATATGGGAGCTATCTCTCTGCCGTCAGCATCTTCTCAAAGGTCACAGGCATCGACCCGACAACGATCCTGAATGGGGAGGGTACAGCAGCTGCTGGGCTCGGCATCTCGTCATCCGTAGCGTCGAGCTTGCAGGCAGTAATTTGCACAACGAAAACGGGGTGATTTTCCGGACAGGGCCATCCTGAGGAGCACCCAGGATTTAGCGGAGGATGTCTCGCGATGAAGCATTCATGGACAACTGACGGGGCATCCTACGGGGTGGGCCATGCGTGTTCCATCTCGAGCCATCAAAGGTGTATCTTATCAGTGACCCGTGGATGCAGCCGAAGTTTGGCAACGGGAACATGAAGCATCGACGGGCAATTCGCTTCATGTCACATACATGAGCCAGGATAGAACATCCACAGTTCATTGGACCAATGGCCCGGCCAGTGCTTAGTGGATGCCTTCGCACCAGACATCCTCTGATAAATCCGGGGTGCTCCGCTGGATGGTCCTGTCCGGAATACCACCTTGTTTCCGTTGTGTTGACCGTAAGGATGTATATCATATGTGATTTGCCTCGCATCACTATTGAATGCACCTCTATTACAACCAGACCCAATATTCCCCTCACATTTTTTCTTGCAGATTATAGGACCTATTTGCGTCTATCTAGTCCTTAACCTTCCTTGTTGGGTCCTAGACCGTTCATTGCAAATACAACGCGACGCGAGCGACACTCCTCTACAACCAGTGGAAAGGTAAAAGCTTCCCTGACTTCCTTATCGACATTAATACTAAATGATCGCAGCCGTCGCCCCTTGAGGTATCTCACCACGAGCGATATGTATCTGTCGAAGTACTCGTTCTCCCGCCGTTCCGGCTCCAGCACGTGGTAATAAGAGTTCCACATCCGCAAACCGATAGTGAGGTGCTGGAGGGCTGCAGAGTTCGGCAGCGCATGGATCAACAAGCCAAACGGTGGCAGACGCTGTTGTCCGTAAGCATCGACCGAAATAGTGAGATCCTGTACACGCGGGCACAGTACGAGCAGAGGCACAAACGCGTCGTACGTCTGGTTCCACGCTATGGAAATCTTCAACCTCTTCAGTCGATGGAACAGTGCGCCACGCCGCAGCAGATCGGTGAGGTTGCATTCTATCAGATCGTCTGCATTGCGTATGGTCAACTCGAACGACTGCAGCGACGCGGTGGATGATTGAAGAGGCTGCCACCACCCGGAAGATACCGACTCGACCATGCCGTCGCCATAACCCCAGTGGTGAAATGCGTAACGCTTGAGAGCGAACTTTGGAAAGACTTGTGGTCGCGTGTGGGTTTTGAAGTTGGTACAGTTAATCTGAAGGTCGTCCAAGAGAGGAGCATGGGCGAGGACATGGAATAGGCGTACTGCGTCCCAGCGATCGACAATACTAAATGATGAGGAGCAAATAGCCTTTGTCAGGAAGGGGATGCTGATGTTGCACGGCTTGTTGGGCAGCGGGCACTCGTGATGAATTGGCTCAGGATAACCGTGGCGAGTGATAAGCTCCCGCAGATTTGTACACCAAGGGAGCTCTGTGAGCAGGTCCTTCTGTTCAAAGGGCTCCCAGGTTTCACCAAATATGGTGAGGCGTAGCAACTGGTGGACCGAGCTCACCGAGCTCGGCCAAGATGCCTGCGACTCAATGGCTCAGTTGTGGGCAATATCGCTTGGAAAAAACGACACCGACCTCTTTCCCCTCTTCCAAGTCATCGGGGACGTGAACGAGCGGGAGCTGTGAGTAGGGTCGACGCTTCGACATCAACTGCATCGAGAGGTGTGCAGAATATGAAGTTGAACAGAGACATCAACGATCAGATGTTAAATATCAATCAAGGGAGGCTTTCGGAGCCGCAGATGTCGACTCGAATGAGGTGGCACTGTTGGTGGCCACGGATGCAAATGTCCCTAACACTGACTGTCATTTCCTATCAAACTGCGCAATGCATTCATGTACAATCACGGGTCGCAACGGCTGCTGACATTGCATAGTGCAGCCTGTTCACTTGAGTTTGGCCTTTGGGTTTGGCCAGTATACCTCGTTCACCTGCAGAACAGAAACAAATCGACGACCGCACGGATTGGAAGCCTGTCCACATCGTTGCCGTCCGTCTATACTCTCATACCTGGATTTGGATGCCACTCCACTGCAAACGCGATGCGACGCGAGCGACATACCTCCGCCACCTGCGGGAAGCCAAACGCCTCGAGAGATCTACGGCTTACCCTGATCTTGAATGACTTTAGCCTCTGGGCGCTGACAAACTGCATGAATATCGCTAGGTGGTTATCGAAGGACTCGTTCGGCGGTATGTGAGGCATCGACCTATGCCGGAACGCTATTTGCAGGTCCCAAATCCGCAGACCGACTATGAGCCGCTTCAGTGCAACCGAATTGGGTAGTGAATTGATCAAGTGGCCAAAATGGTGCAGCGATGATAGCCCGGTAACGTCGGTCGAGAGGGCGAGGTCCTGTACGCGCGGGCAGAGCATGAGCAAGGGGATGAACGCGTCGAACCGCTGGTCGTATGCCATTGCGAGCGATACTGCCTTCAACTGGGAAAATGAATTGCCTCGCTCCAGCAGAGCAGGTAAACCACATTCAACAAGCTCGATTGGACTTCGGATGGTCAGCTCGAGCGATTGCAGCGATGCGATCGACGAGGTTAGAGGTCGTGACCATCCAGGGAAGATCGAGACCTCGACGTCGAGATCATAACCCGAGTGATGAAAGGCGTAGCGCTTGAGAGCGACTGATGGAAGAAACTCTGGCAAAATGCGGTACTCATAGTCGGTGCAGCAGATCGTGAGATCGTCCAGGTAGGTTGCATGGAGGACATGTGCCTCGTCCAGAGCGTCCATGACGCCAGATGTTAAAGAGCAGTAGATTCTAGTAAGAGAAGGGAAGCTGAGATCGCGTGCCTTTGCGAGCAGTGTAACGTCATATCCAGCGGGTTCAGCGCTGTTAGTTGCAATGTTCAGTTCACGCAGGTTGTCGGAACCCAAGAGAAGTGCTTCTAAGAGGTGCTGATGTCCATGCCTCTGAGAAAGAGGGTTACCGATAATCGCTATAGTTTTCTGGTGCGCTATGCTGATGCCTAATGAGGCTGCTGCGCTCTATGGATTATAAATCGCAGGTCAGCTTGGAACTGATGCCTATCTAGTCAGGCTAGACACTACGGACTTCTCTAGTAGCAGCGAGGTATATGATGGGAGGTTGGCTTAATGAGCCGCTTTTTGACCTTGCCGGCGGCATGAGAGTGAGCATATAGGTGAATGTATGGTGTGACAGGAAGAGCAGCGCTTGGCGCCGGGTAACGTGCGGAACCGGTCGGGTCAATAAATACTACTATTGCCACAAACGGACATACTCCGGTAGTTCGATTTGCCGCCCATGAGTGCTCATTATGGAAAATTCCTGGTGTAAGCAATGCGAGTGACCAAAGATTAATGCACGTGGCCCAGGTCGGGTAACGGTAATCTCCGGACAGCCAAACTCTCTTTTCCTCATCACAATGAGACCATTCAGCATCCCTGAACTCGGTAAGTAATTTTAGCTGGTCACGGTGGATCTAGATGAGTAGCAAAATTAATCAGAGCTGCTCGGTTCCGTGAGGGCTGGCTTGGGGCAGGCTGCGAACCTCAGCGCATGTCCTCGTGTAACCCCTTCAACGTTATTTGGTGATAAACAAGCAATTAGAGGATGCAGCTTCGAACTCGTGTTTTCAGCGTGGTGGTCTGTTAAACATCGCCGGATAGTCAACATCTTGCGAGCTGTTTCGCCACCGATACGCCGCTGCTTTCTTAATCTCCGCTCAGATTCTGGTAGCCATTCAGCGGATCTATCCATGAAACGTCCGCACAACAGAACACTCGGTACCGATACTTCCATAGCGTCATGTCCCCCGTAGCCTCGACCCGTCCAAGTGGCG
>Ga0247815_10003457_pt1 | contig 11351 bp, 10 predicted proteins | sample UWRJL194509B1_FD_181014 | JGI IMG/M metagenome (GOLD analysis project Ga0247815, IMG submission 181014) | Plant litter microbial communities from Arlington Agricultural Research Station in Wisconsin, United States - UWRJ-L194-509B-1 | ecosystem: Environmental > Terrestrial > Plant litter >... | reverse complement strand
GGTACCAAGAATTTCTACTTCGCCCTGCTCGTTAACCTCGTTAATAACAATAGTTGTACCGGTTGCTTTTTGAAGCTCCTGGATAACTTTACCTCCAGGGCCAATAAGTGCTCCAATAAAGGCACCAGGAATGGTAACTTTAATAATTTTTGGAGAGTGGCGTTTAACTTCAGTACGCGGAGTATCAATAACTTCGGTAAGTTTTCCTAAGATGTGAAGACGACCATCACGAGCCTGCGCAAGCGCTTTCTCCATGATCTCGTATTTAAGGCCTTCAATTTTAATATCCATCTGGCAGGCAGTAATACCATCGGCCGTTCCGGTTACTTTAAAGTCCATATCACCTAAGTGGTCTTCATCGCCAAGAATATCAGAAAGAACAGCCCAACGGCCTGTAGCATCGTCAGATATAAGTCCCATTGCAATACCAGATACCGGTTTGATCATCTGGATACCGGCATCCATAAGGGCCAGTGTACCGGCACAAACAGTTGCCATTGAAGACGAACCGTTAGATTCCAATACTTCAGATACAATACGTACCGTGTAAGGGTTATCCTGAGGGATCATGTTTTTAAGGGCACGTTGTGCAAGGTTACCGTGGCCTACCTCACGCCTTGATGTACCACGTAGCGGTTTAGCTTCGCCGGTAGAGAAAGGAGGGAAGTTGTAGTGCAGGTAAAATTTCTCTTCACCCTGCTCTGTAGGTCGGTCTATAATGTTAGCCTCACGCGATGTACCAAGGGTTACCGTAGCAAGAGCCTGAGTTTCGCCCCTTGTAAATAAAGCCGACCCGTGTGTAGATGGAAGGTAATCTACCTCACACCATATAGGGCGAATTTCGTTAGTTTTCCTTCCGTCAAGGCGAGTGCCATTGTCAAGGATCACGTTACGAACAGCTTCTTTATTAGTTTTAGAAAGGTATTTGCTTATAAGGTCGCCATTTTCAAGCAGCTCCTCATTTGTAAATAACGCTTTTACTTCTTCTTTTACTGTAGCAAATTTTTCAGTACGCTCATGTTTTGCAGAACCTTCGCTGGCAATTGCAAAATATTTATCGTAAGAAAGCTCGCGAACTTTAGCCTGTACGGTTGCATCGCTTCTTTCTTCTTCATACGTTCTTACTTCTTTTTTACCTACAGCAGCCTGTAGCCTTAGCTGTGCTGCGATCTGTACTTTAATGGCTTCGTGGGCAAATTTAATAGCCTCGATCATTTCAAGTTCAGTTATCTCTTTCATTTCACCTTCCACCATGGCAATAGAGTCCATAGAGGCGCCAATCATCATATCGATGTCAGACAGGTCAAGCTGAGCTTTGCTTGGGTTTATAATAAACTGGCCATCTATCCTTGCTACACGCACTTCAGATATAAGTGTTTCAAAAGGGATGTCAGAAATTGCAAGAGCTGCAGATGCGGCAAGGCCTGCAAGTGCATCCGGCATAACTTCGTCGTCATGGCTCATTAGTTGTATCATCACCTGCGTTTCGGCATGGTAATCTTTAGGGAAAAGTGGGCGCAATACACGGTCTACTAACCTCATGGTTAGTACCTCGCCATCGCTTGGCCTGGCTTCACGCTTAAAAAAGCCTCCCGGAAAACGACCGGCAGCAGCAAATTTTTCGCGGTAATCCAGCGTAAGTGGTAAAAAGTCTATACCAGGGCTTGCAGTACGTGCAGATACTACAGTGGCAAGCAGCATTGCATTGCCCATTTGTACTACTACTGCGCCGTCTGCCTGCTTAGCAAGTTTACCGGTTTCGATCGAGATGCTTCTTCCATCTCCCAGATCGATGATTTCTTTAATAACTTTAGGAATCATACCTTTTAATTCTTTTGATTAAACAATGGGTTGTTTGTTGTGTTGTTGTGTGTGTGTAGTTGCTTAGCACCCAATGAAAAACCAAAACTTTTTAATGCAATGTGTAAAAAAACAAAAAGAGGCGCGCAGGCACCTCTTTTCATCTTGATTATTTTCTGATGTTTAGTTCTTTGATAATCTCACGATACCTGTTGATATCTTTCTTTTTCAGGTAGTCAAGAAGGCTCCTTCTTTTACCTACCAGTTTAACAAGTGAACGCTCTGTATTAAAATCATGACGATTTTTTTTAAGGTGGCCTGTTAAGTGGTTAATCCTGAATGTAAATAATGCAATCTGACCTTCTGATGAACCTGTGTTAACAGCAGCTCCGCCGTGTTTTGCAAAAATCTCTTCTTTAACTTCTTTAGTTAAATACATGCTAATATTATTTAAATGATTATTATGTAGCCAGGGGATATCCCTGATTTGGCTGCAAAGGTAAATAAATTTTCTGTTTCTGCAAGTTGCAAAGATGCAAAGTTACAGAGTTGCAAAGTTTTTAGCTACAGTTGACGTAAGAATGGCATAACATAAAGATGCAGTAGTGAGAGCAATAGTATATTTCACATCAAACTTTTAAACTCTGCAACTTTGCCACTTTGTAACTTTGCTGCTTTCTTAACGCTACTTTACTTCATACAACTTAGCTACCTCTGCATTTACAAACTCTAAAAAGCGTTCGTCAAGATCTGTAAAAGCATCGGGTACATTAGAGTCTATGTCTATCTGGCCAATATTTTCACCATTTACAAACAGCGGCACTACGATTTCGCTCCTTACATTTATGCTGCATGCAATATAATTGTCCTGCGCCTGTACATCTGGCACTACAAAGTTTTTGCCCGATACTGCTACCTGTCCACAAATGCCACGGCCAAACGGTATAACAGTATGGTCTGTCTCGTCGCCGGCATAAGGGCCTAATATAAGCTCTTCTTTATCGCCATTGCGAAAGTAAAAGCCCACCCAGTCATAATAATCTATATTTTGTTCCAGTAAATGGCATACCTGCAATAACCGCTCTTCCCTAATGGTGGTGTCATGGTGCAGTATATCAATTACTTTCGGTTTTAATTCTTCAAAGGTCATAATGTTAAATTATAATTTACTACAAAAGTATTTATTAAACCTGTTTGTATTTCTATATTTTTGTTAAAAATAATTCCCTTAATGAGCATCCTTAAAAAGAACAGGTCTTTTTTCATTTTTCTTGCAAAGTTTGGGCTTAGTTACCTCTTGCTTTCGGGTATTTACTGGCTTTACCTTAGCCAGTATAACATACAATTAAAAGAGCCCGATGGTATGACGCGGTTGGTTGCACAGCAAAGCAGGGACGTGGGCGCCTTTTTAGGAGAAAACGTACGCCTGGAGCAATGGAAAACCGAGGCGGCCTTTAGGGTTTTTGTAAATGACAGAAACGTAGCCCGTGTAGTAGAGGGCTGTAATGCCATTAGTGTAATGATATTGTTTGCGGCATTTATAGTGGCTTTTTCTACAACTTTTAAAAGAACGGCTCTTTATATAATAGCAGGTATAGTTATTATACATATACTAAATGTAATTAGGGTAGGGCTGCTTAGCCTGGGCTTTTACTATTATTATGACTACAGGGAGCTGTTGCACGATATACTTTTTCCGCTCTTTATATACGGTGTGGTTTTTATACTGTGGGTTTTATGGGTAATTAAATTTTCGGGCAATGCAGCAAAAAGTAAAGGTTAGTACAGATCAGGTTTTTGGAATTTTAACCCTGCTTATATTGCTGGTAATGGTGCGCATTTTTCAGGATGCACTATTTTACGATCCGCTGATTAAATTTTTCAAATCACCCAAAACCTTGCTTCCCCCTTATGATACCACAAAACTTTTCCTTGGGCTTGCCTTCAGGTACCTGCTTAATAGTTTATTATCTTTAGGCATATTGTGGCTCGCATTTAAAGACATGCAAATTGTAAAATTATCCGCTGTACTGCTACTCCTATTTTTTATAGTACTTGCAGTGGCGCTGTTTATAGTTTTAAATCTTGGAGAACCCAGCCTGCTTGCAGTTTTTTATATAAGAAGGTTTTTAATTCAGCCGTTATTTTTAATCCTGTTCCTCCCTGCTTTTTATTACCAGAAACACATGCGGTAATTTAACTTTTATAACCGGGCTTAAATGCCTAATTTTGCACAACATGAAACCGGCTAAGCACATAAGTATTATTTTAACCCTCCTTATATTATTCTCTAATATAGGGCTGGCACTTAATGTGCATTATTGCCACGATATGGTTTCGGGCATTTCGCTGACGTATAAGGCCGATCATTGCGAAAAAAAGGCAATGCCAAAATCGTGCTGCGCCATGGCTGCAAAAGCCGATAAAAAATGCTGTAAAAGCCATGTGGTTAAATTACAGGATAAGACAGATCAGGTCCTTGTAAAATCGCTCACGCTCGATTTGGGTTCATTTTACCCTGTAGCAGTATGGAACCCCTTGCAGGCATTGCATACCGATGCGCCGCTTACAGTAAAAGAAAATCCTTCTTTTTATTGCGACTCGCATGCGCCACCACTCTTTAAACTCTATTGCCAATACATTTTTTACGCCTGAATTTAAGATTAATATCTCTGTTCCCAATTAGCGTGGGGATAGATATTTATTAATATTAAATTCTATTTATGCATAAACTATTTTTAATAGCTTTCCTGCTGTGTACACCGTTGTTGCAGGCGCAGGAAACCATAAGCGGCAAAGTGCTTGATGAGCAAAACCAGCCGCTCCCCGGGGCATCCGTATACTGGAAGGACACCTCTGTAAGTACATCATCGGGCAATGATGGTACGTTTACCATACCCTACGACCCGCAAAATATGTACCTTGTAATTAGTTATATAGGCTATGTTACAGATACTGTTCATGTACACACCCCGCAATTTATTTCGCGCAAATTAACACCCGAAAAAAGCAGCGACCTTAGCGAGGTTGTGGTAGATAAAACCCGAAAAAGCTTAGAACGCTCTCAGCTTAAAACGGCAAATGTTACCACTATGGGTAGTAAAGAACTGCTTAAAGCTGCCTGCTGTAACATTGCAGAAAGCTTTGAAACCAACCCATCTATAGATGTTAACTTTACCGATGCACTTACCGGTACCAAACAAATAAAAATGCTGGGGCTTACAAGTCCTTACCTGCTAATTGCAGAGGAAAATATCCCTGCAATACGTGGGGCATCTCAGGCATACGGGCTCTCGTTCGTGCCGGGTACATGGGTGGAGAGCATCCAGATTACAAAGGGTGCCGGGCCGGTGGTTAACGGTTACGAAAGTATATCGGGACAAATAAACTATGAGCTGCTTAAGCCCATGAACGACATACCGTTTTTCCTGAATGCCTATGGCGATACCGGGAGCCGGTTTGAGCTGAATACCCATTTTAATAAAAAAGTGTCCGATAAATGGAGCTCGTCACTCTTCCTGCATGGTAATGCACGTGTGGCTAAAAACGATATGAATAATGACGGTTTTCTTGATAATCCGTTAGGCAAGCAGTTTAACATCATGAACCGCTGGCAGTATGCCAATGCTGAAAAAGGGTGGGTAAGTTTCCTGAATTTTCGCTATATGCGCGATGAAAAACAGGGTGGGCAGGTAGATTTTGACCCCGACACGGATAAATTTTCAACACACCACTGGGGCTCTGAAATTAATACCGATAAGGCAGATGTTTCGGCTAAGTTGGGATATGTGTTCCCGGATATGCCCTTCCAGAGCATTGGCCTGCAAACGGCTTTTAACTGGCATAAGCAGGAATCGTATTTTGGGTTTAACCAGTATAATATCCAGCAAAAAAGCCTGTATTCTAACCTGATATTTAACTCTATCATTAGTAATACTCTTAATAAGTTTGCTACAGGTATTAATTTTACATACGATGATTATAATGAGTATGTGTATGTAAACCAGCTTGATGGGTTTAACGGAAACAGCTATGACCGGATAGATAACTCTGCCGGGGCATTTTTTGAATATACGTATGATAATGCTGGTAATTTTAGCGCGGTGCTTGGCGGCCGCTTTGATGTACACAACCGCCTTGGGGCTTTTGTAACACCAAGGCTGCACTTGCGTTACAATCCTTGGAAATCTGCCACCATTAGGGCATCTGCCGGAAGGGGAAAAAGGGCTGCTAATATTTTTGCCGAGAATCAGGCGCTTTTTGGTAGTTCGCGCGTCTTTCACGTGCTGCCGCAGGGGGCAGGGGGTAAGTTATATGGCCTTAACCCGGAAATTGCGTGGAATTATGGCGTAAGCTTTGTGCAAAATTTTCCTTTTTTTGGCAAAAATGCCGAGTTTGTAGTTGATTTTTACCGTACCGATTTTAATAATCAGGTAGTTGTAGATTTATATGCGTCGCCTCAGCAGGCTTTATTTTATAACCTTAACGGAAAATCGTATGCCAACAGCCTTCAGGTAGAACTTAATTATGAAATTACGCGTCATTTTAATATCCGTACGGCATACAAGTACTATGATATTAAAACCGATTACGCAACCGCAGGAGCGCAGGAGCGCCCGTTACAGGCTAAGAACCGTTTTTTCGCCAACGTTGCCTACGAAACCCATGTGCATGAAGGTGGTAAGCAATGGAAGTTTGACGTTACCTACAATTGGATGGGCAAACAACGCCTGCCGAATACAGCCACAAACCCTGTTGAAGACCGGATGGGCAATTATTCGCCATCGTTCTCGCTCTTTAATGCGCAGGTAACGCGCAGCTTTAGTAGTGTTTTCGAGATGTATGCCGGTGCAGAGAACATTGGCAACTACCGCCAAAAAAAGGCTATTTTAGGTGCTAATGATCCTTTTGGCGCGTATTTTGACAGTTCCATTGTATATGCGCCTATTTTTGGGCAGATGTATTACATGGGGCTACGATTTAAAGTGAAGTAATGGTATAGAGAAACCACATAGAAACATAGGTTATTAAAAATCTTAAAGCAGGCATAGGAATGAATTTTTCACATGGATTCTTTTGGGAAGCAGAGCTTCGGCTATGTGTAATATCTATACTTCTGTAAAAAGTGTTCTATGTGCCTATGTGGTAAAAGTTGCAATAACCTGATTAAAAAATAAATAAATTTAAAAAACATAAAAATGAAAAAACTTGTTTTAGTAATGCTAATAATGCTTGCCGGTATAACCACACAGGCACAGGAAAAAAAGAATAAAAATGCCAAATACGATATTGAGGTAAAAGGCAATTGCGACCAGTGCAAAAAACGCATAGAAAAAGCGGCATACAGCGTTAAAGGGGTTAAAAGTGCCGACTGGAGCGAAGAAAATGCAAATTTGCATCTTATTGTAGATGAGTCTAAATGCAGTGTAAACGATGTGCATGCTGCTGTAGCAAAGGCAGGGCATGATACCGATAAAGTAAAGGCAGAAGATAAAGATTATGAAAACCTGCATTCCTGCTGCCAATATACAAGGGGATAAATTTAAAGGGTGCGCTAAAAATTTTTAGCGCACTTTTTTATTTAAAAAAACTTAATACAGAATGGACATTGTATATGCAAATTGATATAACTTTGCACTACAAATTAATTATATGAACAGATTAAGAAAAATAATAAACAATAAGAAAGGGGTAGTTGCCTTTTTGCTTGTATTGTTTTTTCTTACTGCAGGGCTTTCTAAAAGTTTTGTATCTGCCATATCGTTAAAGGCTAAAAAAGAAGTAGCAGAAGGTAATACCTGCTCTAAGCATGTGCTTACATCTTTAAATGGGGCAGGGGCTTCGTTAAGCTTTTTAGACCAGCTTAAGGATACCGACTCTGATGATTTTGAGTTTGCTTTTTTTGGTAATTATCCAAATACACAATTACTGCCTACTGTTGCTAAAGAGCATAAATTCTCAGGATTTATTGCTTATAACACCATATATCCCGGCCAGCTCTACGACTTGTACTGCAACTGGAAATTTCATCTTTCTTAATAATAATTGTAATATCTGCTACGGCAAAAATATTAGTTATTATAATTACCCGCCTGTAAATTAACTTTCACATTTTCTTTTGAGTTTTTAATACTCATCCTGCTGCCTATTGAATTTACTATTTTCAAATGGAAGCCTTAACATTACAATTAATATGGCTTTATAGTTATATAGCCTTGAAAATAAAGTTGTTAATTGCCCGGAATGCCGAAAATGCAATCTGCCTGTTTGCTTACCGGTATTCCATTTTTTAAGTTTTTAACCTAGGGCACATTAACTATTATTGCTAAACTTATAGATATTTATACTTATATGTGTAGCTAAAAATAAAAGTACTGTGGTAACACAGTGCCTGGTGTTTTTTAATTAGTTGGTAACAAAAAGCCTCCTGAGCAGAGGCTTTTTACCTAATTTTGTAACACCGGATGATAAAGGTGTTGTGGAAATACAATGCCTTGGTGTTTTTTAATTAGTTGGTTTGAAAGGCCCCTTGAGCAGAAGGGGCTTTTCTGTTTTATACCGTAAATAGCAGTCTGTGTTTGCCATTAATTTACCGTGATTATTTTTGTTTCAGATATAAGTTTGCCATCTGCACTAAACCCTTCTATAAATAGTTTTATATTTTTTTGTCCGGTTTTGGGTATGTCAAATTTAAAGGCTCCATTTTCATCTGTCATAATATTGGGTATCCAGTTAATAACCCCAAAGTTTACAAAACCTTCATTTTGTGTAGAGAGATACCCTACATTTTTAAAAGGCATTATTTTGCTGTAGCCATTTTTAAGTATAATGGTTGGCGTTGTGTTTTTATTTACAGCCTTTGTTCCTTTATTAAGGTATATTCTTATTACCCCTATATTATTTCTCACAGAGGGTACAATGGCATGGGCATTCATGTAAATTTCATCTACTTCGCTCATTTGTACCTGGGCAAGCATACTAAAATCAAGTGCCATTACATTATCTATATATATAATGGGCGAGCTTCGTGCGCCACCCACCGTTGTAACACCACGGCCGTAGATGGTTACATTACCTACACTTTCATTGACGTCGAATCCACCATAGGTTTTAATGAAATTTAGCAGATTTTGGTACATATTGGCCTGCATTTCAGATATCTTATAGCCTCTTAAGTTACCGTTGCCCATTATATTGGCATATTTAAGTTTTTTAGCTTCAATCTTAACCTCTTCAAGTTCTACCGTACCTTTTTCAACAGTAGGGGCAGAGTTGTCGCTCCCTGTTGCATTGGCCTGGATATTATAACAGTAAGGTTTTGGAGTGAAACTCCTGGCAAATTTTTTATTTGCGTTTAATAGCTGCGGCGATAATGTAATTTCTTTAGGTTTCTCGCTCTTTTTTAATAAAGTAAAATTTACGTAGGTAGAATCAGGCACTAAAAGATTGTTAAAGGTAAAGTCTCCTTTCTCATCTACATCGGTAATTTCGTCTATGCCGGATGTTAATGAATATAGCCTTACTTTGGCATATTGGGTTGGACCTGCCTGTTTAGGTACAGATCCCTTAAGTAAAAGCCCCATATCGAAAGTATAGCTATTTTTTGGCGGATTCTTTACTATGTTATGCCAGTTGTATTTGCTCTTTTGAGATAATAAAAACAGATCAAGCTCATAACTTTTAGCCTTGGTTAGCGTTGTAAAATAATATTTACCCGAAGCTTTTTTCTGAGTGTCTATATAAGGTAATAATAAAAACGAACTATAAATATCATTTGTATCGTCATAGCTTCGCGTGTCTTCCGGTAGTACAGATATGCTCAGGTTCATGTTGGCATAATTTACTTTACCCTGATAGGTAAGATTCTCCACCCCCTGGCCGGCATTACTAATAACAGATGACAGGGCAGATGCAGGATATTTGTAAAATAATCGTTCTGCAAGTGGGTTAAGGTCGCTGTCTAAAACACGTAGGGTATTCATGCCTTCAGGAAGATCGGCATTGTTAATGGTTAATTTAGATACCAAACTGCTATTAAAGTTAACTTCATATATAGTGGCATCATCATCTTTATGTAGTACTACATATACCGGCTTACCGCTAAAAGAATTAAAGGTAGCCTTGTTTGTACTCAGGGTAATAATAGTTTTATCGGGTGCAGAAAAATCATTGACCTCTAAAGCCACACCTTTTATTTGCGGCACAGGGAAAACCTGTTCATGTTTTACGCCATCAATAGTTACAACGGCTTTATAACCTATGCCGGCATTAGCCGGTAAAGTTATACGCCCGTAACCCAATTTATTTATTTGTATGGTTTGCACAGGCTTGCCATTAGCATCTGTTATATCTACAGATTTAACAGCCGTTGCATTATGGTTACAGTCAGAAACGCTAATGCCTATAATGTTTGCAGTTTCGCTAAGCATTGTGCCACCTTCCGGGTTAAGTTCTATATTTATTTTAGAAGGATCAGGGCCGGCAAGTACACTGCCTGCGCCTGCGGCAGGATTTACAACTGTAATTTCATTGATGGCAGATTCGTCTTCAATAAAATTGTTCATCCAGTTGGTGTAAAACTGCAGGTAATATTTTCCCGATTTAAAGCTGCTGTTTAGTTTAAAGTTTCCTGTAAAGCTGCCTATGTTGGCATAAATTAGTTGGGTATCTACAATTTTGCCGGTTTCATCTATAAGATTTGCGAAAACATTTATGGTAGTAAAAAAAGGCAGGCTTTTTTTGCGGTGAAATACATAACCCTTAAACCATATTTGTTCATTTGTCATGTAAACGCTTTTATTGCTTTGTACATGTATGTTCTCGCGGTCAAGAAAAAAATAATCGGTAAGGGCTTTGGCTATTATTTCTTTTTTAGTTTCCTGTGCTTTGGTTTTAAATGGATTAAGTGTTAATGTTAGCGTACAGAGAATGGTGAGGATTATCTGTTTCATTGTAAGGTGTGGTGGTTTTGGTTGTTTGGTTTTATATGCTTATAATAATAATGCTAAAATATCTTTTTTAGTATAATAAACAAGGTGTATTTCCGTAATTACGGAAATAAAAAAGGAGCGTGTAAAACGCTCCTTAGTAAAAATATGTTGTAAGATGTAAATTACATCATACCCGGCATACCGCCGCCCATTGGCATACCGCCGCCGGCATTGTCTTCTTTAATTTCAATAAGTGCACACTCTGTAGTTAATATCATACCTGCTACAGATGCTGCGTTCTCTAAAGCTACACGGGTAACTTTTTTAGGGTCTATAATACCTGCAGCAAGCATATCTACATACTCGTCTGTTTTAGCATTATAACCAAAATCGCCAGTACCTTCAGCAACTTTTGCTACTACTACAGATCCTTCAAGGCCTGCATTCTCAACAATAGTCCTTAACGGAGATTCTACAGCACGCGATATTATCTGGATACCTGTAGCCTCATCTGCATTTTCTGGTGTAAGGGCTGCAAGAGCACCTTTAGCCCTAAGTAGTGCAACACCACCACCGGCAACAATACCTTCTTCTACAGCAGCCCTTGTAGCGTGCAATGCA